>Ga0181539_1001448_pt1 | contig 25998 bp, 30 predicted proteins | sample PEATcosm2014_Bin_46_FD_119767 | JGI IMG/M metagenome (GOLD analysis project Ga0181539, IMG submission 119767) | Peatland microbial communities from MTU Mesocosm Facility, Houghton, MI, USA - PEATcosm2014_Bin23_60_metaG | ecosystem: Environmental > Terrestrial > Soil > Wetlands > Peat | place... | reverse complement strand
CCCTTTCACCCCCGCTGTCCCGAGGCCGAGTTCCCCCGCTGCCGGGACCAGGTCCCGGCCTACCGGGAAACCGCCCCGGAATACTGGGTCGCCTGCCATTTTCGCTGAGGAGGAAGTATGGATAATTTGGCAGGGGGAGCCGCGCAGTAGTGTCCGGCAACAAGATTGCATGGAGAAGATTACACTATCTCGCAGTTAAACTCTAGAATATTGTTATTTCAGTGATATCAACATATTATACCGATGCTCACTAAATCCCCTCTCCCCTGCGAGGGGAGAGGGAAATAGCTTGTAAATTCCATGAAATGTAGGGGCGACCCGCTGGGTCGCCCGTAGCCGAGAAGAGAATGTAAAAGGCTCGTAAATGTCATGAAATGATTAGCTAGTGGGCATGCCTAAGTTCAAACAATTCTTTATTGCCTGCCTCATAGCAAAAACCTTGCCGGACATTACTGGGAGCGGGGGCTTTTCGTAACTGCCCCTCCCCCGCAAAGGGGAGATTCGGGCAGGAAGGCGCGGCCTGTATTGAACGACGATACTTCCGCTTGCCTTGATTTCCACCAAGGGCATGGTTACTTTTTTTGCGTAACTTGGCCCAGGCCATTGGGAACCCGGAGAAAGAATTTCGGAGCCGAAACCCCAAGGGAGGTGGGCAGATGAGGCTGGCTGACAAAAATCCTGGCAAGGTGATGGGCCTGGCCCTGCTGCTTCTGCTGGCCTGGACCGCCATCCCGGGCGGCCCCGCCCGGGCCGCCGCCGAGGATCTGGCCCTGTTTTACGATGCCCTGGCCCCTTACGGCGCCTGGGTGAACTACGGCCACTACGGGCCGGTATGGTATCCCACCAATGGGCTGACCACCAACTGGCGGCCCTATGTGGACGGCCGCTGGTTGCCCACCGCACAGGGCTGGATCTTTGAAACCTCTGAACCCTGGGGCTGGGCCACTTACCACTTCGGCAACTGGATGCCCACTACTGAATACGGCTGGGTCTGGGTCCCGGGCAGCACCTGGTATCCCTCCACCACGGCCTGGCGCGCCAGTGATGATTACCTGGGCTGGGCCCCCATCCCGCCGCCCGATTTTGTCCCGGAGCCGGCATATTATCCCAGCGCAGGATATTACTTCGGCATGTCGTTGGTGGATCTCCTGTGCCCGCCTTTCTGGGTCTTCGTCCGGGCCCCCTTTTTTCTGCGGGGATTCGGCTCGCCCTTCTTCCCGAGCTTTTCCTTTGCCAACTCCGCCGCTCTGGCGCCCTATAATTTCGTGCCGGTGCTGTTTCCCGGGACCGTTTTCGAGAGCAATTATGTCTCTCCGGTCTTTGCCCCCCGGGCCTTCTTCGCCTTCGGACCGCCCTTCCCCTTCGTGGCTCGGGTGACCAATACTAATATCGCCACCCTCAACAACTTTGCCGAAAACGTCAACCTCACCCGGTTGCGAAACGTACTCCCCCCAGATCCGGTGACGTCCAAGCAGCCCTTTATCCGGGCCGCCATCCCCGCGGCGGTGCTTGGGAGCACGGGATTTCAAATTACCCGGGTGACAGATCCGGCCGCAGTCCAGGGACAGTTGGTTCGCCCTGGGGTGGTGCCGCCGCCGGCGAATCTCCCCAAAGCCACCCAGGAGATCCCCCGGGTCGCCAAGGAGGTTCCCCAAATCTTGACGGCGCCGGGACGACAGCGGGCGCCGAAAATAGGCGCGTATGGGAGCAAGGGCATAACCCCGCCCAAGGGCATGGCCCTGCCCCCGCAATCGGTGCACGCCCTGACCCCCATGATGCGACGGCAGATCCAGCAGCAAGCTCAAGGGATTAAGGTCCCGTCCGGGTCCGCCCCTCCACCGTTGGGAACTCCGGCTCCGGTGGCGCCGCGGCCTGGGCCCGCTTCTTCATTACCCAGGTCGGCGCCGGTGACCGGTGGAACTGGAGAGGGGCGAGGATTGCGCTAGGCGCTAGCCAGGTGGCCGGCCGCCGCCCGCAGGATCCCCGGCAGGCCGGACCCTTGCCGGGGCCGGCGGCACTGCGGCGCATTCTTCCCCCGGCCCGGTAGGGCTGAGAAGTCAACCACCGGAGGGGGACGAGTCTGTTCCCCAGCCCGACCCTCCCGCCCCTGTGGGCGGCTATCCCGAGACCACCTCATAGCCCGCGGCCTTGATCACCCGGGCCAATTCTTCTGGGGGCACCGGCCCGGCGCTCTGGTAAGTCACCCGGCCGTCGGCCAGGTTCACTTGCACCTCCGAAATCCCCGGCAGGCTTTTAAGGGCCCTGGTCACCGCCGCGGCGCAATGCCCGCAACTCATCCCTTTCACTTTAATTTCCGGCATTTCGGTCTCCTCAGAATTTAGAGAGCTCGTCGCCACTCCCCGCCTGCAAATTCTAATTCATTCCCCCTGGAGAAGGAAGAGGCCGATGCTTCCGGGATCTTCGGTGGTTGCCGATTTAGCACTGGGTAAGAGTTTTCTGGTCCCACAGGAGAAGCTTAAAATTCTCCGGCAGGCGCCTGCTTCCCCGGAATGGCCTCCCAAAAGCGAGCCTTGGCGGAAACGCCGGGTTTTCCAGGGCGAATCTGTCTGGGGCAGCTTTGCCACGGCCAGGCTCCGTCTGGCCTGGGGTTAGCGTCAAGGTCAGATATAATTTGCGGTCAGGGAGCCGGACAGATTAGCCGGCATAAGCCACTGCCGCTCCTCAATTAGTCGGCGGTTCCAGGGCGATATAATGGCAAACTATCCTGACCGCGCCGGTGCCGTTAAAATTGCCGCCATTGGCCGTGAGCAGCATATTGGTGGCAATAGAGTAAATCGTATCATAGTTGAACCAGAAATATTTGTAGTTTTTCAGCATCTTAATAAGCCGTCAACCCGCAATTATAAATACTTACGCCGTTAGCCGTGGCCGAGGCGTTCCGGCTTAGGGTGATGGTCGTTCCCGAGATATTGACAATTCTGGCCCAAGTAATCCCGGCTCCTTGAATGTAATCGCCTACTGCAAAGTTGCTAATATTAGTCACGTTATCAACCGTAGTATTGTTGTGCGTGTTGCCGGTGGCTACTGCGCCATTAATAAATAAAGGCAGGGCTTTGTACAGATGGTTAGGCGCATACGCAACATTGATATTATCCAGCAAACTTTGCGCCGTGACCACGCCGGTGCCACTATTTACATTCGTGACTTTAAATGCCGGCACATTCGGGGCTATAGTTGCCGTTCTATCATAGACCTGCCACAGGATAATATCACCCGTCAACCATTCAGCCGAATTGTTGGCGGTAAAGGAAAGAACCGCACTGTGATTTGTCCCTGTTATGGATAGTGAGCCGGAGAAATCATTGCTGGGGACCTCATAGCCATAAGGCATCAGATTTACATGGCAACTACTAAATCCATTGTTCCCCCATAGTTTGACATCGCTTGTCCAAGGCGCAATAAGCTGCCTGGCGAACCCCGCCATGCCGAGATATTGGTTGTTGGGGCAGGTAGAGGCGGTACCGCTTCCTACATAAACATTACAATTAATATATTGGTAGCCCAGCATCGCCAGACCGCCAGCGTAGTCATTAATCCCGATGAAGTTAGGACCGGCTGCAAAGTTCCAATAGCTGCAATTAATAAAAGTAGTATTATTCCCATTAAAGAAATTCCACACATTCAGTCGATTCTCTGCGTTGAAATCACAAGTATCAAACTTAATAGGGTTATTGGCAGTGAAGAAATATGGCTCATAAATAGGATTTCCTGCATTTACTCCCCAAGAAAAATGATCCCCAACAAAATTAATCAGGGAAAAAGCCTGTCCGGCTACTTGAACTCCAAAATTGCCCAGCCAAGTAAACGCCTCACACCATATTCCTTCAATAGTAGCGGTGCCTTGTGACGAGCCCTCAAACAACTTCCAGGCGTCCTGCATCCCGCCACCGAATATATTAGGCCAATGGCCTTGCAGCGCTCCGTGAGCATTAGTTATTATGCTGCACCAGTTCCTTTCTATCCAACAATTGTAGAAGTTAATGGAATCACTTTGATTGGCCCCACTGGAATATCCATAGGTGTTATACATTAGGTCGCAATCTTTGCCGCTAAAGAAATCATCTGCCGCATTGTTACTAGATGGTGTCAACATTAAGCCGACGACAAAATATTGCACCATCACGTCTTCCATAAATGTTCCTGAACTAGTACCCCGCCCGTAAGTATCGTTGGAATAGCCACCAGTAGGTGCAGTTCCTGCGTAGGCATCTATGGAGATGCCGCAATAGGGGGCATACTGCGAGTCTACACATCCCGAAGTAATCCAGTTGGCTTTATTCGGGTCAGGACCAGTAGTTTCAAAAGCAGCCGTCTGCGGCGCAACATTTCTACCGAAGACCCGAAAGCCCTTCAACTGCACTTGCCTGCTCGCCTGAATGTTAATAGCAGGACGATCACCAAAACCGGTCGCATCAAAGGCGGTCATTTGATTACCATTATTTCCGGCTGACATGCCATTGGTGCCGCTAAGGTTGGCGCCTGCGCCCTCAAATAAGGCCCCATAGACAAATCCAGGCGCCCCATAACCGAGTTTCAGGGTGTCAGTTAATTTATAGACTCCGGCAGGGCAAAACATGGGGAGACCGCCGCTGGCTATGCTGCAATCCACCATCTGCTGTAGAGCAGTAAAATCGGCGGAGGAATCGGTCCCTTTGGCTCCCCACCACTGGGGATATAATTTTTCAACGCTAGTCCTGCTGAATATCAGGGGCCATACTCCAGTGTTATTAGCCTGCGGACCTTGCCCGGTTCCGGTATAGGAAAACATCTGATATGGCCCGGCCTCGAAGGGGCCATTGATGGTCAGGGTGACGCCGGTGGGGATGCTTATATTGGCTCCATTCTGAGGAAGAAGGCGAATATTCGGAGTAGTGGCCACATTAGCGGAAATAGTAAAGGTCCCCGGAGGAACGATGAGATTGGCCGGGGTGGAACTGCCGATGGTGCTGATGACGGTGGCCAAATTGGTGCCATAGATGTTGCTGCCCCAAACAATCAGGTTCCCCCCGGTAATGGACGCCCAGATATCGGAGATGCGGGAAAGGAGTTTGTTGCCGTTCCATAGATAAGTTGGATCGCCGTTATCCCGGACCGCGGCATAATCGGTATTAGAAACGGCCGCGGTAGTGCCGCCGGAGCCGTTGCCTTTGAGGATGGAGGTTCCGGCGGTGGCTGGGGCCGCCCCCACCGCCGCGGGGTTGAGGGTCTGCCAGGTCTTGTCGCCCCGCCAGTATTGGGAGGTGGCGCCGGGGGAGATGGCGGGCTGTTTGGCGTTGAAGGCGCTCCAGTCGCCGGAGGCCAGGTAGCCGCTGACAGTGGCGCTGGCCTGGGGGAGGGCTATTACGCCGTTGGCGGCGTTATAGGTGAGGGGCGGGGTGGCTACGAGGCCCGGGGGGGGGTCCAAGGCGAACAGCTCGGCGTCGGCCTGGTCGAGGCCCTGGTTGAACAGATTATATTCCGTCTGCCCTGAGGCCCCCAGGCTGGGCTTATAGAAATAGCCGTGGGCGGTCCATTGACCGGCATAGGAGGCAAGGCAAAAGGCAAAAGTAAAAAGGCAAGCAAACCAAAAGGCGGTTAATTTTTTCATGGCCGGTTCTCCTTTGGTAGGGGCGGGTTTTAAACCCGCCCCTACGCTGATAGCTATTGGTGGGCAGTGCGCACCCTACATGCCGAGGGCCTTAAGCGTGGCCGGGCCGGCCTCACCATCGGGCGCCAGTGAGCCTTGGGAACGTTGAAACGCCGCCACGGCACGCTCCGTCCGGGGTCCATAAACCCCATCCGCCACCAAAAACCCCTGAGGCCCGAGCCACTTATTAAGGGCCTCCTGGAGGCGCACTATCTCCGGACCGCTCATAAAGGGAAGAGTTAGGCGGTAGATAGGGGCGGCGGGAGGCTTAACCGGGATAGGTTGCGCCGCCTGGTACTTAATGCCGGGGACGAGGATACCCAGATCCCAGCGGCGACCATGCAAGGTGGAAGCGATGACTCCGGCCGCAGTCGAATGAGCCTCTACGGTGCCTCCCAGGCCGTCCGAGATGACGATATGGCCGCACCGGGAGGCGGTGGCGAGACGCAGGAGCGCGGCTCCGGGCGTGGCGGCGGCTGCATCGAGGGAGATGATGTTGCCGAGGCTGCGGGCGTCACGGTTCCAATATACGGTGCCTCCATATACCTCCAAGGGATTGCCGCTATCGCGGTCGGCGCCATAGATGAGCCTGGCGGCCTGATAGACGGCCCAGGAAGCAAGCTTGGAGCAATCGAAGACCCGGGGGTCCGGGGCGCCTACGGGCGTAAGCGCCCCGAAAACATAAGAATCTCCCAGGCGCGTTTTAGCCTTTTGGAGGATATCGGCCCCGGTAACCATATTTATGATGCCGGCCAGTTGCTGAAGATGCCCAGCAGGGCGACGATGCCGCCGAAGGTGGCGGTCAAGGCCGTTTGCAGGGGATTGGACTCGGCGGGGGTAATGACGCCAAAGGCCACCAGGGCGCTGAGGGCGGCGGCGATGATCCCGGGGATGGTGGTCTTGGGATCGGCCCAGATTTTTTGCCAGAGGTTCATAGCGAGTCTCCTTGAAGGTTAATGGCGGGATGCGCTTCGCTTTCCCGCCCTACGTTAATATTTGATGAGGTAGTTGAGAACCAGGGCCGGAGGGGTGAGGTTGTGCGCCCCGCCGCCACCGGAGGCTGTGCCCGATATGCTAATCTGGGTGCCATCGGAGAGGGCTGCACTAAACCCTGCCAAATTACCGCCCCCATCACCCACCAGGTATCCACTGGCCGTGCCGCTTACGCTCATGCTCGCCTGCTCCGCCGAGGTCAGGGTATGTGATTGCTGACCACCGGCAGCCCCCAGGGTGGCGGCGCCGGTGATGCCCCCCGTATTCCCCGAGCCCAGGCGCCCGGCCGCCGCGCCTCCCATTGCGTCGGCGCCGAAGGGCGCCCGGCCTCTGAGATCGGGAATGCCGAAGCTGCCGCTCCCGGAGCCGTACGTGGTGCCGATGGCCGCATAGAGGTTGGGGTAGGTCGAGGTGCTGACCTGCTGGCCGTAGCACAAGAGCCAGCCGCTGGGAGCGGTTGAGCCTGCATAGGGCACGATGACTCCAGCCGGAATAGAGGCGGCCGGCAGGTTCGTCAACTGGCTGCCGTCCACCGCAGGCAGTTGGGCGCTGCTGTTAAGCTGAACCAGGTCATTCGCTGCTGTCCCTACCGCGTACGAAGTGCCCCAGGAGGACCCGGTGCTGTTGGGGACGCCGGCCCCGGGATAAGACAGGCCTGTGGGCAGCGTTTGCCAGGTCTTGTCGCCCCGCCAGTATTGGGAGGTGGTCCCAAGGGAGACGGCCGGCTCATGGCCCAGGTTGGCGGCGCCCAGCGTTCCCAGAACGATCCAGGTGGCGTTGGCCGCGTCCCGCTGCTTCAGGAGATTGTTGGTGGTGTCGGCCCACAGCATATAAGCCTCGGTAGTGGCGGGCGCTGAAGGTCCGGAGTTGACGGTGTTCAGGGTATCAATGGCGTTGTTGAAGTCGGCGCGCACTTGGGCCCCGGTGCCGTCGGGAACCACCAGGGGGTTTTGGGAGGCATAGAGCGGCGCCGCCAAAGCGCAGAGAAGCAGCAGGAAGGTGATTAGTTTTTTCATGGTTGAATCTCCTTTTAAAAGAGTGATCAGTGATCAGTGATCAGTGATCAATAAAACTAAAATTTCCGGGGTTTTTTTGCTTTTACTGGCCACTGGCCACTGATCACTGCTCACTGCTCCCTGGTTAAAAGCCCTTGGCGATGTAACTTATGTTACGCAGCACGCCCGCGCCGCCGTTAATGACCATGATGGTGCCCCCGGCCGGCCCGATGGCCGTGGGGAAGGTCACCACGTCTCCAGGCTGGGCGTTCAGTATCGTCACCGCGATGGCCGGCGTGATCTGAAAGGCCGGGGTGAAGGTGATGGCCAGCCCCGTGGCGGGGCAGGATATAGAGCCCACCTGAATGATCCGGTCCGGCATGGCCACTGACCAGGCGAAGTCCGTAACCATGGGATTAAGAGTTACGTTCCCTTGCACCACCTGGATCAGGGCCAGCCGGAAATTCACCTTCCAAAATACGTAGGTCCCCGGAATAAAATTCTGCCAGTCCCCCCAGGTGCTGCCGTCCTGGGAGAACTGCGCCTGGATCTGGGCGGTCTGGGCCAGCGTGCCCCCGGCCTGGTCGAAGTCGGGAACCGCGTCCACGTCCGGCACCTGGTCGAATTGGCCTCCAGCCCCTGCATCGTATTGATCCACGTCCGGGATGGCGTCCACGTCGGGGGCGGCGTCGAAAGAGGGTCCGGGAACCACGTTGTTGAAGGCGAGGGAACCACCGAGCGCCGCAGCCTGGGCCGCGCCCAGATCCGGAATCTCGCCGGCCGGGATGGTGTAATAACCCGCGCTCTGCCCCACCCCCAGCGCCAGATCGCCGCCGCTCACCTGGAGGCCGGTGAGCGTGCCGGGCCAGCCTTCGGCAAATTCGTCCCGGCTCACCAGGCTATTTACCGTGAGGGTGACGCTTCCCACCTGGATCTCGGCGGGGTCGGCCGAATAGGCCAGGGTAATGCCGCCGTATGCATAATGGGCCGCCACCCAATAGGTCCCAGGCTGCGCCACCAGGAATTCCGGATCGCTCACCCAGCCCAGGACCTGGGCGGTGGCCCAACTGGCGCCCATGCGGATCTCGTAATTGATCTGGGAGTAACGCGGGTCCTGGGAGGGAGAGATGGCGTTCCATTGGAGATAAAGCTGGTTGTTCTGGTACACCGACATCAGGCCGGTAATATCCGGAAGCGGCGAGGTGAGGGCGCTCCCGGTGATCTGATATTGGTAAGCATCCACGTCAGCTAGGCTCTGGACAGCCCCACCCACCAGGTTGTAAGAAAGAAATTTAATATAGATGGTCTGGCCGATCTGGTTGGCCGAGAAAGGGAGTTTAAAGACGGCGCCGTCCAGGCGGGCGAAGCGCTCGCCTGCCGCGTGGGCCGTCCCTGCGGTGCCGCCGTAGCCATAGCAGCCCCGGCGCAGGTAGTTCAGGTGGTAAATCGAAGCGCTGACGAGCTGGGCGTCCCGGTAGGCGATGAGTTCGGAGGGGAGGCCGGCGCCCCCGGACAGGTAGCACAGGGTCACCAGGGCGTCCGCCTCGACCTGGGAGGCGGAAAGCAGCACGCCTCGGGACTCGCTCAGATCCACCGCCAAGGTGTCGGTGAGGTCGGGATCGGGGGAGGCGGGAAGCGGGTTAATCAGGGAGCCGGTGCGCGCCGGGGCCGAGACGACGCCCGCCTGCTGATAAGTGGCGTGGTCCAGCGACACCCAGACCTGGCAGCCGCCCCAATTGGGGCCGCCGCTCACCGCCATCCAGACCGAAAGAATGTCGCTCAGGCCCAGGGGCGGCTCGAAGATGACCGGCGGGTTGCAGTCCATTGGCGCGGCGTTGTAATTGATGAGCAGAGGAGAGCGGTTCTGGGTGGGAAAGGTGGGGGCCTGGGCGGCGCCGATGGGCCATTCCAGCGCCGTGACCGTGGAGGTCATCTGGTCATCCTCGGAGATCTCGGTGACCCTGAGGGGCATCTGATCCAGCCCGAGGCGGGGGCAGGTGACGGTGATCCAGTCGCCGGGCTCTAAAATATTGGCGATGACGCCCAGCTTGAACTGGTAAGTGTTCCGGGCATAGAGGCAATATTGCAGGATATTGGCGGCCACCAGGGCCGCCACCGTGGGATCGGTGATGGCGTGGGCCATGACGACGTCGGCCGGCCGCAGGCCGTAGACGTCCTGGGCCGCCTGGTTGTTGGCGGTGTAGATGGTGGTATTGTAGTCGGCGTAGCGGTCCAGGTATTCGAGCTGCACCTGGTTATAGGCGTCGGCCTGGGGGGTGCGGCTGATCTGGATCGGGTCGTTGTTGTCGTCGCTCAAGAGATCGTCTTCGGTGAGGTCGAGGACCGGCGTGAGGTCGGGAGTGAAGGTGACGCCGGTCCTGGCGCTCTCTACGACCCGGTCCCCCAGCGGGATGAACTTGAGCTGGTCTTCGCACCAGACGACCTGGGTGTTGAGGAGTTTGAGGAGGTCGGCGACCTGCTCCCGGGCCTCCTGCTGCTCGTCGAGAACGGGAGATAAGAGGAAATCGTTGGCCAGGCAGTAGTCGGAAAACTGGCTCAGATCGCGGATTTTGGCGGGATCGAAGCCCGCGCCGTAATCGGGCGAGGTGAGCAGGTCGGGGAGGAAATCGGCCGGGTTGGAGTCGAGCAGCGTGTTATAGGCATAATTAAGCAGGATGGTGCGGCCGGAATCCCAGCCGGAGAAGGTGTAAGTGCCGGCGCTGACGGAGTATTGACCAGCCGCGGCGGGGACGCCGGGGACCAGGGTGAGGGGAGTGCCGTCGTCATAGGTGGCGCCGGCGTCGGACACCCAGACGTTGCCGCTGGGGGAGATCGTGGCGCCGGCGGGCAGGGCACAGCAATAGGTGATGAACAGGTCCCCCACGTCAAGGGGTGAGAACCAGTAACTGCCGGAGGACGCAGTATATTGCCCCTGGCCCACCACCGGGGGGTATATGGGGTTCGGCTGCGCATACGGAATCGGGGTGAGGGGGACGCCGTTCAGGGTGACGCCGGCGTCTCCGGCGTATAAGGCGTTGTTGACCACGATGACCGGGTTGTCGTCGGGGAGGGTATATTCCTCGGTGCAGGTGCCGAGGCATTGGGCGGCGATCTGATAGGTGGCCGAGGGGGCGCAGGTGTAAGAGAAGACCAGGGTTCCGGAGTCGGTTTCGCAAAACCAATAATTGCCGTAGATGTCCACCCAATAATGACCGGACGGCGGCGCATCAAAATATTGATAGGGGTCCTGGATTAGCGGCACGCCGTTCAGGGTCACGACCAGAGGCGAGAAGAGCAGGGCGCCGGAGGGCAGGTTCATCTGGTAGTTGATCTGCCCAAGGTTGTTCTGGTTGCCCGGGAGGTCGACCGTGTAGGTTGAGGTCTGGGGAGGCGGCAGCGTAACGGCTTCGCCAGTGACCGTTTTGGGAACGATATAAGGGAGCGGCCCGTAGCACTCCCAGGACAGGTTGGGCATGGAGTTGCCGCTGCCGAGATAAATGTTCCCAAAGTAAAAGGCGGTGCCGTAATAGCCCAGAGCTTGAGCGGGCGCCCCGCTCAGGAGGACGGGGACCGGGGGCTGGGGCCGGGCGCCGGAGGCCAGGCCCGCGGCGCTGAACTGGTAGATTTTGGTCTTGTCGTTCCAATTGATGCCGATGGCGCTGACCAGCCCTTCGCAGAGGCCGAAAAGGGCGTAGATGGTATAGACATATTGGGCGCCCCCCGCGGGGGAGCTGCCCCCGCCTTTGCCCATGCTCTGGGAAGGGGATGGCTGGGCGATTGCCTGCCAGCCCCAGGTGAAGAAGATGTTGGGTTGGAGGCGGTTGCGCCCATAGAGGATGGGGATCGCCAGGCCCTCCACCGCGGTGGTGACGCGGTAGGAGGCCTGGAGGGTGCTGGTTTTGGCCGCGGCGCGACCGCTGGTGCCCGCGGCGGAGTCGCCCATCAATCCGGACATAAGAACTGATCATATTGAATTTCTTAAAACTTTCCAGCACAGGTAGGTCATTTAACCCAGGATGGGATTGACCGGCCAGGCCCCCTGTTAAGAGATGCAGTTCGCTCTTCTTGGCCGCGGCTGAGGAATTCCAACAGCCAACCATCCGATTTCCAATGCCGGCCCCTCCAGGGATGCGGTTACCTCCCGCGCCTGGCGGTGCCGGTCGGGATATGGCACCTTAAAACGATTGCGGATCAGTGGCAGAGGGGTCTGTGAAGGATAGCTGGCGCGGTAAATGGCGCATCTTAATAGAATAACCAAGTCAACATAGGGGCGGGTTTTAACCGCGCCCCTACTGCTGAAAGCTGACAGCTATCTTTTGCTTACATTGATGGCCTGGAGGCCCTTTTTGCCCTCGGCCACCTCGAACTCCACCTCCTGGCCTTCGATCAGGCTCTTGTAACCGTCCCCCTCGATGGCGGTGTAGTGGACGAAGAGGTCGTCGCTGCCGGGCCGGCTGATGAAGCCGTAGCCCCTGGCGTCATTGAACCATTTCACAGTACCGTTTTCCTTCATGGATACGCTCCTTGTTGATGCCGCTTTCCGGTTTTCGGTAAAATTCAAAGGCCAAGTTTGCCTTCCTTACGGCCAGGCAGTAAAGAACTTCACCGGAAATTGGCTAAGGTTCAGGGCCGAGGAGTAGGCATTGTCCAGGACACAGGCGCCGACGGGCGCGGCCGCGGCATGGATGATGCGAGGCCAGAGGAGCACGATGGCCCCGTGGGAATAGGCCCGGCCGATCTTCCAGACCGCGATGTCACCGTGCAAGGGGGTGGTGATCTCCCGGCCGCCGAGACTCCGGACCATCTCCAGATAGCGCTCCTGCTCCCGGTGCAGGTGCCATTGCTGGGAGTAGGAGAAGCGCCGCTTGGCGACTTTGGCGTCAATGACCCCGGCACTCAAAAAGACCTCCAGGAGCAGCATGGCGCAATCGACGCCGCCCTGGCGCCCCTTGACCCGGCCCTGGTGATGGAAGGGCGTGCCGATCCAGGACTCGGCGACGGAGAGGACCGCCTGGCGCTGGGCTTGTTCGAGAATCGTCATGCCACCCCCTCACCCTGCCCTCTCCCCTTCAAAGGGGGAGAGGGGATTAAAGGCAAAAGCTATATCTGGTATGCCAAAGATCCCGACTCGGGGCTCCTAAACCACAATATGTTGTATTTTTGCTTTTGCTTTTACTGCTCACTGCTCACTGCTCACTGCTCACTTTCCTCACGTCGCCGTCTCCGGCACCGGAATCCAGGGGAAACCGCGGAAACAAAGGACATTATTAAATTTGTTTGTACAGGTGCTGAGCGCCCGGTCGCAGCCGGGCCACGCGTTGAAGCCGTCTCCCGGGACCGGCGCGGCCCCCAGGGGCGCGGTCAGGGAGAGGGCCAGGGCTTGGGAGCCGCTGCCCACCTGGGTCTGAATGCCGCTCCAGGTCCCCTGAAGGGCCCCCGAGGTGAATTGGAGCTTCCCCAGGCTAAAATAGCCGGCCGCATAGCCGGTCAGGTTGGTGACTATCTGAAAGATGGTGCTCCCGGCCTGCACCTGGCCGGAGACCCCATAATTCGCCGCCTGCAGCCCGCAGCCGGGGCCGAAGAGGAACCCTGAATCTCCCTGGGGCTGGCTGGGGCCATGGTTGCAGAGGTGCTGGTAGAGGTTGCGGGGGATCTTCCGGTCCAGGGTGTAGAGATGCGAATCTATCTTGATCTGGGCCGTCAGGCCGCCGGTGATGACCTCAGTGACTAGGCCGGAGAAGAGCCAGACGACGCCGGTGGGCGCCCCGATGGCCTGCCCGGCCAGCAGCCAGCCCGGAGGGGTAAACCAGCCGTCCACGAACAAGCCTCCGGGGTGCGGATAGAAGGCGCGCTGCAGGAGCAGATAGGCGTTGTCGAAGCCGCCCTGGCGCAGGAATTGATGGAAGGGGACGCCGTTGACCAGATCGGTGGGGCTGGCGTAGGCCTTGACCGTAAGGCTGTCCGCCTCCAGGCCGGCCTTCAGATCGATCTGGGAGCGGTCGAAGCGCACGGAGCCGCCGTAGGTGTTGCCGTTATAGACGATGGGCACGTCGGCGGTGCCGTAATAGAGCACCGTGTCGCCGGGCAGTGTGAATTGATAGAGGTCGAAGGCCAGCACCGGATCACGGCTGCGGAGGAGATCGACCAGGGCTGAGGTGACGGATTTCATAAGGGCCGGTCTGCGGTTTGCGGTTTGCGGTTTGCGGTTGAAGTCAAAGGCGAATCCAAGGTTCCGTAATCGTGCTCCAGGGCCTCCTCGGCAATCTGGCGCCGCAGGCGCTCGCCGTAAGCGGCCGCGGCCCTGGCCCCCAGCACGGCGGCCAGGACAAAGCCGCAAAGCAGGCCGACCGCATAGCAGAAGAATGAAATCAGGGCAATTTTCATGGCGAGTCTCCCATTCACCGCAGAGGCGCCAGTAGGGGCGGGTGTAAGGGCGGGTTTTAAACCCGCCCCTACCAGCCCCTACTTCACGGTTTCGATCTTGACTCCCTTGTGCTCCCAAAGTTGGTTCATAAACTTGTCGAACTCCGAGAGGTCCTCCTGGAAGATGCACCTCCAGTAATAGCCGAAATCGCCGGTGATCACCGCGCCCGCGGCCGGGGCCGCGGTGAAGGTGAGCAGCCCCGAGTTGGTATAGGTGATGGCGTAGGCCGAGGGGGCCTGGGCCGCGCCGTTGAGATAGACCACCGGGACCGGGGCGCTCTTGATATTCAGGCAGGGCTCGATAAAGCCGCCGTAGGCCCGCACCAGTTGCCAGGCGGTGGCGGCGCCGTCCCCGATCCCGATCTCCTGCCCGGCAATAAAATCGTCATCGGGATCGTCGAAGAGAAAGCTGTCGAAGCGCCCCTGGCGGGCCAGGAAGAAGCCCACCAGGGTCTTCAGCTCATCGTGGGCCACGTCGTCCAGCAGGAATTCCACCGGGATCTCGATCTGCCAGCGGGGATAGACCCAGTTGGCGATGTGCTTTTTAATGCCGCTCACCGCCTCCTGCTCGATGGTGGAGAAGGTGGGCTTTTTGATCACCGGATAGGTGAAGCCCCGGAGCATGGGGAAGACGGCGTCGCTCATAAAAGGCTCAGTTCAAGGTTCAAAGTTCAGAGTTCAAAGTTAAAGGCAAAAGGAATTGGTGGGCTCGTGCCCACTCTACATACCAGGTCATTTCAATCTCCGGCCGTCGCGCATGGCGGATTTGACCGCCTCGGCCACGTGGTTGCGGTTGTTCTTGAAGAAACTTTTGACGGAGTTGCCGTCCATGGCGCTGACGTGAAAGTGAACGTCGCCGCCCGTGGGGCGGGCATCCCGCCCGCCGCCGGCCACCAGGCCCCGCACCCCCTCGGCCAGGGAGGCGGGGAGGACCATCTCCTGTTTGTGGAGGTAGGCCAGGGAGTCGGCGGGCACGTCCCAGCCGCCCGCGGCGGCGGGGACCATCCCCGCATAGGCCATGATGGCCGCATAGGTTTGGGCCGCGGCCTCCGCCCCCATTTCCGGCCCCACCACCGGGATGCCGGCCATGGCCGCATAGGCGGCCGCGGCGCCCTGGGCCGCGGAGCCCTGGATCGCCTGAATGTCGGCCAGGGCCTGGGCCGCGTCGGCTTCAGGGGCGGCCGCGGTTTCCGCGGCGACCACCTGGGCGGAGGTGGTTTGGGTGGACAGCAGCTTGGCCGCCTCGGTGGCGATCCAGTTCTGCAGGCTCCTGGCGGCCAGGTTGATATACGAGGCGAGGATGTCCTGGAGGATATGGCCCACCACCCTTTGCAGGTTCTGGGTGCCCTGGATCATGCCGTTGATGGCGGTGGTCATGGCCGAATCGATGGGGGCCAGGGCCGCCTTCCACTTATTCTCCACGTCCTGGGCCGCCTGGGCCTCAATCTTCTGGATTTCGAGGGCGTTCTTTTTCTCGGCGACCTGGACCTCTTGCAGGATCTCGGCCATCTTCTTGGGGTACTGGGCCCAGATTTGCTGGCGCTGCTCGAAGTTTTGCTTCTCCAGGGCGATCTCCTGCTCTTTCAGGGCCTTAACCTGGACCAGTTCCTCGCTGGCGGAGATCACGCCCAAGTCTTTTTCTTGCTTATATTTCTCCTTCTGCGCCTCAATATCCATCCGGGCCAGCTTGAGGGAATTTTCCAGGCGCTTATCGGCCAACTCCCGGTCCGCCTTGTCCGCCTCCTCCTGCATCTTCTTTTTCTCGTTCACCGCGTTTTGATAATTCAGGCTATCCTTGCCGTAGGACTGGGCGTTGATGGCGACGATCCGGTCTTGATCGGCCAGGCGCTGGGTCCAGGATTCCTTTTCGCCGGCCATCTGCTCCTTGATCTGGGCGATTTGCAGCTGCACCGCTTGTTTGGCGTCGGCCACGTCCAGCTCGTAGAGCCGGTGCTTCACCTGGCGGTAATCCGCGGAGCCTTGCTCACAGAGATTTAACTTCTCTTGCCAGAAGGCGCGCTCCTGGGCCTTGGATTGCTCCAGGAGGTTTCCCTCTTCCTTGATCTCCTCCAATTCCTGCCGCCATTCCTCCATCCGGCCGCTGCCGCCGCCCCCCCCGCCCCGCTTCATGGACTCTATGATGGAAGAGGCGCTGACGGCGCTCGCCGCCGATACCTGCTCCAGGGAGGCCTTCATTTCGGCGGTGGCGTCGCTCACCGCGGTCTTGGCCTCCTCCATGCCGTCTTTCAAGGCGTCGGCTTGGGCGCTTATGAGAACTTCGATTTGGGAGTCGTCAGCCATAGGAAAGCCTATTTTCTGTTTACTGTTTACTGTCTCTGTAAAAAGCTATCCTTTCACCTTGCCGCCGGAGGCGCTGAAGGTGGCCATCAGCTCCTCGGGGGAGCCGTATGTAGGGGCGGGGTCTCCCCGCCCGGGGCGGCTGGAAGCCGCCCCTACAGGGCCTTTATAGCCCAGAAAGGCGGCCACCAGGTCGCCCACCGGGGGGTGCTGCTCCCAGTAGCGCTGCATCTCGTAAAGGCGGGGCAGCGTCAGCTGCTGCCCGATGTATTCCCAGGTCCAGCCGGTGAGGCTGATTACCCGGGCATAGAGATAGCCCCAGTCGGGACGCTCCCCGCCGGCGGTTCCCCCGGGGGGCGCCGAGTCAGGCCGCTCACCTCCAGGAGCTGGGGCAGGATGGCCGGAAACGAGGCCAAGTCCAGGCCCTCCTTGACCTCGGCCAGGGTGAGCTCCGGATAATTGCGCAAAAGGGCGGCGTGCAGCAACTCCGCCGCCTCGGAGAGGCGCTGCACCAGTGATGCCGGCGGCTCGCCCCAGGACTCGATCACCGGCCAGTATTTCTCCAGGGCCGCCAGGTTGAGGGGAGGCAGGATGTAATCCGTCCCCCCCAGCTTCAGGGGGACGCCGTCGAGTTTCGGTTCCATAAAATCTCCCGGTTCCCAGTGATCAGTAATCAGTAACCAGTTTTTGCCTTTACTGATCACTGATCACTGGCCACTGATCACTGCTTTGCCTACTCCGTCACCGTTAATGTGCCGACCTGGTCGTTGTCGTCCGCCATCGCCGAAAAGTCGAATTCCACGATCAGGTGATCCTCGTTCTTGGTGGGCAGCGTCAACTTGCTGCTGATGCACTGGTTGAGGATCAGGGTCATGGTCTTGCCGTCGGTGACGCCGGTCAGGACCGCCTTAAAGGTGGGCGCCAGGCCCATCGGCTGGTTGCTGATGGCGATGGTGCCCCCGGTGGTGGCCGAGGTGTAAAGGTAGTCGATGAGGATGGCTGTGCCTTCGTCGGCCGCGGCAAAGGTGTAGATCCCGCCGGCGCCCACGCTGTATTGCCCGGCCACGGGGGCGCTGGGGACCTGGGTCAGGGGGGCGCCGGTGGCGGCGTAGACCACCCCCAGGTCTTGTACGAAGGCGGCGCCGTTGGCCACGGTGACCGTGAAGGGCGTAGCGGCCGGGATCTGGGCCGCTTCCTTCTGGGCCGACAGCAGCTCGCCGGTGTTCTTGGGCAGCCCAAAATAGAGGACGTTCAGCATGGCGCCCTGGATCTGGCCCAGCTTGGCCTTGCAGGTGATCTTGTTCTTGCCCCGGCCGATATGGGCGGGAAACTGGTTGGCGCCGTAAAGTTCCTTGACGTCCGCGGAGAATTCCACCGAGACGTCCTGCAAGGTGCCGAATTTGACGGGGGTGGGAGTCGGGGTGGAATTGTCCAGCCCGTAAAGGGCCCCGGCCCCGAAGAAGAATTGCTTGGGCATGATGGCCTCCTTTGGTCAGTGATCAGTAATCAGTGATCAGTAATCAGTGAATTTGCCTTTACTGGCCACTGGCCACTGATCACTGATTACTGGCTATTTCGCCAGCCGCTTCTTCAAATCTTCCTTGGCCTGGTAGGCGTGGTTCCAGGCAGCCGAGTCCCGGCTCACCGGGGACGAGGGGAACCAATCCTGCCACCAGCGCTCCACCAGCAAGACGGCCACGGATCCGGGCACAGGCGCGGGTTGAGGCGCAGGCGCCACAGGAGCCTGCACGGGAGCTTTTTCAGGCTCAGGCGCAGCTACCGGGGCAACAGGCGCCGGTTGAGGCGTCAATTGATCGGTCGGTTGGTCGGTCATATTAATCTCCAGTTTTCGGTTTCGGTTTTCGGCAAGGTCAAAAGCAAAAGCAAAAAATTTAAAGGAGGTTTTCGGTTTTTACTTTGACCTTGACTTTGCTTTTCACCGAAAATCGTCTTTAAACTACTATCTCTACCGGTATCAAGGCCGCGGCCTGGGGGCCCAGGGACCCTCCCTCGGCGATGAGCACCTTGCCGCTGAGCCGGCAATGGGAAACGAGGCCGCCTAAGGTCTGCTCCTCCTGGCCCGGGGGCGGCATCAGCGCGGCCAGCACCGCGTCCAGGAGGGGGTTGAGGGTTTGTGAGGGGGCGGCCTGCTGATCGTTGCCCACGTTGACGTAGAGGGCCAGGTTGAGGCTTAGGGTCCATTTGGCCGGGAAGGCCCGGCCTACGTAGCGGGCGCTCTCTTCAAACTGCTCCTGGATCAGGGCCGGCTGCTCCACCGGCGGCACGTCGGTCCAGTGGCGCACCCGGCGGCTGAAGGTGACGATCCCCGGGATGGTGGAGAGAAGGGCGAAAAGGGCGCTGTAAATGGCTTCGCGGTCCATGACTTCATTCCCAGTTATCAGTGATCAGTTATCAGTTATCAGTGATCAGAATCCCCAGTCCCGGGTTCCGGTTTTTGCCTTTACTGATTACTGGCCACTGATCACTGATCACTATGCTTTAACTCCTTCGGCCACGGCCTGCTCAATAGCGGCTTTGATACTGCCGGCGTTCTCCTCCAGGGAGGAGCGCAGGAAGGAGCGCTCCGGCATGTGCGAGCCCGGATGATTGACCCGTTTGAAGAACACGTCCTGGCCTCCCATCTGGAAGGCCAGGGCCTTGCCCTTGCAGGCCTCGATGACGTGGGCCCGGGTGGTGCCCCCATATTCGTGGATGGCGGCATAGACCAGGTTGGTGCCCACCGTGGCTGCGATTCGGTCGCCTTCATCCAGGAGTTGATAATTGATGCTGCGCTGGAGGGTGCCGGTTTGCGCCTTCAACGCCTGCCCGCTGAGCTTCTGCTCCTTGACGTAGGCGGTCAATTTGATGGCCTCGGCCTCCACCGCCCGGCGCAACGCCGCGGCCACCTTGCTTGGGATCTGGTCCAGGCGGCCGATCACTCCTTCGGTTCCTACAATCCAGGCTTTAATCATGCGTTTGCCCCTCCGGGGAAGTAAAAAGTCAAAAGTAAAAAGTAAAAATATTTTGCCTTTTACTTTTCGCCTTTTGCCTTCAATTATCCCCGGTTAGCTGCGGATGAAGGAGTGCGATAATCTTCTGCCAGGGAATTTCCTCAATGCTCAGAGCCTTGGCAAGCTTGCGCATTTCCCAAATCCATCCGTGGGTGATGTTCGAAATCAATTTTGGTTCTTCCATCTCGATGATCCTCTCTGTAGGGGCGGCTTCCAGCCGCCCAGGGCGGCAGGATGCCGCCCCTACACCGGCACCACGCGGCGGTAACGGTCCAGCACCGTTTTGACGTCCGGGGGCAGGTCCTGGACGCTGTAGGTGACGTTGGCCCCTTCCAGGGATTTGCCGCTCTGGCCGATGTGCTGGCGCTCGTTGTAGCGCCAGGAGATCAATTCGATGCACGCCTGCTCCAGGTCGAAGGGGAAGATCGCATCCCCCTCCCCGGCGGTAAGCCAGGCGTCCTCGAACCAGCCGCCGGTGGGCGGCCCATAGCCCGCGGTGTAGTTCAGGGTGACGTTGCCGTAGCCCTGGGTGAAGCGATGGCCCTGCAAGATGATCTGGGTCCGGGTAAAGCGATAGCCTGGGGTCACGGTGTCCGGCGCCGGGGGTAGGGAAACGCCGTTCACCGCGACCCCGGCCACCGCGGTCACCGGGTACTCCCGAAAGTTCATGACCTGGCCGCCGGTGCCGTCCCTGATCTCCAGGTAATCCTGGCTGCCCAGGCGGCGGCTCAGGTAGGTCTCGATGAAGAAGCTGGCCGCGGTGATCAGGCGCGTCAGCAGGTCGTCGTCGGTATCGCTCGAAATCCCGAGCCATTGCTTGGCGTTGGCCAGTGTGGTGAGATCCATTTTTGCCTCTCCGTAGGGGCGGCTTCCAGCCGCCCGGGGCGGCAAGACCGGGCCCCTACGCTTTTGGTTTAAGTTTCACCGTCACCTGGGGGATCATTACCACCTCAAAAAAACAGCCGTATTCCTTGAGCGCCGCCTCGATGATCTGGGTGCATTTCTGCGCCGGATCGACCTTGCGGTATTTGAGGTCGCGAATCATCCTTTGCGCTTCCGGGGATAATTCAGCCATCTTTGCCACCCCCTCACCCTAACCCTCTCCCCCTCGAAGGGGGAGGGGATTTCTTTTTATAATTTTCAACTTTAGCCAGGGCTTGCTCCTTCGTAATCATGTTCCAGCGTATGGCTTGCCGAAGTGTTACCTCAAGCAGGCCGTTGCAGGCCAGACAACTATGGGTGCCGCAGGTGCAATCCATTGTCAATTGGTCAAGGAGCGGCTCTGGCAGGACTTCTTTATCCCAGGGTTCGTATCGCATTTAATCCTCCATTATTCGGGCTTTCCGGCCCTACATGGGCGGCTGGAAGCCGCCCCTACAACCCCTCCCCCCTATTTTTTGGATTTGTCGGGGAAAGGCTCCGGGGCAGGCTCGCCGTTCCCCCCCTGGGGCGCCTCCGGGGCCGGCTGCCGGGAGGCCAGGGTAAACCCCCAGCCGAAGCCGAGAAGCTCCCGGGCGGCCTCCTCCGGCACTTCCATGCATCCTTTGACCAGCGGATATTCCTGGCCGCCATAGCTCACGCCGCCCACGTTGGGGTCGGCCTTTAGTCGCACCATGATTACCTCCTGTGATCAGTGATCAGTGATCAGTGATCAGTTTTTTACATTTTGGAAAAATCTTGAGTTCCGATCGCAGCTCTACGTTTTCCATTTTTGTAATGATTTTTGCCGTTGCCTTTACTGCTCACTGCTCACTCTTTTTTAGCCGTTGGCGATATTAAAAATCGCCCCGAAGGCCGGCGGGAAGTAGTTCTGGAGCACGCCGGAGTAATAAACCCCGCTCTCCCACTGCCGGGTCCGGATCGGCCATTCGATCTGGTAGTATTCCCGCCTGGTCTTCACCTGGATGATGTTGGTGACGTCGGTGAGGGGATAGGGAATCCGCTCGCACCGGAAGAGGATGGTGCCCGGCGGCAGGTTGGGGTGCAGCATCACCCGCACCAACTGGCCGCCGCCCATCGTGAACTTGTTGAGATAGGAGCCGATCACCGAGCCCGCGGTCAGGGTGACGTCGGCCACCGCGCCCTGTTGGGCGTCCACGTTGAAGCGGAACAGGGGGGCGCCCCCGCCGGCGATCACCTTGGCGGTGATGTTCAGCAGCTCCTGGGCGTTGACGTACATGATATCCGGGCTCAGGCGGTAGTTGTTCCAGAAGGCCTCCAGGGCCTCGTTGATCTCGACGATGCCACCGGCCCCGTCGGGGGTCAGCGGGGTTCCGGTCCCCGGCGTGCCGGTGGCCATCCGGTAGACATAGGAGCCGAAGCCGGGGGTGCAGATCTGGGTGATGAGGCCGTCGAACAGCAGGCCATTGACGCTGTTGTCCGCGGCCGGGAGGCTGGCGGCGGTCTGGGTCCCCGAGGCCGCGGCCAGGATGAGGACGCTGTTGATGGTGGTGATGGCCCCTAAGAGCTGAGGCCCCGCGGCCGGCCCCCAGAACCAGGCGTAGGCCATCGCCCCGTTGACCGGGGCCACGCTGGCCTTGAGGCCGTGGGTGGCGTTGCCGTCGTTGGCGGTGGTGAGGGTGGCCGGGGTGCTCGCCTGGGCCGCGCCGCCGCCGTAGGTGTCGGTGCTGCCGTCGGCGTTGTCGCGGGTGATGTTCAACTGAATGCCGCTGGGCACCGAGGCGGCCAGGTAGCCTTCCAGGGTGAGGGCCACGCAGACCACCGCAAAGGCGGTGTTGGCGGCCAGGGCGCCCCCGGTGAGCACGTTCGCCAGGGTTGGGATGGGGGTGGGCCCCAGGGCCAGGTCGCCGTTGCCGCCCAGGAGTACCATTTCCTCGGACTGCATCAGGGATTGCAGGGTGGTGAGGATCGCCAGGGCCCGGTTGTCGGTGCCGGGGAGGCTAGCCTCTTCGGCCTCGAAGGTCACGAACGATTCGTGGCCCAGGGTCTTGTAGGCCGCCATGTTGCTGGTGGTGTTCAGGGACACCGCGCCGCCGCGCTTCCCCTCGGAGACGCCCGGGGAGAGGCGGGCCACGTTGATGCCGGTGACCGACAGCCAGTGCACCGCAGTGCCGACGCCGCCGCCGACCCGGGAGATGCTGTTCCGCAGCGGCGTGATCAAGGGATAGAGTTTTTTGGCCGCGGGTTCCAGGTCGTAGGCCACCAGGCCCTGGGCGATGCTAATGCCCGCCTTGGCAAGTTCGGCAGCGTCCAGGACCTTGGCGCTTTTCAGAAGTTCGAGGGTTTCAGCGGTGGGGTTCATTATAGCCTCCGGTTTTCGGTTATTTGTTAGTTGCCAGTTGCCAGTGATCAGTAATCAGTGGTTTTTGCCTTTGCCTTTACTGCTCACTGCTCACCGCTCACTGCTCACTTGATTAAGAACGGCTTCTGCCGGGCCGCCACCACCTCATCCAGGGCGGTCCGGGGCTCCTCGGTCTCAGTGGTCTTATTCAGAGTATCCCCTTCCTTGGGGACCGCCTTGAGGGCGCCCTTGGCCGGGGCCGGCTCGGCCCTGAGCTTTTCCACTTCGGCGGCCAGGGCCTCCTTTTCGCCGGAGATCTTGGCCAGGTCGGTTTCGAGTTCCGAGTTCCGAGTTTCGAGTTTCGAGAGCGCTTGGGTCCGTTCCTCCAGGGTCTTGGCCAGATCTTCTGTAGGGGCGGGTTTTACCCGCCCCCCCGCGGCCTTCTCCGCGCCTCCGCAATCGGCCCCGAGATCGACGGAATGGTCATGGACCGCCTGGATATGGTCCTGGTCGGCTTTGCTGTGGCGGGCGCCGGCCTTTTGTAGGGGCGGGGTTTCCCCGCCCGAGCCGGCAGAGCCGGCCCCTACGGCCTTGCTCAAGTCGCTGAGCAGCTCGTCCAGCTCCTCGGCGGCCATCGCCTTGAGGATCTCGCAGCCCGAGGCCAGCCATTCCTTGAATTGCCCGGGGAGCGGCGAGTCGTCCATCTCGGCGGCCGCCTCCCAGTCAACGCTGTTGGCCAGGTCGGTGAGGCTTTCGATCATCTGCGCAAAATAGCTCACTGTGTAGAGGCCCTTTTGTAGGGGCGGCGTTCCGCCGCCCGGGCCGGCAGAGCCGGCCCCTACGGTTTTCTCCGCAGAGGGCGGCCCTTCCTTGTCGATCTTCTCCTTCCAGGCGGCAATGATCTTGCCCCTGATGGTCTTCAGGTCCTCAGCGTCATATTTGGCGGCGTTTTTGGCCTTATTGATGTAGTTCCAGGCTGCCCGGATGTGCTTCTCGGTGTCGATGGGATATTTCTTGTTCTTCTCGTCGGCGAACTTCACGTCCCCGTATTTCTTCTCGCCTTCCTTGGGGTCGGTGTCGGCCCGGGCCGCAACTTTTTCAAAGCCCATCTCCACCTCGGAGCCGTCGGCCTTCACCAGGGTGAAGCGGGCGGTGGGGACGCAGGGCTTGTCGGCCAGGGACAGCTCCACGGGTTTGGCGGCGTAGCGCACGTGGATGCCCTCCTGCTTGCGCCAGGCGTAGGAGCCGCCGAAGGACAGCCCGGTATAGACGCCTTTGGTCAGTTTCGCCAGCTCCTCGGTATCCACCACCTGGCCGCTGACCTCGACGCGCTTCAACTCATCATTGAAGTTGATGGCGGTGAGCAGGCCCGCGGCCCGCTTGGGGTCGTGCATGGCCCGGAGGTTGCCCCGGGATTTGCCGCCGCTGTGCTCAAAGGAATCATCCGACCAGGCCTTGATTAAGGGCTTGCTGGCCTCGTAGTCGAAGATCTCCCCGGCCTGGTCGGGGATCTCCTCCGCGGCGATGCCGGTAAACTCCCCGGTGGCTTCATTGACCTTGACGAATTGGGCGAACATGATTTTTTGCATATAATCTCCGGTTTATTAAGACAGTTTTCGCTTTTCGGTTCGGTGGGGCGGGTTTTAAACCTGCCCTAGATAGTGCTGCTGCCAAAATCCTGAACATATTTCCTTCTTAGAAAGCCGATGTGCTGCGGCAGACTTCGTAGAAGGTGCCACTAATATCGACAAATTCTATCAGCCGGTTTTGGCCGTGCTGGCCGTCAGGGAATGGTTTGGTGATGAACCGGCTGGCGGGCGGCACCTGGGTGGTGGCATGGCCGAGGCTGTCCGGCATCATCTCGAAGGGGACCATTGTTTGCGCCTGAGCCTTTGAAATGGGAACCTGGCAACACCCGATGAAGACCATCAGTGCGATAATGATTAGCTTTTTCATGCCACCTCTCCTTTGGCTCCCTTGATTTTGATTTTGCCTGTACGGGCGGGTTTTAAACCCGCCCCTACCGGCCCTTACAGGCTGAAGGGTTTTGTCTGCCTTCCTTCCCAGTTGGCCCCCATTTCTACGCACTCGCTTTCGAGATGGATGGCGATGATTTCCGGAAGCAAATGGCGCTTATCCCGGGGCCACTGCATGGCGAACAGCATATCGCTCCGGGCCGCGGTGGTATGGTGCTCGGGATAATGGGAAACCCCCGAGCCCTTGGGATTCCATAATTGAAAAAAGCCGATGGGCACATAGCCGTCCCGGTCCAGCGTGGCGATGCGCACGGCCAGCGGGAAGGGCCGGGGATGGACGAAGATCTCCCATTCGTGCTGGAGAGGCGGGGCGCCCAGGAATTTGATCCAATCGGCAAAGCTCTTGCACTCCATGCGGTCGATGCCGTAAAGGGAGGCCTGGTCCAGAGAGATGCGCTGCAGGATGGCCCGGGTGCGGGGCGGCAGGTAGATATCGGCGTCCAGGTGCGCCACCCAGCCATCTTTGGCCAATTGCGACAGGCCGTAATTGATGCCCTTGGCCTTGTTGAAGGCGTCGTCATTCCGGTGCCAGTCGTAGGTGGGGTAGCACTCGACGTGGTAATAGGCGCACACGAGTTGCGTAAGCTTATCGTCGGGCCGGGTGACCACTACCATCCGGTTGAAGTGCTGCTTATTGGCCGGCAGCGTCCAGGCCAGATAATCGCCGTAGGAGACGCAGGTGGTGACCGCCTCGATCTTGAGATTCACGGGCGCAGGCGGCGGGCCGGGCGGGTCAGGGTGGGGATATTCCTTTTGCATAATCCCTCTGGTTTTTTTCTGTTTTGCCGTTTACCGTATTTTGTCTCTGCTAAGGGGCCAATCTACCTTTTGCCCTTTGCCTTCCGCCGCCGCTTCCTCTTCCGGAAGCGTTTCCTCTTCCGGAGGCGCCACAGGCGAGACGCCTGTGCCACTACTCTCCTTGCCGATCTCGCTCACCAGCACCGCCCCCTGGGCGGTCATGATGAAATCCGGGGTCCCGTCGTCCTCCAGGCCCCGGGAGGCCCGGATCTCGCTCCGCAGCCTGATGCCATTGCGCGCGTCCAGGTCGTCGATCTGGGCCTGCACCTGGGGGTCGATGGCGGTGTCCTGTTCCCAGACGAACTCCACCTGGTCGAACCCGAAGCCCTGGAGGACGTAGTTGATGAAGTCCGCCATCCATTCCATTAGGGGCGCCAGCCCCTCGCTCAGGGCCGCCTCCTGGGCAGTCTCGGCGGTGGCCCGGTTGATCGTCTGCACGAAGGGCTGGGGCGACACCGAAAAGGCGTAGCACACCACCCGGGCGAACCATTCGTCGATGGGGGACTTCAGATCCCCCTCCTTCATCAGGTGCGGGGTCATGCCGTGGGGCACCCAT
>Ga0181539_1001447_pt1 | contig 26007 bp, 19 predicted proteins | sample PEATcosm2014_Bin_46_FD_119767 | JGI IMG/M metagenome (GOLD analysis project Ga0181539, IMG submission 119767) | Peatland microbial communities from MTU Mesocosm Facility, Houghton, MI, USA - PEATcosm2014_Bin23_60_metaG | ecosystem: Environmental > Terrestrial > Soil > Wetlands > Peat | place... | reverse complement strand
TTCTCTTCAAGTACTCCTGCTTCGAGGCCTGACTCATCCTGTTACCCTTCTCCATATCGGGTAACATTCTAAAACTGCGCGACGATCCTCCTCGGGTAACATTTTAGATTGCGCGATACGTTGACTTGCACCAACTCTTGAGTTACCCTTGCCATGCTGATAAGACTTTGTTTTTGAAGCCGGTTAGACTGACGGGTGGTGACGGTCTGAAGACAAAAATCGAGTGGATCGGCTCTCGAACACCGAAGGATCCAACCCGAGGTGTCAAAGCGAGGCAATATGGCCGAAGCATTGACGAAAGCTGGGCGATACCAGATTGTGGGTGAATTGGGCCGCGGGTCGATGGGGGTGGTATATCAAGGGTTTGACCCCATCATTGGCCGCACGGTGGCCATCAAGACGATGCTTCCTGAAGGTCTCTCTCCCCAAGAGTTTCAGGAGTATAAGGCGCGCTTCCAGCGGGAAGCGATGGCGGCCGGAATTCTCGCTCACCCCAATATCATCACGGTCTACGATTTCGGCGAAGACAATGGCGTCCTTTACCTCGCCATGGAGTTTCTGGAAGGCAAATCCCTGGAAAAAATCGTGCAGGAACAGACCGTCCTACCCATCGAAACCATTTTGCCCATATATGACCAGGTCTGCAGCGCACTCGATCACGCGCATCGGAACAAAGTTGTGCACCGCGATGTGAAGCCCGCGAACATCATGATTTTGCAAAACGGCCTGGTGAAAGTGACCGACTTCGGCATAGCCAAGATGATGGCCATGGGCATGACCCAAGCGGGCCAAATCCTGGGGACGCCGAATTACATGTCTCCGGAGCAGGTTAAAGGCCGCCAAATTGATGGCCGGTCTGACATCTTTTCTCTGGGTGTGATCCTGTACGAGTTGGTGACCGGTGAAAAGCCTTTCGGGGGGCAAAATATTACGACGGTGATTTATAAGATTATCAATGAGAATCCCATCCCGCCGCGCGAACTGGACGCGTCGATCCACGCGGGCTTGAGCTATGTCATCTCCAAAGCCCTCGCCAAGAATGTCGATGAACGCTATCAGACTTGCCGCGAGTTGGCGGAAGACCTCAGGAATTATAAGAACCTGGGCGGCTCAGCGGTAGGCCAAGGCACGGTGGTTCTGAAGGCCGCCCCTGTTCCGGTGGAAGTAGCCGAATCCGCTCCACGCCCGGCGGCTCAAACTCCGCCACCGCCAGCCCCGCCGCCGCAATCTGCCCCCACCGAAGTCGATGAGATTCCGATCGCAAGTTCTATTAATATCCACATGATGCCGCCGGCAGCCCCCCGCCAGCAATCCATCCCGCAGATTGCCTGGGTTCTGGGTGCGCTTCTGGTGGTGACGATCATGGGCGTTATCAGTTACTTTTTTGTGTTGCGACCGGAAAGCCAACCGGTCAAACCGGAAGCGTCCTCGTCGGTTGCCAAGGTAACCCCCGCGCCGAATCCACAGCCAACCGTTACGCCGGCCACGCAACCGGCCGTTACGCCGACCTCGCAACCGGCCGTGCCCGTGACGGCGACGACCGAACCGGCCGCTGCTGCCGGGCCTACGACGCCCAAGCCGGCGGAAGCTCCGCCCAAACCTGAGGTGGTTTCGAAACCGGAACCACGTGCGCGCACCGCGGCGGCGAAGGTAGGACAACTCATGGTGAGCGCGAACGTGAACGGGGCGAGGATTTCCATCGATGGACAGTCCGATCCAAGCTGGTTGACGCCCCACACCATCCCAGACGTTCCCGCTGGGGGACACAATATTGTGATTTCCATGAACGGTTACGATGATTTCCACCAGAGCGTGACGATTGCAGGCGGGCAAACAAGTACCGTGGTGGGCAGCCTTTCATCCCCCCGCGCCGAACTTGACATTGTCACGAAGCCCGCGGGCGTAGAAGTACTCGTTGACGGAAAATCCTATGGGCCGAGCCCGGTCAGCGCTATTCTGGCGCCGGGGAATCACACCTATACGGTGAAACCACCGGGGGCGGCGCCTTATGAGAAAACCATCACCCTCGAGTCGGGGAAAATTGTCACCAAGACGGTAACCCTGGTCGCGGCGGTGACCACAGGGATTGTGGAAGTCCGGACCATTCCGCCCGGCGCCACGGTGCTGGCGGATGGATCGCCTGAAAAGGGGCAGACTCCCTTTTCTTTTCGCTTGCCCGTTGGGTCGCATACGCTGGTTATATCGCTATCCCCGTACCCGCCGATTCAGCGGCAAGTTACGGTCTCCGATAGCGCCACCACCAAAGTTGAGATTACTCTCACCAGCCAATAACGGGGACGTCCCTTGCGGAGGACCCGGAAACGCTGCGGAGGTTTGATTATGACGCGACGGATAATTTATGGTCTCTTTTTGATATTGCTCTTGACGCCCAGTGCGTGGCCGAAATTCAAAGAGGACGAACAAAAGTATCTCGACGACCAATTTAAGTTGGTGCTCGACCAGATGCAGGCCCTGGGCAATCAAGTAGCGGCGTTGAACGGGCAACTGGCGGAAGTCAAACAGAATCAGGCACAACTCCAAGCGGCGATCATTCGTCAACAACACCAGCTTCAGGACCTGGATGAGATGCTCTCGTCCCTGCGCCTTGGCAATGAGGAGAACTTCTCCAAGCTGAGGACGGCGATCGCGGACTTGCGCGCCCAAACCGATAATGTCGTCAGCAAGCTGACGGGCCAGCCCGCGGCGCCGCCCGGCACTCCGGCGGAGGTCGCCCCGGGGGCGCGTCCCGCCGCTCCGGCGCCGTCACGACAGACGTCGCAGGGTTACATCACGTCCGTCGATGGCACGAATGTGATGATTGACATGGGCTCAGCGCAAGGCATCCAGCAGGGATCGCGGTTGGCTGTTTACAAAGCCACGGACCCGAATACGCGGGTGGGCGTCATTGAGGTCACCCAAGTGGTCGACGCTGGCAACGCGCGTGCCCGGATTGTTACTATGAGTTCCGGCGTGAAACCGGAATTTTCCGACGTCGTGCGCGTGGAGTAAACGAGACTCTCTGCATGGCTCGATTCGTCATTACCGATCCCTCCGCCCGAACCCAGATCTTCGAGGTTACCAGCCCCACGATCAGCGTGGGACGGGCGGATTCAAACGATCTGGTGCTGCGTCACGACAGTGTGTCTCGCCACCATGTGCGGATCACCGTGCTTCCCGGCAATATCACCTTGCTGAATGATTTGGGGAGCAAGAATGGGACCTTCGTAAACGACGTGCAGATTCAGGAGCACCGGCTCAAGGATCAGGACCGCGTCGCGGTCGGCATGTATGAGTTGAAGTATGAGACGACGCGCGCGGGCGCCTTGCACATTGAGCCCGGCAGCGGAACCGTAACCGATGTCAACGGTTTGGTCGGTGCTGCGGATAATATCGGCACAGCCCTGCGCCTCAGCCCGCCCACGGCGCCCGTAGCTCCGGTGCCGATTCAGGAGCGGGTGAAGGCTCTGGAGAAGGAAAACAACCTCCTGAAATTGCTCCTGGCGGTGGGCAAGACGCTCTCCTCCGTGCTGATGCCTGACGAAATCATGCACCGGATTATGGAACTGGTGTTCCAGATGGACAACGTGGAACGGGGCTTCGTCATGCTCTGCGACGACAAGAAGGGTTTCAAACCCGCCGTCCTCCTTTACAAAGACGAAGCCCGGAAAGCGGATGCGCGCGGCGTCGCTCTTTCCACCACGGTGACCGAAAGACTCATGAATGACCGCGTGCCGCTGTTGATTTATGATGTCGGCACCGACGAACGCTTTTCCACCAGCCAGAGCCTGCGCATGTCAGGCATTCGCTCCGCCATGTGCGCGCCGTTAATTTACAAAGACCGCGTTTTCGGGATCTTTTACGTCGATTGCCTGAGCAGGCCCTACGCCTTCTCCCAGGAAGAACTGGGTATTTTTTCCGTGATCGCCGCCGAGGCGGCCATGAGCTTCGATAATGCGCGCTCGCATGAGGAACTGGCCCGCCGCGTCGTGGAACGCCAGGCGCTGGAACGCTTCCTCAGCTCCAACATCGTCGAAAAAATTCTTGCCAACCCCGACGAAATTCACCTCGGAGGAGAAAATCAAACCGTCACCATCCTGTTTTCCGACATTCGCGGTTTCACGCGGATGTCCGAGCACATGGAACCCCATGCCGTGGTGGAATTGCTGAATGAATACTTCTCGGAGATGACGGACCTCATTTTTGAAAGCGGGGGGACGCTCGACAAGTACCTCGGCGATGGAATCATGGCGGTTTACGGAGCCCCCCTTCCCAAGCCCGATGACGCTCTTCGCGCCGCCAAGACGGCTATGGAAATGCAGCGCGCCATGGCCGCTCTCAACCGCGATTGGGAAAATCGCGGCCAACAACCACTCCGCATGGGCGTGGGGGTGAATACGGGCCCGGTGACGGCAGGGAACATTGGCTCCGCCAAACGCATGGATTACACCGTCATCGGCGACGCGGTCAACTTGGCCTCGCGGCTGTGCTCGAATGCCGCCGGGGGACAGATCCTCGTTTCCGAATCCACCTACTTGCAATTGAACGGCAGAATACCGGCGCAACGACTGGAACCCATCCGCGTGAAAGGCAAGGATACGCCCGTGGAACTCTATGAGGTTAGCTGGCAAGATCCCGCCTCTCGAAAAGAAACTGCGCGGGTCCCCAGGTAAGCCGCTCCAGTGCCGGATTTTTCCGGGAGTCCACACAAAATGTTCTCGCCGCCATCCCATCTCTCGCGTTTTAGGTTTCCTGCGCTCATCGTCTTGATGCTTTGCGCTCTTTCCGCGCCCGTCCTCGCCCAACAAGCCGAACCCACGGGCCAGATGCCGGAAGCAATTCGCGGCGCCAAGATTTATCAACTTCCCACGAAGGGAGGTCAACCGGCGCCCAATCCCGGTGTCTACAAGAGTCTCTCGTTTCGGGATATCAACTTTGACCGCTTGCTGCTCGGCCTCTCCGTCAGCATTCGACCTGTGGATCGCGCCGCCACGGTTGAGCGCATGTATTTTCAGGGTGTGGCGGTGAACGGCATTCCGGTCCACATCGAAACCTTTGACCAAGAGTTCAAGCTTTCCAATAAGGAACCCGTCGACCTTCCCGCGCCTCTCCAATGCGCCATCATTTTTGCTGATCTCGATTCCATGCAGCCGGTCCGCGATATGGTGGACAAGGACAAGATTCAGATCACCGGCCAGAGCTTCATCGAGGTCAAGCTGAACTCGCTGGAGAAGCTGGCGTTGCGCGCCAAACAGGTCGTGATCCCCGTGACCTTGAACGAACAAGTCCCGCTCAATTTTTTCCAGGGCAATCCCCTCCTCCACATGACCGCCGACACGATTTTAGACACCCTTGCCAACCCAAATTCCGCGGCGGCCATCAACATGGCAAAGGAACATTTGGCGAAAATGCACTTGGACGAGACCGTGGGAGGAAAGGCCAAATCCGCTCTCTACCTGTTGTACACGGAATACACGGTGCGCGATCCGAAGTCCAAGGCGTCGGAGCAGTTTTCGCAATCCGGCACGGGCTTCCTGGTGAGTGCGGATGGAAAACTGCTAACCACCAAACGCGTGATCGCGCCCTGGAAGTTCGATCCGCAAGTGGACTTCCTGATCGAGCACCAACACCTGGAACTGGATAAGAATAGTGTGAAGACCTATGCCTGGCCTGCGGGGGCGCTAGTGACGGCGGCGGACGGTCAGCCTAATTTTCAATCCGCTCTCAGCACCGACAAGCAATCCTTGAAGGTCCTCCAGATGCCGCCCGATGAAATGGTCCAGCAGGATTACCAAGACCCCGACTCCGAGGAGAAGGCGACGCTGCACCTTCACGCCGAAGGCTTGTCGGACTTGGCCCTGTTGCAACTTACGGGGACGGGCTTTCAACCCGTGTCTTTTCCTGATCCGGCGGCCAACCCTGCCGCCAATGCTAAGCTGGTCTTGTGCAGTTATCCCTTCGGCATCAGCCAACCTCAAATCGCCCCGCGCCTTCTCAGCGTTCAGGTGACCTTTCAAGGAAGCACTCTGAAGATGGAACATAAGGCGGATCCTGGTGAATCGGGCGCGCCTTTGCTCGATGCTGACGGGAAGGTTGTGGCGCTGGTGGCCTCGGCGAACCAGTGCATACCCATTCAGGTCGCACGGAAGCTAATCCCATGAGACCTAAAATCTGGCATTTTTGTTATCTTCTTGGCGCCATGATGGTGACGGCGTGTTTTATGGCGGCCCTCCCTGCTTTTTCCCAGCCCCAGGAAGGACTGGTAGACCAATTGAAGGAAAAACTCTCAAAGACGGGGGTGTTTTTCCGTGCTGACGCCCCACGCTCGTTGCGAAACCCTGGAGATGTTTATCTCCCCATCTTCGTGGAGATCATCAACGGCGTCGAGCAGGAAGCCCACACCACGGGGTCCGGCGTCTCCAACTATGTCAAACGCGACCCGTTGAAGCTCCAAGGTGTGAACGTCTTCGTGAAGCCCAGCGGCGCCCGGCACCAGTTCACCGCGGAGCCCCTAATGTTGGGAACGAGCAAAGACTTTTCTTTCGACGCGCGCACGGGCGGCCAACCCCTGGAGATTCAAGATAGGTTTAAGAAGACTCTCGAAGTCCCCCGCGAGACGGTTCAGTCTTTTCTCGCCAGCCACTTCTTGGGCGGATCGTTCGCTTCCGTGGACTTATGGGTTTCAATTCGGGCCGTGGATTGGCCGAACCAGGACTTTTATCTTCGCGTGAGGCTGAACGCCCCAGCGCTTCCGCAAATCCCCAACTGGTACCGAGGGGATATCCATTACCACTGCGGCTACACGGACAATCCCGCGGAACGCGGGTATCCGCTCGACGTCACTAAGCAAGCGGCCATCCAGGCCGGGATGGATTGGTTGCTTTTAACCGATCACTCCACCGATCTTTCTCCCGATCGCTATAAAGAGGAGTTGGACGACGTCAAGAATTTCCGCGACGGGCGGTTGATGCTGATTCGGGGTGAGGAGGTCACGGTCGCTTCCGGCAAGGACGCTGTCTTGACCACCGTCCACATGGTAGCGGCGCCATCTCCCGATGATCCTGACAAGGGTTTCCAAGACCCTAAAGACCCTGAAAACCCCGTTATAGTTACAGGTGATGGTTCCCCGTCCTATGCGGCCATGCCTCTCAAGGACGCTCTGGCGCGGATTGCCGCGGCGGGGGGATTTGCCTACGCCGCCCACCCGTTTGATCCCATCAGTCCGGTCATGCGGGGAGGACAATGGGATATTATGTCGGATTTCCTGGCCCCGGACGGACAGCAACTGCAGGCAGGCTTAGTGGGTCTGGAACCGTGGAACCGCGCCACCCTGTCCACGGCTGACGACATGCGCGACCCGTTTTGCATTCGCCCGCACGATGATGCCAGCGCCTGCTTCCAACCCGACCCCGGCGCCGACCAGTACGCACGCCTCGAGCAAGGCATCAAGGAAGGATGGCAACCGCTGCTCCAGCGCGGCCTCGGGCCGCGGAGTGATGGAACCCATGCCCCGCTCTTCAAGACTTTTCTCGCCGCCGGTTCCGACGCGCACGGCGACCTGAACTACGAGGCGACCATGGACGTGGTGGACTTCCTCGGCAAGCCTTCGCGCGGCCTCAATGGATATGCCGAGGACAACGCGCTGGGGCGGATTTCCACGATGGCCTATGCGCCGGCCGGCATGGGGCCACGGGGTGAAAACGTCCTGCGTGCCCTGCGCGAAGGCCGCACGGTCGGGAGCAATGGACCCATCTTGATTGCCGGTTTCGATCGCAACTCCAATGGCTCGCTCGACGACCCCGAAGATGTCGGTATCGGACAAGAGATTTCCTGCCCTCTGAAGTCGCTGCCTCCTTTGCAGCTCCGCTGGGTGAGTAGCGAAGAATTTGGGCCCCTGCAATCCCTTAAACTGATCGTGGGGACCAACACGGGAGAGTTGCCGCCCGTGGAAGTGCCGGTGCCTTCCGCCCAGGCTCTCGCCAGCGCAGGCTTGGTTCCCTTCGACCTTCGCCCCATCCTCAAGGAAGGATCGCAGAATTGGATATACATCCGCTTGGTGGCCAGCACACGAAACAGCGCCAATAATGAATTTCGCTGCTATACTAACCCAATTTGGATTAAAGCCACCGGCGAGTAAAGCCGACAAAAATCGAGATGAGCACAGAATATGACCGCTGACGCAAATGATGAACAAGGAACCGTACGTTACACGCGCTGCGCATCCTGCGGAAGCATGAACCCGGCGTCGGCGCCCGCGTGCGCGCGCTGCGGAAAGCCGCAACACGCAGGGACGCCACCCGCGCCCGCAACGCCGTCCGCGCCCGCTCCACGCGGCCCAGCCGCACCGGCCGCCGTCGCCCAGGTAATGTGCCCGAAGTGCCACAAGTCATTTCCTCTGGGAAGCAAATTCTGCGGATACTGTGGCACCCCTCTACCGACAACTGCACCCCCAGTGGCGACGCCACCCGCGCCCGGTCCGCTGACGCCCCCCAGGCCCGTCGCGGCGCCACCCGTGCCGCCGCGCCCTGTCGCTCCTCCCCCGCCGCGCCCCGTCGCTCCTCCCCCGCGGCCTGCGGGTCCACCGCCACCACCTGTCGCCCGGCCCGCGCCTCCACCGCCACCGCGCCCCGTCGCTCCTCCCCCAGCTCCGCCGCCGGTGGCCAAGCCGGCGGTGCCCGCAGCCCTGAGCCTCCCGGAATCGGCCATAGATGGAACGGTTGTTTTTTCGGGCCTGCGCGCGGGGCCTCGCCTCGAGGCCAAGATTTCCGAAAAGAAACCCGATGGGACATTTGGCAAAACGGTACCCGTCACCAAGGAAACCCTGATCGGTCGCGAGAACTGCGACCTGAGCTACCCCCAGGATCTGTTGCTTTCGCCTCGCCATGCTTCCGTCGCCGTGCGCGAAGGCAAACTGCTGCTGAAGGACCTGAACAGCCAGAACGGTTCCTTTATCCGCCAAAAGCAGGATACGGAACTTATTCCCGGCGACATTTTCCTGTTGGGGCGCGAACTCTTCCGCTTCGTCACCCAGAGCCTTGACGAATCGCTCAACAAGGAGCCCCTTGAGGGCACGATGGTGTGGGGCGCCCACAAATTGCAAAAGGGGCCACTCACCGCCAAGCTTGAGCACATCAAGTTGAATGGCGAAGTTGTATCGGAGTTCAAACTCGATAAGTCGGAAACCACCCTGGGCCGGACCACGGGCGACCTGGTCTTCAAAGATGACCCGTACATGTCCGGAACGCACGCCCGCATCGTGGCCCAACCGGGGCGCTTCGTTCTACAAGATCTGCGCAGCCGGAACGGTGTTTACCGCCGTGTGCGCACGGAAATCGAACTCGTCGACGGCGACGAATTCTTCATGGGAGAGCAGCTTTTCCACGTGGACCTCAAGACCGTCTGATAAGCGCCATGCCGCCCCCGCGGGGAAAAGTGAGCAGAAGTGGGGCGGGGCTTTCCCGGCTGCGGAAAAACGCGTCAATTCGGAAAGGTGCTTTAGCTTCGGCGCGCCGCAGGCACCTTGAGGGAGTGGGGTAGCGCCAGCTACCGCCTTTTCGGGATCGCGGTTTATGGTTGGGGTAGCCGAGTAAGTAGCGCCCACCTTAGCACGAATTTCTCACCACATTTGGACGCTCTTAAAGCGTAGCCGGAAGGGCGGGGCTTTACAGGCGCCCATAGGGTTTGCGAGCACGATGAATGGACGCATCGGCCTGGGTCCTGCCCTGAACAGACTTAATGGCAGGGGGGTGCAATTTTTTTGTTGAATTCGACCTCATTTTCTGGTATTGCTACTGCCCATAATGTCGGGTTCCGAAGGCCTTCCCTCGCAGGAGGTTCCCGTGGAATCGAACCGACAGTCTTCAACCTATAGCCTTCTTTGCCAGCACGGCGTTGATCGTCGATCTTTCCTTAAGTTCTGCACCGCCATGACCGCATGCATGGGCCTGGAATCAACTATGGTGCCGCGAGTGGTGGCGGCCATGGAAACCAAACCCCGCATCCCCGTCCTCTGGCTGCACGGCTTGGAATGCACCTGTTGCAGCGAGAGTTTCATCCGCAGCTCTCATCCGATCACCCAGGATGTCGTCTTTAACATGATCTCGCTTGACTACGACGATACGTTGCAAGCCGCCGCCGGAGAGCAGTGTGAAGAGATTCGGGATAAGATTATGAAGGACTATAAGGGTCGCTACCTCCTCGCGGTGGAAGGTAATGCCCCCACCAAAGATGGAGGCGTCTACTGTACGGTAGGGGGGCGGAGCTTCCTCGATATCCTGAAGGAAACTGCCGAAGGGGCCAAGGCCATCGTCGCCTGGGGCTCCTGCGCGGCCAATGGCTGCGTGCAGAATGCCCACCCCAATCCTACCGGTGCGGAGCCCATCAAAAGGATCATTTCCCACAAACCGATCATCAACGTGCCGGGCTGCCCGCCCATCGCCGAAGTTATGACCGGTGTCCTCACCTACATGCTTACCTTCGATCAGTTGCCCGAGCTCGATCGCAACGGCCGCCCCAAGATGTTCTACGGGCAGCGCATCCACGACAAGTGTTACCGCCGCCCGTTCTTCGATGCCGGCCAGTATGTCGAAGCCTGGGACGATGACGGTGCGCGCAAGGGCTGGTGCCTTTACAAAATGGGCTGCCGCGGGCCCACCACTTACAATTCCTGTTCCACCGTGAAGTGGAACAATGGAGTGAGCTTCCCTATCGGCAGCGGTCACCCTTGCATGGGTTGCTCGGAAGAAAACTTCTGGGACAACGGGCCGTTCTACCAGCGCCTGTCCTCAATTCCCGTGCCCGGCATTGATTCCACGCCCGATACGGTAGGAAAGACCCTGGTGACTTTGACCGGCATCGGTGTGGCGGCCCATCTGGGGTCTTACTGGATCCGCCGTGCCACCAGAAAAGAACTGCCCGGCAGCGCCACTAGCGCCACGGAAAAACCTGCGGAAAAGGAGAAGCCATGACGAAAAGAGTCGTTGTCGACCCCGTCACACGCATCGAAGGGCACCTTCGCGTCGAAGCCATGCTCGACGACACCAACCACATTCAGGACGCCATGAGCAGCGGCACGATGTGGCGCGGCATCGAAGTCATCTTGCAGGGGCGTGACCCCCGCGATGCCTGGGCCTTCACCGAGCGCATTTGCGGCGTCTGTACCACGGTTCACGCCCTGGCCAGCGTTCGCGCGGTGGAGAACGCCTTGGGCATCCAGGTTCCGCCCAACGCCGATGTCATCCGCAACATCATGTTCCTGACTCAGTACATACAGGATCATGTGATCCACTTCTATCACTTGCACGCCCTGGACTGGGTCGACGTGGTCAGCGCGCTCAAAGCCGACCCCGCCGCAACCTCGGCCCTTGCCCAGAAGGTTTCCCCCAAGTGGCCTCTGGCCAGCCCCGGATACTTCGCCGACGTGGCCGGCACGGTCAAGAAGTTCGTGGAATCTGGTCAGCTCGGCATTTTCCAGAACGCCTATTGGGGGCACCCCGCCTACAAACTGCCGCCCGAAGCCAACCTCATGGCGGTGGCCCACTACCTCGAAGCGCTCAAGTGGCAAAAGGAAATCATCAAAATTCATACGGTCTTTGGCGGCAAGAATCCCCACCCCAATTACCTGGTGGGCGGCGTTCCCAGCGCCATCGCGATGCAGAGCGACAACGCCATCAACATGGAGCGCCTCAATCTGATTGGCGGCCTCATTCCCCAGGCGATCAACATCGTGGAGAATCTCTATCTTCCCGACTTGCTGGCGGTCGCCTCTTTCTACCCCGAATGGACCAAAATCGGTGGTGGTCTCGGCAACTACATGTCTTACGGCGACCTGCCACAAAACGGGATCGGCGATATTGCCAAGTTCCGTATCCCGCGCGGCATTATCCTCAACAAGAATCTCGCGGAAGTTCTTCCCGTCGACCTCGCGGACCCCGCCCAGATTCAGGAGGAAATTGCGCACTCCTGGTATCAGTACCCGGGCGGCCAGAGCGCCCTGCATCCTTACGATGGCGTCACCGAACCCCGCTACACTGGCCCCCAACCGCCCTATCAGGAGCTCGACGAAACCAAGGCCTACTCCTGGTTAAAAAGCCCCCGGTGGAAGGGTAACGCGATGGAGGTTGGTCCGCTCTCACGGATGCTGGTCGGCTTCGCCAGCGGCCGCACGGACTATAAGGAAGTTGTCACCGAAGCTTTGGGGCAGCTCAAGGTCGGACCTGAGGCGCTCTTCTCCACGCTGGGGCGCACCGCCGCCCGCGGCCTGGAAACCCAACTCTGCGCCAACTGGCTCGAGGCCGAATTCGACCAGCTTGTCTCCAACCTCAAGAACGGGGACTCCACCACCGCCGACACCCGCTCCTGGAGCCCGGAAACCTGGAAGTCCGAATCCAAGGGCTATGGCTTCTCGGAAGCTCCGCGCGGCTCCCTCTGCCACTGGGTCCACATCAAGGACCAGAAAATCGCCAACTACCAGATCGTCGTCCCCAGCACCTGGAACGCTTCTCCGCGCGACGCCAAAGGGCAGCACGGCGCCTACGAATCGGCCCTCTTGGGCACTCCCATGGCTGATCCCAAACGCCCCCTCGAGATCCTGCGCACCATCCACTCGTTCGATCCGTGCCTCGCCTGTGCGTCGCACGTGATCGGTCCCCATGGCGAGAAACTCGCGGAGATCATCGTCCGCTGAAGGAGGCACTGATGGCAACCGTCACCTATCGAACCCTCGGCCCAGTTCCCATGGAGGCCAGCTTCGGGCGAAAATACGTCTGGCAGCTCCCTGTCCGTGTCACCCACTGGGTCGACGTCCTCGCCATTACCACGCTCTTCTGGACCGGCCTCTACATGGCCTCTCCCATCCTTTCTTCCAACGGCGAGGCGTACCACCACTTCGTGATGGGCCGCATCCGCGAGATCCACTTCCTCGCCGGCTACGCCCTGCTGTTCTCGTTCCTGCTGCGTGTTTACTGGTTCTATGTCGGCAACAATTACTCCCGCTCCGGCTTCCCCTTCGTCTGGCGCGCCGCATGGTGGGCCGACCTCAAGGACCAAGCCATGCGGTACTTGCACCTGGAGCGCGGCCATGTCCACCTTGGCCATAACGCCCTCGCCGGCGCTGCTTACACTCTCTTCGTCATCGGGTTGGGGTGGTGCCAGATCCTGACGGGCTTCGCCCTTTACTCCGAAGATAACCCCGGGGGATTCTGGGGCAAGCTGGTGGGTTGGATCATCCCCCTCCTCGGCGGTTCATTTCGCGTCCGCATGTGGCACCACACTCTTGCCTGGAGCTTTGTGGCTTTTGCCATTCTGCACATCTATATCGTATTGTTCGATTCGCACCAGTATCGCAACGGCCTGATCACCTCCATCATTTCCGGCTACAAGTTCTACCAGGAAGGTGATCTCGACCATGACCGATGGCTTAGCTGACATCCTGGTCCTCGGGCTCGGTAACCTGCTCCTCGGCGATGATGCCCTCGGCCTGCGCCTGCTGGAGGCTCTCGCCTCCGAGCGTTCTGCCGCTGAGTTCCTCGATGGCGGCACCCGGGGGCTTGCCCTTCTTCCGTACCTCGCCCACCGCCGCGCCCTGATCATCCTCGATGCCGTCGCGCTGGGGGCGCCACCCGGCACCGTCCACAGGCTCCAAGGCGATACCCTCTCCGCTCATCGCGCGGTCACTGCCCATGGAAGCAACGCGCTGGAACTGCTCGCTGCCGCACGCCTCCTTGGCGACCTGCCGCCCTTCGTCACTATCATCGGCATCGAGCCTGCCTGCATCCGCACTGGCATCGGGCTGTCGCCCGCAGTCGAAGCCGCCATTCCTGAAGCTCTCTTCCGTGCGCATACAGAGCTGGAATCTGCTATTCGAGAGGTGGCGAAGGCGCCTTTCTATCCCGGTTAAGAACCCTCGAAAGCCCCCGCCAGCGCCGGAGTCCTTTAGTTTCAATTTGCAGACCGGGTTTTAGAGTGGGAAGGGTTGCATGGCCGGAAGGCGGGCTGCGCCCCCCAGGTTTCATGAGCGCATGATCGTAGCCGACAGGTTTCTGACCTTACCGATAGCGGCCCTTTTAGGCGGACACGGCCTTAGCGCGGCACTTGCTTCATGGCTTGCTTCTCAATCATGGGCGCACGCGTCTTGATGTAGTTGTCCATGATCCGGGGAAGTTCAACGTTCATCCTCGCCACAAAATCGTCCTGGGCCTTTTGCAGCTTCGCGTCGATGCCGGCCGCGTCCTGATCGAGCATATCCATTTTCTTTTGCAACTGCTGCGACTGTTCAATGGCGTTCCCCATCATCTGCTTCTGCAAGAGCAAGCCCAAACGCGCCAATTCGTCGCTATTCTGGGCCAGTTGCGTGCCGACGTAGATGTTGGAGAAGACTGACAACAACGCCAGCACCAGCACGATATAGAGCAGGTTGCGTACTGTAGAAAGACCGTTGTCCATGTTGACTCCTTTAAGTGCAGTGATGATTGATGAGTGACGAGTGATGAGTGAAAAGTGATAAGCAAGAGGTGAGGGCGGGGTTTCTCATGAGGCGCTCCGGCTCAGCGTTCTGCGCAGGGCATTCAACCTATTCCGCAAATCCTTCGCATTGCCGTCCTTTGCTGCCTTTTGCTCGTCACTCATCAATCGTCACTCGTCACTCCTACTTCACGTCTTTGCGTTTCATCACGATCAGGATGAGCACCAGCATCAGGAGGGCGTACCCGGTCATGATTGCCAGGTAGGGCCCCTTGTCCTGCCAGAAATGGGAGGGAAGCGGGAAAGCGTTGGAAGCCGTGAAGGCCTCTGCCGGCTCCTCCAAGCCCTGTTCTAGCTCGGCGACATCATCCGGATGCAGAGAAATGGTGATGGTGTTGATGATCTTGTACGCGTAATCCTGGGTCGAATGGTGACCGTGCACGCACAGATCGCTGAGCGCTTCCAAACCCCAGCGTGAAATCGCCAGGGTCGAAAACCAGCGGATGGGCGTCCCCATGCCTTCCACCGGGGCCGGAGTGTATTTGTGGAAAATCTTCATGGTATTGTCTGACGGCACCAGGGCGCCCGCCACCTGATGGGCGAATTGCCCCTGTTGCGCTTCGGCCGTGGCGGTTTGGTCGACGGGCGCAGGGTTCGCCGCGCCCGCGGTGGGATGCATGAGTTGCTCCGCCTTGGCCTTCGCCTCCGGCTGCGCAAACAACTTTCCTTCAAAGAGTTGCTCCACCGTGATGGGAATAATCGTCTGGATGGGCCGCACCGGCAGGAACAGGCCGCAAAGCAGGAGTTCCGGAATCAGGATCAAGGGAAACAGCGTCAGGGCCTTCTCCGGCGTCGAGACCAGGCTGGATATCAGCAATCCGATCAGCGAACCGTTCACCGCCACCAGGAACATGATCAGGATGGCCGCACCGGCTTCCGGCAGGGTCAGGGAGAGCGCGTGATTGACAAACAAGCAGATGAGCACCACCGAGAAGCACTGCACGAACGCTACGAAGGACAAGACGGCGAGTTTCGAGATGATGTACGAGGGGATCTTCAGCCCGGTCTGCCGTTCCCGCCGGTAAATGGTCTGCTCATCCACAATCTCCCGCACGGCATTCGAGCAGCCGAACCAGAGCGACGAAAACATCGCCATAAAGATGGTTTGCACCTGGTTGGGTCCGCTCGCCATCAAGGCCACGAGCAAAGCAATGAGGGGAGCCTGACCGAAAAGCAGAAGAGTTTGCGCCCGGTCGCTGAATTTCAGTTCCCAAGTGCGTTGCAGCAGGGTGGTGAACTGGCGCAGGCTGAATCTTTTTTCCTGGTGCTGCGCCTGACCCTGCGCGCCGCTCGCCATGGTCTGCTCCGCCGGAATGTTTCTCTGCGGCTCCACCACCAGGTTTTGGTACAAGGGGGCGCTCTGAAATCGCTCCTTCAACTCCAGCGCATAGGGAATGGTATTGTTATCCGTCAGGTCGTCATAAACGTCCGGAGGAGTTTCCGCCTTGAAATACTCCAGGAATTTCGTTCCCGGACCGTAGTAGGCCAGCCGCCCCTGCACGAGGACCACAACTTTATCGAGCACGCCAAACGACCCGAGCAAGTGGGTGGTGATGACGATCGTGGAGCCCTGGTTGGCGAGCTGCCGGAAGAGCATCATCATCAGCGTCTCCGTCCGGGGGTCCAAACCGGCCGTGGGCTCATCCAGAAAAAGCACGCCGGGCTTAGGGAGAAGCTCGATTCCCAAACTTACGCGCTTGCGCTGGCCGCCGCTCAGGGTGGCTACAGGGTTGTCCCAGCGCTGCTCGTCAAGTTTCAAAGTTTCCAGCATTTCTTCCACGCGGCGGTTGATTTCGTCGTCGGAAATATCATCGGACAAGCGCAGTTTCGCCGCGTAGTAGAGACAGCGGCGCACCGACAATTGCCGGTGCATGATGTCTTCCTGCGGGACAAACCCAATGGTGGATTTCATCGCATCCAGGTTTTGATACAAATCCACGCCGTTGTAGAGCACCTTACCTGAGGTGGGTTTCACAAACCCGTTCAGGGCGTTCATCAGGGTGGTTTTCCCCGCGCCACTCGGCCCCAGCAGGCCGATCAGTTCTTTCGGCTTGACCACCAGCGAGAGATCATCCAAAAGCAGTTTGGGCTGGCCCGTAGTTCGATCCGTCACCTGGAAATTCAGGTGTACGGAATCCAGCCGCACCACCCGGCGGTCAGGAACATGGGTCAGGGTTCCGCCATGAAAATGGAGTTCCGAGGGACCAATGACCACGCGGTCCAGCTCCTGGAGTTCGTGGCGCTTCACCCGAATGCCGTTCACAAAGGTTCCGTTGACCGAACCCAGATCGACAATCAGGCTCTTGCCGTTTTGTTTGATGATCTCGGCATGTTTTTTCGAGACGACGGGATGGGCGATAACCACATCGCAGCTTGGGTCACGCCCGATGACCAAGTGGTCCTTGGCCAGGTCGATGTTCTCCATCTTAAGCTGCGGCTCCAGGCCGGAGCGAAAGATCAGAGATTTGCCGCTATAGCGGCCGAAGGTGATGTAATCACCGTCATGCAGTTCGGCGGACTTGACGCGGATGCCGTTGACGAAGGTACCGTTGACGGATTGGTCGGTCAGCTCGACTCCGTCCCCTTTGATCGAAAACTGCGCGTGCACTGCGGACACGGAGGCGTGTTCCATCACCATCTTGCAGCGCGCCGGGTCGCGGCCGACCACCAGGCCCTGGTCCGGTATGTCCTCGCTCTTTACGGCAAACTTATCGACGATCAGATCCACGTGAGGGCGGGCCATGATATCCGTGAGCTTGATGGCTACGGTGCCGCCCCCGGATCGATCCGCCTGCTGCGCCGCGGCAATATCCGCCTGGCTGACCATGGAGGTGTGAACGTAGCCATCCCCCGTATCGGTGTCCGCCTTACGCGCCGCCACCGGAGCAGGCGCTGGGACGAACGATTCCACGCGAAACAGATGCTTGCCGCCCGCGCCGAAGGAAACCTCATCGTTGGGCTTTAGAACCGCGTGCTGGACCCGCACTTGGTTAACGAATGATCCGTTGGCGGAATCGCGGTCGCGAAGCTCGACTTGACCGGCTTCGTTCAAGCCCACCCAGGCGTGCTGGCGGGAGATTTGGTCATCCGCGAGGACGATTTGACATTTGGTTTGATCACGGCCGACGATAAGACCTTTAGAGGTAATACTAAAGGTGCGGCCGGAAAGGAATCCCGAAGTGCCGACTAATCGGAAAGCGGCGGGAGCGGAAGGAAGAGTGGCAACCTTAACCGTGGCAACGGGTTCCTCGCCACGCCGGGGGCCCGCGGGCATGGCCGGTGCGGGGCCCGCCGCCTGCTCCACACTCAGAGGGTGGCCGCAAACCCTGCAAAATCGAAACCCTGCCTCATTGACTTCGCCGCATGTTGGGCATTTCATGGTACAGTCCTCAGTTTTCAGTTCTCAGTTTTCAGTAACCCGCCTCCTGAGCGGCAAGTCAGTAAGGCCAACTGACAACTGACTACTGACAACTGACTACTGACGACTTCCTACGTTTTCGGTTCAAAATCTTCTTCGTTGAATTCTTTGCCCTCGACGGCGGCCCCGGCGTCCAAGGGAGGAAGTCCTTGCCCGGAAAACTCCGCGAGGATCACGGTGATGTTGTCCGTCCCACCATTGGCGTTGGCCTTCTCGATGAGGGCTTTACAGTTGTCGGAGAGCCCATCCCCTCGGCCGGCGATTTCCAATAAATCAGCCTCGGGTACCATGTTGTACAAACCGTCGCTACACACCAGGATTCTGTCTCCCTGATTCACCCGGACATAGGTGACCTTTACGTCCAGCGTCTCACTGCTTCCTACCGCCTGAGTCAGAATGCTTCTTCGGCTGTCCTTTTCCGGATCGGCCGGCAACTCGGCGCCAATGTCCTTCAGGTAGTTCAGGAACGTCTGGTCGCGTGTCAACGGGGTAATCTTTTTATTCCGGATTAAATAGCAGCGTGAATCTCCCACCTGTCCAACAAAGAGGTGCGGGCCGAAAAGGGCTGACGCCGTCGTCGTGGTCCCCATACCACGGTAGGCAGGATTGGCCAAAGCCTTCTGAAAAATGATCTGGTTGGCGTACTCGATGGCCTCGCGCAAGAGGATCACAAAGTTAGGTTCGCTGACCGTCCCCAGTGATTTCAGGTTGTCATACAAGCGCTTGGGAACAGTGACGGCAGCAAGTTGGCTGGCCACCTCGCCGCTGGCTTCCCCGCCCATCCCATCCGCCACCATAAACAATGAGCCGAGCGGACCTAAATCATGCTCGCGGAGCGAGGGTGTTACGCCAACTTCTCCCGTCGAAAGATTGCAGATGACGAAGTTATCCTCGTTGTTCTTGCGGACGCGACCCATATCGGACATCCCGCACAAGGTCACGTGAATGGCCTTCGCATCACCACCCGTTGTCTCGGCCACGGCCCTCACCTTCCCCCGGTTGCAGTCACGCTCAACCGTAACCTCAGTGAAACCGCTCTTTGTAGGTATGCTCTCAACTTGCGAATCAGTCCGAATTCAACCCCAAAGGGACTTCACTTTCGCCCCGGTACCTTTCCTCGTATTTAGACAGCCACGAACAACCTATTTCGCCAGGAGGCTAACTCTGGTGGAATGGAATGACCGTTCCTTCTTACCACACCCGCAGCTTGGTATCAAGCCATACAAGCAGGGACACGGGATTAGGGGTTAGGGATTTGGGTGCGGTCTGTGAACTCCCGCGCCGTCCCCGGAACTTCATTGATCGACCCTTGGGCCAAATCCCTTACCCTAATCCCTAACCCCTAATCCCTAACCCCGCCCCGTGCGGAGTTCCTGGACGATCTGTGCGGCCACGCGGCGCGCGCGATCCAGATCCAGCGGCGGCAGGGAGATCGCCGCCACTTTGGGATGCCCACCGCCCCCATAACGCTCGCAGATGCTCGCCAGGTTGGCAGCCTTGGGGGCGCTGCTCCACGGGTTGCTGCCGACGGCGATCTTGATCCGCTCCTTCGACGAGCTTACTCCCACGCAATAGACCGCAGTAGGAAAAAGATAATACGGAATGAATTTGTTGAAACCCTCCACGTGCTGGTCCGCCACGTCAAAGAAAACCACGCCATCCGTCAGTTCGGCGCGCCCGCGAATCAGTTCGATGGACTTCAAATGTTGGGCGTAAAGATCTTCAAAGGCCTTCTGGATGTGCGGCAGGGTGACGATTTCCTTCAGCGGCCGGGAGAGAAGCTCCGGAATCAGGCGCACGCAGAAGTCCGGTTCGCTCGTCCCTTCGATCACCAAGGTCAACTGGGTGGCGGGCTCGCGCATTTCCACCGCCGTGCGGATGTCCGGATACTGCGCGCCGTCAATCAAGTCCGCCCAGTAGATCAAGTCCTCCAGATCGGGAGCCTGGAAACCAAAGCGTAGTCTGGCGATTTCGGCGATGAATTTGGTGCAGGAGCGGAAGTCAGGCCCGTAAAATTTCTTGCCGCTATGGTCGTGCCGGAAATGCTCGGCATCCGCTTCCGTAAGAAAGGCGCTCTGGTGATGATCAAACCACCACGTCAGGCGGTCGGAGCTGGAATACTTGAAATCGACGATTACGTTCTCGTCCGCGTCGAACAGTCCCGCATCAAACAACTGTCCCGCACGGTGCATCATGCCGCGATAGCGAAACTCCGCCTGGGCGTCGACGCACTGCCGGTAGAAGCGCGTGAACACGGCCGCCGAGCAGGCTCCGTCGAAACACCGATCGTGAAAACAAACCAGAACCGCCATAAGTCTTGAGGGTGAGGCAACATCTCTCCTTACGCCCAGCCTCACCAACGCGAGCGAAACCACCTAAATTGCGCTCGCTGCCTGTAATTGTCAAGGAAAAATGCGGAAGAGAGCATTTGGGGAGCTTCTGCCGAAAGCAGGGGGCGGCGCAAGCGCGCCGCCCCTCTATTTCGCGAGATGTTGCTCGGTTGCGGGAGCTTACAGGCCCGCTTGCTTTGCCGCCAAGTCGCCGATGATCGGAGCTCTGTAAAGCTCGTTTTGATACGCCTTGTACATCATGAAGATCGCATAAGCTAGGAAAACCAGGCTGATGAGCAGACTGAGCAGCCCCATGATCAACGCCAGGAACCCCAGCGTCACAATCCCCAAAATTGTTGTGAGAATCATCCAGACGATGTGGAACGCAATCACCACAACGCTGTAGAAAATCGACTGGAAGGCGTGGAACCGAACGAACTTGTCGTTCTTGTAAGGGTCCAGCACCAGGAAAATGATCCCGGTGATGAATCCCAGAATGTAAGCCAGACACCCGGCCACATTCGAGGTCATTCCGGTACTCGCTGCGGAAGGCCCCGCAGCCGGGACAGCACCGCCCACCGCCGCGCCGCACGAACCACAAAACGTAGTTCCCTCGGCCATTTGCGCACCGCACTTCGCACAGAATGCCATGCCCTTATCTCCTTTCGCGGAATCCCTGAGCTCGTGGCGTCGTTCCCCGCCCACCGATCAGGTACGCATGCTCCAAACCCGGTTTCCGCTTTCTATTGAGGAAGCTATTGACTATCGACAGGCAGGCTATTGGTACCATAAAGCCTGCGCCGAAACAAGCGGGAAATGCGCCTTGGCCGTGGGGAATGACGACATAGCTCCCCTCCTCGGCTGAGGAGGGGTTAGGGGGTGGTGGGGCACGCAATAAAGCGCGCAGGTCAACCACCCCCTGTCCCCCTCCTTATTAAGGCTGATCTTTACCCATATCTTCGGCTGGACACAGGGGGCCAGTGAGGGGGATGCGCGAGGATTTTCCACATGGCGGTGAGGTCGTCGAGGCGGTGCAAGCCGAGCCAGAGGGTTGGGGTGCCGGGTTCGCCGTCGCCTTTGCGTCCCAGAAAGCCCCGCAGGGTGGCGAGCCAGCGGAGGGCTTGCCGCAGGCTGGGCAGCAAATAACGCATCTGCGCCCCACACAAGGGTCCGGCGCTCGGCCCATGGACCCGGCCTGGGTATCGGAGATCCGCGACCAGTGTGTTTGGATGGGCGTTCCCTTTTTCTTCAAGCCGTGGGGCGGGACAAGAAAGAAGAAAGCAGGCCGGGAGCTCCAAGGCCAAACATGGGATGAGTTACCCGCCCTGGCCTCGGCTGTCGCCCTTTAGAGATACTTACCAATAAAGCCCAAAAGTGACGACTCCGGGACGAGGTCGTCGCACACCCCTGCGGCTTGACGATACCCAGTTTGTCCTTGGATTGGAAAGCGCGAATCTGAGGAAGAACCGCAGATCCCACTCTACCGCCACCCGCGGCTTTTCACCCGCCCGCCAGTGGCCGTTCTCAGTTTCCTGCGTCGTCGGCGACGTCCAAGTCAACGTCGTAATAGAGAGCGGACATCGGCTGGCCCGAAACCGGTTCGATGTTGTCGGCCCGCACCACGGCGTGATAGAGGCCCTTCGCGAGTCCCGCTGTGGAGACCGTGTTGGAGAGCGTCTGGCTCTTGCCGTGTCTGGTCACGGCGACGGATAACCACGGCGGGAGCGCGGCGCGCACTTTCCAGAGCGGCAGTTCATCGCTTCCCGCCGTTCTGACCGTAATCGCTCCGTTGAGCTTTTGAGGCCCAGGGCCCGCGGCGCGGAAAGACAGCCAATACGAATCGGCCACGATAACGGGCGGCAGTGGAAAGGCGCGCGACTTGGAGAGGCGTAGCAGGGCCACGTCGCTGGCAGGCACGGTGACGGTGATGCCGCCACGCTCCGGCCCCGTGGTTCGATGCGTCCACAGGTTGCGCACATACAGCGCCGCAGAATCCGCGCTGCCGATATCCGACCAAGTCATGTCTACTTGCGCGGGCGCGGTTCCAGAATTGAAGACCAGCACGGCCTGGCTACCGTCAAACAGGCGCTTGCCCGCCCAGATTTCCGCCTGGCCCTCTCTCCGCACAATGTGCCCCTGTATGCCCAAGGGATCCTGGTTGATCGCAATCGCTTCCTGATTGGTCAGAATCTGAATCGTGGACGCCGTCATTTTCCGCAGATCGTTCCCGGCCATAAGGGGCGCCGCCATCATGCACCAGAGACTGAAGAAGCTGCGGTTTTGAGTATCACTCAGGCCGTCCATTCCATTGATGAGCATGTCAGGGTCGTTCCAGTGCCCGGGACCGGCTGCCGCATACAGTTTCTCGTTGGCGGCAGTGTTCTTCATCGCGGCGCTCCAATCGGCCTTCCCTGGACTACAGATGTCGCCAGTGGTCCGCCAGAGATGCCCCACGGAGGCGGCCCACTTCCACGGCTCTCCCACACCCCAGGAACAAAGGCTGAAGACGATAGGCCGCCCGGCGGCCAACTGTGCGGCGCCGAGCTTGGTGTAGGCCGGGGCAACGTCCTGCTCGTCCCGGGCAGAAGCATGGACTGCGGGCGTGCGATGCGCGAGTCCCTGGGTATTGCACCAATCAACTTTCAGGTAGTCCGCGCGCCACGCGGCGAAGGCCGCCATGTCTTCAAACTCGTGGTCCTCGGTGCCGGGCATGGCCTTGCTACAGGTGCGGGCGCCGGCGTCCGTGTACAGTGCGTACTTCAGCCCCCGCTGGTGGATATAGTCGCCGAGGCCGCGCAGGCTGCTGGGATAGCGCGTCAGGTTGCTGGTGAGCTTGCCGTCCGCGCCGCGAGAGAAGCAGATTCCCTCGTCGGGACCCACATACACGTAACCCGCATCTTTCAGCCCACTGCTGATCAGGGCGTCGACGATCTCCTTAATCAGTTTTTCGTTTTGGGGCTCCTGGCCGAATTCATTCCACGGATACCAGCCCATGGGCGGAGTGAGCGCCAAGCCGTCCTCCGCGGCGCGGACTTTCGGGGCCGGATTTTGCGCCCTCGCCACTTGCGCCAAAAACAAGAATGCGATAACAATTCCCATAAACAGCAAAGGGGTTTTTCTCATAATTGAAGTTCGCAGCGCCGTTCGCAGGCCCGTCCTGAACCCCACCGCCTCCCTCACTGAATCAGGTACTCGGCGAGCTTACCATCGGGCGTGTAGAAAGTAGTCAACTCCAGTGATTTCCCGGAAGCAAACTTGATGTTGAAGCTGCGGACCGACAGCCCGCCCCGCAAGCCGAAGGACGCCTGTTCGAAGCTCGTCGGCGTCCCCAGCGGCTTCAGGCTGGAAGCCGCGTCCGCCAGCACTTGGGTTGTGAAGTAGGTGTCGGCATCGGGGCTCAGAATCGAGTGGTCGATCATGCCCTCTTGCAGGCCAGCGAACACTCGCCGCGCCTGGTCGAGCTGCGCCGCGGCCTGAGGGTCCTGTTTTTCGGCGAGCAGAAGGGGTCCAATCTGGTTGGCCACCGAGGCGGCGACGCGCGAGCCGTCCATGTTGGTCAAAGCCGCCACGGCAGCCCCCTGGCCGAGCCAGACCGCGTTATGACTGACGAAGCCCGACACGGCGCTGCCGTGCGACAGCTTCGGATATCCCGTCGCGTTGCTCACACTCACGCCCAGCGCGTAAGACTCGGGCGCGCCATTCTTCAACCGCACGGGAGTGATCATCGCCTCGAGTGAGGCGGGCTTCAGCAGCTTTCCTTCGAGCAAGGACTGGTCCCACGCGGCCAGGTCGCGCGCCGTCATCGCCAGTTCGCCTGCGGCAAAAAGCCAGCCGCGACCTTCTGTCTGGACCGCGCGGGCCGGCCCGAGGCCGAAGCGCGTGTACCCGGCGGCGTCGGCAGCGCCCAGGGGTTGTTCATCCAGATCGATGACACTCTTCATGCCGAGCGGAATGAAGATGTGTTGCTTGAGGAAGGCAAAGAACGGCTCGCCCGTCACCGTTTCCAGGATGCGTCCGGCCACCACGTAGTTCGTGTTGCTGTATTGCCACTGCGTGCCGGGGTCGAAGTCCAGCGGCTTGCGAGCCCAGCGCGTCAGAATATCCTCCCCCGTCACGGGCTGGAGCATGAAAGGGGCGACGTAGTCGAGCGGATAGTAGTCCTGGTAGCCCGACGTGTGGCTGAGCAGCTCGCGAAGGGTGATCTCCTGGGCGCGCGTGAGCGAGGGGAGGAAGCGCGATACCGGATCGTTCAACGAGAGCTTTCCCTCTTGCGCCAGCAGCAGGATGGCGCAAGCCATGAACTGCTTGCTCACCGAGCCGATCGAGTAGCGCATCTCCGGCGTCGCCGCCGTCAGGGGTTCCAGACGCGCGTTGCCGTAAGCTTTCACGTAGGCGACAGTCCCGTCCTTCACCACGGCGATGGAGAGGCTGGGCGTCCCGCTGTCGGCGAGGGCTTTGGCGGCGATCGTGTCGATCTGACCGATCATGGAAGGCGGCAACTGGGCCCGGAGGTGGGCCGGGATCAGCAGGGCTATGGTCAGGAAGAGGGTGCAAAACCAGTGGCGCATACGGTCTCCTTTCAAACGGACACGATCATACCACACGCGGGGCTACAGGGCAGGCCATCACCGGACAACTGACGGTGGCCCACCCTTGACTCGGCGTACATACACTACGCCTTGACTTGTTTGTTCCGGTTTGGTTCTAATCAGGCAGCGGTCTCAGCAGGAGGAATGGCTATGGATACTGTGGCATTAAGCGCGGAGTTGCTACACGTTGTGAATTCGGCGGAAGAGATTCTTCAGCGCGTTAGTGCAGAGGAGAGCAAAAGGTCAATTCTGGCGGGCGGATGGTCATGCCGGCAAGTGGTGGGCCACCTGATTGATTCCGCCTCGAACAACCATCAGAGGTTCGTGCGGGCATCGCTCCAAGACTCTCTGGAGTTTCCCGGCTATGACCAGAACGGGTGCGCGCGTGTACAAGCTGCCGACGAAGCCGATTGGTCCCTGCTGGTCGCGCTCTGGGCGAACTACAACCGGTATCTCGCGCACGTCATCGCTCGCCTGCCGCCTGCCAAGCTGGAAGTCCCTTGTCGAATCGGCCAGAGCGAACCCGTGACGCTCCAATTCCTGGCGGAGGATTACCTGCGGCACATGGTTCATCACCTCGGCCAGATCGGCGCCGCGCCAACGGGTGAATAGGTTCGCTGGCTGACGCCGCAAGCATATCGCGGACCTGTATTCTAGCCCAGACAACTTACCCCATCAGACCTCTTCCGCCGCCTGCCACCGGCCCTGGGGGAGGGTCTCTTCTTGCGGTCATTGTGTCAGGTTTTTGGGAGTTCCTATGATTTATTGTAACTGGCTTATTTTCAATATGTTCTCAGCTTCGTTTTTAGAAAAAGCCCTCTTCCGACCCTTTGTTTTCAAGAAGTTCTCAGGTTCGTGCTTTTGTCTGGTAGGTGGGCATGAAGCTGCCATGCAATCTGTGGGCAATGAGGCTAGGAAGATGTGCATCATCAGTCCCTTCTTGCTCCGCGGGCGGGGTCGTGGGCCAATCCGATGTAGAGGCGGCTTTACACCGCCATTGGGCGAGGTAAACTCGCCGCTACCATATCCAATTCACTTGTGTCCAAAACAGGTTTTTGAGGTGATGGGTGAACGGCAGGGTTGCCCTCCTGCAACGGCGGCTTCAGAATGATGTTGCTGAAGCATCTCTGAACGCCATTGAGGAGGGCACCCC
>Ga0181539_1001445_pt1 | contig 26024 bp, 24 predicted proteins | sample PEATcosm2014_Bin_46_FD_119767 | JGI IMG/M metagenome (GOLD analysis project Ga0181539, IMG submission 119767) | Peatland microbial communities from MTU Mesocosm Facility, Houghton, MI, USA - PEATcosm2014_Bin23_60_metaG | ecosystem: Environmental > Terrestrial > Soil > Wetlands > Peat | place... | reverse complement strand
GGCGAGGCCGCCCACCTCATTCGCGTGCGCCACGCGCTGGAGCCGATCGCGCGCGAATGGGCGGAGGCGCCGAGCGAAGACAAGGCGCGCCATCTCGACATTTCCCCCGCGCTGCTCGACGGCGCCGAGCGCTACGTCGAGCGCTACGGCGCCGAGGCTTCCCAGGCGACGCGCGATTTCGTCGCCGCGGCGAGCGCCGCCGCCGCGGCGCGGCGCGACCATGAGCGCCAGGAGCAGCAGCGCCGCCTCGCCGACGCCCAGGCGATCGCCGCCGCCAACCAGCGCATCGCCCGGCGCACCGGGATCGGCCTCGTCGCGGCGCTGGCGCTGGCGGCGCTGGCGGGCTGGCAGTGGCGGGCCGCGGACACGGCGCGCACCGACGCGCAAGCGCAACGCGACCGGGCCCAGACCGCGCTGAATCTGGCCACCAAGACAGCCAACGATCTCGTCTTCGACCTCGCGCAGCGCTTCCGCAGCGCCACCGGCATGCCGGTGGCGATCGTCCAGGACGTGCTCGACCGCGCGCGCGCGCTGCAACAGCAGCTCGCCAGTTCCGGCGAATCGACGCCCGACCTGACGGCGAGCGTCGCGGCGGCGGAGACCGAGAGCGCGATAACGTTGCGCGATTTCGGCGATTCGGCCGGCGCGCTGACGCTTGCGCGCCAGTCCTACGCCACGCTCGCGCCAGTGGTCGCGGCGGCGCCCGCCAATGCGGTCGGGCAACGCAACCTCGCCGTCACCGACAACCTCATCGGCTCCATTCTCAGCGACCAGGGCGACCTCGACGGCGCGCTGGCGCAATACAACGCCGCGCTGGCGATCGACGACGCGCTGGTCAAAGCGAGCCAGAACGATCCCGCGCTGCTGCGCGAGCGCTCCATCGCGCTCGACAACGTCGCCAAGGTGCAAAAGGCGCGCAACGATCTGCCCGACGCGCTTCAGGCGTTCCGCGATGGCCTCGCCTTGTCGCAGCAACTCGCCGCCGCCAGTCCCGCCGACGCCACCCTGCAGCGCGACGTCGCCGTCGCGTACACCAACATCGGCGACGTCGAGACGACGCAGGGTCAGGTGGCGAGCGCGCTCGACGACTATCGCCAGGCGCAGGCGATCTTCGCCAAACTGTCGGCCGCCGCGCCGAACGACGGCGGCCTGAAAGGCGACGTCGCGCTCGCCGATCTGAAGGTCGGCGACGCGCTGGAGCAGCTCGGCCAGAACGACGCGGCTTTCTCCGCGCTGCAAGATTCCACGACCATCCGCCGCGCGCTCGCGCAAGCGTCGCCCGACAACGCGACCGCGCAGAGCGACTACGCCGCGGCGGAGGTGGAGCTCGGCCTGGTCGAGCTCAAACGCGGCGACGCGGGCGCCGACGCGGCGCTGCGCGACGCGCTTTCGATCGTCAGCGCGCTGAGCGCGCACGACGCCGCCAACGCGACTTTGAAGCGTCTCGTCTCGCTTGCCGACGAGGGCGTCGGCAAGTCGCTGCTCGCGCAAGGCGATCTCCCGGACGCCTTGGATTTCTTCAAACAGGGTCAAGCGATTGCGGTCGCCCTCGCCGCTCAGGCGCCGAAGGACGCCGTTCCCGCGCAAGACGTCGTGCTCGGCGCGATGGAGATCGGCGACGTCGAGAAGGGCCTCAATGACGCCGCGGACGCCGAAACGGACTACCAGAGCGCGCTCGCAGGCGCGCAGAAGCTGATCGCCGGCGATCCGACCAACGCCATCTTTCAGGATTACGCCGTCGCCGCGAAATTGGCCCTCGGCGACGTCGCCAAAGCGCGCGGCGACGCCAAGAGCGCGCTCGCCGACTATTCGCAAGCCCTGAGCCTCGCCAAAGCTCTGACCGCCAAGGACGCCAGCGATGCGGCCTGGCGGCGCGACGTCGTCGCCTCCGACTATCACATCGGCGCGCTGACGCTTGCAGGCGGCGACGCCGATGGCGCGCTTGCCAATCTGCGCGAAGCGCAGACGGTCGCGAGCGCGCTGGTCGCCGCCGACGCCAGCGATACGGACTCGCAATACGACCTCGCCGAGGTTGACGAAGAGATCGCCACGGCGCTCAGCGTCAAAGACGACGACGCCGGCGCGCTGGCGGCTATGGGGGAAGCGCAGAAGGCATGCCAAGCGCTGGTCGCCAAAGCGCCCGCGGACGCGCGCTTCGTCGCCGCGCTCGGCGCCATGTTCGTCTCGCTCGGCGATCTCGACGCCAAGGCCAAGCGCTCCGACGACGCGGTCGCCGCGTTCCGGCAAGCCATCGCCGTCTTCTCCAAACGCGCCGCCGACGCGCCGAAGGACGTTACCGCGGCCGACGGTCTCGCGGTCGCGCAGGACCATTTGCGGCTCGCGCTACGCAACGCCGGCGACGCGCAGGGCGCGCTGGCGGCGGCTGAGGCGGCCTATCAGGAGCGCAAGACCATCGTCGCGCTGACGCCGAACTCCGCGGCGGCGCAACGCGACCTTTCCGTCGCGGCGGCCCGCGTCGGCTTCGCTCTCGAACGGACCAACGATCTCAACGGCGCGATCGGCGTCTACCGCGAAGGGGCCGCCGCCGCGAAAGCCGAGGGCGCCCTGGCCAATCCGCCGCAGGGCTGGGGCCAAGACGTCGCCACGGCGGACCAATGGCTCGGCATGGCGCTCGAGGCCGCCAACGACGCCGGCGACGCGCTCGCCGCCTACCAGGACGGGGCGAAAGCCCTCGCCGCCATGCCCGCCGGCGACCCGCCCGACGCCGCCTGGCGCATCCTGCTCGCCGGATTGGATACGCACGTCGGCATCCTGTTGAAGGCGGGCGCCGACCTCGCCGACGCCCTTGCGGCCGACCGCAGCGCCGAGACGCTGCTGACCGCCGCCGCGGCGGCAAAGAGCGCGCCCTCCCTCGAGGATAGTCTGGCCGCCGCCAAGGAGGCGATCGCCCTCGTGCTCTATGCGCAGGGCGACGCGGCCGGCGCGACGGCGGAGTCCGCGCAGGCGATCCCGCTGCGCAAGGCTCTCGTCCAGCAGGCGCCGAGCGACGCCAACCTGCGCGCCTTGGCGGCGGACGAATTGAGCGTCTGCATCGCGACGCCCACGGGCGGCGGCTCGGTCTGCCAGAATGCGGCCAACGATTCGCGCCAAGCCGCGTCGCACGCTCCCGACGACGCCAACGCCGAGTTCGCCCTGCACGTCAGCCTCAACGCCCTCGGCGCCGCCCAGGCTCGGGCCGGCGACGGCGCCGGCGCCGAGGCGACGTTGCGCGAAAGTCTGGCGCTGGCGACCGCCTGGGTCGCCAAAGCGCCGACGGATGCCCGTTGGCGGTTCGGCGTCGAAATCGCGGCCGAGCGTCTGGGCCTCGTCCAGTCCGCCGCCAAGGCCTACGACGACGCGCTCGTCTCGTTCGTCGCCGCGCGCGACGCGGCCGCGGCGCTGGTCGCGCTCGCCAAGACCAACGCCGCCTGGACGGCCAGCCTCGCCCGCGTCGTCGGCGAGATCGGCGGCGTCGCCTACGCCGAGCTCCTCGCGAAGAACTACGCGAGCGCGCAAGCCGCGCTCGACAAGGCGACCCCGGCGTCGCCCGATCAGAACTGGCTCGACCTTATCCGGGCGGCGTGTCTGATGTTTCAGGGTCAAGCCGACGCCGCGCGCGCCCTTTTTCTGAAACACAGCGGCGAGACCACCCTCGGCAAGAGCTGGCAACAGGCGACGACCGACTTCTTCGCCCAGTTGCGCGCCAACGGCCAGAGCGATCCGCTGATGGACCAAATCCAAGCGGCGTTCGCCGCGCCGAAATGATCGCCGCCTTGGCGCCGCCGGCCGGCGCTCCCATATGCGAGGCATGTTCGGCTCCCATCCCTATCCCGAAGTTCTCTACGCGCTCGACGGCGAAAGCGCCTCGAGCGGCCCCGGCCTGCCCTCGACGGCGGGCGACGACGCCGCGCTCGACGCCTATTCGCGCGTCGTCGTGCAAGTCGTCGACCGCGTCGGGCCGAGCGTCGTGCGCATCGACGTGCGCCGCGCGGGAAAAGCGGCGGGCTCGGGCTCGGGCGTCATCATTTCGCCGGACGGCCTGGCGCTGACCAACAGCCACGTCGTGCAAGGCGCGCGCAGCGTCGCGCTGACGACGCTGGAGGGGCGCGAATTCCAGGCGCGCGTGCTCGGCGACGATCCCGACACCGACCTGGCGCTGCTGCGCGTCGACGAAAACGTCACGCTGCCGGCGGCGCGGCTCGGCGACAGCTCGCGGCTCAGGCGCGGCCAGATCGCCATCGCGATCGGCAATCCCCTCGGCTTCGACGCGACGGTGACGACGGGCGTCGTCTCGGCGCTCGGCCGCTCGCTGCAATCGCGCACCGGGTGCATGATCGAGGACGTCGTGCAGACCGACGCGGCGCTGAACCCCGGCAATTCCGGCGGGCCGCTGGTGTCCTCGGCCGGCGAGGTGATCGGCATCAACACCGCGATCATCATGGGGGCGCAGGGCATCTGCTTCGCCGTCGCCTCCAACACCGCCCATTTCGTCGCCGGCGAGATCGCGCGCCACGGGCGCGTGCGCCGCGCCTATATCGGCGTCGGCGCGGCGACGACGCCGATCCCGCGCCGCATCGCGCTGCGTCTGGGGCTGGATCAGGCGAGCGGCGCGCGGCTCCTCGGCGTCGAGCAGAGCGGCCCCGCCGCGCACGCCGGCCTGCTGACCGGCGACCTCGTCATCGCCCTCGACGACAGGCCGGTCGCCGGCGTCGCCGACCTGATGCGCCTGCTCGACGCCGACAAGATCGCCCGCACGGTGAGCGTCGACTTCATCCGCCGCTCCGAACGCTTGCGGCTGTGGATAGGTCCGCAGGACCGCGATTTGGCGGCGTTGCCGCGCGCGAGCTGAGCGCCGCGCCTGGGGAATACCTATGGATAAGCTGCGGATAACTCCGCCTTTCAGCGCCGCTTCGGCGCCACCAGCGGCCCGGGCAGCGCCGCCTCGGCTTCGGCGCGCAACGCCTGCTCGTGATGCGCGACGAAGCGGCTGGCGGCGAACGCCCCGATGACGGCGGCGATCAGCGCCGTCACGCCGACCGGGCGCGCGTAATGCTCGAAGGCGAAGCCCAGGAAATAGCCGCCGATGCCGAAGAGCGTCGCCCAGACGACGCCGCCGAGCGCATTGAACAGGAGGAAGCGCGGCCAGGGCAGATGGTTGACGCCGGCCAGAAACGCCGCGAAGGCGCGTAGAATCGCGACGAAGCGGCCGAAGAACACGATCTTGCCGCCGTGGCGCTGGAACAGATATTGCGCCACCTTGAGCCGTCCCTCGTCGACGCGGATGTAATGCCCGTATCGGTAGATCAGGGGGAAGCCGAATTCGCGCCCGACCCAATAGCCCGCGTTGTCGCCCAGGATCGCCGCCGCCGCCGCGCAGGCGATGACGAGGCCAATGTGGAAGTCGCCGCGCCCGGCGAGCACCGCCGCGCTGACCAGGGCCGTTTCGCCCGGCATCGGCACGCCGGCGCTTTCCAGCGCGACCAGGAGAAAAATAGCGAAATAGCCGTATTCGGCGACGAACTGATGCAGGTGATGCAAGAACGGCATGGGCGAATCTCGCAGGCGCGGGAAACCGCGCCCCCCCTCTTACCGCAGCCTTCACCCGCCGGTAAGCCGTCGCGCGTTGGCGCGCACCGTCCGATGCGCCGGCGCGAGCGCCGCCTCGGCGACGTCGGCGAAGCCGAGCGCGGCGTCCTCGGCGGTGCGCACGCCGCCGAACGCCGCGCTGACGAGAAAACTCCCCAAGGCGACTTGCGCGGCGAACGCGCCTTCGCAGGCCGCGGCGAACTTCTCTTCGACCATGCGGCGCGCTTCGCCCGCCCGGGCGCCGGAGCCCTCGAGGCTCGGCGTCAGCAATCCTTGCGTGCGCGCGGCGATCGTCACCGCGGCGTCGGCGCCGGCGCGCGCGCTCGAGGCCGCCATGCGCAACGACCGCTCGGACAGTCGCGCCATCGGCGATGGCGCGACGAGCGCTTCGGGGTTCGGCGAGGGGGTCGGCGCCCGAGTGGGCCGCTGCCGCCCGACACGTTCGATTTTCGTCGGCGCGGCGGGCTCGTCGCGCGGCGACGGCGCGGGCGGCTCGCGCAACGTGCGCGCCGCGAAAATTCGCCGGGGCGCCGTCGCCAGCGTCGAACGAAGCGAGGCGAGCATCGCCGCAGAACGGCCGATGGGGTTGCGCATTGCGAAATATCCTTTGAGGACGACCACTTGGGACGAAAACGTCGCTTGCCGCCGAAGGTCGACGCGAGTGATCACGCCACGTGCTGAGCTAGACTCCCACGAATATTGCAGCGCGTCAAGAATTGTTGCAACGCAACATGGCTTTTCCGCCGACGCCTCGTTGACAGCGGGGCGACGATCAGCGTGATTGCGCGCCGACGCCCTGGCCAAAGGAGCCCGCCGTGCCCCGCGCCTCGCAAGCCCTCGCCGCGCTCGCCGCCCTGATGGGCGCCGCCGGCGTCGCCCTGGCGGCGCTCGCCGCCCACGCCGACGGCGGCGAATTCGGCAAGACGGCGTCGTTGTTCCTGATCTTGCACGCCGCCGCGCTGGTCGGCCTGAGCGCGCATACGCGGCTCGCCGAGGGCGCGAGGGGCCTGCTGATCGCCGGATTCGCTCTCGGTGCCGGCGCGATCCTGTTCGGCGGCGATCTGGCGGCGCGCGCCTTCTTCGGCGCGCGGCTGTTCCCGTTCGCCGCCCCGATCGGCGGCTCGCTGATGATCCTCGCCTGGCTCGCGCTGGCGTTTCTCTTCAACTACGGCGCGACGCGGGCGCGCGACTAATCGCGCACGAAGTCGAACCGGTCGACGTCCACCAGCCCCATGTCCGTGATCTTCAGGTGCGGGATCACCGGCAGCGGCAGGAAGGCGACTTGCAGGAACGGCTCGGCGAGCACGACGCCGAGGCTCTTGGCCGCCGCGCGCAGCGGGATCAGGGCCCTGTGCACGTCCTCGAAGCTCATCAGGCTCATAAGTCCGGCGACCGGCAGCGCGAGTTCGGCGACGACCCGCCCGCCTTCGGCGACCGCGAAGCCGCCCTCGATCTCGATGAGGCGATTGACCGCGACCGCCATGTCCTTTTCATCGGCGCCGACGACGGTGATGTTGTGGCTGTCGTGGCCGACCGAGGAGGCGATGGCGCCGCGCTTCATGCCGAAGCCGCGAACGAAGGCGGTGGCGATGTTGTCGTTGACGCCATGGCGGGCGACGACGGCGACCTTGATGAAATCGTTGTCGAGATCGACGCCGCGCAGGCCATTGGCGAACGGCAGGATCGCCGGCACGCGCTCGGTGATGATCTTGCCCGGCACGACGCCGATCGCCTGGGTCGACGGCCCCTGCCCGCGCGCGACGAAATCGCCCGCGAAGACGCGCCGCGCCTTGACGCTGTGGCGCCCGACCGGCGCAATGGGCGCCCGCGCGGCGAACAGCGCGTCGCCGACGATCCGCCCGCCCGTCACCACGCTCGACACCGCGCAGGATTCGAGATCGTCGAGCACGACGAGATCGGCGCGCCAGCCCGGCGCGACGAGGCCGCGATCGGCGAAGCCGAAAATGCGCGCGGCGGAAATGGTCGCGGCGCGATAGGCGGCGAGCGGCGGCGCGCCGAGCGCGATCGCGGTGCGGATGATGAAGTCGAGATGGCCCTCTTCGGCGATGTCGAGCGGATTGCGGTCGTCGGTGCAGAAGGCGATGAACGGCGAGAAGCGCTCGGTGATGATGGGCGCGAGCGCGTGCAGGTCCTTGCAGACGGAGCCCTCGCGAATGAGGATCTGCATGCCCTTGGCGAGCTTCTCCAGCGCCTCGGGCACGTTGGTCACCTCGTGATCGGTGCGGATGCCCGCGCTCAAGTAGCCGTTGAGATCGAGGCCGCTCAGCAGCGGGGCGTGCCCGTCGATCGGCCGGCCCTGGAACGCGGCGAGCTTGGCCAGGCACTGGGGATCGCGCGCGAGAACGCCGGGGAAATTCATGAACTCGGCGAGGCCGAGCACCTTGGGATGGCGCGCCAGCGGCAGGAGATCGTCGACCTCCAGCCGCGCCCCGGAGGTCTCCAGATGCGTCGCCGGCACGCAACTCGACAATTGCACGCGCAGGTCCATCGCCGTCGCCATCGACGCGTCGAGGAAATAGCCGAGGCCGGCGACGCCGAGCACGTTGGCGATCTCGTGCGGATCGCAGATCGCGGTGGTGACGCCGTGGGCGAGCACGCAGCGATCGAATTCGAGCGGCGTAATCAGCGAGGACTCGACGTGCAGATGGGTGTCGATGAAGCCGGGGACGACGATCTTGCCGGCGACGTCGATCTCGACCGCGCCGCGATAGTCGCCCAGCGTTCCCACGATGCGGTCGCCGGCGACGGCGACGTCGCTCCTGACGAGCTCGCCCGTGACGAGATCGAAAATCCGCCCGCCCTTGAGCATGAGGTCGGCGCGCGCCAGGCCCCTTCCCTGCTCGACGGCGCGCGCGAGATAGGCGACGGCGGCGCTCATCGCGCGCTCTCTCGGCTAGAGGAAACGGCGAGCTTGCGCATGAACGGCCTCCGAGGAAATGGGCGTATCGCCGGCCAATGTTTCAGGCTTGCGTGGCTTTCTCAAGCCTCAAGCGCGCACGGCGCGGTAGGTCGGCCCCTTCGGGCCGAACGCGGCCTCGACGCGAAAATTGTCTTGCGCGCTCATCTTGCCGAGCGGCACCGCCTCCTCCGGCATGATCAGCGTCGCGACGTCGCCGACGAACACGATGACGTGGCGGCCCTGCTCGTTCAGGCGCTTCGCCATGCGGCGCAAGTCGTCGTAGTAGGGCGCCTGTCGCCACGCTTGCGGGGCGCCGGGGTCGACCTGCGCGTAGAGGAAGCCGTTGCCGGGAAAAATCGTCAGCACGATCCGCGAATGATCCGGCTTCCACGCGTCCGGCACGTTCGCGTCGGTCATCCAGAGGCAGAAGAACTGACGGCAATGGAGCGGCCGCGTCGCGTGGATGGCGCAGCCGACGCCGGGCTCGCAGTGGCGGCACCAGACCCCCGCCCGCTTGTCGACCGCGGGCACGTGGTAGACTTTACAGCACAGCGCGCAAGTTCCGCATTGGCGGGCGGCGGCGCCGGCGGGCTGGGATCGGAACTGGACCATGCCCGTGGAATTATCCGACGCGGACGCGCGAGGCAACAGGGGCGCCACGACGCCATTGCCAGCGGCGGCGAAACTTGGTTGATGGGGGGCATGGCCGCGCTCACCCACATCGGCGCCTCGGGCGAGGCGCGCATGGTCGATGTTTCCGACAAGGACGCGACGACCCGCGTCGCGATCGCCGAGGGGCGCGTCGCCATGCAGCCCGAGACGCTGGCGCTGATCCTCGCCGGCGACGCCAAGAAGGGCGACGTCATCGGCGCGGCGCGCATCGCCGGGATCATGGCGGCCAAGCGGACGCACGAACTGATCCCGCTCTGCCATCCCATCGCCTTGACCAAGATATCCCTCGACCTCGCGCCCGACGAAGCGTTGCCCGGCGTGAGAGTGCGCGCCGAGGCCAAGACGCACGGCCGGACCGGCGTCGAAATGGAGGCGCTGACCGCGGTGGCGATCGCCTGCCTGACGATCTACGACATGGCCAAGGCGGTCGATCGCTCGATGCGCATCGAAGGCGTGCGCCTGATCGAGAAGCGCGGCGGCAAGTCGGGTTCCTGGCGCGCTGCGGAGCCCGCGCCATGACGGGCGGCGGCCTGATTTCGGTCGAAGAGGCGCTGGCGCGCGTGCTCGCCTCGGCGCGCGATCCCGTGAACGAGGAAAGCGTCGCGCTCGGCGACGCGCTGGGGCGCACCCTGGCGCGCGACGTGCGGTCGCTACGCGCCCAGCCGCCCTTCGCCAATTCGGCGATGGACGGCTACGCCCTGCGCGCCGCCGACGCGGCGCTCGCGCCGGTCCGGCTCGCCGTGATCGGCGAATCGGCGGCGGGGCGCGCCTACCGCGGACGGGTCGGGCCAAGCGAAGCGGTGCGCATCTTCACCGGCGCGCCGATGCCCGAGGGCGCCGACTCGGTCGTCGCGCAGGAGGATGCGCGGCGCGAGGGCGCCGAGGTCGTGCTTCAGACCGGCGTTTCGCCCGGCGACAACGTGCGCGCGCAGGGGTTCGACTTCGCTATAGGAGAGGCGATGCTCGCCGCGGGCCGGCGCCTGACGCCCCGCGACGTCGCGCTCGCCGCGGCGGCCGACCACCCGACGCTCGCGGTTCGCCGGCGACCCCGCGTGGCCATTCTCGCCACCGGCGACGAATTGGTCGCGCCGGGGGCGGCGCGCGGCCCCGCTCAGATCGTCGCCTCCAACAATTTCTCCGTCGCCGGCGTCGTGGTCGCGGCCGGCGGCGAGCCGATCGACCTCGGCATCGCGCTCGACGATCGAAACGCGCTGGCGCGCAGCGTCGCCGCCGCGCAGGACGCCGAGGCCGACGTGCTGGTCACGCTCGGCGGCGCTTCGGTTGGCGATTACGATCTCGTGCAGGAGACGCTGGTCGCGGCCGGCATGCGGCTCGGCTTCTGGCGCATCGCCATGCGGCCGGGCAAACCCTTGATCCACGGCCGGCTCGGCGCGATGCGCGTGCTCGGCCTGCCCGGCAATCCCACCTCGTCCATGGTGTGCGCGCTGCTGTTCCTCAGGCCCTTGCTGCGCGCGCTGCTCGGCGACCCGCAAGCGGGCGCCGACCCCAGCGAACCCGCGCGCCTCGCCGTGGCGCTCGGCGCCAACGGCGTCCGCCAGGATTTCATGCGCGCGACTCTGACGCGCGGCGGCGACGGCGTCTTTCTCGCCAGCCCGGTGGAGTCGCAAGATTCCTCGCTGGTCAAGACGCTCGCCCGCGCCGAGGCGCTGATCGTGCGCGCGCCCCACGCGCCGCCGGCGCAAGCAGGCGAGGCCTGCCGGATCATGAGATTTGCGGCGCTGGGGGCGTAGGGCGGACGCGGCGGCCGAACCGACCGAGAGCGGCGCCATTTTCCGGCGAGGGTTTTGGTCGCAGGCGGAGGGGGCTGGCTAATTAAGGGGTTGAGTAAGCTGCTAACGAAATCCTGCTTTAACGAAATCCTGCTACCGAAATCCCAGCGGGCTTGGGACGTCTTGCGCGCGCGCTCGCTCCGCAGAGGCGTTCGGGGCGAGCCGGATTCCTGCAGGCCAACGTAGCCCCGAACCAATATTTTGACTATACAGAGCGTCGCCAATCAGAAGGAGACGCCCGTGGCATCCGAGATCAATCGCAGTGTCATGGCGTTGGCGACCGGAGTCCTGCTTATTGGGACGATGGCCGCGATTCCGGCGCGCGCACAGGACTCGTTTCAGCCGCAGAACGTCAACGATTGCACCTTTCTCAAGGACCCCAACCGTGTTCGGCAGTGCGTCGAAGGCTTTCAAGGCTCCGTACAAACACCGGACACGGCTCCGCAGTCGCCGACCCCTCTGGTGCTTACGCCGCCTGCGCCAGAGTCCATTGCGCCGACGCAACCGCCGCGGCAGGCGCCGCCGCCGAGACTGGCGCCTCAGTAAAACCGGGTCAGGAAAGATCGGCGCATCGCAAGCTAATAGCGCTGCTGGACGATGCAGGGCGACGAGGCCGAATTGACGGCTTGGCAAAGCGACGCCGTGGACGCCGTTTTTTGCTTTTTGACGGTTATTGCACGACCGGCAGCGGGAGCTAGCGACGACAGAAGCGATACCTCCGCGCCGGCGGACGACAGGCCGGCTGGAGCCCACTCGCTGGCGTCGCGGCCCGTTACGGCGCGCACATAGTCTAGCGTCTCCGCCGGCAACTCGGCCTGCCCAGCGAGCCATGCCCTTACGCGACCGGCGCCGGCATTGTACGCGGCGGCTGCGAGGCCCAAATTCCCGAAGGCGGAGCGAAGGTCTCGCAAATGTTTGCCTGCCGCCGGAATGGCTTCGAAGGGATCAAAGGGATCGCGCAGACCGATCTGCGTCGCCGTGCCCGGCATGAACTGCGCGATGCCCAAGGCTCCAGCCTTGCTGACGATGGTCGGATCGAATCCGCTCTCCTGCGCGACCACCCGAATGAAGAAATCCGGCGGAAGATCGTTGGCGGCCGCCGCTTGCGTGATCAGCGCCAACCATAAGTTTCGGCCGACCCGCGTCCGGGCCAAGAAATCGTCGGCGATCGGCGGCCGGCTGATCACCAGCATGCTGAATTCGCTTGGCTCGCTGGCCGCCGCCGCGCCGTTTTCCTGGCTCTGGGCGCGCGCCGGACCGCTTGCCGCATTCAGCATCAGCAATACGCCAAGCAGCGGGACAGCCAACGCGTTTGAGCGAAGGCCCCGCCGCGGCGGGCGGCAAGCGCCCGATGCCGAGTTACCGCTGTCCATTCGGATGGCGCCCAACGGGAGTGGCCGCAGCAGCCCGACCCCCCTAATACAGCGCTGAGGGTTCCTGTGCTTCAGGCTCGTACTTGTCTTCCTTCAAATATTTATCGATGAGAGCTTCTTGTTCTTTCGGGTCGGCGAAACTCCACAGTTTCTTCCGCGCGCCTTCGATAATCGTCGCGTAAACCGCGAGATCGATCGCCTGGCGAACCGCGAGCTGAGTCGGCTCGTTCCTGGTGAAGCCTCCTTCGATTTGCAGAAGCTTGTTCACGGCGACGTATTTATACTCGTTGACGTCGACGGCGATCGAGTACACCGTCTTGGTCGTGGTCACGCTGGTGAGCACTTCGCCCGACTGGACGGACGTGACGCGCATGCCCACCGTCACGTTATCCTGCTGGTATTGCGTATTCCCGCCGATGCCGAGGAAATTCGCTCCGACCCCCCCGGTCACGGTGTTGGCGTCAAACGCGATGATGCCGCCTTCGATGAGCAGGCCGGCGAAATGGAGGGGCGGCAGCGGCTTGGCGTGCTCGCCATCGACTTCCTTGCGCGTGGCGGTAATGAGCTGACGTTCTTGCAGCAGGCTCGACAAGCCGGTGCGTTCCACCACGGTGAACCACTTCCCCGCCCCGGCGCGCTTCAAAGCGTCCACCGCGAAGGCTGTCCCGCCTTGAGTCACCGCCCGCGAAAACACCGCAACCGTCGCGTTCGGTTCGTTCTTGCCGGTGAGATCGGGGAATGTGTAGACGGCGATATCGATCTTGCGCCGCGGCGGCGGAAGCGTTTCCAATTCGACGGCCGTCGCGGAGGGGTCGGTCACCCTCGGCGCCTGTTCAAGCAATTCGCGTGTGCCTGGGGGGGCGCAGGCGGCCAACCCCAATGCGACCACGACGAGCGCGATCGTTTTTCCTCGAACGCCTTTCAATGCCCAGCCCCCCAAACACAAACCCGCTGACCCGCGGCCTCCATTATGGATTAGCCGGCACCGTGATCGTCGTTATGGATCCAGCGGCATCGATGGTGATGTTGACTTCGCCCGCGACCGTCACGAACGTAACCGTCGTCGTGCCGTAGCTGTAGGTGCCGGAGGTCTGCGCATTCGGGCCGAAAATCGCTTGCGTAATCTGATTGGCGAACGAGCTCAGCAACTGGCTTTGCAACTGTTCGGCGAAGATCTGACTGGGCGTGAGCGCCCCGGTGCCGTTCGCGCTACTCGCCGCCGCCGCCGCCGCCGCCTGTTCGGCCGATTTGGCTGCAAGCGGCAAATTCTGCGCGTTGGCTTCGTCGAGCAAGACGATGCCGTTGTTCGGATTGCCGCCGAACGACGGATTGATCGGCGTGTAGACCAGGCTGCTCGCCTGCGAAGGCGCTGCTCCGCCGAGAATGGCGAGCGCGGCGGCGCCGCACGCTGCCACCGCGGACAACCACGACAGGGCCGACTTGGAACGACGTGTTGCCATTATCCCACCCCCTGTTGAGCGAGTTCCGCCGTCACTACTAGACTCCGCTGCGGCTTGCCGCAACCGTCAGCCCTTCATTCCCTTCGGTCACTACGGCTTTTGTCGGCCTGCGATACCGAGGCGCCACACTTGGAACTCTGGGGCAAGCGGGTGAAAAGCGCCCGCCCGATCGTCCTCATCGTTCGAGTCGCCCGATCTTCATCCCAAGGGTCTCGCAAGAGGAGCAAACGATTCATCCGATTGCCCCAGGCGAATCGCGGTTTTACCGGTCAATTCTTTTGGAAAACGGAAATCGACTGGTGATTTCCGACCTGCTGCAAAGTGTAAGAGAGACCGACGCCGATCTGGGTGCTGCTGAATGAATCGTTGCTGCCGTAGGCGGTGATCGAGGTGCTGTTGTTATCCCCGAGCTGGGTCGTGACCAGGGTGTTGGAATTGCCGACAGCCTCCACATTGGAGACATTGCTGTTGCCGAGTTGCACCTGCAAAGTAACATTTCCGTAATACGTTCCACCGCCGAGAGACGCGGGGACCGTCACATCGGATGTGGCGTTATTGTTGCTGCCGTACTGGATGGTCGTGGCTGAATTGAAGCCTTGCTCCGCCGGGGGCTGCGCTTGCGTGGCCAGATAAGCCGAGATTTCCGCCTCGGTGGTGCAGGAGCCGCAAATGCTCTGCGCAGTGACCGGCGAAGCGAGGCTCGCGCCGAGAACCCCGACAGCGACAGCCATGGCGAGGCGAACCGCGAGTGCGTCGAATCTGTTCATAGGGAGCCTCCTTCGCTCGATTCGCACAGCGTGGTCTGGTCGCCGACCCGCAGGCTCATTTGCGCCGTGAAGCGGGCGCCGGGCTCCAGGTTGAAGCTGGCGAAGCCGACCAGCGTTTCCGTATTGGCGGGCGCCGAGAATTGCCCGCCCTGATTGACGGTCGAGGAGCCGGAGGGGCCGGTCTTGACGATACGGAAGGAATAACGCCCCTGCGTCTCTTCCCGGCTCACCAGACGGCCGCGCAACTGCACGAGGTCGCCGACCTCCTGTTGGACGATCGAGCAGACGATCGGCGGCGCCTGGTCAACCGGGGCCATGCCGTGCTCCCCATGCGGCGCAGGCGCGCCTTGCGTGCGCCAACGCCGCCTACCCACGCGAATAGTCGCCCTTGTGTAAACAGCAAGTATGACAGCTTAATCACCGATTGCCGGCGCGCGCAAGCGCCTTATTGACGCAAGGTTAGCGCGGCGCCCGAGCCCTGTTGCGTGTAGACGGCGGTGTTGCCGCTGCTTAGCTGAGTCACGCTCGCGCTGTTGTGATCGCCGCTCTGCGCGCCGGAAATCACGTTGTCGTTGCCGCTTTGGGTCAGCGCCGCGTAGAGCGCGGTCCCCGCCTGGGTCGCGGTGATGGCGTTCGCGTTGCCGGTCTGGGTCGTGGCGAGGCTGTTGCCGGCGCCGCTCTGGCTGCTGACGAGGAGATTGCCGTCGCCGGTCTGCGTCGCCTGCAGGAATTGGCCGCTGCCGGTCTGGCTGGCGTCGACTTGGTTGTTCCCGCCGGTCTGCTGCACCGTCATGGTCTGGTTGGCGCCCGCTTGGCTGAGCTTCGCGATATTGGCGCTGCCCTGCTGATTGAGCGAGAGCGCGTTGGCGCTGCCGGCCTGTGTCACCTGGAAGCCGTTGCCCGCGCCGCTCTGCACGATCGCGATCGAGCTATTGTCGGCCGACTGCGCGACCGAGCTGACCACCCCCGCGACGACGCCGTTGAAGCTTCCGGTCTGCTGCAGGTTGACGCTGGAGCCGGCGCCGCTCTGGACGATGCTCGCCTGATTGCCGGAGCCGGACTGGAACGAGCCGCCGGCGCCCCAGCCGAAGGCGTCGCCCGAGCCTGTCTGCGTGATCGTGATGACGTTGCCCCCGACCCCGCCGCCGTTCTCCTGCACGAAGGGCTGGCCGGCGAACCCGACCGCATCGCCGGCGCCGCTCTGGACGACGACGAGGCTTTGATTGTCGCCGCTGCTGGCGCTGACGATGGAGGCCTGCGCCGCCGATGCGAGAGCGACGACGGCGAAGGCGAGCGACGCGAACAAGGCCTTTTTCATGGGGCGCCGACTCCTGTGCTCTTGGAGGCGCACCACCGTCGCTCAGGAGGGCATAACGAAGCGTTAAGCCTGGGAGACGCCGATGAAATAATGCCGGAGTTCGGTGAGCGCGACCTGTGGGAGAAAGCTCTCGCACCGTCTTGGCCGGGCTTGTCCCGGCCATCCACGCGGCGCCGCCAAGTCGAAACGTTCAACGTGAAGCGCGACGGCACGGCGTGGATGGGCGGGACAAGCCCGGCCATGACGTTCGGAGAGGAGGCTCCGCCGCGCGACGCTCCCGACGCTCAGGCCCTACTGCCGGATCGTGAGCGTATGGCCCGAGCCGGTCTGGCTGTAGCTCGCAACGTCGCCGCCCGTCGCCTGGGCGACCGTCACGCTGTTTTGCGCGCCGGCCTGTGCGCCGATGATTGCATCGCCGGCGCCGCTCTGCGTCAGCAGCGCGACCGACCAGCTTCCCGACTGGGTCAGCGTGGCGCGGTCGCCGGCGCCGTCCTGCACGCTGACGATCGTCAGGTTGACGCCGCTCTGGCTGGTCACCGTCAGGATATTGTTCGCTCCGCCCTGGTCGTTGGCGATCCGATCCGCCCAACCCGCTTGCAACGACACGGTAGCGGTGTCGCCCGGGCCCGCCTGGACGTTGGCGATGGCGAGCTTGAAGCCGTCCTGCAACACGACCGTCAGCGTGTCGTCGTTCAAGAATTGGCTGTTGGCGATGACGTCGTTGAAGCCGCGCTGCAACGCCACGTTCGCCGTGTCGTACTCGGCGATTTGAATGTTGCTGATCGTATTGCCGAGCGCGCCGGTGTCGGTCTGGGTGGCGCTCAGGCCGTCGACGCCGCCCAACTGGACGCTGAACGCCTGGTTGAGATTGTTGTTCTGGGTCACGCTGAGGGTCAGTTGATCGCCGACCTGGCTCGAGGCGACATTGTTGCCCGCGCCGAACTGGAAGACCGACGCGCTGTTTACGGCCCCGCCCTCCTGGCTGACGCTGAAGTCGTTGAGGGCGCCCGACTCCACCACGATGACGATGTTGGCCTGCGCGTTCGCCTTCTGCTCGATCGTGTGCACGGCGCCGCTGAAATCGCCGTTGTCGTCGCCGGCCTGTTCGATCACCACCGATCCGTCCGTTCCGGCCTGGATGACGACGGCGATATTGGCGGCGCCGGACTGGCTGGCCGCCGCGACGACGCCGACCGAGTTGCCGACGCCGGTCTGGGTGATGACGATGACGTTGCCGCCGCCGCCGCCGTCGGGCTGCTGGATCAGCGGATGGGTCGAGTCGCCGACCTGCCCGTCGGTCGCGCCGCTCTGATCGATGGTGGCGGTCTCGGGGCCGATCTGGGTGATGAACGACGTCGATCCCGCCGCGAGAGCCGCCGTGGGAAGGCCCAACGCAACCACAGCGGCCGTCGTCAGCAACAGCCTGTTCATCGAAGCCTGTCCCCCCGATACGCGGGGTCGCCGGGCCGGGCGCTTGCTTGCCGGGCCGGCGCATGAAGACCCGTCGCAAGGGTTACCGGCGGATCGTCGAGATATTGCGCGATCCGCCCCGGCTGGCGGCGGCGCCTTGCCGTCTCGAGTCGGACGCCGGTCTCGTAATCCGCCAGGCATAACCGGCGGGGCGCGTGCGCCCCGCCGGCTTGACGAGCTAAGCGTTACTGATGGATCGTGACCGTGTTGCCCGAGCCGCTCTGGCTATAGCTGGCGGTGTTGCCGTTCGTTGACTGAGTAACATACGCCGCGTTCTGGGCGCCCGTGCCGTTCTGCGAGCCGGTGATGGTGTTGCCGTCGCCGGTCTGATCGAGCCAGGCCAGCGAGTTGGAGCCGGTCTGAGTCGAGGTGGCCGTATCCCAGTTACCCGTCTGGGTCAGATCGGCGGTGTTGCTGCTGCCCGTTTGACTGAACGTCGCCGTGCCCTTCCACCCGGACTGCCAGTTGGAGATGATGTTGTCGTTGCCGGATTGCTCCGTCACGGTGGCGGTGTTCTTGGCCCCGTACTGAGTGCTGGTGATGGAGCTGTTAGTGCCGGCCTGGTCGGTCACTGTCAGGCTGTTCTTGTAACCGCCTTGGGTGTTGGTGATCGAGAGGTTGAAGCCGGCGCCGTCGCCCTGGTTGGCCACCACCAGCGAATCGGAAGCGCCAAACTGGGTGTTGGTGATCGTGAGATCGGTGCCGTTTTGGCCGGCGCCATCTCCATAACCGATATTCGCGGAATTGTTCCAACCGCTCTGATTGTTCCAGATGGTGTTGTACCAGCCGTCGCTTGTGTTGAACTGCGCCGAACTGAGGGTATTGCCTTTGCCCGACTGGAAGCTCGTCAGAACGTTATAGTCGTAAGTCTGATAAGCGGTTACCCGAAGACCGATCCCGTTTTGGCTGATCTGGCCGCTGTTGTTATTGCCGCTCTGCTCGAGATCAACACCGTTATAGAGGCCGTATGGCGCCCAGACCAAGGAGGTCGGGCCCTGCTGAGAAATATTGAACTGGTTGTAATTTCCGGTTTCGATCACGGCGGCGGATTGGTTGTTTCCAGCTCCCTGGTCGATCGTGCCGCCATTGAGCGCGCCGATATTCCCGGTGCCGTTGCCGGTGCCCACTTGCCACAGCTCAACGGTTTGCCCACCGACGCTCACGTCACCGCCGCTCTGGAAAATCGTCGCATTGTTGCCCGTGCCCGACTGTCCAATCTGGCCGGTCAGCGGCGGATTAACCATCCAACCGCCGGGCTGGCCTTGCACGCTGTCGTCAGCGCCGGTCTGCGTGATGTTGATCACGTTGCCGCCGCCACCGACCCCGTTCTGCTGCACGAATGGGTCGGTCGATGTGCCGACTGAACCGTTGGTCGCCGCGCTCTGGTCAATCGTCGCCGATTGGCTGTTGCCCGTCTGTATGGTGTACGTCGCCGACCCTGACGCCATAGCCGCCGTAGCGGAAACGCCCAACGCGATCGCGCTGACTGTCGTAAGCAATAACTTTTGCATGATTGAACTCCCCATTCCAGGCCTCGTTGCGCTCTAAGCGCGATGATGTCGCCGCATCATTCCTCGACTTGCCTCCGCCTAGGAAGGTAAGGAAAGCTTAACCCTTTTTTGCGAACGGTGGCAAGCCGAGTCGTTCGATTAGGATTAATTTAACGAAGTTGTGCCTAGCAGGTGACCCTGCGTCAGATAACGCGGAAATAAAATGATCCAGATCAAACCGCCCATCGGCGGAGACGCCTGTGCGCGCGGCCGACTCGACGCCGGCTGCGCCGGCCGGCATTCCCGGCGTCCAACGGGGCGAGAGGCGGCGTGGACGACACTGCGGTGATGCTTCAGCGACATCTTAGCGACATCTTTCGCCAGCTGCGGCGGTTCGCGTCGGCCGGCGAGCCCGGGAATTGCCCGCTCGCCCCGCGACGGAAGGCCACCCCCGCGCCGTCCTTCGAGAGCCTCATGGCGAGGAGCATCGGGGCTAGGGATGAAGGGCTTCGCGGCTCCCGCCGCGCGCCGCGAAGCCGGCGCCCTGCCCGCCCCATTGCCCCAGGGGAAGTTACATCCCTCTTGAAATCTTCGCCGCATTGATGTCAAACGTGCAAGTCGGCTTCCCCTGGGATAGCGGCTGATGGGCAAGAAGTTCGGGCGCCTATGATGCGAAGCCTCAACACATACTGTGCGTCGAGGGCGCCCCTGCTGGCCGCATTGGCCGGCGCGGCGCTGATCGGCTTCGGCTTGGCGGCGGCCGGCGCCCAGAACGCCGCTGTCGGCAATAACTCCCAAATTGCGACGGCCGATCCCGGCGCTCCGGCGCCTGCCGACGTCCCGCCCGCCGCGCCGGCAAATTCCACGGCGAAGACGCGCACGGCGCAGGGCCAAGCGCCGATCGTCGAGCCGCCGGCGGCGGCCCCCGCCGCCGAAGCCTGCGACGACATGTGCGTCAGGAGAGCCGCGGATTACGCCGCGCAGGCCTGCGTGCCGCTGATCGAGGCCAAGGCGGCGATCGACTTCGACTGGCTGTCGCGTCCCTTCGGCGGCATGTTCACCCAGGCCGAGAAGCCGCGCGGCGACGGCATCATCCGCTATCGCGGCGACTCCATCCGCATCCTCACCCAAAACCAGTGGCTGCGTTACGCCTACGAATGCGCCTTCGATCCCGTCGCGCGCAAGATCGTCTCGGTCGAGTTGCGTCCCGGCCGTCTCGTCCCGCCCGCGGCGGTCGCGCAAGCGGCGGGCGCCGTGGTCGGGCAGCCAGCCCCGCAAAAACCCGTGCAGCCCAAGGCCGCCCAAGCGCAGCCGGCGGCGGCGGCGAAGCCGAAGCCTCGCCGGCATTTCGGCGAGCCGAGCCCGGTTTCGATCGCCCAGGCGCACCTGCGCAAGGGGCAAGTCGACACGCCCACCAGGATTTATCAAATCCCGCTCGGCGGTTCGTGACGGCTCCCGCGCCGACGGGTCGCGCCTCGGCGAAGCGCGTTTCGGCCGCTGACGTGAGCCATCGCCGAAGCCGGCAGGCGGCCGAACGGGTTCGTCTCACCGCCTCGCCGCAAGCCCTAAGCGCTCGATGACCAGCGCGAAATAGCCGTCGGCGTCGATGTCTTTCAGGACGAGCGCGTTGGCGGGCTTTCCCGTCACGCCCCACCAGTCGACGATCGTCATGCCGCGCGTCAGCGCGTCGCAACTGATCTCGACCGCGACCTTGCGGCCGCCGAAGAACTCCGGCCTGATGAGATAGGCGATGACGGTCGGATCGTGCAGCGGCCCTCCGTCGGTCCCGTACTTGCGCTCGTCGAAGCGCTTGTTGGCGGTCAGCAGATGATAGAACGCCTCCATGTGCGGCGCGCCGACCGCGCGCAGCGCCTTCATGCGCGCTTTGCTGGTCAGCGCCTTGTGGGTGCAGTCGAGCGGGATCATCACGATCGGCGCCGCGCAGGCGAAGACGGCGCGCGCCGCTTCGGGATCGACCCAGATGTTGTATTCGGCCGCGGGCGTGACGTTGCCGCCCTCGCCGTGCGCGCCGCCCATCAGCACGATCCGCTCGAGCCGCGCGGCGAGGCGCGGCTCCCTGGCCAGGGCGAGGGCGAGGTTGGTCAGCGGCGCCAGGCAGCACATCGTGACGGCGCCCTCGGGGCGCGACATCACGAGCTCGACGATCGCGTCCGGCGCGAAGCCGTCGGCGGCTTTCAGCTTCGGCTCCGGCAGGTCGTAGCCGGCGAAGCCGTCGGCGCCGTGGACGTGGCCGGCCGTCGCCAGTTCGCGGCACAAGGGACCGTGGGCGCCGGCGTAGACGGGAATCTCGCCCCGCCCGGTCAGCTCCAACGCCTTGAGCGCGTTGCGGGTGGTGGCGGCCAGCGGCGCATTGCCGCCGACCGTGGTGATGGCGATGACGTCGAGCTCGCCGGGCGAGCCGAGCGCCATCAGGAAGGCGACGGCGTCGTCGGGAGAGGGATCCGTGTCGATGATGATCGGGCGCGCCATGGCGTCTCCTTGCCGGATGCGGGCGCCGGGTTTTCCCCGGCGCCGCGCCCTCCCTCAGCGAGACAAACGGCTTTCGCGCCGGCGCGCAAGCGCCCTCTACCGCACCTCGACGAACGCCGTGACGGCGTTGCGCGAAACGATCGCCTGGGCGACGCGATGGCCCCAGTTGCCGGAAACGAGCCGGATCGACCCGTCCGGCTCGACGCCCTCGACGAGGCCGACGTGACCGGCCGAGCCGCGCCGCGTGCGGATCACCGCGAGGGCGCCGACCTGCGGGCTCGCCAGACGCGGGCCGTAGGCGAGCGCCGATGCGACGAGTCGGTTGGCGAGCGGCCGGTGGCCGGTGCGGCGCAGCCAGAAGGAAACCGCGTCGGCGCACCAGGGGCCGGCCATGCCGGTCATGTTGCCCGAGCCGAGCCATCGCGTCGCCTCGGCGAGCACGTCGCTTCCCGCGCCCGCCGTCCCGGACGACCCGTAGGCGACCGGCGGCGCCTTGACGCCATGGAAGCCTTGCGCCTGCGCGGCGCCCGGCAACGAAAAAGCCGCGACAAAAGCGGCCACGATAAGTTTTTCTCGCAAATACTCACTCCATTCCTGCTGTTAGCGCAGCTAGAACCACACAATGCATGGCTATCGATGATGATCGTCGACTCGGTTGGACGGCGCTAAGCGTCCATCGTTGGAATATTGTTCTGTTATTGATTTTCCAACGCGCACGAATTATTGCGTGAGACGATCGATCGCCTTTTTGCGGATAAATATGTCAGCAATGTGGACGGATTTTCGACCGCCTCGGCCGGCGCAATTTCGTGTCGCGAGGATAAGTCTCCAAGCATCGCGCGTCTTGGCTCGGCGTGCGCTAATACGACGAAGGCTCGACGCTCGGCCCGGCGCGGCGCTGCGTCGATGGACTTCGATCGATTGTCGCCTGAGCCGGCCGTCACTGCCGCCGCGGCGACCCGAGGCGGCGATCCCGAGCGCGGCGGGAGAACGATGTCACTGCGAACGCGACGGCAACGTCACGAAGAAGGTGGTCCCCTTGCCCGGCTGAGACGCCACCGAAATCGACCAACCGTAACGGTCCGCGATCGTCTTGCAGATCGCCAGCCCGATGCCGGTTCCCGGATGCTCGTTGCGATTATGAAGGCGCTTGAAGGGTTCGAATATTTCCTTGGCGTATTTTTCTTCGAAGCCGATGCCGTTGTCGGCGATCGCCAGTTGGACCATCGACTGATCCTTCATCATGGCGGAGATATCGATATCCGGCGCTCGGTCGGGCTGGCGATATTTGATCGCGTTCGAGACGATATTCTGCAGCAATCGCGCAAATTGCGGCCGGTCGGCATTGATCGTGAGATCCGGTGAATTGATGCTGATCCTCGCCCCGGTTTCAAAGATCGATTCGGACAAGTCGACCAGGGCCAGTTCGATCTCCTCGCGGAGCCTAAGCGGCTGCAACGCGCTTTCCTCGTTGACCGCGCGCGAGAAGGCGAGAAGATTGTCGACGAGCTGTCGGGCGCGCGTCACCGAAGTTCCGATGACTTTGGTCGCCCAGGCGATGTCCGCCTTGTTCGATTTCGCGACCGCCTCCTCCACCAGGCCGGCGAACACGGCGATCTTGCGCAGCGGCTCCTGCAGGTCGTGCGAGGCGATATAGGCGAATTGCTCGAGACGCTCGTTGGCGCGCTCCAGTTCGCGCGCTCGTTGCGCCAGGTCGTTCTCCGCCCTGCGCCTCAGGGTAATGTCGACGATCGTGGCCAGGACGATCGGCCCCTTTTTGGTTTCGATCGGCGTCAGCGCGATTTCGACGGGAAATTCCGTTCCGTCCTTGCGCGTTCCCTTCAGATCGCGCCCCGCGCCCATCGGCCGCTTGCTCGGTTTGGCGAAGAAGCCGCGCCGCAAGGCGGCGTGACGGCCGCGCAGCGGCGCCGGGACGAGCCGGTCGATCGATCGCCCGATCAGCTCGTCCAGCGCATAGCCAAACATTCGCTCGGTTTCGGCGTTAGCAAATTGCATGACGCCGTCCGGGTCGACCATGATCATGGCGGCGGGAGACGCGTCGACCGCCAACCGGAAGCTGTCGCCGTTGACGCCCTGCGCGCGCATATTCGACGCCTCGCTTCCTTCGCTCCCGGCTCGACGCGGAGCCTTCCTCGAACCCGCATTGCGGCGTGGAGCGCAAGACAATATATGGCGTTGGGAGTAAACGACAATCAGGGCGGTCGCATGTCGGTCGAGGCGTCGGAGCGAAGGGAATGCCGGGTCGTGCTCATCGAGGACGATCCCGACGACGTTTTCCTGTTTCGACGGGCGCTGGAGGGCGTTCGGCTCGCCCCGGAGCGCGAAATCGCCCTCGAGCACGTCGACAACGGGCTCGACGCGCTCTACTTCGTGTCGAATCGCGACCTCATCGGTCGTTTGCCCGACGTCTTGGTGCTCGACATCAACATGCCCCGCCTCGACGGCGTCAAGTTCCTCCGGACGACGCGCGAGTCGTTTCTGCTCAGGGACATCCCTATTTTCGTGCTGACCACCTCGAGCGAGAGCGCCGTCCACGCCGAAGCGATGCGGGCCGGGGCCGACAAGGTCTTCGTCAAACCCGACAGCGCCGCCGCGCTCCTCATCATCGCTCAGGAAATCGTCGAGCGCGGCGTCACCCGCGCGGCGGGCAGGCGATAGCCTATCCTCCCGCCTTCGCCAGCGCCGCTAGGAAGGCGCGGCGCGAGTCGGGCAGCGGCAGGCCGCGCGGGGCGAAGAGATCGCGCGTCAGGAAGAAGCCGGTCAGGCGGAACGCGTCGGCAACCTCGGCCGCGCCGGGCGCCGGCGCCGGCGCGCCGGGGCGCAGGAAGGCGGGCAGCGGCAGCAGCCGCTCCTTCCAGCGCTCGCCCGCCGCGGCGCTCACCGCGCGCCCCGACTTCGGCGAGACGTAGATCAGATCCTCGCGCGCGCCGGTCGCCGCGCAGCGCTCGAGATCGAGGGAAAAACCGCATTCGGCGAGCACCTGCGCCTCGAAACGCGCGATCAGCGCCGGCGCCAGCGCCACGTTATCGAGATGGTCGGCGATCAGCGCCACCGCCTCGAACAAGGTCTCGTGCGGGTCGCGCTCGGGCAGCAGCCGCATGAGCGCGCCGAGATAGCCGACGCCGGCGAGCGCCAGGCCGCTGGCGATGAGGCGCCCGGCGCGAAGCGCGAGCGGTTCGACCGCGTAGGCGCCGAGGTGTTCGTCGAGGCGCGCGCGCCAGACGAGGCCGAGGCTGTTGCCGGGTTGCAGGGCGCCGTGCAGGCGCGTCGAACGGCCGCCGCGCACCAGGCCGAGATGGCGCCCGTGCTTGCGCGTCATCGCCTCGACGATCGCCGACGTCTCGCCATGGCGCCGGACGCCGATGACGATGCCTTCGTCACGCCATTCCATCGCGCCGCTCCGACTCAAGCCTTGATAAGATGGCGCGGCGGCGGGACTTTGGAAAGGCGCAGCGCGATGACGAGCGCTGCGCCTGTCATCGCCGCGAGCAGCAGGGCGACGCCGGGCCAGCCCGCCCAGGCGAAGAACAGGCCGCCCGCCGAGCCCGCCAGGCTCGACCCGACGTAGTAGAAGAAGAGGTAGAGCGCCGAAGCCTGCGCGCGCGAGCCGTGCGCCCTCAGGCCGACCCAGCTCGAAGCGATCGAATGGGCGCCGAAGAATCCCCAGGTGATCAGGGCGACGCCGGCGACGACGGCGACGATGTCGTCCGGCAGCGTCACCGCGACGCCGGCGGCCTCGATGGCGATGGCGATCCACATCACGCGCCGGCGCCCGTAGCGGCCGGCGAGGTCCCCCATGACCATCGAGGAGACCGCGCCGACGAGATAGAGCACGAAGACGAAGCCGATGGTCGTCTGGCTGAGCGAAAACGGCGCCGCCATCAGGCGAAAGCCGATGTAGTTGTAGGCGCAGACGAACGAGCCGAGCAGCAGGAACCCTTCGGCGAACAACAGGCGCAGCCCGGGATCGGAAAACTGGCCGATGAGCGAGGCGGCCAGATCGCCGAAGTCCGGCCGGCGCGGCGAAATTTTGTGCGAGGGCGGCAGCGCTGCGGCGATCAGCGCCGCGCCGACGAAGCCGACCGCGCCCACCGCGGCGATCGCGATCCGCCAGCCGAAATGATCGCTGAGCGCGGCGACGACGAGGCGCCCCGCCATGCCGCCCAGGGTGGAGCCGGCGATGTAGAGCCCCATGGCCAGGCCGATCGCCTGCGCGTCCATTTCGTCGCCCAGATACGCCATCGCCACCGCCGGCAGGCCGGCGAGCGCCAGGCCGGCGAGCGCGCGCAAGGCGAGCAGCGTCGGCCAGTCGGGCGCCAGCGCCGCGAGCATGGTGGCGAGCGCGGTCGCGGCGAGCGAGGCGGCCATGACGAGCTTGCGTCCGAAGACGTCGGCGACGGCGCCCGCCCCCATCATCGCCACCGCCAGCACGAGGGTCGAGGCCGAAAGCGAAAGGCTGGCGAGCGCGGGCGAGACGGCGAATTCGCGCGCGAACTCCGGCATCAACGGCTGCACGCTGTAGAGCAGCGCGAACGTGGCGAAGCCGCCGAAGAAGAAGGCGCCGGTGACGCGCCAGAACGCCGCGTCGGTGCGCGAGATCTTGCGCGGGTTGGGCGAGGGCTGGGGCAAGGCGGCGAGGGACATCGGCGCTTCTTAGCCGCCGCGCG
>Ga0181539_1001443_pt1 | contig 26060 bp, 20 predicted proteins | sample PEATcosm2014_Bin_46_FD_119767 | JGI IMG/M metagenome (GOLD analysis project Ga0181539, IMG submission 119767) | Peatland microbial communities from MTU Mesocosm Facility, Houghton, MI, USA - PEATcosm2014_Bin23_60_metaG | ecosystem: Environmental > Terrestrial > Soil > Wetlands > Peat | place... | reverse complement strand
ATCGCCTCTTCCAGGGAGATGCGCCCGATCCCTTTTGTTCTGGCCAAAAAGATGGGGTTTCTTCTGATCAGCTTCTCGTACTCCCGGAGGCGGCGGGGGAATATTGCGACAAGGTCGTCGACAGCTTGCTTCCAGCCCTCGGGCAAATCGGCCGCAACACCTCCAATCCTTAAGTATTCGGGATGCAGCCTTCCACCGGTGATAAGCTCAATTATGTCGAGGATCATCTCCCGTTCGGCAAAAGTATAAAAATTCGGCGTCATTGCCCCCAGATCTTGCGCGAAGGTCCCAAAGAAGACGAGATGATTACTAAGCCGGTATAGCTCCGCCAGCATGACACGAATCGCCTGCGCCCGCTCCGGAACCCGGATGTCTGCGAGCGTCTCGACCGCAGTTACGTATGAAAGCTCATTGCAACTGCCCCCCAGGTAATCATTGCGGTCCGTGTAAGGGATATATTGATGCCAGCTCTGCCGCTCGCCCAGTTTTTCAGACGCCCGGTGATGATAGCCAATCTCCAGGTCAAGCTCCCTGATCTCTTCTCCCTCAAGAGCGGCAATACAGCGCAAAAGGCCGTGAGTGCTCACGTGGTGCGGCCCGATATTCAGGAGAAACTCGCGCTTTCCGGAGGGCGCTTTATTGTCAAGGGCCGCAACTTCCCAGGCGTCCATAGGCTGGCGCATGCGTGCGTCGGCAAAGGTATACGGAGGCATCTCCGTTGCCCGGCCCGGATAGTCTTTCCTTAGCGGATAGCCTTCCCACCATTGGGGCATCAGGATTCTCCTGAGATTCGGATGACCCTCGAAGCGGATGCCGAACATGTCGAATACTTCGCGCTCGTACCAGTTGGCGGAAGGCCAGATATCGGTGACCGATCCGGTAGCCGGATATGCGCCGTTCAATCCGGATTTTATCCTCACGCGGCTGGCCGTATCGAAGGAGAGCAGTTGATAGACCAGTGTAAAATCTGGATAGGGCTGCTTCACTTTCTGTGAGTAGAACTCGGCGGCCCCTGTGTCAGTAATCGCCCCCGCAAAACTTTCGTTCCAGGTTCGGTCTCTTCTGGCGGATTCGTCGATTGCTGTGAGGTCATCGAGCCGTTTGTATTTCTGTTTCGATTCGTATTTGAGCAAACGCAGGACATCCTTTACACACTCTCGGTCAACATGGAAGGTAAGCATATCCGATGTATGAGGTTCCTGGCGCACTCTGTCCCCAAACCGCTCCCGCAGCTCTGCGGCAAGCGACTGGTCACCATTCGACAGCTGGATGCGGCGGGCGGGAGGCGCCCACATTATGTCAGATCTGCTGCCCCACTGCTGCGGCCGTCCCGGCAGCACCGAACTGCCCCTGATCGATACGCCCTCATATCCGGGACCACGCGAGTCCCTGGACTTGGTCACCCCACCTTTGAGGACCGGCCTGTCGGTCCCCTGGGTCCCGCCTTCCAAATGAAATATTTTCCGGCTCGGCTTCTCGGTGGAGACTATCTTTTCCTGCAGAATGACGAGTCCTTCGAGAAGGGCCTCTGGACGCGGGGGACATCCCGGAACGTACACATCGACGGGAATGATCTGGCCGACCCCCTGCACTACGCTGTATACGTCGTACATGCCGCCCGAATTCGAGCACGAACCCATGGAGATTACCCACTTGGGCTCAGGCATCTGTTCGTAGAGGCGCAGCACAACGGGGGCAATTTTTTTGAACACGGTCCCCGATACGATAAGCAGGTCAGCCTGCCGGGGGGAAGCCCGCAGCACCTCGGCGCCGAACCGGGCCAGGTCGTATCGGGAAGTAAAGGCCGTCGCTTCCTCGACAAAACAGCAGGAAAGCCCAAAGAACATCGGCCAGAGGCTGTATTTGCGCGACCAGTTGACCAACATGTCCGTAAGACTCAGAAACCGGCCTGCTGCCCTTCCTCGTATTACAGACTTTATGTTTCCACTACACTTCATACGTGAAATACTCTCCGGGGCGGCACTTGGCGATGAGCCTCGCGCAGCGCGGAAGGCGCCCCGCCCGGTGCATCTGTCAATCGCGTTGGGCGCTCAGCGGGGAGCCTTGTAAGCCTCCCTCCAATCGAGTCCTCCCTGTTTCCAGATATAGAACAGTCCGACAAGCAGCAAAATGATGAAAAATGACATCTGCACATACCCCGCCAGGCCCACCTCCTGGTAAACCACGGCCCAGGTTAAGAGGTATGCGCCTTCCACATCAAAGATCAAAAAGAAGATAGCGACCAGGTAGAAAGGGACCGGATAGCGGAAACGGGCAGACCCGGTCGGAATGATGCCGCATTCGTAGGGCCGCGATTTTTCTGCGCTCTTTTTCTTTTCTCCTGCCCAGGCTGCCAGAAAAAGCTGTGAAGCTATGAAAACTGCCACCAGGATCGTGTAGACCACCAGACTGAAAACCCCTGGTTCCCAGGGTGACATTGCTCCTTCAGCTATCGGCTGCACGAGACCTCCTCAGGATAGTCCGCCTCCCGGCAAAAAGCGGCGACGAATGCCAATCTAATAATTGTCCAGGCGGTGGTAAATGGCCGAGGCTTACTTTGAAGAGAATGTGGCGCCGGAATGGATATCGACTGGTCCTGCGATAGCGAAAAATGCGTTACTTCACACTCTCGCTTTCGCCCAGTTCCTTATGCTCCAGGAGCGGTCGAGCCTTTTCCATTACCAGGTCGTACTGTGTTTTGGTGAAATCGTTCCAGACCCCATCGTTTGCCGCCTGAATCTTTTTCACCTCCTCCACCATGTCCGGATCGACGAAATCCATCCGGCCGAGCGCCACGGCGCGTTCGGTCATAACCGTCATGCCGTAGGCGCACATTTTGACGGTTTCATTCATCGTCTGGCTAAGAGCGGCGAGAAGTGCGGCGCCCTGGAGTCCGCCGGCCTGGGAGTTGATGATGACGATGGCTCGCTGCTGAATCGGCCGCGTCACTTTGAGAAAGGCGTCCAGCATAATGCTGATGGCGTTTATAGCTTTATATGTTACCGCCAGTTCGCCGATCTGCACTTCAGTCAGCTTATAGCCGTCCTTGGCGGCCCGGAATTCCTGAGTGGTTGTCTGCAGGGTTATTTCTCTTTGGTCATCAGTGGACATGAGCCCGGTCCGCCTCTGCATGAGCTTCGAGTATTCCTCGGAGCCGAGCACGGATTTTCCTTCAGGAAGAGGTTTGGCTTCCTCAAGAAGTTTTTCAAGCTCTTCGTTTTCCTTGAGTTTCTGTTCGATCTCAGCCAGTTCTTTGCGGCAAACATCGAATTCTTCTCTGGCCTTTTGTGCTTCTTCCCGATATCGAACGATATCATCTCCGAGCTGCCGAAAATATTGGTCGGCTTCTTCTTTGGACTCGGCCAGCAAGGTTTTCTGGACCTGTATCCGGTCAGCCGACTTCTGGGTTACATCCCACTGCTGGCGCAAAAGATCGGGCAGGATCTCAAGAATGTTTGCTTCAATTTCATGCTCGATCGATTTTTTGGCCCTGTCGCTAAAAAAGGGAATATGAGCCGAAGCCAGCTTTTGCTTGAAGTCGGCCGCACCGCCGTCCTGGCGCGTGGCCAGAGCGGTTAAGACTTGCGACCATTTCTTCTGCAGATCGTCATTTTCGGCCAGCAGTTCGTGAATGGCGATTCCCAAGCCCCTGGATACTTTCAAATAGTTCTGACTGGCCTCGGTCATCCGGGCCGTGGTTTTGCGCGCTTCGACGTCAGTCGCGGTATCCTGACGGAAAACAGACTTGATTTCATCTACCGACATGTCTTTGGCCTTTTCCATCTGGCCGATGGAAAGCGGGACAAGAGTCAATGCTTTGCTTTCTGCAGGTTGGGTTTGCTCTTCCATTCTTCAAAACCTCCATTGATGCGAGTCGCTTTAGCCCTGTTTGATTGTCTGGTCGTTACTGCTCACCGCCACCAGTGTTTTCTCGATGGCCGTTGCCGTCGACGACAGTGTGAGCTGAATTTGATCCATGATTTCCTTCTGCCTTCCGGGATCGGCTTCGGCTTCCGCAATGGAAGCATCCAGTGATTCGAGAGTAGCCTGGATGGTCTCTATGCCGTTCCGGATGATAGGTTGATTGCCCACCATGCCTTCAAGCCGGTGAAGGGTGGACCTTTTTTCGGTCAGCATTTTCTCCAGCCCTTTTTCGCCGTCCGCTATGCGTTTTTCAAGGGTCCGGACCTCCAGCGCCAGGGAATTAGGGTCCTTGGTTTTGATGAAGGTCTTGGCTCGGCGGTATTTTTTGGCAAAATCGGCCGCCCCTTCCAGATAATCCCGGACAAAACCGCTGTAGGCTTTGATAATCTCAGCCACCACAGCACTGTTTTCGGCATCATAATGGACAAGCCGGTCGCCGGTATCCAAAATGGAGCGCAACTGCATCGTCAGCTCATCCGCCATGCCTGTCTCAGCCCTCAACTTTTTGAGCGGCTCTTCTTGGGCCGCTTCGGCTGCCGCTTTGGTTTCGGCCGCCGCTTTGGCTTCTTTTTCCATTCCGCTTTTAAAACCAGTGCTCGCGGCCCAGAAAGCCAAAGCTGCCCCAGCAACCAGAACGATTATGCTTAATGCCGGCCGTTCCAAATCTATGGCTATAATCACTGCCGCAATCATGATAACGGCAGGCATCAGATAACTCTTTTTCAGGATTTTCCCGGATTCCATATCCTGCCTCCCTCACTCAGATTCTGGAAAGAAGAATTTGCCGCAAGACGTCGAGCGATTCCTTTATGCCCTGATCACTCCAGTTTCGCCGGCGCATCGTCTCGAAATACTCTGCAGTCAGGTCCGCAGACATAATGATGGCCTTGAGGCCGTCCCGGCACGTTGTCTCCTTGCCGAACCAGTCGCCGAGAATGCTCTGTCCCTTGCGAGACAGTTCATCGACCGATGATCCGATGTTTCCCAGAACATCCTGGAATTTCTTCCTTGCATCCGCTGCCTGCTGTTTCACTTTTTTCACGACATCTTCCATCCGAACATCTTCCATGCCTTGGAGAAGTTCGATGACTTTTTCTCTAAGCTCATCGATCTCACTGCACAGCGCATCGGCCGGCTCGCCGGATTCGAGCCGGGCTATCACGCGGTCCACAAGATCTCGGAGTTTGCCGGCTTCTTCCAGTAAAATTGATTTTCTTTCGTTCGGGTCGAACATTTCCTCTTCCTCTTGATTGAAATGAAGGCTACATGGCGTTAGCGATGAAAACCGCTACGCTGATTTGTATGCAGGCCGCCAGTATAGCTACAGCCTCATTACGCTGCTTGTCCATTTCGTCCGCATAAGAAACCCTGGGCATAAACATCTTTAGGGCCAGGGCCTTAAAAACAAAGAGCGCCAGGAGGCCCAAGGCAAGATAGATGCCAAATCCTTGAAGCCCAGGTATCCATCCGGTAAACGGCCCGATAATACTGGCTCTTAAAATAATAGATATGGCGATCAAAATTCCAGCAACATCGACTCCTTCCGCAATGTTGCCTTTGATTTCGATCTCCTCCTGTATATTACGTCTTGAAATGGCCGCTTCCAAATAGAAGACGATTACCAGGGCTATTTGACCGAGGGCAAAAAACACCCCCGCTGCCCAAAGGCCTCCGCCCTCTCCGGTGAGGGCGCCATTCATTATTATGCCGGTGCCTACAAAAGTAGAGAACTCCACAGTTCCTACGGCCACATTACCCCTGGCTACCGCCTCGTCGTTATTGACTTTGCGCAGGATTATCCTTTTGTTGATTTCAAAAGTTACGAAAAGAAGAACCACGATCATGATCGTGGCTTGCAAAAAATCCCACAAATCCACCATGATCTTTGACGATTTACCCGAAAGAACGCCGGCAAGAGCAAGAAACACACCGAGACACATCCCGGACTTTCTAAGCCCGACAGCCAGATTGCTTTCCAGGAGCATTGCCTTGTCCTCATCAAAAGGCGCGCGCTTGTCATCGGCCAGTTTGACTAACCACACCACCAGCAGGCCCAATAATGGATAAACAGCCATCTGAAGCACTATGTTCAAGAAATCCACTCCGATCTCCTTCCGTTAGTTAGTGTACATCCGGAAACACCGGAAGAGACACGTACAGTTTCCGATTCGGAAAGGAGAGATTTTTCGTCCTGGCAAGGAAATCGAGGGGTTGCGCGGAGGCGTACATCAGTACGCCGCACAAGTAACCCCAAAGATTGACACCGCCAGGGCGGAAAAGGACCTTTTCCGGACGGAAACTCGTTAATGTAGGCTATTCAAACCTGTGCGGCACAAACGGGCTCAGGTTATTGGTGACAATGGTCTGCGATTCCCGGATACCCATGCCGGCGCTATTACCGCCGATCACCCAGCAGCCAAGTATCGGATAATTTCCGTCGAAACAGGCAATAGGAGCCAGGGCCTGGTAAATGTAGCCTTCTTCCCCATAAGTACCGGAGGTATGAAAGCCTTCTTTGCCTTCGTGGTAAACGGTTACGTTGGCGCCTTCCCTGGAAAGCAGGGGTTTTCTCACGAACTCTTTCATCCCCCTCGGTCCATCGAAATAGGCTTCGAGAAGATTGGGATGCCCTGGGTTAAGTTCCCAGAGAACAGGCAGTATCCCTTTGCTTGAAAGAATCAGCTTCCATATGGGTTCAATCCAGTTCATTCTATCGAATGTTTGTACCAGGTATTGCCCGTACTTGTCTGCCAGGAGCCATTCCCAGGGATAGAGTTTAAAAAGGTTTTCAATAGTGATGTCATCCAAAGTGGTGAATCGAGCGAGTGGTTCGAGCCCCAGGCCGATATCACCGATGAAAATCAGCTCTGCCTTGATTCCGGCCTCAATGGCCGTATCCATCAGATAAGTGGTGGTGACCAGGTCTTCCATACTATCAGCGACACAAGTCAGGTAGAGTTTACTGCCCTCTTCCCATCGCCGGAATATCTTCGGCCAGATTTCCAGGAGTTTTTCATGGATGGAATTAAACTGATCTGATCCGGTATCAAAGACCTCCTGAAGCCAGAACCACTGAATGACACTGGCTTCAAGCAAAGCCGTCGGCGTGTCGGCGTTGTATTCCAACATCCTGGGTGGATTGACCCCATCATAAGCGAAGTCGAACCGGCCATAAAGCGTGGGGTCCTTTTTCATCCAGGATTTCTTGATAAGCGGGATGGCCCCTTCAGGAATGCCAAGTTGCGCGAAACGATTATTGTCGATTACATACTGGACAGCCTTCATCGCCAGTTGATCAAGATCATTGGCTGCATCGTCGAGAACATCGATTTGTTGAGAATTAAAAAGGTAATAGGCGCTTTCGTTCCAGTAAGTGCCGTCAGGATTGTGATGATATAGCAATCCCGAGGCTTCTACCTTGGTTTGCCAGTTTTCGCGGGGTTGGATTTTCATTCTCTTCATATAATCTGGTCATTCCTCTTACCGCCTTTAGGCGGAAGAATCTGTTCCTTTCTCTACGCTCTCCTTGGCCTGTGTATGACCAAAGGCCTTTAGCCGGAAGTTTTCTCCTCGTATGATAGACTTATATAACCGCCCTCCCTTAGCGACACGTGAGCGCGTAGCGCGAAGGCCGACCGCTCATTCTCGACAGCCCACCCACCCACCCGCGAGACGGAGCGGGAGGCCTTATCCTCCGATCCCGCCACCAACATGAGCGCCGGCACTACCGCCAAAACCTCCTCTGCTTACCGACCCGCCAGGCGAACCTGAGCCGGAAAAACTTCCGCCTGAAGAGCCAGGACCGGGGGAAGCTGAAAAACGGCCACCCCCGGAATCGCCACGGGCCGGGGCATAACTGCCCCCGCCGGCCATGCTTCCCGGACTGTATCCGCCGCCCCCGCCGTAGTACCAGAAAAATATAGGCGGACCGCCTCCCCCATAATATCGTCTGGTTTCAGCTTCCCGGCAACTTTCTTCAGTAACTACCTTCCCGGTGCTGTCTACACATCGCCTCCTCTGAGCCGAATCATCACAGCCGGCCATGGTCGCCACAAGGCTCAACAGAGCAACGCCCAGCACAATTTCATGTGACTTCCTTATTTTTCTCCTTCTTTTCCGGGTCACTGTTGACCTCCCCATAACAGGAATTGATCGCCTGAAATAAACACCTTGCCTATCATTAACCTTTTCAAGGGGCCGGTTTTATTGATCATTTTAAGCCGAACACCATATTCTGCTCATGCCGGTTTGTCAAACACTTTTCTATTGCTGATTTAATGAAATTTTTGTCTGAAATTTTATTGAAATTCAGTTAATTAGCAACTTAATCCATAGCATCCATAAACAATCTGATCTCTAATAATTATTGCTGAAGTTGTGTATATTCCGCAATGCCGGCAAACACCTCCAAAACCGATAATAATTACGGTTTACGGAACAACACATGCATATGTTGATCTGCACTCTCCGATCCGATGCAAGAGTTTCGATCCCTTGGAATGCATCGCAGTCAGATCCCTCTCATATTCGAACTCCTTCGCTTGCTTAAAAGCTCTATTTTCAACTTGGCGATGCCTGTTTTTACGGATAAAATTTACCGGCAAAAGAGTCATGCAGAGGAAAATAGCCACAATTGCTTAGACACCGTAGCCCTGTTTCTTGCAGTTACGTAAGAGCTGGAATAGCGACAAAAAAGTGATGGATTTATGTTCCACCGCAGCCAGCAAAATAACAAGTCCCTGAATACCTGAAATAGGCGGTTAAGTGCAAGGCCTATGACTTAGTGGAATCCTTCCTCAAGTCCTTGTTTATTAAGGACCTACCAAAAGACCACAATTGGAACAACTTGGTCAATATCTTTATGAGATGGTATCAACGGTATTTCTATTTTAGATGAGAAATGCTCGACCGGTTCCAAATAGTTGGACCAGATGGGACATTTGAGCTGGATGATGCATGAGAGACTGTAAAATTTATACTGCATTCCACTCAAGCCCCTCTGATTGGAAGATTAGTTCGTCTGAAGACGCGTATGGAGTCCGGATGATAGATAGACGGTAATGATACAAAACGGTATCTCCTTAAGTTATTCACCAATCACACATATGACCAATGGCTGACAGCATGTGGAAAGTTGTGGACAACTCACTACCCGGTGGAGCCGGCAACACGTTGCCGGGTTCTTATGGCAGCTTTGCGATATTCACCGGCGTGCGGTTGAGCCATGGGGTCCCGGTCGTAGGGTCCCGGTCAGTCATAGGGAAAAGCCGACTGAAAGTAATAATCGAGCTGTTGGCGGCAAGGACGACGCCGCGAGGAATTTCATCTGAGAGGCAAACCCGGCTCTTTGCCGATCCGAATCGAGAGCGGACGAGAACCGGGTCTTGATCTTCGATATCCACCGCCGCGGCATCCGAAGGATGCATCGCGATATGATTTATCGGGCCTTCCGCGTGCAAAACGGACGCCCCGGCAGCGGCCGCTCTGTCGAGGGAGTCCACGGGGGATTCTTTTACGATCAGCCAGATAGGGTAGTCTTCAGGCAATTCGGGCGCTGAGATATCAGGTAATTTCCAACCACTGTCGAAAAGGTTCACCGACGGCGGCATGTGGACGTAAAGTATGGCGTCGCCCGGGTCCTCCGGGTCGAAGCAGGGCCAAAACACGCCCTCGGCTTCGAGTTTATCGGGGGTAATGCCCCTATAGATCGGCACCGTTTCATTAATTTCTAAAAGCACGTCTTGCGGCCCCGAGTAAGGGGCCCTTACCCGCATCCTGCGCATGAGGTCCGCCAAAATGGCCCAGTCCGGCCGCGATTGGCCGATGGGCCCTATCGCCTGCCGGACCTTCTGCACACGACGCTCGATGCTTGTCCATGTACCCTCTTTCTCGGCAAAACTCACCGAAGGGAGCACCACATGGGCAAGTCTTGCCGTTTCAGTAAGGAACCGGTCTTGCACCACCAGAAACTCCAACCGGGAAAGGGCCCTCTGAACCTTATCCATCTGCGGACAGTCCAGAACGGGGTCCTCGCCGACCACATAGAGGCCGGCTATGTGTCCCTTCTCGGCGGCCTCGATCATGGACACGTAATCGAGCCCTTTTTCGGACGGCGGGGCCGCACCCCAGGAGTGCTCGAATGCAGTCCTGGCGGCAGGATCGAAGAGGAGTTGATGTCCGGGGAGCTTCTCGGGAAGGGCTCCCATGTCCATTGCCCCCTGGTCGTTTAGTGATGCGGCTAACGGGAAGAGGCCGCAGCCTGGCTTCCAGACGTTGCCGGTAAGGAGGGCCAGGGACGCCAGCATCACGCCGCAGGAATAGGCGTTTTCTTCCCGCGCAATACTATAGCCCGGGATGACTGCAAGTTTTCGGGCGTCCGCCAGACACCTAGCAGTCCTCTCCTGAAGCTTGGCCTCGATTCCCGTTTCATCCTCCACCCTCTCCCTGGTGAACCGCCCCAACTGAGAGCTCAGATACTGGACTAATTTGAAGTTGGAGGATTTCAAATAGGGCTTCACAAGGCCGCGGGATATGATTTCACGGAGGAGGCCGGCCAAGAGTATGGAACAGGTGCCGGGGCGCGGCCGAATCCATGCGCCCGCAAGCGGCGCAAGCCCCTGCGGCAGCAGATCCACCAGGGTCAAGTGCGCCCCGCGGGATGAAACCGCCTCGCGAATTATCTCGCCCACTATGGGACTAGCAACCAGCGGGTCGCCCCCGATCACGAAAATCTCGGTTGCGTCCCCGATGTGAGAGCTGGGGTTAGTCATTGCGCTCACACCAAGAACACGCTTGATTCCCGCCGTCAGGCTAGATGTCCTTAAACGCGCGCCGCTGTCCACGTTATTGCAGCCAAAAGCAGTGCGTACGAGTTTTTGTAAAAGATAATTTTCCTCGTTGGTGCAGTTCGATGCTCCCAGCGCTCCAAGGGACCGGCTCCCGTGGGTTTTTCTTAGCTCTGTGAAGCGCTCCGCCGCCATCGCGAGCGCTTCCCCCCACGTAGCGGCGACAAGCTCTCCGTTTTTCCGCACCAGCGGGGTCTTCAGACGCTCGCTCGAATGGATGAAATGCATTCCAAGGCGGCCCCTTTCGCACAAGGGGAGGTGGTTGACCGAATTATTTGTTCCCGCCGGAGCGACACCGCGCACCCGGCCCTTCGAATGTTCGATGGAAATGGCGCACCCCGTCCCACAAAGGGTGCAAGTCGTTTGCGTAACCATCAGGAGACCGTTTCCGGAAAAAGTATCCTCGCGATTTCCTCCTTTAGCATCTCAAGAGGAAGAGGCTTCGAGAAACAGAGGTCCGCCCCGCTTTTAAGGAGCTTCCGGGTATTCTCGTCGTCTAGAAAAGCGGAGAGCACTATGATTTTCACATGTTTTGTATAGTTCGATTTCTTGAGCGCCCGGCACACCTCATATCCGTCGATATTGGGCATCCTGAGATCGAGGATCACGAGGTCGGGATTGAAACGGCTCACTTGAAGCCCTGCTTCGAAACCGTCGCCGGCGGAAAGCACTTCGTATTTATGCGGGTCCTCCTCGAGCGCGGCCGTTATCGTCTGCACAATCACCGAATCGTCATCTACCACCAGTATCTTTCTCGCGCCGGTTCTCTCTTTGCCGGACGTGAAGGAAGAACTCCCAAAGGCTGGCATATTGTGCCTTTCCAGAAATTCGTCCAAGTCAGATTTAACGATCCTCCTGTGTCCTCCCGCGGTCCGGTACGCCTTCAGCTTGCCGATATTGATCCAGTTCACAATGGTTTGGGGCGAAACCTTGCAATATTGGCTTGCCTTATTGACCGAGAGGACCTCTGCCCTATCCATCTCCGGAAAACCCTCCAAAACGGCGAATCATAAGAACCACAAATTTCTATAATTCCATTATTAACCCAAAAAACCGCATGGGCAAGAAAATACTGGCGAACACTTCCTCTTTCAGGCCGGACCCGAAGGTGCTATATATAAATGGCGATGATGCGGGGTCCGCAGGCATCTCTTCGCGCTGCCAAACGCGGCATATTAGGAGGTTTTTTATGGCTCTTCTCTTTATCGGTTCCACAGGAGATCAAGCCGGTCATACCCTTTTTACCTGGGCGATCATCAAGAAATTGCTGGAAAAGGGATTGCGTCCGGGATTTTTTAAACCCTTCGGGACCGAACTCGTAAATGCCGGGGGATTTTGGACCGATCATGACGCCATGCTCTTTAAAGAGGTCTTGAAGCTCGATGCCCCTCTGGAACGAATTTGCCCATATCTCATGACTGATGATGGCTGGAGGTGTAAGGGACCTTCGCAAATCATGGAGGAATGCAGAGGCCTTTCCCGTGAACTCTCCCGGGAAAAAGATGTCCTTATAGTGATGGGTTCAAAGCATATTTTTTTCGACGACACCTCCTGGCCTGTTCCGGACATGAACCTCGCAGCCGGCCTGGGGGCCGATTTCATCCTCGCAAACCGCTTTCGAAAGACCTCCTCCTCCCTCTATTCCGTTTTGTTTGCCTATTCACTTCTCAAGGATCTCATGAAGGGGGTCGTGATAAACCGGGTGCCGCCCGAAAAAATGGGGGAAGTGAGAGAGAAGGTTCTCCTGTCGCTTACGAATAAGGGCATTAGGATCGCCTCGGCCATAGCCGAAGATCCCCTCCTCTCTTTTTGGAGTCTTCGGGAGATAGCCGATGAGCTGTGTGCCGAGGTGCTTTGGGGTGAGGAAGATCTCGATCGAAAGGTTTGGCGGATGAGGATCGGGTCCTCCCCGCTTAGAGGAAGATCTCTTATCTTCAAAAGGGTCTACAATAAGATCATTTTTATCGCTTCCCCAACTTCCTGCGGGGAAGAGGAGGCAGGCACATCTTCCTCCGAAATCATTGCCGGGATTCTTCTTACAGGCGGCGTAAGACCGCCGCCCCAGCTCATTATAGCGGCAGCGGCGGAAAAGATCCCCCTTTTCCTGGTGAAAGAACATACCTTTTCAGCAATGGAGCGTTTGGAGCGAAGCCCTCACAGGCTTTCTTCAAAAAATAAGTCCAAAGTCGATTATTTCTGTGAACTGCTGGACCGGGAAGAAAGCAGCCTTGACCGATTGATCCAGCGCGTTACGCAGCATTGAAAACGTCATTGCGGGGTGTGACGTTTACCAAGATCCCTTCAGCCGATAGTCTTGGAAATGATGTCGAGCAGCTTTTCCGGCGATATCGGCTTGGACAGGAACAAGTTCGCCCCCGCCGCCAGGCCCGAAATCTTGTCTTCCTCACGGCTCTTGGCGGTCAAGAACACGATGGGCGTCTCTTTATATTTTTCTTTGCCCCTCACCTTTCTGCATAGCTCGAAACCGTCCATAAGGGGCATGATGATATCGAGCAACAGAAGATCGTAGCCGTTCTCATCGAGCCGCTTCAAAGCCTCACTCCCGCTCGAAACCATATTAACCTCGTAGCCCTCGGGCTTTAGAAGCTCCCCCAGGGCCATGAGCACCATTTGATCATCATCTACGACGAGGATACGCTTTGGCATGTTCGTTACTCCTTCATTGGTTTCGAGGGAATGATCACCCTTACTTCCGTCCCGGTACCGTATTTGCTCTTGAATTCAAGCCTTCCCCCGTGCGCCTCCACAATTCCGAAACAAAGCGAAAGGCCCAGCCCGGTCCCCTTTCCTACGGGTTTGCTCGTGAAAAAGGGTTCCAGAATCTTAGTCAGGTTTTCTTCCGGAATCCCGATTCCCGAATCCTCCACGGAAACGACCACAACGGGTTCTCCCTGTTCTTCCGCCTGGTATGAGGAGATTCTAAGCTCCTTCTTGCCGTCTCCCTTCATGTCCATGGCGTCCTTGGCGTTGGAAAACAAATTGAGGAACACCTGCTCGATCTGATTGGAGTCCCCGATGATTTTCGAAAGATTAGGGTCAAGGTCACGGATTATGAGGATCCCGTGATCGAGAAGCTGCTGTGCGGTAATGAGGAGGGCATTCTCCACGGGTTGGTTGATATCGATCGGCTGAAACTCGGGCTGGGTCTGCCTTGAAAATTCCTTGAGGTGATAGACTATTTTCTCGATCCGGTTGTTGCATTGTCGTATAAGATCAAGGCGATTCAGGTTCTCATGGTCCCCGCCAAGATTTTTCATGAGCACGTGAAGAATGGTTTGCGAGGCCATGAGGGGATTGTTCACCTCGTGGGCGACTCCGGCCACGAGCTCGCCAAGAGCCCTCATTTTTGAGGTCTCGACGAGGTTGGCCTGGGCATCCTTGAGGTCGGCCTCCAGTTTCTTCTGGTGCGTAATGTCCTTGAATAGACCCGCGGTCCCTATGTTCTGCCCGGCTTCATTGCGCACAAGGAAAATAGTGTTCAATATGGTCTTAATCTGACCGGTCGTGGCCTTCATTTCCATAGCGTAACTTATAGCCCTTTCATGTTCGAGAAGGAGCCTCATGATTTGTCTGGCCTCACCTATGCCTCCAACATAAAAGAGCGAAATGTGCTTTCCCAGGGTATCCTTCCTGTCGCAGCTTATGATCAGCTCCATCGATCGGTTCATATAGGTGATTTTTCCCTTAAGATCGGTGGTCACGATCCCGTCCACGCAACTCTCCATAATGTTTTCGAGGAACTCTTTCGTCTCCCGCAGTTCCCTTTCAAGTGACCTTTGGATCGTGAGATCACGCAGGATCTCGACAAAGCCCGTTATCCTTCCATTTGGGTCCTTGATGTCGGTTATCGTTGAATGGGCTGGAAACCGGTCCCCGTTTTTCTTTAGACGCATCAGCTCCAATTCGGAGATCCCCTTGGTCCTTGTGCATCCGAATACATGGTTTTGGATGGACTTTTCCCGATCCTCGGGAAGCAGCGTGACTCTTATGCTTTCCTTGTTAAGGACCTCCTCCTTTTTCCAGCCGAGAAGATTTTCCGCGCCCCTGTTGAATTCGAGGATTTTCCCGTCGCAGTCGATCGCTATGATGCCGTAGACCGTGGCGCTGTCGAGTATGCTGTTCAGGAAAAGCGAAAGGTCGCGGTATTTTTCTTCCGAAACTTTCAACTGGTGGGTCCTGGTGCCTACTATCTGTTCCAGGTTGGAGGTGTAGTTTTGAATCTGCTCGATCATCCGGTTGAATGAGTTGCCGAGGAGACCGATCTCATCTCCGGTTCGCACAACGATCCTCTGAGGCAGGTCTCTTTCAGACATTTTCCTCGTCACCTCCGTAAGCTCCCTGATGGGCCCGGTGAGGAGCTTCGAGAAGGTGATAATTAGGACGAATACCAGCCCAACGCTCACAAAGACCACCATAACGATGAATCGTTCTATCTCCTTCGGGGCTTTGTAGATCTCGTTCTCATAGGAACCCGCCGCGATGATCCAATTCCACGGTTTGAAATAGGCAAATTTTACTATCTTCTGGCGCGGCCGCGTTTCCCCCAACTCGGAGTTCAACCAGGTGTAACGGCTGGTGCCGACCTCGCCCTCTTTTAGCTTCACGGCATCGGCGATCAGGGCGCTAATGTACTCGAATCCTTTCGAATCTCTGCTATGGAGGATAATTTCTCCCTCCTTTGCCGGGTGGACCTTGAGATCGCCTTTGGTGTCGATGATATAGGCATATCCGGTATCCCCCACCCGGATCCTCTTGATCTCTTCCCTGAAAGAGTAGGTCGTTTGTTCCTTTACACTTACGGCAAGCGCCCCGATCACAGACCCGTTGCTGCCCAAAATTGGCGAGAAGAGGCCGATATACCACTCGCCGGCCAAGAAGATCCGCTTCTCGGTGGTCTTGCCCGCCAGCACCGATTTAGCCGCTTCGCTCTCGGACGCGATGAGGGACCCAATGGCCCTCGAGCCGTCTCTTCCAGTTATGGTGGTTGAAATGTTCAGGAGATCGCCGGACTCGGTCCTTTGATAGAGACTGCAATTGTCGCCGACAAGGCTCTTGATCGTGTCGACAAAACCTGTATCCCCGCTTAGCAATGCTTCACCGCTTTTCCAGGCTGGCAGAGCCACCATATGGCCCTCTTCGCTGCCAGGCTGGTCCATGGCCTTAAAGCGCACCATCTGCTCGGGAACTACCTGGATTTCAGCGCCATGAGGCTGGAGTCGGTCTCTGGCTAAAATGAGACCGGACAAGAGCTTTTCATTAACTATCTCCATCTCTTGCTGGATTTTGCACATCGAATTGATGTTTTCTACTATATGTGCGAGGTCTTGTTCGGACGCGGCCTGCATGGCCTGGCTGAAGTAACGGGTGGAGATCGCGGCGACGAATATGAGCGGAAGCAAAACGAGAAAAAGCGTCACGGCGATCAGCTTTGTTTGGATTGTCCAATTACGGAATCGCTTTACTATCATGACGATTCATCCCGAAAGGTTTGACGGTTGAAGGATTGCGTCGCAAAAGCATTCGATCATAAGCTGCACCAATTGGCAAGGCGTGCCGGACGGGCCATGCGGCTTAAATGGCGCTACGGCCGACCGCCACCCGAAAGCACCCCTTTCCGTACGCAAAACTAGCGCGGGTCAGGATAGGTAACCATCCCCCGAGGGTTCTCCACCATTCTGTACATGACCGGTGAGACCCAGCCTTCTTCCAGCGGTTCAGCATCGACATCCAAAAGAATCCCGTCGTGAATCGCCCAACTGCGCCCCCTGACCGTATTGGCAAATTCGGGCTTGCGAAACGGCGTGCTGTTGTCAAGCTTCTCAAAGAGTTTTCCGCCGGGCTGAAAGAAGTCGTGGATCTTTTTCATGAGCGAATATCCGCTGAAGTAGCTGAAGCCGTACCTCTCATATGTTACGGCATTGTGATAGAAAAGGGCTTCCAGCCTGACGCTCTTCATGTCGAAGATCTTACAGATGAAATCGAGTACCTGAACTACCTCGCGCGTAAGCCCCAGCCCCTTTCTCACCTGCCCCGGAAAAAGGCCGGCTTCCATTGCCTTTTCCTCCTCGGGCAGGTTCCTTGAAGCCCATCCGAATAGCGTGTCCCTGCCCTCAATGTCCCGCTGGGTATTGAACCTTGTGCAATCGGGATCGTTTATTATCAAAAAGTCCCAGTTTATCTGCGTGTAGTCGTTGGTGTCGGAAAGCGTTATTGAATAGAGGGGGTCTTCCATGTGCGGAAGGTTGATCTCACAGAGGCAGGTGCTGTCCCCTTCCGGGCAGGAAAAATGAACGACCTTTTCCCCATCTTCATCTGTAAAGGTGAGGGGATTGATCCTGAAACGATGATAAAGGGAAGGAGCAATGAGAACTCTGCACATTCCCTCTTTTTCAATGCCTCTCAGGTAGCTGATTTTCTTGATCCACGGCATCGCACACCATCTGTAACATTTTATATTAGATCATATACTGTTGCATGTCAAAATGAAATACATGGATTTTGGGTTGACCGGGTTTTTCCCGGTATGATAAAAACGTGCAGTCTCCACCCTGGTCCCACCTGGAGATCTCGGATGTACGCAAGCTGAACGCAAAAAGTCGTAGTGGGAGATTGAGTGCTTTGATGCCCCAGGATGTCCGCAATATCGGATCGACATTCATCTATTCGGAAGAGATGAGCAGGTTCGACTTCGGCGCCGATCATCCCTTCAAGCCGGAGCGGGCTTCCAAGACCTATGAGCTATGCACCCGATACGGAGTTATGGACTCTCCCTGGATTCAGGTAGTCGAACCTCCGCTCCTTACCAGCGGCCTTTCTGAGATTTTCCATGAACCCGCCTACCTTGAGCTTCTCCGGGAAGCAGGGCAGGGGAAGTTTCGGCCCGAAATGTATTCGCGGGGGTTGGGGACGGCGGACAACCCGATTATTCGCGGGATCTACGACTGGTCGATGCGCGCCGCGGGAGGGACCTGGGAGGCGATGAAACGCATCGTGGAGGGCGCCGCTGTGGTGGCCTTCAACCCTTTGGGGGGCTTTCACCACGCCATGGCCGCGCACGCCGAAGGATTTTGCTATATAAACGATATTGTCATAAGCATAAAAGAGGTTTTGCGCCGCTATCCCGGGTTTAGGGTGGTTTTCCTCGACATTGACGCCCATCATGGAAACGGCGTCCAATCCGCCTTCTACGACGACGCAAGGGTCCTTTTCATCTCCGTTCACGAAACGGGCAGGACCCTCTATCCATGGTCGGGATGCGAGTCCGAGATCGGGGAGGGAGAGGGAAAGGGATTCACCGTAAATGTGCCGCTGGAGCCAGGGACCGACGATGAAGTATATGGGTTCGCATTCGATGCGATCGTTCCCCCGTTGATCGGGGCCTTTTCTCCGGATATGATCGTAGCGGTCCTTGGAGCCGATACGCTTATTTCCGATCCCCTTACACATTTGAAACTCACCAACAACGGATATCAGAAGGCCGTACGGGCCATCTTGAGCCTTTGCCCGAGGGTCCTCGGCCTCGGGGGCGGGGGCTACGACCTTTATCGCAGCGCCCGATGCTGGACGCTTGCATGGGCGCTTCTCAACCATCTGGAGCCCTCGGACGAGTATGCCGGTCTTGTTGGGGGAATGATGTTTGGACCCGAGATGGAGGTGGGGAGCCTCTATGACCATCCTTATTCCAGCACTGGGGAAGTCAAGGAGAAGGCTTTCGCGGAGGCCCGAATGGTAGTGGCCCGCATTCATGAAGAGGTCTTTTCCATACACGGAATAAGGGTCTGAATATCAGGTGCGACGGGCAGAAGGGTTCGAAAGCTCGTCCTTTTTCCCTGCGTGCTCTCCATGTGGATGCTTCCGGGGGAATCATTTGCGGTATTGACGAGGAGGTTATTGCACCGCCGATCTGTCATATCGAAACGAGCGGGCTTCGAAGCCCGTGGGCGACAAGATTGACGAAATCGGATTTCATGCGGTCGAATTCCTTGAAAATCGTGACGTCTTCGAAGATGGTCAAGGTCCCGGAAATCCTGAAAAACACGTTTCTATCGAGACCGAGGGAAGGCGTTGAAACAGCCCGAAGAGTCCTCTCCCCTATACGGATTTCCTGAGTAACGGGCACGCCTTCATCTACTTTTCCCTGAAGTATTTTCTTAAGCGTCCGGATTAGCGCCTCATCCCTGATAATTTCAGTAACGGCGGTCGGGGTCTTTATCTCTTCCCGCAGCTCCAGCAATTGCATCAAGGCCGGGTTATGTAGGATCACCTCCAAATCCTCATTTGTCACCATTAACCCGTTGCCCATGCCCTCGATGATGGTCTGGAAGCGTTTGTTTTCCACATTGAAATCGAGAAGGGCACGAATAGTTTCGCATTCAAGCTTGCCGCCCTCTATAACTTTAACCATCTGATATCTCCCTCCGGCCGGCCCTTTGTTCGGTTTTTCCTCTTCTCCTGAGCCCGGGCGATGCTTATCAGGAAATGCTGCGGCTCGATTTGGCAGGAGACAAAACGGTGGGTGCCATTCTCCGCACCGGCCAATGCTGCATCCTCGTCGATCTTTTTCGTCATCACCAGCACCGGAATCTGAGGCAGCCTTCTGTGTACGGTTTCCAGAAACAAGTCGCCGTTGCCTGCGGACCGGAAATAGTTGGTGAAAAGGATGTCAATATTGTGGGTGAAGAAGATCTCTTCGGCCCGGGGTTCGTCCTGGGCGGCAATCGTATGGCCGCACACCCGAAGCAGTTGGTGGCATACGGGTTGGAGCCGATGCTCCGGGTCGACCGGGAGGACTCTCATAAGCCAACCTTGCCGGGGCCGCCGGGGTCGCCTGAATCTCCGGAAGTTTCCGGATCGCACACCGCCGTGCTCGGTATTTCCGGACCGACTCCCCCGGTAGTTATCCGTTGCGGGCTGATGAGAAGAGCATACGTGCCGTGCTTCTCATCAGCCTCCATCGATATTATAAGCAATCACTTTATCCATGCCTTACCCAATGGCAGATTGATGCCGACCTCTGCAAAGATCGCATGGGCCATAATGTACCAGGCCAGCAAAGCACACAGGATGAGGTCCCAAGCGGCGATTGTCCCCAGTGTTTCATTGCAGGCAAGTTCTTTGAAATCCAGACCGATAAACCCAAGCAACAAAGTAACGAATACCAATACAAGCACACTATGATGTTTCATAGCCGCAATGAAGAGAATGGCGGTGAAGAATGTCCACATGAGGAGGAATATTCCCAGATCGTCGCCCGACATCTTCTAAGCAGGATGAAGATTTCCGAATTCTGTTCCGAAAAAAACATAAGCGCATAGGGAAATCCAGAATGCCCCGTAGCCGTTAAAGGCGCAAAAACCGAAGTTGTTCCCCGTTTTGAATTCAAGGAAACCGGCAACAAGTTGGGTGCTGCCCCCGAACAGCAGCCCCAGTCAGAGCACGGGACCCAGCGCCACCCACTCGAGGTTGTGAAATTGTAGAATCAGTGTCGTCATGCCAAACCCTGCGAGCCCTACGACAGCGAGGTTGCCTAGTTTTATTTCGCTCATTTAAGGCTCCTTTTGAGTCTGGGGCGGCGGTCGGCCGCCCCACAATTAAGCCGCACATTGCGCGGCTTGGCGCTCAGATATGAAGCGCAAGCCCTCGTTTTCCAGGTTGGCGTGAAAAATCCGAACCTCTTCCGAATCAGAAACTGCCTTCGTCTGATCCGGCGTTTCCGGATGACGGGGCGCTAGCTCGCCTTTACGAGCTCTTGCACGACGGCGGCATCATCAAGCGTTGAAATATCGCCCAGTTCATCGATTGATCCTTCCGCGATCTTGCGAAGAATTCGTCTCATTATCTTCCCGCTCCGGGTCTTGGGGAGCGCCGGCGCGAAATGGATCTTGTCAGGGACGGCAATTGGGCCGATTTCCTTTCGCACATGGGCACTGAGCTCCTTTTTGAGCTCCTCGCTCGGACTAAAACCTTCCTTGAGTGTCACGAACGCGTAGATTCCCTGCCCTTTTACTTCATGGGGAAAGCCTACAACGGCCGATTCGGCGACCGCCCCATGGGCCACCAGGGCGCTTTCAACTTCCGCCGTCCCCAGTCTGTGACCGGAAACATTGACTACGTCATCCACCCGTCCCATGAGGAAGAAGTACCCGTCTTCATCCTTCCTTGCGCCGTCTCCCGAGAAGTAGTATCCGGGGAACTTTACGAAGTACTGCTCTTTGAATCGATCCGGGTCCCCATAGACCGCTCGCATAAAACCGGGCCAGGGTTTTCGGATGCAAAGATATCCCCCCTCGTTTAATCCCGCTTCCGTACCCTCTTCGCGAAGGATTACCGGGTCCACTCCGAAAAATGGAAGTGCCGCGGAACCCGGCTTCATGAACATGGCGCCGGGGATGGGCGTAAGCAGAAAGCCCCCCGTTTCGGTCTGCCACCAAGTGTCCACAATCGGGCAGCGTTCGCCCCCGATCACCCTGTAGTACCACAGCCAGGCTTCGGGATTTATGGGTTCACCAACAGTACCGAGAAGCCTTAAGCTGCTCAAGTTCCGCTTTCGGGGTAAATCGTCCCCAAATTTCATGATGGACCTGATGGCCGTAGGCGCAGTGTAAAAGATATTCACCCCGTATCTTTCCACTACTTCCCAGAAACGATCCGGGGCCGGATAGGTCGGGACCCCCTCGAACATTATGGAAGTGGCCCCAAGGGAGAGCGGGCCGTAGACGATATAACTGTGACCCGTCACCCAGCCTATGTCGGCCGTGCACCACCATATGTCGTCGTCTTTGTAATCGAAGCAGTACTTGAGGGTCATCGTGGTATAGAGCAGATACCCGGCCGTGGTATGGAGGACTCCTTTCGGCTTTCCCGTGCTGCCGCTCGTGTAGAGGATGAACAAGGGATCTTCCGCATCGATGGGTTCCGGCTCGCAGTCAGGTGATGCCTCCTTCATCAACTCATGCCACCAGAAATCGCGCCCCTCCTGCATGTTGGTCTCTTTGTCGACTCGATTTACCACCACACATCTTTTGAGGCCCGGGCAGGATTTGAGCGCATTGTCGGCGTTTGTCTTGCTGTCAAGCGTCTTGCCGGCTCGGTATCCGTAGTTGCAGGTGATGAGCGTCTCGGCGTTGGAATCAAGAATCCTGCCCTTCAGGGCGTCGGCGCTGAACCCTCCGAAGACCACATTGTGGACGGCCCCGATCCTTGCACACGCAAGCATGGCAATGGGAAGCTCGGGAACCATCGGCAAGTAGATGGCCACCCGATCTCCCTTCTTCACACCCATTCCCTTAAGGACATTTGCAAACTTGCAGACTTCCCGATGCAACTGTTGATAGGTGTAAGTTTTTGACTCTTCCAACTGCTCTCCCTGCCATATTAGGGCCGCCTTGTTTTTCCTCCACCCCTTGAGATGCCGGTCGAGGCAGTTATAGGAGGCATTGAGTTTTCCACCCTGAAAATATCGCAGAAAAATGTCGCCTTGGAAGCTGTACTCTTCGACCGGTCCATCCCATTTCTTGAACCAGTCGAGGTGATCCGCGGCCATTTCCGCCCAGAAATTCTGCGGGTCCTTGATCGAACGCTCATAAAGGGCCTCATACTCCTTTCTGCTCTTTATATAGGCATTCTTTATGAATTCCTGAGACGGTTCAAAGACTCTTTTTTCCATGTAGACCGATTCAACTTCAACATTAGCTTTCTTTTCCATCGAGCAATTTCTCCTTCCCAGTCCACAATTGAACAAACGTTCGGCTTAGATGAAGCACACTTGAAAAACATCACCGATCAGCTTTGAACGGTTAAAAGACCGATCCAAAAGAGATGCGGCACGCGAGGCGGACCTCATTGGTATTCATTCGAGTCCTCTTCGAGAGCCGCCGTTGGGGTCTGCACAATTACGGGGTCCTCGTCCGCCACGAGGATCTTTTTCTTCCTCGCCTGCTTGCTTTCTTATGGATAGGAAGAATTTTTAAAGGCTGGCATATTGTGCCGCTTCAAGAACTCATCCAGGTCGGATTTGACGATTCTCCTGTGTCCCCCCGCCGTTTTGTATGCCTTGAGTTTACCGGTATTTATGCAGTTAACGAAAGTTTGAGGAGAAACCTGGCAATAAATCCCGGCCTGATCGACTGTTAGGACGGCGGCTTCTCGCATCATTCAAAGCCTTCCAAAACACCAATATCCACAAATGTTATATATCAGCTATTTTCTATAATTAACATAATACTTACAAAATCTCAGTGTCAAGAAAAAACTCACCGGTGGATGTGAAAATAGATAATCGCTTGGAAATATAGGAAATACAAGAGACCTTGGAAGTCGGAAATATAGGAAAAATTGAGGCGGATGGCGAAACGGCTAGGAGGAGATTCGTTGATTTTTGGGTTCGCCCTGCTCGGGCTGTATGGGAAGGATCACAGTGAAAGTCGTTCCCGCGGCCACTTCACTTTCCACTTCGATTACACCGTTGTGTTGACGGATAATGCCGAAGCAAACCGAGAGCCCCAGACCGGTCCCCGTAATCTCGTTCTTTGTTGTTATAAAGGGCTCAAAGAGCTTGCCACGTATCTGCGGAGGTATTCCAACTCCAGTATCGGCAATCTTTAGCCGGACCTCACCATTTGCGGCCCGGCTCGTGATCGTCAAGGCGCCCCCCGCCTTCGCCATTGCGGTCTTCGCATTCATTACGAGATTTAGGAGCACCTGCTTTATCTGGTTGCCGGAGCAACACACTTGTGGAAGGTCTTCCTGGAGATCCAGGACTGTCTTCACCTTGGCGTCTTGGAGCTGGCTGCCCATGAAGAGGACGACGTCCTTTACGAGTTCGTTCAAGTCCACATTCGTCCTTACGTCCTCGACGGGTCTAAGGTAGCTCAACATGCTGTTTAAAAGCTGCGAGATCCGGTGAATTTCCGATTGTGCCATGTCGAGGAATTTCCGTTTCTTGCTGTGGCCTGGGACCTCGCTCTTGAGAAGATCGAGGCAGTTCATGACACCATAGATGGGATTGTTCAGCTCATGGGCGATCTGGGCGGTCAGCCGGCCTATGGCGGCAAGTTTATCAGACTGGTAGAGCTGCTGCATGAGTCTGCGGCTCTCGGTCACATCTACGATAATAACCTGATAGCCAACCAGGACGGTCCCGGAGCGGTCCTTCTTTGCATGGGCGTTTACCAGGACGGTAATTGCCTCGCCGTCCCTTTTCCTCAGTTTGACTTCGTACTCCTTAAGGTATCCCTGCCGCTCCATTACCGTCCAAAACTCCGCCCGCTGGGCAGGGTCGATGAACAGGTCATTCAGGGTGTCTATGGCATGGAGCTCTTCCTTTGTCTCGTAGCCGAGCATATCGAGGAGAGCCTGGTTGCAGTCGAGGAATTTCCCGCCCATAGTGCTGAAATACAGGCCATGTCCGACCGTTTCGAAGAGGCTGCGAAACTTCACCTCCGCTGCGAGGAGCTCCTCCCGGGCCTTAAGGATCTGCCTGAGATCGCAAAAGATCCCCATGCTGGCAATCTCGAGGCCGTCTTCATAGATGAGCGCCCCCGAAATACTTAAAGGAACAAGTTCACCGCTCTTGGAAACCCCCGAAAGCCGGTGGGGCGAAAGCTTTCCCTTGCCGCCAAATCTATTGTCCCGCATCTTGCGAAGGATGTCTTGTGCGACGCCGGGAGGGTAAAAGGCGGCAGCGTTCACCTTCCCTACCGCCTCTTCAGCGGTGTAGCCGAAAAGGCGTTCGGCCCCTTTGTTGAAGAGCAGAATATTGCCCCTTAGGTCGGAGACGATAATGCCGTCGGTTGAGTTTTCGATGAGGGATGCGAGAAACTGATCGGAGCGGCAGTCCTCAATTTTCAGAGTTTGGATCTCGGTAGGCATCTACTTTCCCCGCCTGCCAAATCGTAGGCCATGACCCGGCTTCGAGGCACATTCCAGCCCTCGATGCTTGAGTAAGCCCTTGCCTGAATTCCGATGGCCGGCTCAGAAACAAAATCAGTGCTGAGTTAATGATCGCGACCTTGAACTGTCAATTTAAAGTTCGGGTTTTTAGGATCGTTGCAAAATACGAGTGCAATCTTCACAGTATGCCCATGACACGATAATGGGTAAAATTGGATTGATATTTTCCCCTCCCCTCCCGGGGGAATGGACCGGTCAAAACCAGCCAGCGTGCTTCCTCACCCAGGCGAGACTTTTTTTATTTTCAAAACCCCCGTTCCTGTATTCCTGATCTTGAAAGCATGAATGTAGACACCTCCTTCAGTTACCACCCCGAAATCGAAGATCGTCTCTGAAAGCTCCACTGTCGGCGTTCCATCTGATTGCTCCGTAGCAATCTCCTGTGTCGGCGTTTTATTAGTTTGCGCCTTAGCAGTCTCCTGATGTTCAGACATGCTGCCAGGACTATCGGGAGTATGTGCACAACCGAGAGGAACTAAAAAAAACCAGACGACAAGCCCAACACTTAATAAATTCTTCATTCATAAGCTCCGTTTGCGATAAAGGAATCAAGCTGGCAAAGCCATCGTGGACTCCGTCTTAAAGCGTTTGACAGGATGAGGCAACTTAGAATACTTACCCGACTCAGACAAGATAAGACGCACACCGAACTCGACAAGCTGCGAGCTGATAAAACAATCTCTCCAAAACGGCGAAGACGTTCTCTTCACCGGGTTCGGAAAACTTTCAGCAAAGGAAAGTCATGGACGTAGAGGCAGGCATCCCCAGACAGGCGAGCCGATGATGCTGCCACCCGGGAAGGTAGTTACTTTTAAGTGCTCCGGCGTTTTGCGGGCCGCAATGAACGGGCAGGATGACTGAAGAATATAGAAGTTCGAACTCAACCGGCCCTGTTTCGGCCCAAGCGATGAACACACTAAAATGGAGAGAGCCGAGAAGGAAGGTGCCAACATTGGCCCTACTCACGGCTCTCGGGAGGAGGTATAAGACCCTGGTAGTGTTATCGGAAAGAAAGCTAAATGTCTGAAGTAAAATTGGCGGCAGTATCCCGGAATCCACTCGCCATGGCGGTTATGATGACCCGGGACCCATTCAACATAAAATGAAGCAAATGCCTGTCAGAAATGCATCGCATGGCCTAAGGAAACGAAAAATATCAAGGCCAGAATGTGCAGAATCCACCAGTTCAAAGAGAACATCTTGAATTTGTTCATGGTTACCTCCACAGCCAGCCGCTAAGAGCATACACTATGCTTATCGCCGTAAAATGAACGAGCCACCATCCTATATTTGGATAACGATAAGTTACCCCCACCTTAT
>Ga0181539_1001440_pt1 | contig 26078 bp, 27 predicted proteins | sample PEATcosm2014_Bin_46_FD_119767 | JGI IMG/M metagenome (GOLD analysis project Ga0181539, IMG submission 119767) | Peatland microbial communities from MTU Mesocosm Facility, Houghton, MI, USA - PEATcosm2014_Bin23_60_metaG | ecosystem: Environmental > Terrestrial > Soil > Wetlands > Peat | place... | reverse complement strand
GGCTCTACACCGGACTGACCCGCGCCGCGCGCAAGCTGACGCTGGTGCGCTGACTATTTGGGCGGCGTCAGATAGCCTGCGTGCATCGCCAGGCCGAGCACGCCGAGCGCGACGACGACCACCGCCAGCGCCCACAGCGCGCCGGCGATCGGGTTCGCCTTGCTCGCCGCGCCGCTGGCGGCGGACGCGCGCGACCCCTTCCCCGCCAGCGTCGAGGCGGCGAGGTGGCGGTAGGTGCTGAGCCGCCGCTCCGTGCTTTCGCCGATGATATAGGCTCGCGACTCCGCATCGGTCGGCGCGCGGCCCGTCGCCTTGACGAAATCCTCGAGCCAGGCGCGCTTGTTCTGCTTGTAAATGGAGTAGGCGACCAAGCCCGCGACGTCCTCGTCGGGACCCACCAGCGCATCGAAGATCGGATTGCGCTCCGCCTCGCCGGCGGTTTCCGCGCCGGCGTCCGTCGCGCCGGGCCCGGCGGAAATCTTCGGCAACGACACGGTCTCGCCCCGTCCCGTCCCCGCATCCGTTTCGCTTGCCGCTTCCATTGCCGCGCTCCTCGCCAGAACGCGGAGTTATACGTCATCGGAAAGATTTGTCATCTGCCGCGAGGCCGGCGAAACGCTTCGGTTCGAGTTTGCGCTTTCCAATCCCCAGATTCCTCACAGCAAGGGATAGGCCGCCTCGACGACGTAGGGGCCGCCGCCGACGGAGTCGCGCGCCGAGAACAGCACGAAACGCGCCGCTTCGAACGGCGGCGCGACCAGCGCGCCGCGCGCGCCCAAGTAATCGGCGACGGCGGCCGGCGAGGCCGAGCGGAGGCGCGCCAGGGTCACGTGCGGCGTAAAATTGCGCGGCTCCGGCGCCAAGCCGATGCGCCGCAGCCGCCGCTCGTGATCGCTTTGCAATTCGATCAACGGCGCCGTCGGGTTGATCCTGGCGACGATGGCGCGCGGCTTGTCGGCGCCGAACCAGCTCAGCCCCGCAAAGCCGATTGCGAGGGAAACGCGCCGGACCTCGGCGAGGGCCTCGGCGATGTCGCCCGCCATGCGCGGCTCGACGTCGCCGATGAAACGCAGGGTGATGTGGTAGTCGCTCGGCTCGATCCAACGCGCGCCATAGACGCCGCCGCGCGCGCTCGCCAGGGCCGCCGCGCTCGCGGCGGGGATTTCGAGGCCGGTGAACAGGCGCGGCACCGCGGGCTCCCGAATCTCGAATACATGCCGCCGCCGGGCAAGCCGGTCGGGGTCAGTGCTGCTTGCCGAGCGCCGCGGCGACGCGCAGCGCGATCTCGTCGGACAGCGCTCGAGCGATCCGGATCTCCGCGTCGCGCGAGGCCCGCAAGTTGGCGAAGCCCTGTAAATTGCGATCGTAGACCGCGGCCGACGTCGCGTCGCCCTTGTAGACGACGGCGCCGCCGTCGATTTTCGTCAGCGTGAACGTCGCCTTGCCGATCACCGTCGCGGCATTGGCGGCGTTGATCTGCGACGACACCGTCGGGGTTTGCGAGTTCTGGGTCACCGTGATCGCGAGGCGATACTTGGCCGCGGGCGTTTCGCCCGAGCCGTTCAGCTTGGAGATGAGGTCGTCGCCGAGATAGTGACCGATGCGATCCTTGATCGGCGTGACTTCGACCGCCCTGAGATCGTCGACGAGGCCGGGGTGGGCGGCCTCGCCGTAAAGCGGCTGAAAGCATCCCGCCAAGCCGAAGGCCATCAGGAGAGCGGCGCCGGCGCGCGCGCGGTCAGACAACGACATTGACGATCCTCTGCGGCACGATGATGACCTTCTTGGGCGGCCTATTATCCATCGCCCGGCGCACGGCGTCGAGGGCGAGAGCCGCGGCCTCGACGGTTTTTCCGTCGGCGTCGCGCTCGATCGTCAGATCCGCGCGCTTGCGGCCGTTGACCTGAACCGGCAACGTCATGTGGGTGGCGACGATGAGGCTGCGGTCCGCCGCCGGCCACGGGCTGCGCGCGACGAGCGTATGGTGGCCGAGAACCTCCCAGCACGCCTCAGCCAGATGCGGCATCATCGGCGCGAAACCATGCACCAGCATGTCGCCCGCCTCGGCGAAGGCGAAACGCAAATCGTCGTCGATCTCCACCCTTTCGATCGCGCCGATCGCGGTCGCGAGCGTATTGGCGAGTTCATAAATGGTCGCGATGCAGACGTTGAACCGCAGGCGCTCGATCTCGTCCTCTATTTTCGCCAGCGCGCCGTGGGCGGCCTGACGAATCCGGGCGGCCGCTTGGGAAAAGCGGGCGGGCTTGGCCGGACGCTCCGGCCCGACGATGCGCTCGATCTCGCAGCTCAGCCGCCACAGGCGCTGGGTCTGCTTGAAGGCGCCCTGCACGCCCGCCTCGGTCCAGATCACGTCGCGCTCGGGGGGCGAATCGGAGAGCATGAACCAGCGCGCGGTGTCGGCGCCGTAGCTGGCGATGATCTCGTCGGGATCGACGGTGTTGCGCTTCGACTTCGACATCTTCTCGATCGGGCCGATCTCGATCGGCGCGTCGCCAAAGAGCGCGAAGGCGCGCCGGCCGCTCCCGTCAGTCTCGACGCGCACGTCGGCCGGGGCGACCCAGCGCCCCTGGGCGTCGCGATAGGTCTCGTGCACGACCATGCCTTGCGTGAACAGGCCGGCGAAGGGCTCGTCCAGATCGAGATGGCCGCATTTGCGCATCGCGCGGGTGAAGAAGCGCGAATAGAGCAGGTGCAGGATCGCGTGCTCGACGCCGCCGATGTACTGATCGACGGGCAGCCAGTGATCGGCGATCGCGGGCGAGGTCGGCGCGCCCGCGTTCCAGGGATCGGTGAAGCGCGCGAAGTACCAGGAGGAGTCGACGAAGGTGTCCATCGTGTCGGTCTCGCGCCGCGCCAGCGCCCCGCATCGCGGGCAGTCGACCTGCTTCCAGGTGGGATGGCGGTCGAGCGGGTTGCCCGGCGCGTCGAACGTCACGTCCTCCGGCAAAAGGACCGGCAAGTCCTTCGCCGGCACCGGCACGACGCCGCAGGCCTCGCAATGGATGACCGGGATCGGGCAGCCCCAATAGCGCTGGCGCGAAATGCCCCAGTCGCGCAGCTTGAAATTGACCTGCCGGCGCCCCTGCGGCGCATTGCCGAGCGTCTGCCCCTCGAGGCGGCGCGCGACCTCCTGCTTGGCCGCCTCGATCGTCAGACCGTCGAGGAACCGCGAATTGATCATCACGCCGTCGCCGTCGTAGGCGACTTTGTCGACCGTGAACGAAGCCGGATCGACGTCGGGCGGGCAGACGACCGGCGTCGCGCCGAGCCCGTAGACGTTGACGAAATCGAGGTCGCGCTGGTCGTGCGCCGGGCAGCCGAAGATCGCGCCCGTGCCGTAATCCATCAGGATGAAGTTGGCTACGTAGATCGGCAGCCGCCACTCCGCGTCGAACGGATGGATCGCGCGCAAGCCGGTGTCGTATCCCTTCTTTTCCGCGGTCTCGATCGCCGCCACCGACGTGCCGATACGCCGGCACTCCTCGATGAAGGCGGCGAGCTTGGGATCGTGGCGCGCCGCCGCGCCGGCGAGCGGGTGGTCGGGCGCGATCGCCATGAACTTGGCGCCGAACAGCGTGTCCGGCCGCGTCGTGTAGATCTCCAGCTCGCGCGCCTCCGTTCCGTCCGCCAACGCCCCGCGCGAAGCCGGATCGATGGCGAAGCGCACCAGCATGCCCTCGGACCGGCCGATCCAGTTGCGCTGCATCAGGCGCACCTTGTCGGGCCAGCGCTCCAGCCCGGCGAGCCCGGCGAGCAATTCGTCGGAGTAGTCGCTGATCTTGAAGAACCACTGCGTCAGTTCGCGCTGTTCGACGACGGCGCCGGAGCGCCAGCCGCGCCCGTCGACCACCTGCTCGTTGGCGAGCACAGTGTTGTCGACCGGGTCCCAATTGACCTTCGACTTCTTGCGCGCGACCAGGCCGGCGGCGAGGAAGTCGAGAAACAGCCTCTGCTGATGGCGGTAATAGGCGGGATCGCAGGTGGCGACCTCGCGCGACCAGTCGAGCGACAGGCCCATCGACTTGAGCTGCGCACGCATCGCGTCGATGTTGGCGTAAGTCCATTGGGCGGGATGGCTGGCGTTCTGCATCGCCGCGTTTTCGGCGGGCATGCCGAATGCATCCCAACCCATGGGATGCAGCACGGCGAAGCCGCGCGCCCGCTTGTAGCGCGCCACCACGTCGCCCATCGCGTAGTTGCGCACATGGCCCATGTGGATGCGCCCCGAGGGGTACGGGAACATTTCGAGCACGTAGTACTTGGGCCGCGGATCGTCGTTGTGGGTGGCGAAAATCGCCTCGTCGGCCCACACTTTCTGCCATTTCTGCTCGGATTCGCGGACGTTGTAGCGTTCGGGCCGCATGTCTTGGAGGTCTCGTTTTCAGGAATGTTCGGCGAACGGCGGCGACAAAACATGATTTGCGCGGAGGGGTCAAATCGGTCGGCCGCGCCGCCGTTTGTCGCCGCGGGCGGGCCGCCGGCTTCCATTGACCCCTTCGGCCGCTTACGACATGTTCATTAGGCTCTTGCTCCGCCTCGCGCCCGATCGGTGAATTTCGATGAGCTACTCCATTCGTGAACCCAGCCTGCACGCGACGCTTGTCCTCGAATTGCGGCCGACGCAGATGACGCTCGGCATGAACGAAGTCGCGCTCAAGCGAAAGTCGTGGAGTACGCAGAATCGGAAGAAGCTGACCGATTTTCTCGGCCATCACATGGTGCCCGTCGTCGTCGGACCCGGCGAGCAGCGTTTTCTCATCGACCACCATCACCTCGTGCGCGCGCTGCACGACGAAGGGGTCGACAGCGTCTTCGTCACCATCGTCGCCGACTTCCATAAGCTCGACCCGCAAGACTTTTGGAACTTGATGGATTTTCACGGCTGGACCCATCCCTATGACGGCAAAGGCCGTCGCCGCGACTATGCGGACCTGCCGAAGACCATCAAAGACATGGCGGACGATCCCTATCGTTCGCTGGCGGGCGAATTGCGCAACATCGGCGGATTCGCGAAGGATTCGACGCCCTTTTCCGAATTCGTCTGGGCCGATTTCCTGCGCCGCCGCATCAAGCCCAAGGACGTGCGCAAGGATTTCTCCGCGGCGCTGCAAGTCGCTCTGGATTTCGCCAAGTCGGAGGACGCGAGCTACCTGCCCGGCTGGTGCGCGCCGCACGCCAAGCCACACGGCGCCGACGCGGGCAAGAGCGGCGCCGACGCACGCAAGAGCGGCGCAAAGCGACGCTCCGCCGACAAGGTCCCTCACGAGGATTGACCGGCGAGAGGGGCCGTCAACGCCGGCGTATCGAGACCCGGGAGCGCGCCCAACATGCGAAAGTCGCCGTCATGATCGACATGCCGCCGTTGCGCTTCACCAAGGTCAACGGCGTGCGCCTCGGCTTCTATGAGGCCGGACCGCCGAGCGACAGGCCGCCGATGGTCCTCTGCCACGGCTGGCCGGAGATCGCGTTCACCTGGCGCCGGCAGATCCAGGCGCTGAGCGAGGCCGGCCTGCGCGTGATCGCGCCCGACCAGCGCGGTTTTGGCGCGAGCGACGTCCCCGAGTCGGTCGCCGACTACGACATCGACTGCTTGACCGGCGATCTCGTCGGGCTGCTCGACGCGCTCGACATCGAGAAGGCGATCTTCGTCGGCCACGATTGGGGCGGCTTCGTCGCCTGGGAAATGCCGATCAGACATCCCTCCCGGGTCGCCGGCGTCGTCGCGCTCAACACGCCGCACGTTCGGCGGGCGCCGATCGACCCGATCGTCATCCTGCGCAAGCGCTACGGCGAGCGCATGTACATCGTGCAGTTCCAGAATCCCGGCCACGAGCCGGACCGGATTTTCGCGGCGAATGTCGATAAATTGTTCGATGCGTTCATGCGCGCGCCGAAGGCGGCGCCCGCCGCCGCCGCGGACGGCGCGATCGCCGGCATCGGCGCGTCGCCGAGCCTCAATCTCGATTTTCCGACGACGGTCGCGGCCTACGAACCGAAGAGGGACGCGCGCAGGCGCCTTCTCGCCGAGGAAGAAATGAAGGTCTTCGTCGACGCGTTCAAGGCGTCCGGCTTCACCGGCGGCCTCAACTGGTATCGCAACATCACCCGCAACTGGGAGCTCTCGGCCGGACAGGACCGGACGGTCCGCGTTCCCTCGCTGATGATCATGGCCGAACTCGACCCCGTCCAGCCGCCTTCCGCCGCCGAAGGCATGGAAGGCCTCGTTCCCGATCTCGAGACATACCTCGTCAGGGACTGCGGCCATTGGACCCAGGAGGAAAAGCCCGACGAGGTCAGCGGCAAACTGATCGAATGGCGAAGGCGCCGCTTCGGCTGAGCTTCGGGAACGCGGCCAGGGCGAGCGGCGACAACGCGCCGCGCCCCCTCACGGAAACAGGACGACCTGCCTCACCCCGACGCCCTCGCGCAGCCGATCGAAACCTTCGTTGATGTCCTCCAGCCGCAAGCGGTGCGTGAGGAGCCGATCGACCCGCATTTTTCCCGACTGGAACAGCGAGACGAAATGCGGCAGGTCCCGCCGCGGCACGCACGAGCCGATGTAGGAGCCCTTCAGGGTGCGCTCTTCGGCGACCAGGCTCACCGCCTGGATCGAAAGCTTGCGGTCGGGGTGCGGCAGGCCGGCGGTCACCGTGACGCCGCCTCGCGCCGTCGCGGCGTAGGCGAGTTCGAGCGCCGGAACGGCGCCCGCCATTTCGAAAAAGAAGTCGACCCCGCCGCCCGTAATGTCCTTGATCCGCTTGGCCGCATCGGCGCCGCCGGCGTTGACGGCGTCGGTGGCGCCCAGCTCCCGGGCGAAAGCGAGCTTCTCGTCCGACAGATCGACCGCGACGATCTGGCGCGCGCCCGAAACCGCCGCTCCCAGCACCGAGCTCAAGCCGACGCCGCCGAGCCCGACGACCGCCACGGAAGCGCCGGGCGGAACTTTCGCCGTGTTCACCACCGCGCCGACGCCGGTCAGCACGGCGCAGCCGAACAGCGCGGCGTGCTCGAACGGCAGAGCGTCGTCGACCTTGACGCAGGATTCCTGCGACACCACCGCGTATTCGGCGAAGGCCGAGACGCCGAGATGATGGTTGACGGGCTCGCAGGCGAAGGTCAGCCGCCGGTCGCCGCGCAGCAGCGCGCCCGCGCCATTGGCCCGCGCGCCCGGTTCGCACAAGGCCGGCCGGCCGGTCGCGCAGGGCAGGCAATGGCCGCAGCTCGGCATGAAGACGAGCACGACCCGATCGCCCGCCGCGAGGCCATCGACGCCTTCGCCGATCGCCTCGACGACGCCGGCGGCCTCGTGCCCCAGCACCATCGGCGTCGGACGCGGACGGGCGCCGTCGATGACGGAAAGGTCGGAGTGGCAGAGGCCGGCGGCCCTGATCTTGACCAGAACTTCGCCCCGGCCGGGCTCCGCCAGATCGACTTCGACGATCTCGAGCGGCTTCGAGCGCGCGTAAGGGACCGGCGATCCCATTTGGCGAAGCATGGCGGCTTTGATGCGCATGTCCCTGTCCCTCCCGATCGCGTATTCGGCGCGACGCGGCGCGGCCGGCGAGCCGCCGCCCAGGATCGCCGCAAGCGTCATAGCCGGTAATGCGTCAGGGCGCCAAAGGCGTAGCGGATGAAATCCGACGCTCGACGCGGGCGCGCCGAGCCGGAAGCGGGATCATTTGATCATCTCCATCGCGTGCTTGAGGCTTTCCTGCATGCGGGCGAAGGAGACGGAGAGCGACGAAATTTCGTCCTTGCCGGCTTTCACATAGACCTCGACGTTCTCCTCACCCATGCTGATCGCGTCGGCCGCTTTCGACACCCGCTGGACCGGCACGATCACCAAATAGTGCAGCAACAAGTTCAAGATAACGAAGACGATCGCGAATATCGCGACCAGGACGCCCATGAAGGTGAAGTAAGCGTCGCGGGCGAGCTTGAGCGGCACCGCCATCGGCACCGACAGGATTTGCGCCCCTACCGTCTCATTGAGCTTCCATCCGAATCCGCTCGCCGTCCCGTATGTCCGCGTCAGGGCCGTCGGCGCCGCCTCCGACGTGGAGTGGCAGGTCAGGCAAGCTTCGCCGTCGACCGAAACCGGCCGCGCCAGATTGAGCGTGGGTCCGACCGGCGTGTCGCGTTCGACCACCACCTCCCGGCGGTCCGGTTCGTTACGGAACAAGCTGATGACGTCGGCCTCCCAATCCTGCGCTCGATCGGACAGATTGGTCGGATTGAGCGCCGGTTCTCGATAGGTGTAGCCAGCGAAAGCCTCCTGCACGGCCTTGAAATTCTTCTGCGCTGCGAAGGCGGGGACGTTCTCCGCGACGAATTTCCCGTCGACCTCCTTGGGAAGCAGAGGCACGAGTTCCTGGTCGGTGTAGCTGCGAATGGCGTTGACCGCCGTCATCATGATGCGGGCGTTCTGCAAGACCTGCTCGCGCGCGCTTTCGATGAAGACGCGGTCGAGGACGACGGCGGCGACCAGGAACCCGATCGCGAAGGCCGCCAGGATCACGAGATTGAACTTTGCACTAAGCCCCATGACTTCGCTCCGTTGGCGCAAAGACGCGTGGCCGGAGATCGCTCGAGCCCGCGAGCCGCAAACCTACTCCGAAAGGCGCGCCGAGCGCGACGGCATCCTTGAAAAAGGGGCGGGCTAAAACCGGCAGGCCGGCGGCGCGGTTGCCCCCGCCGTCGATCGGCGCGGCTAGCCACCGCACTGTGAATTCGGTAAACAATTGAGCTGGGTCGGCAAATTGGCGTAGGCGCCAGAGCGAAAACGACGTGTCGCAAGAGATGTCCCCCATCTTCATTTGCTATTCATCGAAGGATGAGGCGGTGGCGCGCGAGGTCGCTCAGTTCCTGGAGGCCGAGGGGCTGAAGTGCTGGTTCTCGGCGCGCGACGTTTCGGGCGGCCAGAATTATCAAGAGAGCATCGTCAACTCGATCGAGCGCGCGGGCGGCATGGTTTTCCTCTTCTCGACGAACTCGGGCGCTTCCGGGGAGGTCAAAAAGGAGCTGTCGCTGGCGGGAAGCGTCAATGCGCCGGTCTTTCCGCTCCGACTTTCGCCGATCGCGCCCAGCGGCGCCTTGCGCTACGAACTCGCGACCCGCCAATGGATCGACATGTTTCCCGACCGGCGACAGGCGCTTCTCAAGCTGGCCGGCACGATCCGCGACACCCTGAATTCTCGAGCGTCGCACGAGTGCGATCCGATCGAGGCGGCTTCGATCGCGACCGATCCCCGCGCCACGGCCGTCGCCGCCGCAAGGGAAAAGGAGCGCGCTCAGATCCCGCAGGCGCCCATCGTCGCTGCCGGCAGCCAGGAATTCGAGTCGCTCAGGGCCTTGCTCGCCCATCATGTCGGCCCGATCGCCAAGGTCCTCATCGAGAAATCAGCCGCCATGGCGCGCACGCGGGACGACTTGTGTGAGGCGCTCGCCGCCCACGTGAAAGCCCCGTCCGATCGAGCGGCGTTCGTGCGGGCGGCGCGGGCGCGACTGGCGATCAAGTCCTAGAACGCCCTCGATCCAACGCGATTTCTTCATTGCGGACGCTCCGGCCGGCGAATGTCGAAGAGCGATCGGCGACGGGCTTCGTTCGCAAATTTCTCTTCGTCGGGCCCTTCTCGGCGCGTGGCGCGCGACTGCGATTGCGCCGACCGTCCACAGGTCCGCTCTCCGCCATCAGCGAACCTCTCGATCTGGCGTCAAGCGTCTGATATCATTCACACCTCTAGCCTGACAAGGGCGGAGCTGTCCCCCGCCGCACGCAGCCGCGGCCCCAAGCGACCGGCTTCGCGCCCTCGCGTCACGAGGCTGTCGCGAAACACCGCTAGCCCAATCGGCGAAGGGACGGCCGCATGCTCGTTGTCGAAAAACTCACGCGCCGATTCGGGTCCAAAACCGCCGTCGACGAAGTCTCTCTGTCGATCGCGGCGGGCGGATTCGTCGGCGTGATCGGACGATCGGGAGCGGGCAAGTCGACGCTGCTGCGCATGATCAACCGCCTGGAGCGGCCGACCTCCGGCCGCATCGCCTGCGGCGACGTCGACGTGACGGCGCTGACGGGACGCGCGCTGGCGAGCTGGCGCAGCCGCTGTGCGATGATTTTTCAACAGTTCAATCTGGTCGGCCGGCTCGACGTGCTGACCAACGTCCTGATCGGCCGCATCAATTACGTCGCCTCGCTGCGCGCGATCCTGCAGCTCTGGTCCGAGGAGGATATCGCGATCGCGCTGTCGGCGCTCGAACAGCTCGACATCGCCGGGCTCGCCGCCCAGCGCGCCGACAGCCTGTCGGGCGGCCAGCAACAACGCGTCGCCATCGCGCGCGCGCTGGTGCAGCAACCGGAGATCGTTCTGGCCGACGAGCCGATCGCCTCGCTCGATCCGCGCAACACCCGCGTCGTCATGGACGCGTTGCAACGCATCAACCGCCACCACGGCATCACCGTGATCTGCAACTTGCACTCGCTCGAACTGGCGCGCGGCTATTGCGACCGCCTGATCGGCATGGCGGCCGGCCGCGTCGTCTTCGACGGCGCGCCGCGCGAACTGACCGACGCCGCCGCGCACGAGCTTTACGGCATCGAGGCCCTGGAGGCGCTCGGCGACGATCGCGCCGACGCGCCCGAAGGCGCGATGGCCCCGGTCTACAACGCCGCGTGAACAGTCACCGAGTCACCCCCTGGAGGAGAGAGAGCATGATTACTCGTCGTTCCCTGATGATCGGCGCGGCCCTGAGCGCGGTCGCCGCGTCCGGCGCGCGCGCGCAGGCCTGGAAAGCGCAATTTCCGGAGCTGGTGTTCGCCGTCATTCCCGAAGAGAACGCTTCCGGCACGGTCGACCGCTGGACGCCGTTCGTCAATTATCTCAGCAAGGAGATCGGCGCGAAAGTGACGTTGCGCGTCGCCAACGACTACGCCGCCGTCATCGAAGGCCAGCGCGCCGGCAACATTCAGATCGCCTACTACGGCCCCGCCTCCTTCGCGCGCGCGCGCATCGTCGGCGTGAAGACCGACGCCTTCGCCATCGACGTCAACAGCGACGGCTCGAAGGGCTATTATTCGGTGTTCTACGTGCTCGCCAACTCGCCCTACCAAAGAATCGAGGATCTGAAGGGCAAGGCGATGGGCTTCGTCGACCCGAATTCGACCTCGGGCAACAACATGCCGCGCTTCGTGCTCGACCACCTCGGCATCGACCCGGAGAAGTTCTTCTCCAAGACCATTTTCGCCGGCAGCCACGAGAACGCGGTTCTCGCGCTCGCGCAGGGCACGGTCGACGTCTGCGCCAACTGGTGGAACGCGCCCGACGATTCCAACCTGACGCGCATGCTCAACAAGGGCATGTTGAAGAACGCCGACGGCTCGCCGATGAAAAAGGACGACTTCCGCGTCATCCTGAAGTCCGAACTGATCATCAATTCGCCCTACGCCTATCTCTCCGACTTGCCCGACGATCTGAAGAAGGCCATCCGCGAGGCGTTCCTCGACGCCGCCGCCAAGGACAAGGACGCGTTCGCGCGCCTCTCGGACGGCAAGAATCTTCCCTGGCAGCCGGTCGCCGACGCCGACTACGACAAGACGATCGAACTGGTGAAGTTCGTCGACACGCTGCGCAAGAACAAGTCGTAATTCGGATGACGGAGGACAGAGAACAGAGGACGGAGATTTTTCCGTTCTCCGTCCTCCGCTCTCCGTCGTCTGTCCTCTGACATGTCCAGCGCCGTCGTCCGTCTGCCCGATCGCCAGCTCGCCGCCGTCCGCGCCGCCTATCGCGGCGCGGCGCGGGCCAAACGCGTGCAATTCTTTGTCGCCGCCGCGGTCCTCGTCGCGCTGATCGGCCTGTCGGCGATTCAGGCCGAGGTCGATCCGAAGACCTTCTTCGCCAAGATCGGCGGATTCTCCAGTTACTTCGACCGCTTGGCGACGCTCGACACCGGCGCGCGGGTGTGGACCGATCCCGTCTCGTGGTTCTGGAGCCTCAAGCGCTCGCTGCGCCTGATCGGCGAGACGGTGCTGATGGCCTATGTCGGCACGCTGAGCGGCGCGATTCTCGCCTTCTGCCTGAATTTTCTCGCCTCGCCCAATCTGACCGGCGGCGCGACGACGGTGTTCCTGACGCGCCGCTTCCTCGAGTTCTGTCGCACCGTGCCCGACGTGGTGTTCGCGTTGATCTTCGTCGTCGCCTTCGGCCTCGGACCGTTGGCCGGCGTGCTGGCGATCGCGATCCACACCGTGGGCGCGCTCGGCAAGCAGTTCTTCGAGACCACCGAGAACATCGACATGAGGCCGGTCGAGGGGGTGCGCGCGGCGGGCGCCTCGTGGGTCGAGACCATCCGTTTCGCCGCCCTGCCGCAGGTGCTGGCGAGCTACGCCAGCTTCGCGCTGCTGCGCTTCGAGATCAACGTGCGCGGCGCGACGGTGCTCGGTTTCGTCGGCGCCGGCGGCATCGGGCTGGATTTGATGGAGGCGATCCGCAAGTTCTACTATTCCGACGTCAGCGCGATCCTCGTCCTGATTATCGCGGTGGTCATGGCGATCGACATCGGCACGCAATATCTGCGCCGCGCGCTGATCGGACAGGCTTGATCATGAGAACGCTGGCGAACGCCCCGCCGATCGACGTCGAGGCCTTGAAGCGGCGCTGCCCCTCGGCTTTCCAAGCCAATTGGCGCGCGCGCGGCGTCGCGGCGGTCGTGATGACCGCAATGCTCGCCCTCTATGTCGGCGCGTTCGTCTACTTCGACGTCCCCTGGGGCCGCCTCTTGCCGGGCCTCGCGCAACTGGCCTGGTTCGTGCGCGAAATGGTTCCCCCCGATCCGGGCGGCCATCTGGCGACTTACGTCAACGCGCTCGGCGAGACGCTGGCGATTTCGCTGCTCGGCACCCTGCTCGGCGCGCTCTTCGCGCTGCCGCTCGGCGTGCTGGCGGCGCGCAACGTCATTCCCGCGGCTTGGCTGCGGCTGCCGGTCAAGCGATTCTTCGATTCGGTGCGCGGGATCGACACCCTGATCTGGGCGCTGATCTGGATCAACGTCGTCGGCCTCGGCCCGTTCGCCGGCGTCCTGGCGATCGCCACCTCGGATTTCGGCGCGCTCGGCAAGCTGTTCGCCGAAATCATCGAATCGGCCGACCGACGGGAAGTCGAGGGCGTGCGCGCGGCCGGCGGCCGGCGCCTCGCGGAAGTGCGCTTCGGCCTGCTGCCGCAAGTGCTGCCGGTCATGGCCGGCCAAGTGCTCTACTTCATCGAATCGAACACCCGCTCCGCGACGATCATCGGCGTGGTCGGCGCCGGCGGCATCGGCCTGCACCTGGCCGAACAAATCCGCGTGCTCGAATGGCGCCAGGTCTCGTTCATCATCCTGGAAATCCTGGTCGCGGTCGCGGCGATCGACTTCGTCTCCGGCCGCCTGCGCGCCGCCATCGCCGGACGGCGTTCCGCGCCGCATTGACCAGGTACACACAAATGTCATTAAACATCGCCAAGGGAGAATGATGTCGACAGCGGTCCCGGTCGCCCAGAGGGCGGGAGACGACGAGGCGATCGCCGCGCGCAAGCGCGCCATGGCGTTGCTCGCGCGCGCGCTCGCGCCCGAAATGGCCGAGCCGATCGAACGTTTCTGGCCGCGCCATGCCGCGCGCGACCTCAAGCCGGTCGAGACCGGGCTCGTCATGCTGCGCGGCCGCATCGGCGGCGACGGCGCGCCCTTCAACGTCGGCGAGGCGACGGTGACCCGCGCCATCGTCGAATTGCCGAGCGGCGAACGCGGCTACGCGCACATCCTCGGCCGGGACGCGGCCCGGGCTCGGCTCGCGGCGATCGTCGACGCGCTCTGGCAGCGGCCGGAGGCGCGCGCCGATATCGAAGAAGCGATTCTCGCGCCGGTCGCCGCCCGCATAGCGGCCGAGAAGGCCAAGTCCCGCGCCGAGACCGCCGCCACCCGCGTCGACTTCTTCACCCTCGTGCGCGGCGAGGACGACGCATGACCGCGCTCGCGTTCGCCGATCCCGTGTTCGAATCGCAGGCGGTTTTCCGCCGCATCATGCGGGCGATGGCCGCGCCGGGGACGATTCTCGTCTGCGGCCAAACCCTGGCCCCGCCGGCGCCGCTCGAGCCGGCCGCCGCGGCGGCCTTGCTGACGCTGGCGGATTTCGAATCGCCGCTGTGGATCGCGCCCTCGTTCGGCAGCGCCGTCGCCGCCTACCTGACGTTCCACACCGGCGCGCCGTGCGCGCCTTCGCCCGACAAGGCGGCCTTCGGGCTGATCGACCTTGCGAGCGACGGCCTGCGGCTCGATCGTTTCGCGCAGGGGAGCGCCGAATACCCCGATCGCTCGACCACCATCGTCGCGCAAGGCGCCGCTTTAAGCGAGGGACCGGCGCTGAGGCTCGCCGGACCGGGCGTCCACGGCGAGGCGGAGCTGCGCGCCGCATCGCTTCCCCACGACTTTGTCGAGCAGTGGGCGGCCAATCGCCGCGGCTTCCCGCTCGGCGTCGACGTGATCCTCGCGGCCGGCGCGAAGCTCGCCTGCCTGCCGCGCTCGGTCGTCATCTCCGGGGAGACGCGCTGATGTACGTCGCAGTCAAAGGCGGCGAGCGTGCGATCGCCAACGCCCATGCGCTGCTCGCCGACAAGCGGCGCGGCGACCGCGCGATCCCTGAGATTTCGCCCGAGCAAATCGACCAGCAGCTCGCGCTCGCCGTCGACCGCGCCATGGCGGAAGGCTCTCTCTACGACCGCGAACTCGCCGCGCTGGCGATCAAGCAGGCGCGAGGCGATCTCATCGAGGCGATCTTCCTGGTGCGCGCCTATCGCACCACCCTGCCGCGCTTCGGCTTCGCCGAGCCCGTCGAGAGCGGCGCGATGGCGGTGCGCCGCCGGGTCTCCGGGACCTACAAGGATCTGCCCGGCGGACAGGTGCTCGGGCCGACCTTCGACTACACCCACCGGCTGATCGACTTTTCGCTACGCGAGGACGGCGACGGGGCGCCGGCCTCGGCGCCGTCGGCGCCCGCCGATCTCGAGGCCGCCATGCCGCGCGTCACCGACATCATCGCCGGCGGCGACCTGATCGAGCGCAACGTAAGCCCTGAGCCCGGCGCGCCGGTCGCCGACGTCACCCGCGACGCGCCGAGCTATCCCGCCCCGCGCGACGCGCGCCTGCAGACGCTGGCGCGCGGCGACGAGGGCTTCCTGCTCGGCCTCGCCTATTCCACCCAGCGCGGCTACGGCCGCAACCATCCGTTCGTCGGCGAAATCCGCTTCGGCGACGTCGACGTTGAACTCTTCGTCGACGATCTCGGCTTCGCGGTCCCGCTGGGCGCCATCGCGGTCACCGAATGCCAGATGGTCAACCAGTTCAAGGGCGGCGACGGCGAGCCGCCGCGCTTCACCCGCGGCTACGGCCTAGTGTTCGGCCAGTGCGAGCGCAAGGCGATGTCGATGGCGCTCGTCGATCGCGCGCTGCGCGCCGAGGAATTCGCCGAGGAGCGTAAGGGCCCGGCGCAGGACGAGGAATTCGTCCTCTCGCATTCGGACAACGTGCAGGCGACGGGCTTCGTCGAGCACCTGAAGCTGCCGCACTACGTCGACTTCCAGGCGGAGCTCGCGCTGCTGCGCGAGCTGCGGCGCGAGCACGCCGCCGCGACGGCCAACCCGCGCAACGAGGCCGCCGAATGACCGCCCGCCCCTATAATTTCGCCTATCTCGACGAGCAGACCAAGCGGATGATCCGCCGCGCGATCCTCAAGGCGATCGCCATCCCCGGCTATCAGGTTCCCTTCGCCTCGCGCGAAATGCCGATGCCCTACGGCTGGGGCACCGGCGGCGTCCAGCTCACGGCGTCGATCATCGGTCCCGACGACGTGCTCAAAGTGATCGACCAGGGCGCGGACGACACCACCAACGCGGTGTCGATCCGCGCCTTCTTCGCCAAGACCGCCGATGTCGCGACGACGACCGACACGACGCAGGCGACCATCATCCAGACGCGCCATCGTGTGCCCGAGACGCCGCTGAGCGCCGACCAGATCCTCGTCTACCAGGTGCCGATTCCCGAGCCTTTGCGTTTCCTCGAGCCGCGCGAGACCGAGACGCGCACCATGCACGCGCTTGCCGAATACGGCGTCATGCACGTCAAGCTCTACGAGGACATCGCGCGCCACGGCCATATCGCGACGACCTACGCCTATCCCGCGCGCGTCGCCGACCGCTACATCATGGACCCCTCGCCGATCCCCAAGTTCGACAATCCCAAGCTCGACGATTGCCCTGCGCTGCAACTCTTCGGCGCCGGCCGCGAGCAGCGCATCTACGCGATCCCTCCCTTTACGCGCGTCGTCTCGCTCGACTTCGAGGACCATCCCTTCGAGCGCACCAAGTTCGAGGCGGCCTGCGAATTCTGCGGCTCCAGGGACTCCTTCCTCGACGAAGTCGTCATCGACGACAAGGGAGGGCGCATGTTCGTCTGCTCGGACACCGATTACTGCCAGAAGAGGCAGCAGGCGCAGAAGAAGGACGCGGCGGAATGAGCGCCCCCCTGCTTTCCGCCCAAGGCCTCAGCAAGCGCTACGGCGCTGTTCCCGCCTGCCGCGACGTCTCCTTCGAACTGAACGAGGGCGAAGCGCTGGCGATCGTCGGCGAATCGGGTTCGGGCAAGACGACGCTGCTCAATCTGATCGGCGGCGCGCTCGCCCCCGACGCGGGCGAGGTGGTCTATCGCATGCGCGACGGAACGGAGCGCGCGCTCTCCTCGCTGAACGAAGCGGAGCGGCGCTCCCTGATGCGCACCGATTGGGGATTCGTCCATCAGGACAGCTCGCGCGGCCTCAGGATGAATGTTTCCGCCGGCGGCAACATCGGCGAGCGGCTGATGGCGGTCGGCGACCGCCACTACGGGCGCATTCGCGCCAGCGCGCTCGAATGGCTGGGGCGCGTCGAGATCGACTCCGCCCGCATCGACGATCCCCCGACCACATACTCGGGCGGCATGCGCCAACGCCTGCAGATCGCGCGCAACCTGGTGACCCGGCCGCGCCTGATGTTCATGGACGAGCCGACCGGCGGGCTCGACGTCTCCGTCCAGGCGCGCCTTCTCGACTTGCTTCGCGGCCTGATCGCCGACATGGGCCTCGCCGTCGTGCTGGTGACCCACGACCTCGCCGTCGCGCGGCTGCTTTCTCATCGCATCCTGGTGATGAGGCAGGGCGAAGTGATCGAGAGCGGCCTGACCGACCGCGTGCTCGACGATCCCCAGGCGCCCTACACCCAACTCCTCGTGTCCTCGGTGCTGGCGGCATGAGCGCGCTTCAAGCCAACGAACTGCTACGCGTCGAGCGTCTTTCCAAGGCCTTCACGCTGCATCTGCACGGCGGCGCGCGCCTGCCGGTCGTCCACGGCGTTTCCTTCACCGTCGCCGCGGGCGAATGCGTCGTCCTCGGCGGACCCTCGGGGGTCGGCAAGTCGTCGATCCTGAAAATGGCGTTCGGCAACTATGTCATCGGCGAGGGCCGGATTCTTCTCGCCGACGGCGATCGCGTCATCGACGTCGCACGCGCGGGAGCGGCGGACATTCTCGACGCGCGGCGGCGAATCGTCGGCTACGTCAGCCAGTTCCTGCGCGTCATCCCGCGCGTCGGGGCGATCGACGTCGTCGCGGCGGCCGCCCAGGAGTCGGGGCTCGATCGCGCCGCCGCGCGCGACCGGGCGGCCTCGCTGCTGGCGCGGCTCGACCTGCCGGAAAGGCTGTGGTCGGTGCCGCCGGCGACCTTCTCGGGCGGCGAACAGCAGCGCGTCAACATCGCCCGCGGCTTCGCCGGGCGCCATCGCCTGCTCATCCTCGACGAGCCGACCGCCTCGCTCGACGCCGCCAATCGCGGCGCGGTGATCGATCTCATCGCCGAGCGCAAGGCGCTCGGGACCGGCTTTCTCGCCACCTTCCACGACGAAGACGTGCGCGCGCGCGTCGCCGACCGGATCGTCGACGTTTCGCTCTTTTCCGATCGCGAGGCCGCATGAACCCCGCCGTGAAAGGCCCGAACGCCGCGACCCGCCTCAGCGAAGCGCCGCTGGTGCACCCTACGGCCGTCGTCAAGGACAGCGCGCTCGGCCGCTGGGTCGAAATCGCCGAGCGCTGCGTCGTCACGGAGACGCAGGTCGGCGACTATTCCTACATGATGCAGGATTGCGAGACGTGGGCGGCGCGCATCGGCAAATTCGTCAACATCGCCTCGCACGCGCGTCTCAACGCGACCGACCACCCGACTTGGCGCGCGACGCTGCATCATTTCACCTATCGCGCCCACGACTACTGGCCGGACGCGGCGCGCGAAGAGAGCTTCTTCGACTGGCGGCGCGAGAACACGGTGACGATCGGCCACGACGTCTGGATCGGCCACGGCGTCACGGTGACGCCGGGCGTATCGATCGGCAACGGAGCGGTGGTCGGCGCCGGCGCCGTCGTCACCCGCGACGTCGCGCCCTATACCATCGTCGGCGGCGTGCCGGCGCGGCCGCTGAAAGACCGCTTTGAGCCCGGAGTCGGCGAGCGCATGGACGCGCTGGCCTGGTGGGACTGGCCGCACGCCGCCTTGCGCGCGGCGTTGGACGATTTTCGCACGCTCTCGGCCGAGGCGTTCCTGGAAAAGCACGGAGCCTAGCGTCATGGAGTTTCGCGTGACCGATCCCATCGTGTTCGACAATGCGACGATCGTAACGGCCGAGCGGGCGTTCCCGGGCCACGTCGTCGCCGAAGGCGGACGCATCATCGAAATCGGCGAAGGACGGGGTCCGCGCGGTGGCCTCGATTGCGGAGGCGACTATCTGCTGCCCGGCCTCGTCGAGTTGCACACCGACCACCTCGAAGCCCATTACATGCCGCGACCGCGCGTCGTCTGGCACGCCGGCAGCGCGGTGATGGCCTACGACGCGCAGATCGCCGCCGCGGGCATCACGACGGTGTTCGATTCTTTTCGCGTCGGCATGGACGCATACGAAGAGAGGGGCGGCGTCGGCGAGCAAGTGGTGATTCTCGCCGATACGATCGAGCAAGCGCGCGCCGCGGACTTGCTGCGGGCCGATCACCAAACGCATTTGCGCTGCGAGATTCCTTCGCCCAACGTCGTCGAATTTCTCGAGGAATTCCTCAGCGTGCATCCCGCCCGGCTGATTTCGCTGATGGACCACACGCCCGGGCAACGCCAGTTCCGCGACCTCGACAAGTATTTCATTTATTATCTTGGCAAGACCGGCAAGACCAAGGCGGAGCTGGGCGAGGTCGTGCGCGAGCGCCAGCGGGTCGGGCGCGAGCGCGCCGAGGCGAACCGGCCGCGCATCGTCGCGATCGCCAGGGCTCACGGGCTGACCCTGGCGAGCCACGACGACACCACGATCGAGGACGTCGAGCTGGCGGTGCGCGAGGGCGTCGCCATCGCCGAATTCCCCACCACGCGCGAGGCGGCGGCGGCTTCGCGCGCGGCGGGCATGGCGACGGTGATGGGGGCGCCGAACGTCGTGCGCGGCGGCTCGCACTCGGGCAACGCCTCGGCGCGCGATTTCGCCGAATCGGGGCTGCTCGACATCCTCTCGTCCGATTACGTGCCGGCGGCGTTGCTGATGGGCGCCTTCCGGCTCGCCGACGCGCCGAACGTCGGCGGCCTGCCCGGCGCGATCCGGCTGGTGACCAAGAATCCGGCCGAGGCGGCGGGGCTTTACGACCGCGGCGAGATCGCGATCGGCCGCCGCGCCGATCTGGTGCGGGTCAGCGCGCACCAGAACGAGCCGGTGGTGCGCGCCGTCTGGCGGACGGGGCGCAGGGTGGCGTGAGGCAGGTGGCCGGCGACTTCAAAATGAAGGGCGCCCCCTTCCCCCCTTGCGGGGGAAGGTGTCACGCGAAGCGTGACGGATGAGGGGGGGTCGAGCGAAGCGAGACGGCTCGGCGCCGCGCCGCCGCCAGCGCTCGCGCTTGCGCGCGACCCCCTCATCCGACCCTCGCTGACGCGAGGGCCACCTTCCCCCGCGAGGGGGGAAGGGACGCGCGGATGGGGCGCCGCCAAACGTGAACGCTTCGCAGAAAATCGACGGCGCCGACGGTCTCTTCGTCGCGGTCGTCGGCCCCAGCGGCGCGGGCAAGGACGCGTTGATCCGCGGCCTGAGCGCGCGCCTCGGCGAAGCGGACGGCGTCTTCGCCGTCAGGCGGGTGGTGACGCGCCGCGCCGACGCCTTCGAAGATCACGACACGCTCGACGAGAGCGAGTTCCTGCTGGCGCGCGCGCGCGGCCGGTTCGCGCTGAGCTGGGCCGCGCACGGCCTCTATTACGGCGTCCCTAGCGAGGTCGACGCGCGCATCGCCAGCGGCTGCGCCGTCGTCTGCAACGTCTCGCGCGCGGTCGTCCCCGATGTCCGCGCGCGCTATGTGCGCAGCCTCGTCGTGCTGGTGACGGCGCGCCCCGAGACGCTGGCGGCGCGCCTCGCCGCGCGTGGGCGCGAGGGAAAGGAAGCGCGCCGCGCCCGGCTCGAACGCGCCTTCGCGCCGGAAGCCGCGCTCGAGCCCGACGCGACGATCGACAACGACGGCGCGCTCGACGAGGCGGTGGCGCGCCTCGGCGATCTCGTCGCCCTGCAGGGATGGAGCGCGCGCCGATGACCTCGCCCGCCCGCTACGCCGTCTATCTCGCCCCTGAGCCGTCGAGCGCGCTCTGGCGTTTTGGTTGCGACGTCCTGGGGCGCGACGCGCTCACCGGCGAGCGGCGTTCCGGCTTCGCCATCGACGGGCTCGACGCCGAAGGATGGCGCGAACGCACCGCCGAGCCGCGCCGCTACGGATTCCACGCGACCCTCAAGGCGCCGTTCCGGCTGAAGGACGGCGCGAGCGCCGACGCGCTTTTCGACGCCGTCGCAGCGCTCGCCGGCGCGCTTCAGCCGTTCGAGGCGGGGCCGCTCGGCGTCTCGACGATCGCCGCCGCGAAGGATCGCGCCTTCCTCGCCCTGACCCCGCTCGCGCCTTCGCCCGATCTCGCCCGCCTCGAAAGCGCGGTCGTGCGCGCGCTCGACCCCTTTCGCGCTCCGCTCGACGAGGCCGAGCGCTCGCGCCGCGATCCGCAGCGGCTCAGCCCGCGCCAGCGCGAAACCTTCGAAACCTGGGGATATCCCTTCGCGCTCGACGAATTCCGCCCGCATTTCACCCTGACCAACGCGCTCACCGACGCCGAGGCGTTCGCTGCGGCGCTGGCGTGGCATTTCGCGCGCCGCGTCGCCAGCCCGGTGCTGAGGGTCGACGCGCTCGTCGTGTTCGCGCAGCAGAGCGCCGGCGGCGATTTCGCCGTCCTGCGCCGCTTTCCCTTCGGCGGGCCGCGAGCGACGTAGCCGGCGGGCGTCCCTCGCCTCCCGCCGTCACGCGGCCGTCACGCGGCTCCACTAACGGCTGGGCGCGGATCTCGATCGCGATTCGGAGGAAGCGTGCAGCAGTCAGTTCGCGCCGCGCGGCGCGCCACGGAAGAGGGGTTGCGGACCGCGGTCCATCGCAGCAAGCCGCTGTCCCGCGCGGGCGTCCAGGAGCGCCTTTTCACCGCCGCTTTTCGCGGCCTGGTCTACCCGCAAATCTGGGAGGACCCGGTCGTCGATCTCGAAGCGCTCGAAATCGGTCCGCGGGATCGCGTCATCACCATTGCCTCGGGCGGATGCAACGCGCTGTCCTATCTGACTGCCGACCCCGCCGAGATCGTCGCCGTCGACCTCAACGGCGCGCATGTCGCCCTCGGCCGTCTCAAATTGGCCGCGTTGCGGCATCTGCCCAATCACGAAGCGTTCCTGCGGTTTTTCGGCAGCGCCGATTCGCGCACCAACGTGCAAGCCTACGACGCCCTTCTTCGCCATCGCGTCGATCCCGTCACCCGCGCCTATTGGGACGCGCGCGGGATCGGCGGGCGCCGGCGCATCTCGCTGTTCACGCGCAATTTCTATCGTCATGGGTTGCTCGGACGCTTCATGGGCGCGGGGCACGCGCTGGCGCGCCTGCACGGCCTCGATCCGAGCGTCATGTTGAAAGCCGATTCCCTGGCGCATCAACGCATCCTGTTCGATCGGCATCTCGCGCCGATCTTCGACAAGCCGGCGGTGCGCTGGCTGATGCGCCAGCCCGCCTCGCTCTACGGGCTCGGCATCCCGCCGGCGCAATATCGCGCGCTGTCGAACGATTCGCCCGACGGCATCGGCGCGGTGCTGCGCCAAAGGCTGGAGCGCCTCGCCTGCGACTTCGACATCCATTCTAACTACTTCGCCTGGCAGGCGTTCGGGCGGCGCTACGCGCGGGGGCCGAACGCCGCGCTGCCGCCCTACTTGCAGCGCGACAATTTCGAGGCGCTGCGCGCGCGCAGCGAACGGCTGAGCTTCGCCCAGCGCTCGTTCACCGAGACGCTCGCCGACAGCCCGGCCACGAGCTTCGACTGCTACGTCCTGCTCGACGCGCAAGACTGGATGAACGACGCCGACCTCACGGCGCTGTGGACGCAGATCACCCGCACGGCGCGGCCCGGCGCCCGCGTGATCTTCCGCACCGCCGCCGACGAGCGGCTGTTGCCCGGCCGCGTTCCCGCCGACGTGCTCGACGCCTGGGAATATCAGGCCGAGCGCAGCCGCGAATTGGGGCGGCGCGACCGCTCCTCGATCTACGGCGCCTTCCATCTCTATACGCTGGCCGGGCAAAGCGCATGAGCGAAGCCGCCGTCCTGATGGACCGCATGTATCGGCGCCAGCGCTACATCTACGACGCCACGCGCAAGTTCTATCTGCTCGGCCGCGACGAGACCATCGCCTCGCTCGACGCGCGGGCGGGCGCGCATGTCCTGGAGATCGGCTGCGGCACCGGGCGCAATCTCGTCAAGATCGCGCGCCGCTACCCCCAAGCGCGCGTCTACGGCCTCGACGTCTCCAGCGAGATGCTGGCGAGCGCGCGCGCCGCGATCGAGCGCGCCGGATTGGAGTCGCGCATACGCCTCGCCCAGGGCGACGCCGCCGACTTCGACGCGGCGCACCTGTTCGGGCAGGCCGATTTCGAACGGGTGATGATCTCCTACGCCCTGTCGATGATCCCGCCCTGGCGCGAGGCGCTGGCCCGCGCGGTCGACGCGCTGGCGCCCGGCGGCGCGCTGCACATCGTCGATTTCGGCGAACAGGGCGGCCTGCCCGGCCCGTTCCGCGCCGGGCTCAATCGCTGGCTCACCGCCTTCGACGTGACGCCTCGCGCTGCGCTACGCGCCGAACTGGCGGCGCTCGCCGCCTCGCGCGGCGTTCGCTGCGAGGCGCGCGACCATCTACGCGGCTACGCGATCCGCGCCGTGGTCGAGAAGCCTGCGGCGTAAATCGCGGGACGGCTGGAAAAGCGAACGCCGACAACCTATTGTCGCGCCAGTCGGGCGCGACGGGCGCGCGCGACGCGCCGGAATCGTTCATGTTCGCCTACGCGTTTCAGCGACTGCTCGTCCTGGCGGCGACCTTGATCTTCGCTTCGCTCGCCGTCTTCGGCGTGCTGGAAATCCTGCCCGGCAACGCGGCGGAGACGATGCTGGGCGCGAGCGCGACGCCGGAGGCGGTGGCGGCGCTCGCGCACAAGCTCGGGCTCGATCAGCCGATGGCGGTGCGCTACTGGTCCTGGATCTCCGGCGCCTTGCGCGGCGATTTCGGGCTTTCCTACGCCTACGATTCGCCGATCGGCCCGATCATCGCGCAGAGGCTGGCGGTCAGCGCGCCGCTCGCGCTGCTGTCGATGGGTATCGCCGGCGCGGTGGCGCTCGTCGCCGGCGTCTATTCGGCCGAGCGGCGCGGCCGCGCCGGCGACGCCGCGGTGATGGCGGCGAGCCAGGTCGGCCTCGCCGTCCCCAATTTCTGGTTCGGCATCCTGCTCGTGCTCATCTTCGCCGTGCATTGGCGCCTCGCGCCGGCGGGCGGCTTTCCCGGCTGGGACGAGGGTCCCTTGCGCGCGCTCGGCGCGCTGATCCTGCCGGCGATCTCGCTCGGCCTGGTGCAGGCGGCGATCCTGACGAGAGTGACGCGCTCCGCGTTGCTCGAGGCGCTCAACGAGGACTTCATCCGCACCGCGCGCGCCAAGGGCCTGTCGCGCCGCGCGACGCTGTGGCGCCACGCCCTGCCCAACGCGATGACGCCGATCCTGACCATCATGGGGCTGCAGTTCGCCAACCTCATCGCCGGCGCCATCGTCGTCGAGAACGTCTTCGTGCTGCCGGGCCTCGGCCGCCTGATCGTGCAATCGATCGCCAACCGCGACGCGCTGGTCGTCGAGGACTGCGTGATGCTGCTGGCGGCGTTCGTGATCGGTCTCAACTTCTTCGTCGACCTCGCCTGCGCGGCGATCGACCCGCGCCTCAGGGCGCACGCGCAATGAGCGCGAGCGTCGTCAAATCGCGCGGGCGCGCCGGCGCCAGCCTGCGCTTCGGCGCCGCGCTCGTGGCGCTGCTCGTCGGCGCGGCCGCGCTGTCGCTGGTCTGGACGCCCTACCCGGCCGCCGCGATCGACGTGCCGCACCGGCTGCTCGAACCCTCGTGGGCGCATTGGCTGGGCACCGACTCGCTCGGCCACGACGTCGCTTCGCAAATCCTCGCGGGCGCGCAGGTGTCGATCCTGGTCGGCCTCATCGCGGTCGGCATCGGCCTCGTCTTCGGCGTCGCGCTCGGCCTCGTCGCCGCGGCGGCCAAGGGGATCGTCGAGGACGCGATCATGAAGTTTTGCGACTTCACCTTCGCGTTCCCCGCCCTCCTGTCTGCGATCATGCTGACCGCGACCTACGGCGCCGGGGTCGTCAATGCGATCGTCGCGATCGGCGTCTACAACGTGCCGATCTTCGCCAAGCTGACGCGCGCCACCGCCAACGGCGTGCTGGCGCGCGAATTCGTCCTGGCGGCGCGCGCGGCGGGGCGCGGGCCCCTCGCCATCGCCCTCGACCACGTGCTGCCGAACGTCGCGCCGGCGCTGATCGTGCAGGCGACGATCCAATTCGCGATCGCCATTCTGGCGGAAGCCGCGCTGTCTTATCTCGGCCTCGGCGCGCAGCCGCCGCAAGCCTCCTGGGGACGGATGCTCGCCGACGCGCAGAACTGGATGTACGTCGCGCCGCGGCTGGCGGTCTTTCCCGGCGTCGCCGTCGCGCTCAGCGTGCTCGGCCTCAACCTGCTCGGCGACGGCCTGCGCGACGCGCTCGACCCGCGCCTCAGGGCGCGGCGCTGACATGCTGCTCGAAATATCCGACCTCGCCATCGACCTGCCCTCGCGCGCTGCGGCGCGGCGCGTCGTGCACGACGTCGCCTTTTCGCTCGAAGCCGGCGAAAGCCTCGGCGTCGTCGGCGAATCGGGCTCGGGCAAGACCATGACGGCGTTGGCGCTGATGGGGCTCCTGCCCGAGGGCGCGGTCGTCTCCGGCGCCATTCGCTTCGAGGGGCGGGATCTGACGCGGCTCGACGAGGCCGAGATGCGCAAGCTGCGCGGCGATCGGCTGGCGATGATCTTCCAGGAGCCGATGAGCGCGCTGAACCCGCTGCACCGCATCGGCGCGCAGGTCGCCGAGCCGCTCGTCCTGCATCGGGGCATGACCAAGGCTGCCGCCTGGGCCGAGGCGGTCCGGCTGCTCGACCGGGTCCGCCTGCGCGACCCCGAGCGCATCGCCCGCTCCTATCCCTTCGCCCTCTCGGGTGGCGAGCGCCAGCGCGCGATGATCGCGATGGCGCTGAGCTGCGCGCCTAAGCTGATCATCGCCGACGAGCCGACGACGGCGCTCGACGTCACGGTGCAGGCGAAAATTCTCGATCTGCTGGCGAGCCTCAGCGAGCGCTCGAACATGGCGATGCTGCTCGTCAGCCACGATCTCGCGGTGATCGCGCGCCATTGCCGGCGCGTCCTGGTGATGTACGGCGGAACCATCATGGAGAGCGGCCCGGTCGACGCGGTGCTGCGGCGCGCCCGCCACCCCTATACGCGCGCCCTGCTCGAAGCGCGGCCGCGTCCCGGCGCGCCGCGCGGCGAGCGGCTGCGCGCCATCGCCGG
>Ga0181539_1001429_pt1 | contig 26244 bp, 20 predicted proteins | sample PEATcosm2014_Bin_46_FD_119767 | JGI IMG/M metagenome (GOLD analysis project Ga0181539, IMG submission 119767) | Peatland microbial communities from MTU Mesocosm Facility, Houghton, MI, USA - PEATcosm2014_Bin23_60_metaG | ecosystem: Environmental > Terrestrial > Soil > Wetlands > Peat | place... | reverse complement strand
GCCGAACGTGTACGAACGGTCGGCCACGCCGATCCGGTCGACCATGGCCCCGAGGGCCCGGATCTCCTCGTTGGGGAACGGGCGGAAGAGACGGAGCTTCGCGAGGCCGACCTTCTTGCCCTGGGCCCGCAGGTCGTCGACGACCGTCCGGGCGGTCGTGGTCGAGGTCCCCATCGTGATGAGGACGGCATCCGCGTCGTCGACCCGGTACGTGGGAACGGCTCCGCCGTGGGAGCGCCCGGTGGCCTTCTTGTACTCTTCCTCGACGAGGCACAAGGTCGCCGGCACCCGCTCCATCGCTTTCGCCACTTCGTAGCGGAAGTCGACGTATCGGTCCGGGCCCGTGAACGACCCGAGGCGAGCCGACGTCCCCGGATGCAGGGTCGCATGGGCCTCGCGCGGGGGAAGGAACCCGTCCACGACCGTCTGGTCGGGGACATCCACCGGTTCGAGGGTGTGGGATAGGTAGAATGCGTCCTCCATCACCATCACGGGGAGGCGGACGTCCGGGTGCTCCGCGAGGCGGAACGCCATCAGGACCGTGTCGATGACCTCCTGGTTGCTCTCCGCGTAGAACTGGATCCAGCCGGTGTCTCGCTGGCTCATCGAGTCGGTGTGGTCGGCGCCGATGTTCCAGGGAGGACCGACGGCCCGGTTGACGACGCCCATCACGATGGGGTCGCGCGCGCCCGAGGCCCAGTGCACGAGCTCGTGCATGAGCAAGAGGCCATGGCTCGAAGTGGCCGTGTAGGTCCGCGCGCCCATCCCCGAGGCACTGACCACGACCTGGAGAGCGCTGTGCTCGGACTCAACCTGGACGTACTCGGCCTTGAGCGCGCCGGTCGCGACGAGGTCAGCGATCTTCTCCACGATGGACGTCTGCGGGGTGATCGGGTAGGCCGAAACGACCTGGACCCGCGCGAGGCGGACGGCCTGCGCCTGGGCAGAGTTTCCCGAGAGGACCATTACCGTCATGTCGAACCCTCCCTCAGTCCTCCGAGATCATCTCGATCGTCTTCGGCGGGCATTCTTCCGCGCAGATCCCGCACCCTTTGCAGTAATCGAGCTTGATCACGGGGAACCCCTGGTCGTCGAACCCGATCGCATCGTCGGGGCAGAACTTCCAGCAGAAGTTGCACTTCGTGCAGTGTGCGAGGTGGATCACCGGGGTCAGCGTGCGCCAGGACGATGTGTGGATGGTTGTGGTCGGTCGGGAGGCGATCGGACCCTCGGGGAGCGGAGGAAGGGGGTGAGGTACCTTCGGGACCGGCGGGACCGGAGAGGTGGTGGGGTCGATGGTCCGGACCGCGCCGTACCCCTCGATCGCGGCATCCCGGTTCTGGGACGGCTTCGCCGGGGCGTACTTCTCGATCGCCGCTGATATCGCCTCGAGCGAAACGACACCGCTCGCGCGCGCGAGGGCGCCGAGGATGACCGTGTTCACAACCGGCATGGTCTTCGACCCGAGACCGTGCGCGAGCGCGATCCGTGAAGCATCGACGGTCGCCCGGCGCGCCCCGGGGGGCGCCTCGATCTCCGCCGGGGGACGGCGGGAGTTCACGAGCACGAGGCCGCCGGGGCGGAGACCGTCCGCGACCGGGATCACCTTGAGGAGACCCGGGTCGAGAACGACCACGATGTCGGGCTGCGTGATGGAGGTACGGACCTGCATCAGGTGGTCGTCGATCCGGGCGTACGCGGTGACCGGGGCGCCGCGACGCTCGACGCCGAAGAACGGGAAGCTCTGAGGAACCTTGCCGTCGATGAAGGCGGCCTGGGAGAGCATCTCCGAGGCGAGTACGGCGCCTTGGCCACCCCGACCGTGGAAGCGAATTTCGATCATGGGCAACCCCACATCAACTAGCCCGTTGCATAGTTAATGAGCCGCAGGTGAGGCCGGGTTGACGCCCAGTTAATTCGGGGTCCGCGCGTCCGATTTCCCATGGTCGGGATCCGCCCGCTGAAGAAGATCTGGCTCGACGGTCGCCTCGTGGATTGGGACGACGCCCGCATCCACGTTCTCACTCACGGTCTTCACTACGGATACGCGGTTTTCGAGGGGATCCGGTGCCATGACACCCCGAAGGGACCCGCCATCTTCCGTCTCGGCGAGCACACGGACCGGTTCCTCAACAGTGCCAAGATCTACCGGATGAAGATTCCCTACAGCCGCTCGGAGCTCAACCAGGCGTGCATCGACCTCGTCCGCGCGAACGGGATCCCCGAGACGTACCTACGACCGATCGCGTTCTCGGGGTACGGCGAGATGGGGCTAGATCCGACGAAGAGCGCGATCCAGGTCGCGGTCATCAACTGGGTGTGGGGCGCGTACCTGGGCGATGGAGTCGACCAGGGGATCCGCGCGACCGTGTCGAGCTGGATGCGGATGGACTCGCGCTCGCTCCCTCCGCAGGCGAAGTGCGCGGCCAACTACGCGAACTCGGCGCTCGCCAAGATGCAGGCGGTCTCGAGCGGGTATGACGAGGCGATCCTGCTCAACGGCTCGGGCATGGTCGCCGAGGGACCCGGCGAGAACATCTTCCGAGTGATGAAAGACGTCGTGAGCACGCCGCCCGCGAGCTCGGGAATCCTCCGTGGGATCACCCGCGACAGCGTCATCCAGTTCCTCAAGGACGAGCACCTCACGTTCCACCGGACGGACTTCACCCGGGAAGAGCTGTTCACGTCGGACGAGCTGTTCTACACCGGTTCGGCCGCCGGCGTGATGCCGATCCGGGAGGTCGACGGGCGCCCGATCGGGACGGGGTCCTACCCCATCACGAAGCGTCTGCGCCTCCGCTACGAGGCCGCGATCCACGGGAAAGCGCCCGAATACGAGTCGTGGCTCACCTACACTCGTTGAGCCCGTCGAGCGGTAGGGCGCAAGGGCCGCTCGGCGGCCCACCGCGAAGGCCGCCCTAGCATATCCGGGGGAGCTGTTCCCCGCTGGGTAGGTCCAGGATGCGGCTGGTGCCGAGCGACGTTCGGACCCGGACCAGCGGGGGTTGGGTCCCGGGCGGGTCGACCGTACCGATGACCGCCGCGCCTGAGCTGAGCAAACGGAGGGCAGTATCCGCCTCTCCTGCCGGTACGAAGGCAATGAACCGACCCTCGTTCGCGACCGAGAACGGTTCTAGACCGAGGATCTCGCAGGCTCCTCGGACCCCATCCTGGACGCTTACCGACTCTTCTTCAACCCGCATCGGGAGGTTCGCCGACTCGCTGATCTCGATGAGCGCGCTCGTGAGCCCGCCGCGGGTGAGGTCACGCAGGCAGTGGACTTCGACCCCGCCGTCGAGAAGTGCCAACACCGGACCGTTGAGCGGGGCGCAGTCGCTCGAGATGTCGGATTCGAACTCGAGCCCTTCGCGCTCGGCCATGACGGCGATCCCGTGGCGACCGATGTCGCCGTTCAAGAGGATGGCGTCGCCGGCCCGAACGCTCATCGGCCCGATCGTGAGGCGGGTCTCGATGACGCCGACCCCGGCGGTGTTGATGAAGATCCCGTCACCGTGACCCTTGTCGACGACCTTCGTGTCGCCGGTCACCACTCGGACCCCGGCAACTGAGGCGGCGTCCGCCATCGAGCAAACCACTCGCCAGAGGTCCTTGATGGGAAGTCCCTCCTCGAGGATGAACCCGGCGCTGAGGTAGAGAGGGCGAGCCCCGCACATCGCGAGGTCGTTCACCGTGCCGTTGACGGCGAGGCTTCCGAGGTCCCCTCCCCGGAAGAAGATCGGACGCACCACGAACGAATCGGTCGTGAACGCCAGCCTCCCTCCCACCGGGGGCAGGATCGCTCCGTCGTGGAGGGGAGCGAGAAGGTCGTTGGTGAAGGCGGGCAGGAATATCTTCTCGATGAGGTCCCGGGTCATCCGGCCCCCACCTCCGTGGCCCATCTGGACCGTGGGGTTGTCGTCGAGCGGGATCGGGCATTGGAGGACGAAATCCTCGATCATGGCGCGGCGCCTCCGACCGCGGCCGAAGGGGACCGCTCCACCGTCTCGTTGCGGCGGTACTTGTAGTAGGCCGCGCACGCACCCTCCGAGGAGACCATGGTCGCCCCAAGGGGGTGGGTCGGCGTGCACTTCGTGCCGAACGCCGGGCACTCCTGGGGTTTCTTGATCCCTTGGAGGACAAGCCCCGAGATGCACTCCGGGTTCTCTTCCGCGTGATGAGAATCGACCTGAAACCTTCGAGCGGCGTCGAACGCCGCGTAGGGTGGGGCCAGGCCGAGTCCGCTCGCGGGGATCTCCCCGATTCCGCGCCACTTCCGCGGCACGACCGTAAAGACCTCTCGGATCAGCTCCTGGGCCGGTTGATTCCCTTCCCGACGCACGGAGCGTGAGTACTGGTTCTCGACCTCCGCCCTTCCCTCCTCGAGCTGCCGCACGCACAGGTAGACCCCCTGGAGGATGTCGAGGGGTTCGAAGCCGGTGACCACGATCGGTACGTGATAGCGGCGGGCGAGGGGTTCGTACTCCGTGTAGCCCATCACGGTGCAGACATGGCCCGCGGCCAGGAATCCCTGCACTCGGTTGTGACGGGAGCTCAGAATCGCCTCCATCGCGGGCGGGACGAGGACGTGGGAGACGAGGACCGAGAAGTTCGAGATTCCCTCCTCCTTGGCCCGGTGGACCGCCATGGCGTTGGCGGGAGCCGTCGTCTCGAAACCCACAGCGAGGAAGACGACCTCCTTCTCCGGGTTCTCTCGGGCGATCTGGACGGCGTCGACGGGAGAGTAGACGATCCGGACGTCACCGCCGTTCGACTTGACCTGGAAGAGGTCGCTCTGGGAGCCGGGAACTCGCAACATGTCCCCGAACGAGCAGAAGATCACGTTGGGCCTCGCGGCGATATCGACAGCCTGGTCGAGCACCTCGAGGGGAGTGACGCATACCGGGCAGCCGGGGCCGTGAAGCAGGGAGATCTGTGGCGGGAGCAGCGTGTCGATCCCGAACCGGACGATCGCATGGGTCTGCCCTCCACAGACCTCCATGATCGTCCACGGACGAGTGGTCACGCGGGCAATCGCTTCCGCGTACGTCCGCGCGGTCGCCGCGTCGCGGTACTCGTCCAGGTACTTCATCGAACGGGAGCGCTCCCAGTGGTCGAGCCGTCCTTGAGCTGCTCGAGCTCGCCGATCTGCCGGGCGTACTCGAACACCCGCTGCGCTTCCCCCTCGTTGAGGCGGCTGATGGCGAACCCGACGTGGACGATGACGTAGTCCCCCACGGCAGCCTCGGGCGTGTACGCGAGGCTGACCTGCTTTACGATCCCTCCGAACCGGACTCGGGCCATCCTCAGGGTCGGGTCGGCGGGGTCGATGCTCTCAACGCGTCCGGGGATTGCTAGGCACATCGTTCCCTCCGGCCTATTCCGGCGCCGAAGATGGGGTACCGATGCGGGTGGGGGTCTTAACTCGCGCGGCTGCCCAGACTTGACCTACCGATATTCCCCCGTCGTTGGGAGGAATGCGCGAGTGCCAGACGGGTTCCAAACCGGCCTCCGATAGTCTGTCCAGGGTTAATTCCGTCAGGAGACGGTTTTGGAAGCAGCCTCCGGTCAGTACGACCCGCGGCTCTCCCACCCTTCGGGCGATGTCGGCAATGCCCGTCGCGAGCGTCACATGGAAGCGCGCGGCCGCCATCTGAACGTGCTGTCGCTCGGCGAAGAGCGCTTCGACCATCGGACCCCAGTCGAGAACGAACACACCGTTTTCTCGGGTCACCCCATACGGGTAGGGAGCCGCTTCGGGAGAGTGGGGCAGGATCTCCCCGGCGGCGAACTCGAGCGCCATCGCCGCTTCCCCCTCGAAATCGCTCCGCTGGACCAGGCCCAGAAGCGAGGCGACAGCGTCGAAGAGACGTCCCGCGCTGCTGGTGCGAACGACTTGGACGGACCGACGGAGCATCGTCCGGACGACCGGTCCCTCCACGCGGTCGAAAGACGCGAGCGCGGCTCCGCCCTCTTCGAGCGCGCGTTCTCCCCCCAGTTCGAAAAGAAGGCCGGCCGCGGAGCGGCGGGGTTCTCGGACGGCGGTGTCCCCTCCGGCCAGGGGGAAGGTTCGGAGATGTCCTACGCGCTCGAAGTCGTTCGCGTCGACTCGCAGGAACTCGCCGCCCCAGATGGTACCGTCGGTCCCGTATCCGGTCCCGTCCCAGGCGACCCCAAGGACCGGCGGTTCGACCTCGGCGTCCACGAGGCAGGAGAGGACGTGCGCGTAGTGGTGTTGCACCGCTAGCGTGGGCAGGCCGATCTCGAGGGCGTAGCGGGTCGAAAGGTACTCCGGATGCATGTCGTGCGCGACGAGTTCGGGCGACCAATCGTAGAAGTGGCGGAGGTCGTCGACGGCCCTTCGGAAGGCGGCGTACGTCTCGGCGTTGTCGAGGTCCCCCAGATGCTGACTGACGATGACCCGGTCTCCGAGCGACACCGCGATAGTGCTCTTGAGCTGGGGACCGACCCCGAGCGTCGCGGGCAGATGGCGGCCAACGGAGACGGCCAGAGGAGCGTAACCGCGAGCGCGACGGAGGATCTGCAACCGGCCCCGAAGGATCTGAGTCACGGAATCATCGACCGGCCGAACGATCGGACGGTCGTGGACCACGAACCCGTCGGCCAGGGTCCTCAGCCGTTCGTGGGCCTCGTCGTTGTCGATGCAGATCGGCTCGTCCGAGAGGTTGCCGCTGGTCGCAACGAGCGGCAGAGCCATCTCGCGGAGCAGGAGATGGTGGAGCGGAGAGTACGGGAGCATCACGCCCACCATCGGGTTCTGCGGTGCCACGGACGGGGCCAGCGTCTTCGACTCCGCGCGTCCGTTCAGGAGCACGATCGGACTCGCCGGGGACTCGAGAACGCTCTTCGCTAGGGAGTCCACCTCCACGACCGATTCTGCCGCCACGATGCTCGGGAACATGACAGCGAACGGCTTCCGTCCCCGCTGTTTGCGGGCCCGAAGCCGGTGGACAGCCTCCTCGTTCGTGGCGTCTGCTAGAAGCTGAAACCCGCCGATCCCCTTCAGAGCGAGAATCCTTCCTTCTTTCAACCACCCCGTCGCTTCTTCGATCACTCGTCCCTTCGTGGTGAGAGCGACTCCGTCCGAAGTCTCGAAGGTGAGACTAGGGCCACAAGTTGGGCAGGCGGTCGGCTGGGCGTGAAAGCGCCGGTTGGTCGGGTCGTGATACTCGGCGTCGCACTCCGGGCACATTTCGAACTTCTTCATCGAGGTCCGGGGGCGGTCGTACGGAAGGCTCTCTATGATCGAGTAGCGAGGACCGCAATTCGTGCAGTTCAGGAACGGGTAGCGAAATCGACGGTCCGCCGGGTCCCACATCTCCCTGAGGCAATCGGAGCACGTCCCCACGTCGGGGGGCACGACCGTCTGTCGAGGACCCGCGGGAGGGCTAGGCAGCACTCGGAAACTCTCCTCGGTGGAGCAGGGCACGGGTTTTGACTCGACCGATTCGACCACGGCGAGCGGGGGCGCATCGACGGTCAGACGACGCAGGAACTCCTCAAGCATTGGCTGAGGTCCCTCGGCCTGAATCAGCACACCTTGTGCGTCGTTTAGCACCCAACCGACGGCTCCCAACTCCCGAGCAAGTCGGTAGACGAACGGCCGGAAGCCGACCCCCTGAACCGTGCCCCGGACGCGAACCTCGATTCGCTCCCGCTCCGCCTCAACCACCCCCCGAGATCTCAGGCCCTACATCGACCGTTCCGGGCCGTTCAGCGTCCTCGAATCTTGAGGGCCGGATTCCGGAAGACGTAGTCCCACGTGCATGGGCAAAGGGGGCCTTTAATAGGTCCGTAGATGCGGACGGACGCTACGCCGGCTTGATAGTCCGCACCGAGGAGGTTTTCTGGTTAATCAGTGGCGCTCGCGGGTACAAGATTGCCGGCTGAGTCCTCCCGTGGGGGAGACGTCAACACCGACACAGGAGCGGACGGACGGGGGCCTCGGCCCGTCTGCGAGCACCGCCAGGGCCACGACGCGGCCAATTGCCATCGCACAGACCCCTGTTCCTTCATTGTGCTGGTTGCCTTGGGCATCGTTTCTCAGGAAAAGGCGTTAAGGGGAGTTCGGTCTCGCTGTCAGTGGTATGGCTGGACGGAGGGCGTTCATAACTGGCGTGACCGGGCAAGATGGTTCCTACCTCGCAGAGCTCCTCCTCGGGAAGGGGTACGAGGTCTACGGCTTGGTCCGACGCCAGAGCAACCCAAACATGTCTAATCTTGCCGCCCTTCGAGAACGGATACATATCTTGGACGGGGACCTCACCGATCAATCCTCCCTCGACCACGCGGTCAAGGTTGCCAACCCGGACGAAGTCTACAACCTAGGGGCGCAGTCCTTTGTCGCGACGTCGTTCGCCCAGCCGACCCTTACCGGCGAGGTGACGGGTCTCGGGGCACTTCGATTGCTCGAAGCGGTACGGTCACACGCCCCCAATTCGAGGTTCTACCAGGCTTCCTCTAGCGAGATGTTCGGGTTAATCGGGGGGGAACCTCAGAATGAGACAACTCCATTCCACCCCCGAAGCCCGTACGGAGTGGCCAAAGTCTACGCGCACTGGGCTTGCGTCAACTTCCGTGAAGCTTACTCCATGTTCATCTCGAACGGGATTCTGTTCAACCATGAGTCTCCTCGGCGCGGCCTGGAGTTCGTGACTCGCAAGATTACCGACGGCGTCGCCCGAATCGCACTGGGCAAGGCGGACTCGATCACTCTCGGGAATCTCGATGCGCGGCGCGACTGGGGGTACGCCCCGGAGTACGTCGACCTCATGTGGCGGACATTGCAACACGATTCGCCGGACGACTTTGTGGGCGCCACGGGGGAGGCCCACACCGTTCGTGAGTTTCTCGAAGAGGCTTTCCGAGTCGCAGGAGTCGAAAGCTGGCAGAAACACGTGAAGGGGGACGTCAGATACAATCGACCCGCGGAGGTCTTCGCGCTGCGCGGGGACGCGCGCAAAGCAAAGCGAGTCCTAGGCTGGGAACCCAAGACGCGATTTGGGGATCTGGTTCAGTTGATGGTCCGGGCGGACCTCAAACGCATTTCAGAAGCAGCCTGAGCTGGAGATTCGCTGCGGTCGGCGAGTTGTGTAAGTTCGATCCAACCGTTCACCGAACCGCTGGGAAGCGAACCCTGGGCAGGCCGCCCGCAAACTCCACCGTACACCGGCGCTGAGCGTTGAGCTCCAAGGGTATTTGTAACGACCTTGGTTCTCGCGGTCGTTGCCCGCCTTGTCCTGCGATACAATCCTCAGCCTCTGCTTCCTGTTCGTTTCCGTCCTTCCCCTTGGGACTTTCATCCTTCGGGTGGGTGAAAGAATCCTGGGGCGATCGCTCGGTCTTACCTTAGTGGAACGTGTCCTGGTCGCGTTCTACTCGAGCGGAGCCGTACTCTTCGTTGTTGCATCCCTCCCGCTACCCATCTACGGCTCTCCCTTACTGATCGTTCTGCTGGCCTTTGGGGCGGCTGCCTACACGGCTATTGCCCTCCGCGAAAGGGGGCAAGGAGTTCGATCGGCCCTCACGTTTCTACTACGGCCAGTGGGGCTGGCGCTCGTCATCGGTACAGTGGGACTACTGATCTTGGAAGTCCTTCCGATCTCGCAAATCATCTTCCCGAACACCTACGATGGCGGGGCCACCACGCTGTGGATCAACCTAACTGTAAGCGGCCACACCCTGCCTTGGACGCTCGAACCATACGCTCAGTGGGGAGTTGTTTACCCGCTCGGAACGACCGTCTGGATGACCACCCCCGTCCTGCTTCTCGGATGGTCGGTGATTTCAACCCCAGTGCTCCTGCTCCCGCTCTTTCTCAGCCTCACAGTCCCCGCGGCATTCTGCTGGGGGACCCGGTTGACGGATTCTCAAGCTCGGGGGAAGCCCTACGTTGGACTACTCTTCGCGGCCTTCTTTGGTCTCGTCGCAAGTTGGCCGCGTCTCCTAGTGGGTGGAGCATACGACTTCGTTCTTGCGTTACCCCTGCTCATCGTGATGATGGGTTTGGCTCGCCCGTTTGTAGAAGGGTCGCCGCGACCGTGGAAAGCTGTAGCCCTCATGGGTCTCTTGGTCGGCTCCTTGACTACCCTCAGCCCCGCCGCTAGCGAACTGTTTGTTCTCCTGCTCGTGGCGAGTGTCGTGGCATTCCAGAAGGGTGGAGGCCACGTGGTAAAGGCGTGGCTGATGCGAATCGCGGTGGTTGGAACCATCGGCGCGGCGTTTGCGATTAGGAGCTTCATAGGGTTCGCGACGTGGTTCTCGTATCCGGGTCACGTTCTCTCGGAGGCGGGGAGCCCGCCATTTGTCTCCCCAACCTCTCCCTATCCGTTCAACCTTCGACTCGTCTTAGGCGAACTGGATCCGTTCGTCCCTTGGAAGGCCAAACTCTCCCCGTTTCCGTACTTGAGCCTCGAACTCCAAGTTCTCTTGGCGGCAGGTATAGTCCTGGTATTCCTCGTCTTCGTTGCGCCGCCGTTTCGGCGTCTCGAGCTCCTGCCGGCCGGTCTTTGCGAAACCACCGCGGTTGGAGCCGCTACTGCGTTTGCCTTAACCGGTTTCTTGGTGTTGACGACTATTCCGGGGTCTCCTTTGACGCCTCTCCAGGCGATCTCGTCTCTATCCGAAGCCTCGATTGTGCTGTTCGTGTTCTTCCAGGTGTTCTCACTAATCCCGATTGTAGCTGCCGGCAGTTTGTTTGCCCGACGCCATCCGGCGATTCAAAGAGACTTCTCAAGTGGGAGGGGCCGGTGGCCGCGGGTCAAGTGGGCGACAGGAGGGCTCCGTCGGAGGGATACAATCGTTTCCATTGGATTAGTAATCGTAATCGCTGTACCTCTGGTGTCAGGGGCGTACACATCCGCGGTAAGCGTTCCCAGTCTCCTGAATGGCGAGACGGAGAAGACGGCTAACGTAACGAGTTTTGACCTTGACGCGCTCGAATGGGTTGGAGCTCACCTCCCCTCGTGTTCCAGGGTCCTCGCGGCTCCGGGGTCCGCTGCTCAATTCCTCCCCGAGTATGCCAATGTCCACCTTGTCTATCCGATGAATCCTCAGCCGGTCAACCTGTCATACGCGATTGTAGTGGAGAACTTGACCGGCGGAGTCTACTCGAGCATCACGCGATCCGACCTGCTCCTCCTCGATGTCACTGAAGTCTTTGTAACCGGTCAGAGCTCGGTTTCCTATCCGCCGTTCTTGCTCTCGCCCCTGGTCGAATCCACTGATTTTAGGGCCGTCTTCCAGGATGGAGACGCGGCGGTACTGAACTTTCTCCCGGGATCCTCGGCATTTGCATGTCAGGGCTAAGGGTCTATATCCTGCCAATGCCAGACACTCACTGGCTCCACAGAGCGTGCAAACAGAGAACACGCGAGTCAGGTTCATTCCGTGACATTTCCACCGAGACCGAGCCGATTTCAATGGATCGCGCATGATGCATTGCGCCGAACGATACGAGAGGGTTTTCCTTCGGAATGGATGGTGTCACGTCGACTTTCATTCACCGCGAAATGATACCTGACCGCTTGTACACCGCAATCCGACCCGGGTCGAAACCCTTCTGCCGATGAAGCTACTAATCGTGACCGAGCCAGCCCCGGCGGGCTTCTCAGTGCAATTCCGGATTTGCCTCTCGGTAGCGAAGGAACTTACAGAGTTCGGAGAGGTTCATGTCGCATCTACCTACATTCATCCGAACAAGGTTCAGGATTTGCGACGACTAGGAGTTTCAGCGCGAGTCCCTCGGGGATTCAGCAACTTCGCGCTTGGATTCTCAGACCGGGTAACACGGTACGAATCCCTCCTATGGGGTGGGAGCTGGGCCCTTGAAGGACTGCTGCAGACCAACAGTCGGGTGATACAGAACGTAACCGAGTCAGAATCGTACGACTTTGTTCTCAACACCTCCTACACTATTCCCTGCGACGCCGATGTTCTTTGGATGATGGGTTCTCCCCTTGACGCTACCCTTTCGACTCTCGCGATGTCCAGCAGATGGATGCGAATGGTCAATGCCCTCGGATCACCAGAGGTTCGTGCAATCGATCGTTCGCTGCTTAAGCGATTGTTCTCCAGGTCAAAGAAAGCTGTCGCGAACTGCAACTACAATCGAGCTCGCTGGGAATCTCTCGGGTTTCCGATGGCAGGCGTGGTGTACAGCGCCTGTTTGGCCGGATTCAACCCCACCACTCCGAGTCCCTTGAGGAACTATGTCCTCGCCTACCTGGGAAAGGAGACTGAACTAGAGACCCTTTCACGGTGTTTGGAACATGGCATCCGAATCGTCGGCTTCGGCTCGAAGATCCCTAGCTCGATGGTCAAAGTGTCGAACGGAGGCGGAGAGTTCGACTTCAGAGGGAAGGTTTCGGACGAGGAGCTGACCCGTCTCTACACGAACGCTCTGTTCACCGCCCTCCCAGTCACCGATGAACCATTCGGTGAGGTGCCCCTTGAATCGATGGCATGTGGAACACCCGTTTTGACCTACGGTCGCCAAGGTCAGCTCGAGTCGATCATCGATGGACGTACAGGGTGGTTGGTGGCAAACTCGGACGAGTTTGTTTCCCGCGCGACGGATTTGTGGGAACGTAAGTCAACCGGAATCGCGTCGCAGGCCTGCCTGACTCAGGCGGCTCGATTCTCGTCTGTCAAAGTCGGCCGAGAGCTCTACCGGTTTGCCCTGCCAGCATAACTGCGACTACGCGACGGCATTCGAAAGAAGCGCGACCTGCTCAACACGCCATCGTGAGTACTGGAAAGAGTGCCGGACCCCACTGAGTATCTTGCGCCGAAGATTCTGGGAAGATTCATGCGGTCCGTGTCCGATTTCACCGCGCGGTCTCTATCATGATTCCGGAGTTGGCGGCGTAGACCACTCCCCACGCATCGGAGATGGAGCTACGTGTAAGCTGTTTGGACATGATCTGCCAGATAAAGGGGAAGCCTCCACCCTTCTGGTAACTCAAAACAGATTGCTAGCCGCCTATGCTCCCTTTCCCGATCGCGTTCAAACCACGCTCGTGGCCGCCCCAGTGGCTATATCCGCCGCGCCCCGGTCCGGTCGTTGCTAAGTCGTTGCCGACTGCCTGAGGGAAGATGAAACACTCAATCGCGTTCGTCTGTTGCTCGCGCGCACGGGATGGAACCTTCATCGACGGTCGGTTGCTCTTCAATCTGGTGAGAGAGCGGGTCCCCGCTCGCTGGTACCAGTGCGTGGACCCTTACAGTGCCCACGATTACTTTTGCGAAGAAGGGGTCGTCCGGGGGCTACACCTACCAGGCCACACTTTGGAGGAGGGAATCAATCGATTATGGGTCTTCCCACGTCGACTTAGGAACCTGAGAGAGGAGGTCGTTCTGGCGATGGACCCGACGCTAGTCAACCTTCCGTTGAAGGGAAAAGTCGGGATCATCAAAGTAAACGACATTCGGCCCCTCACAGTGTACTCGGACCGGTTCGCGACACGCCTGATGTTCTCGTACGCCCTGAACCGGCTGCGCAGATTCGAATGGATAGTGACTCTTTCAGACTACACGAAGACCCAACTCGAGGCCGAAGGCATCGATCGAGATCACATCGAAGTGCTACCCGAGCCATCGAGATTCTATGTGGAGAAGAACCTCAGAGTAGAGAGAACTTGGCATCCAGCTAGCGGCCAAGACCCTTTCATGGTCACATACGTGGCGACCGATCGCCCTTACAAGAACGTCGATTTCTTCCTGCAACTAGCAAAGAAATTCGGAGATGAGGGAGCTGGGATAGGTTTTCGTCTGGTTTCTCGGCTACGCCCTGCGACCTTCCGTAAGATTGAATCGCTAGGCCTCCGGAACTTTACGGTTCTTGAGTCGGTGGACAACATCGCGGGTGTTTACGAGAGAACAGATCTGCTGGTCCATCCATCACTGTATGAGGGATTTGGTCTCCCACTGGTGGAAGCCATGTCGTTTGGCATTCCGGTACTGGCCAATCGACGCCGGCCGATGTCCGACGTGGTCGGCGACGCAGGGATTCTTCTCGAGCCGAACGACCTGGATGGCTGGGCGGACTCCATACGAGCGCTTTCGGCGGGAATCGGTTATGATGAACTCAGCCGACGAGCCTTCGAGAGATCCGATGCGTTCGCTCCAGAGCGAATACGCCTGCGAGTTCAGGACGCGTTTTCAAAGATCTTGGCATGAACAGCTTAGGGGCTCTTCGGTGTTGGACCAGTCGTGAGTAGCTAATTGCCTCGATCGGATTATGGAAACGCGCCCTTTCGGCAAGCTCTGTCGAACCTCAGCCGTTTTGGGACCCTACCGACGCTCCAGCTCTTGGACCCGCTGTTCTATTAGCCCGTTGTGTCCCCCGGTCTTACAGTCGCGATGAGCTCCCCTGTTGACTCGGATGTCGACCACGCTGAAAGCCCGACCGGCGAACCCCCGGCATGGGAAGGAGGAGCGCGATTGGTTGGAAGAATTCCGCACGGGCACCTCATCGCACTGGTCAGTCTGGTGGTGGCCTACACCACTGCCATAACCTATCTGAGCCAACTGAGAATCGACAACTTCTACGCCGGCGCCTGGGACCTGGGCATCAATCAGCAGATGCTCTGGACCTCGGCCCATGGGTTCCTCCTCTACGAGACTCCCGATAGAGCATTCTACGGCACCCAGTCTTTTCTCGGCGTTCACAGCACTTACCTCGCCCTGGCGGTAGTTCCGCTCTACTCAGCCGCGCCCTATCCGGCAACCCTTTTCGCATTGCAAAGCGCGGGAGTGGCGATCGCCATCTTCCCGTTGTACTTCCTTGCAAGAAGGGTGATTTCGAATCCGTTCCTTCTCTTCCTGGTCCTTGCCCTCTTCCTGCTGAATTTCGGAGTCATCTCCGGACTCCTGTATGATTTTCATTGGGAGGCGTTCGTTCCACTGGAGTTTCTGTGGTTCTTCGTGCTCGTTCGACAACGGTCCTACCGACTGAGTCTGATACCCATGATCGCGGGCTTCCTCACCCTCGAAGTCTTTCCCTTCCTTGTTGGGGGAATTGTCCTCCTGGTCTTTTACGAGAGGGTCCGAGCCCTTGGTCTTCGCATGAAGGAGCTTCTTCGGGATCGCGATGTGCGGATTCAGATTGGGTTCCTTTCACTCGCCATACTTGCGTACCTAGCAATCCGCCTGATTCAGTATTGGGTAATCCCGCCACTCGTCGGTTCGCAGAGCGTCTCAGGTCAACTATCCGGCGCAGTCACCTCCCCCTTCGCCATCTCCGTGACCGCCCAGAGCTTCCCGCTCTCTGTGCTTTACTGGGTCCTGCTGTTGGCGAGCCTCGGGTTCATTCCCCTCTTCGCTCCGAAGAGCTTGTTGCTCACACTCCCATGGTTCATCAATTCGGTCTTGCTGATGCCCGCCGCCTCCAGCGCGTTCGGAAATCAGTACGCACTGGTCGCGATGACGACGCTGTCTGTTGCCTTCATTGAGGGGTTCGCATTGTTGCCCCGAAAGCGAGCTGACCTGAGGTCGTCGCTTGTGTTCGGCTTTGGTGCGATCATGGTTGCGGCAATAGCGGGTGCCCTGGCCTTCTGGGATTCCCGGGCCCTGCTGTCGGGCGCAGTCAATGCCGCGCTTTGGTCTGCTTTGTTGATTCCCCCGTTTGTCGTTCTTCTGTCCTACTTCATCTCGATCGCGGTTCGACGACCGGTCACCACTCCCCGCTCGAGACTCACTGGTCCTCGGGCCGTTCGTTGGCGTACTCTGAGGACACCGTTGTTAGCTGGAACGGTCACGGTCTTGATAGCGTTCAACGTCGGGATGAGCCCAATCAACCCCACGAACTTTCAGGCCACCGCGATGCCGGGCTACTCATTTCAATTCGGAAGCAGTCCGGTCTCTTCCCAGATGGGCTGGATCTCCAGTTATGTCCCCCAGAATGGGGTGATTCTTGCGGCAAACAATCTTTTTCCGTTTGTGGCCAACAATCCGAACGCGTGGCCCACTCCCTGGTATCCCTATGGTTCGCAGCCCCCTCCCCCGTACTTTCCGTTCAACGAATCCCATCTTCCAAAGTATGTCCTCATCGACTCCTCTCAATGGTCGACGTTTCCGACGAGTATCGAGGCGGCCCTGCTAAACGACTCAACCTATGGACTCGTCTCGTACATCTTTTCCCAAGCCTGGCCGGGAACAGTGTATCTCTTCGAACAAGGGTACACTCAAGTCCCAGTTGTTCGGGATGCGACTCCGACGTCCCCCACATATTTCTTCACCTCTTCGAACCTTTCACTCGGTCCGGCTGGCGTGGCCATTCATACCAGCAGCGCCAAGTTCGGCGAGGCAATCGAAAGCCGATTGGCGAGTCCGACCTCCTCCAATAACACCAACGTTTGGTACGGACCCTACTTGACTTTCCCAAGTGGAAGCTATCGCCTTACGTTCAACCTTTCCGGCTCGCCAAACTTTGCAGGTCCGCGGCCGAACCAGCCGGTACTTCTACTCGATTCGAGCCCGCGTATCGCCGGTGCTCCATCCATTTTGTCAGTTGTGATCACAGCTTCACAGCTAAGCGACCTGGAATGGGAGACTTTCTCTTACAACATCACACTGACTTTACCCTACCCTCTGGTTGAGTTTCGGGGTTACGTTTACAACATTGACGGTCAGCCGGCGGGACAAGTGGTTCTGAACTACATCGAGCTGTCGCCGATCTGAGTTTAATGAACTGACCGCGCCCAAGGTTGGTGGCGGCACGCCGGGTACGTGCACCACCCCAAACCCATCAGTGCGAAAAATGGATGCGGTCAGCCGACCCGAAGGTCCGCTAAGTCGGTCCAGTCATCGGACTAATTTCCTTGACGGTACGGATGACAGCCTCTTGATCCTCGGGCGTCAGGAACGGAGAAATCGGGAGACTGAGCTCCTCCTGAGCTATCCTCTCGGATACAGGAAAAGCTCCCGGGCGAAATCCCAACGAGGCATATGCTCCTTGGAGGTGAGGAGGAATCGGGTAGTGTATGATGGAGGGTATCCCCGTTGACGTAAGGTGTTCTTGTAGGGCATTTCGATGGGCGTGGCGAATTGGGAAGACATGCCACACGTGGCTCGAGTCCGAATCGGAGGGGAGCCAGCAGCCGGAATGACTGAGTTCCTGAAGATAGCGGGCGGCTCGGTCGCGACGTCTAGAATTCCATACGTCCAGTCGTCGTAGCTTCACTCGCAGCACGGCGGCCTGAATCTCATCCAAGCGAGAATTGACACCGGGTATCGGATGGATGTACTTCTCTTCTGACCCATAGTTCCCCAGTAGACGAATACGGGCAGCAAGCTCGGGGTCATCTGTCGTTACTGCGCCTCCGTCGCCGAAAGCCCCGAGGTTCTTTATCGGATAGAAGCTGAAGGCAGTCAGGTCCGCGATCGAACCTACCACCTTTCCATCTACTCTTGCCCCGTGTGACTGAGCTGCGTCCTCCACGACGACGAGGCCGCGGCGATGGGCGTCCTCCACAATCTGCATGAGGTCGCCGACCGACCCGTAAAGATCCACAGGTATGACCGCCTTCGTCTTGGCGGTGATTGCATGGCGAAACGATTCTGGGTCCATTGTGAACGAATCAAGGCGAACATCGACCGGGATAGGCTTCGCTCCTGAGTAAGTGACGGCCAGCCAAGTCGCGATGAACGTGTGGGCAGGGACAATGACCTCGTCCCCCGGACCGACTCCTATAGCCCGGAGGCTGAGGTGAAGAGCATCGAGACCGTTGCCCACTCCCACACAGTGTCGAACCCCGCAGTAGGCGGCATACTCCGATTCGAAATCGTGAATTTCTGGACCCTGGATGAATTGCGCGTTCCGTACGACCCGGGAGATCGCGTCTGACAGTTCAACGCCTAGCTCCTTCTCCTCGGCCTCGAAGTCGTACCATCTAACTTGCACGGCGAACCCTCCGTCGGGTTAGGAACTCATCGTAATCGCGAATGTAGTCGGCCTCCTCGTACTTTGCCGACGCGAGGACGAGATAGAGGGTGTCTTTCTCACAGGTTCGCTGCTCGGACCAAACCATGGGGGGGAGGTAAAGGCCAACGGTCGGATCATCCAGAAGGATCGTTCGACGGTGGATCCCCGTGTCGACTTCAACTCTCAACGTACCATCGAGACAGATTATCAGCTCGTGGAGTGTCTTGTGAGCGTGGCTCCCCCTGAGCGCACCCTTCTTCTGGGATCTTATGTAGAACACCCTGGCAATTCTAAACGGGATTCGCGTCTTTTCTTCGATGACAGTGAGAGCTCCGCGGGAGTCTGACGTCGTCCAGAGCCGAATCAGGCGGCATTGTGGCAAAACCCGCTGCCGCACCTTCTCCGTTCCTGCCTGAGGGCATCAAGGGTTAAGCCTTTTGATGGGGGCAATGCTGGGCGTTCGGCCAGGATTGAATCCGTAAATGGAATACTTACATGCATTGAGTCGGCCCTGCGATGATCGGATTGGCACATAGAAACGGATTTGCGTTTTCATCATGCTTGCACTTGGAAAGCCCCGGAGGAGGATTGCGCGAAGGGATTCAAGGCAGCCCGGCCCGCCAGGTTCGTAGAGACTTCCAGGATTCGGGGTGAGAAGTTGGACCCGCTGGTGTCAGTAATCATCCCTGCCTACCGTAGGCCTGTGGGGGTTCGTCGCGCAATCGAATCGGTATTGGCGAACTCGTATTCGAATTGCGAAATCATTGTCGTGGACGATGCCGCTGACGAGGAAACTCGACAAACAGTGCTAACGTTTGGAAGCGGACGGGTTCGGTATCTTCCTCACATCCGGCGGACTCTGACCGCAGAAGCAAACAACGACGGGATCAGGTCATCTAACGGAGAAATCATAATCCTCGCGAGCGACGACCTAGTGTTTGCTCCCGACGCGATTGAAAGATTCGTGCACACTTTCGATAGCGAACCTCGGATCGGTTGGGTCGGAGCCGTCGTTTACTACCAAGATCCTCATGATGTCATTCAGACCGCGGGCATCTATCTAACCCCATTCGCACGAAGGTTGATTACTATCGGCGAGAACAAGCGGGACACGGGACAATATACGGCGCCCTACGAAGTAACGATTGTTGATTCCTGTACCGCGGTCCCGCGGAGTGTTCTGGCCCGAACCGGCCTGGTCGACACGACGCAGTTTCCATTCTATCACGACCTGGCCTCGATTCAGCTCGTCGCGCGGGGGTTGGGTTATCGAATAATCGTTAATCCGTCTATCAAAGCTTGGCACGAGCGGCCGTTAGAGAATCGACAAAGCCGGGCTCTTGTGTCCCCATTGCGATCCTACTACATGGTACGCTCTCGAATCTTCCTTGAACGAGGCTTTGACGACAAACTTCACCGATTGACCTTTGCACTCTCGCTTCCGCTCTTTGTCGGTCACTTCATTATCCAAGCTCTCGCCCTTGACCGAGTTCCAGCCCGAGTGAAGAGGTCGGTGGTGAGTGCTATGCTCCAAGGGTTGAAGGATGGCCTTCTCAACCGGAGGGGGTTAGTCTTCCCTCAGTTCAACTTGGTCCCCTCCGCGCAACCCGGGGAGGATTGATTTGCGCGGGATTAACGCCGATTACCAAGCAGAAAGGGGCGCGGTTGGGAGAAGGCACAAGGGGGACAACCCTCCTCCCATAATGTCTGGCTACTCGGAAAGCGGTGTTCGGCAAGTGAACGGAGGCTCTTTCATCCCCTAGAGTGTCCGAAAGGCGAGAACGAGCTTACCGAGGGCAGCGGAGTGGAGTACGATGAAACGGCGCACGTCGGTCCTTGTTACCGCGATCGGCAGCACCACGGCTCAGTCCGTAGTAAAGGGTCTCCGAAAGCAACGGGAACGTCCGGTGAGAGTCATCGGGACGGACACCCACAAGGAACGGGAGACAACGGGACAACTCTATTGTAATCGCTTCGTGACCGTACCCCCGGCATCTGAAGTTTCAGATTACGTTCGCGCATTGCGACGTATCGTCAAAGACGAAGATGTGCGCTTGCTGGTTCCCATCCACGACCGAGAGCTTGCAGTTCTCGCCCGTCACAGGACCGCTTTTCTCGATAGCTGTCTAGTACTGGTTTCTCCGTTCGATTCCGTTCAGATCTGCAACGACAAGTGGCGGACCTACCAAGCCCTGACGAAGTGGAAGATTCCCACGTTTCGAACTATGCTACCGGATCTGGGCAGGCCGCTCGCAGACCAAGTCCGTGCCGAGGGGTTCCGGTATCCTCTCATCGCGAAGCCAAGGGACGGGGTCAGTAGCCGGGGGCTGCAGGATATCCTTGGTCCTGAAGACCTGGTCTTGCTGAAACGGGTGATGAATCCGATTCTTCAGGAGAAGAGAGATGGACCGGAGTTTACCATTGACACTTTCTCGAATCGAAACGGAGTGCTCGCCATTGTTCCGCGGTTGAGAATCGAAACAAGGTCTGGGATATCTTACCGAGGCCGGACGATGCACGATTCGGGTCTTGAGCGGCTGGCCGGGGAGCTGGTCGAGCGGCTGCGAATTCTAGGACCGGCAAACGTTCAGGTCATCCGAACCTCGGAAGGCGATCGAGTCGTCGAGATCAATCCAAGGTTCTCTGGGGGTCTCCCATTGACGATTGCGTCGGGGGTCAACACCCCACTTATGGCGCTTCGGATGGCGTGGGGAGAGAAGTTGCGCAGAATCGGCAGCTTTCGGGCCGTTACAATGTGCCGGCGATGGGAGGAGGTATTCTACTTTGGAGCTTAGTGGCCTGCGAGTCTTGGTCACGGGTGGAGCCGGCTTCATCGGTTCACATATCACGAATCAATTGGCCGACGCCGGAGCGGAGGTTGTCGTCTACGACAACATGGCGCGCCCGGCTCCGCCCTCGATCGGCCATAGCGAGGTTCGTGTAGTTACGGGGGACATTCTTGACTACGACCGACTTCGAACCGCGTGTCGTGGTGCGGACGTCATCTCCCACCACGCGGCTCAACTCGAAGTGACCACTTCCTTGAGCAACCCCCTCGAGGATCTGAGAATCAACACCGAAGGGACCCTCAACGTCCTCCGTGCGGCTCATGAAGTGAAGGCTAGAAAGGTAATCCTTGCCTCGTCCGCATGTGTTTACGGAGAGGCTCAGTATGTTCCTCAGGACGAGAACCATCCTACGGAACCGAACTGGCCGTACGGGGTGAGCAAGTTGGCCATGGAGAAATACGCCCACGTGTTTTCTGCCTACTATCAACTCCCGATTGTATCAATCCGGTACGCGATAACGTACGGTGAGAACGAATGGTATGGTCGAGTCTTAACCGCGTTTACGAAGCGAGCCATCGAAGGAAAGCCGCCGGTTGTGTGGGGAGATGGCAAGCAGGTCCGGGACTTCACATACGTCGGCGACGCCGCCCGGTTGCACACCCTCCTAATCCAAACAGACGAGGTGTTGGCAGGAGAATTCAACGCTTCTACGGGCGTCGGAACTACAATCTCAGAGTTGGCCGCCCTCTTTTCGAGAACCTTCCATTTGGGATTGCCTGTTACGGAAGCCATCGCGGAGGGCGAAGAATCGCGGGAGGTGCACGGTCGGGTTCGCCTGCCCCTCGAATTGAAACGAATGGTGCTTGCCAACGACAAAGCCAGAGCGCTTGGTTGGAAACCGACCATCGGTCTCGAAGAGGGTGTGCGCCGAGAGATGGCATGGGCTCGCGAGCACCTCGACCATTGGCAAAGGCCGTCGGCCTAGGCTTGGAATGCCCGAAGTACTGTGTCTAGCTCCACTCAGTCCGTGAAGAGCATTCGTAGGGCCGTCATTCTGGACTGGGACGGGACGCTCGTGGACAGCTCCTCGCGACAGTACCACTGCCATCGGGAGATCCTGAAAGGAGAGGGCCTCCGTTCCAGACTCTCGTTCGAGGACTTCTGGAGACTTCGTCGTGGCGGAAAGAAAATCCGTGAGCTTCTCCCCGGGAGCCTTGCGCCCGAGATAGTTCAACGGGTCGAGGCGAGATGGGTTTTGACCATCGAGTCCCCGCAACTCCTCCGGCTGGACGCTCTCTATCCGGGTGCTCGACAATGCCTTGGACTCCTCAGGCGTACTTGCGATCTCTATCTCTGCTCGCTTCGCCAGGATTCGTCCGCCCTGCACGAACAACTCAGACGATTACACGTGGTGGACTTCTTTGCCGACATCTTCGTGGGATCTCCCATTGGACGACGATCCAAGCGGGACCTGATTCTACCCGCTGTCCTGCATCCGTCGGGGCCGGTGGGTCCCGTGATTGTGGGGGACACGGAAATTGACGTGATGACCGGACGCGAGGCGTGCATCCAGACCGTGGCGGTGTCCTACGGAAACCGGTCTCGGAGGTTCCTGACCCAACTTCACCCGGACATCATCGTTGACCGGATCGGTGACATTCCTGACGCCGTAGGTATCAAGCAGAAGGGAGTCTCGAGGGCAGCGCGATTGCGATCGAATCTTCAGTGACGCCCAGACGGATCGAACCTGGGGTGCGTCCGTTTTGTTCCCTACCTGCCGCTAGCCTGCCTGAGTTATGACGAGAGATGGAGTACGCAATCGTCTCCCACAAGGGCGGAGTCAATGGTCGCTCGACGGCCGGTGCATTTCACATGACAGTTCATGCCGAGTATGCTTGAAGACATTCGAACAGGGCCCGTAATCCGAACCCCCTCGAAGACTATGCTTCGCTCAATCTCGGCGCTCAGAATGCGAGCGTGGTCCCCTATACTCACGTAGGGACCTAACACCGAATGTCCCTCAATCTCGACGTCTGCACCGATGATTAGGGGAGGGCGGAGAACTACTGTGCTCGCAACACGCGAACCTCTTCCAATCTCTACGTGCATCGAGGTGCTTGACGGGGTTGCCCCATCGACTGGGTGGGTAAGGTGGCGGGTGCCCAGAGCAGCGAGCAACCGCTCGTTGGCCTGCAGGAGCGCGGCGGGCTGGCCTGCATCGATCCACCAGCCGGCGACCTTGATCGCACGTACGACTCCCCCCACCCGTCGAAGCTCAGAGATGGCGTCGGTGATCTCCATTTCTCCTCGACTGGAAAAACCAAGTTCGGCGACGATCTCGTGAATGACGGCTGTGAAGACATATACACCTGTGAGCGCCCAAGCGCTTCGAGGTTTCCGCGGCTTCTCTTCCAGGGACAAGATCTCGCCCTTGGCATCAAGCTCGGCCACCCCAAAGTACGAGGGATTGTTCACACGGACTACGCCCACGAGAGCCGACGGCTTGCTCTCATTGAACGCGGAAACATACGGACCAATGCCGTCTTGAAAAAGATTGTCACCGAGATGCATCACGAACGATTCCTCGCCCAGGAATTCTCGGGCAGCCAGAACCGCGTGAGCTAGTCCCTGGGGTTCCCCCTGCTGAATGTATGTCACCCGAAGACCGAACTTGCTCCCGTCTTGGATGCTGGCGCGAATCCCATCGCCACCCGGGCCGAGCACAATCCCTACATCTCTCACTCCTGCACGGCTGAAGTTCTGGAGGGCATAGAAAAGCATGGGCTTGTTCGCGAGGGGAATCATATGCTTGTTCCGCGTCGACGTGAGGGGGCGGAGTCGGGTCCCGCTCCCACCGGCAAGAAGCAGTCCCCTCATTCCACGACCTCTCCCAACTCCGTCATAGGCGGAGACTCATCATCGGAGCACCAAGGAGCCGGGTTCGACCAGCGCAACCTAGAATTGCAGCACGGAATCCAATGTGTCATGTTGCCGGAGGAGCCCTCTTCGGCTCGCTAGTGACAAGGGGTTGCCACCAGTCACGGTGCGCCTGGTACCAGTGGACCGTGGCCTTGAGCGCCTCGTCAAACCCAAGCTGTGGTCTCCAGCCGAGCTCCTGGACCAAAGCGCTAGGATCGAGCGCGTATCTCCGGTCATGTCCGGGTCGATCCGAAACGAACTCAATTCGATCAAGCCCAAGGTGAAGATGGTTCAATATTGCGGTCACAACCTCCCGATTCGACCGCTCGTTCTGTGCCGACACGAGGTATGTCCGACCCGGAGTTCCTCGGGTAGAAACCAAGTCCAAAGCGGAGCAGTGGTCGGTTACATGTATCCAATCACGAACGTTCTTGCCGTCTCCGTAGAGCAGGACCTTCCCTCCGAGTAGGAGATTCGTGATCGCAACAGGAATCAACTTCTCAGGATGTTGAAATGGACCGAAGTTGTTGCCGCAATTCGAAATGGTGGATGGCAGGCCGTAGGTTTCGAACCAGGCTCGGACAAAGTGATCCGAGGCGGCCTTACTCGCTGGATATGGCCCTCGAGGGGTGTAGGGTGACTCGAGCGTAAACGAGACGTTACTTTCGAGCGGGAGGGACCCATAAACCTCGTCGGTCGAAACGTGGTGGAAACGGGAAATCCGGGATTTACGACAGGCCTCTAGGAGCACCGCCGTTCCCACCGCGTTCGTTTGGATAGCTACCAGAGGATCCCTGATGGCCCGATCATTGTGGCTCTCCGCGGCCAGATGGAGCACGAGGTCAATGCCCTTCAGCACCTGTGCCACGGACACAGCATCACAGATGTCACCCAAAACGAAAGAGAAACGACGGTTTGCCTCCAAATCGGCAAGCGATTCCCGGTGCCCGGCGTAGGTTAGAGAATCATAGACGGTGACGTGGTCATCGGGGTGGTTCTGCAACCAGTAGCGGGCGAGGTTCGATCCGATGAATCCGGCCCCCCCGGTGATGAGAACTTTCACGGCACATTCGTAAGAATAGGTCCGCTAAAAGGCCGTCGAGCTAATCTTGTAACTACAAGTCGCGGGAGGGTTCACCATCTAGGTTCGAATCCCTCCGCGCCCAGCCTCTGACATCTTCCCTGCTCGCGTCCGTCTTTCATTCTTGGCAATACTGAGGAATGTTATCGCTCGACGCCGACTAGCCGGTTTTCCCGACCGATGCCCGCGCACGTGTGTGCGGTGCCTGACCTGCTCTGACAGCGCCTCCTTCCACCAGGAGGAGGCACCCGGGAGGACCTCGCCGGGTCGTACCTATGGTATATCTAGCGGCCTCGCAGTGTGGTCGACCGGTGCTCGCGATGACGCGATATCTCCTCGGTTCTGGGCGGCGAACCTCTTCCCTGCTCAAGACCGGGTCAGGAATCGCCGTTTTGGTCGCTGCTTTGGTCGTCGGCGGAATGTTTGTGCTCCCGCTCTTCGCGAGCGGTGGCCCCGGCTCGGCCAGTTCTCTGACCACGAGCGCGACGCAGAGTTCGACCCACTATCCAACCATTCACAGTCACACCGGAGTGGTGAACGCAGGTCCAAGCACCACCACCCCCGGAATCCACGTGGCGAAGGGCAGTGACCTCTTCGTCTTTGTGAGTTATGTCGATTACCTGGCCGGCGGCGGATACGTCGCCTCGATCATTGACTCCTCGTCCAACAGCTACATCTTGCTCGCCTCTACGAACGCCGACGAGAATCACTCCGAATCTCTCTATCTCGCTGAGGACGTTTCGGCCGCCAAGAGCCTCACCGTCACCGTGGCCTTTACGGGCGGGGACACGACGATGGGCGGGTCGGTCGCGGTCGTGGATGTTGTCGGGGCCGCCTCGTCACCGATCGACGTCGTGTACCAAGAGAGCGGGTACGGAATGCACGCTGCCGTGGGAGTCTACACGAACCACACCCACGACCTGTTCCTTCTCGGGACCGCGGGCCGCGGGGCCGCGGACCCGTTCACTTCGGGACCGCACGAGCATCTTCTCAGCAACGGCACGGCCACTTCGGGACCGTTCCAGGACGGCACGGGGTATGCGACGTTCTATGCCACACATCGGACGGGGAGCTTTGCACTCTCCGCAGGTCTCAACGCGGCTTCGGCCTGGAACGCGATCGCCGTGGGAATCCTTCCCTGAACCACGGCTCCCAGTGTGCCGGCGTCTCGCCTGTCCCCGCAGAACCGCTAATGCGTCGGTGCTCTCCGCGGTAGAGGGCACCATTCCACCGTTGGGCTACGAACCCCCCTGGCTCAGCGGAATCTTCGAGCGGCCCGAGCGGGGGCGAGCAACCCGCGCTGTTAGTTCCCGGAGAAGTCCCTCCCTGCGAGCCCAACGAAGACTCGGCCCCTCCGGGGTCTCTTCGCAAGGCGGAATTCGCGGGAAATCAGCCGCGGGAGGGATTTGAACCCTCGGCCTGCTCCTTACCAAGGAGCCGCTCTGCCAACCTGAGCCACCGCGGCGTCAGTCCCGTCTCGACGTCTCGTCCTTATTCCGCTTTCCCATCGACCG
>Ga0181539_1001423_pt1 | contig 26324 bp, 24 predicted proteins | sample PEATcosm2014_Bin_46_FD_119767 | JGI IMG/M metagenome (GOLD analysis project Ga0181539, IMG submission 119767) | Peatland microbial communities from MTU Mesocosm Facility, Houghton, MI, USA - PEATcosm2014_Bin23_60_metaG | ecosystem: Environmental > Terrestrial > Soil > Wetlands > Peat | place... | reverse complement strand
TGCGCAGTTTGGCTCGGCCCACTCGCCGACCACAGCGGGCCGCCCGGCCGGCGTCAGCCGCCCGCAGCGGCGCCCAACGCGCCGGATCGCGCGCGCCGGTGCGTTAGCGCCGGATTTGGGTCCAATGCGGCAAGAAATTTCTCTGGTACGCGTCGTTGCCCGGCGCTTCCCCTGAACTCGGCTTCCGCCAGCTCCAACACCCTCGGCTGTCGAATAAATCGGTGAATCCACTCTCCGATCACCCCGGGTCGGGGGCGCAGCACGTGAAATTCCGTTGTACCAAAGCCAACGCCGTCAATGAGCCCGCGGGCAATCGCGTGCTTCCCGTTCTGCATGCATGGAGTGATCTTGGCAAAAAGGACATCGCCTTCAGCGAAGAACGTGTAGCCATTGCGAACGTCTGTGAAGAGTCGAGTTTCGCAGCGGGTGATCGCCCCGAGGACCTCGTCCACTGCGGACATGGGAACAAACGAGGTTGGCGCATCGTCGTCGCGCTTGAAGTTCGGAGGCCGCGCCGGATTAATTTCGCACACTTCACCGAGCGCTGCCCATCGCCATCCGTCGGGCAGGTGCCGCTTCGCGTCCTTTGCGCATCGGCGGTTCAAGTCATTTGTCGCTGTCATGCCGCGAACATTCGCTCTTTCGTCTCGTGCAACACCTCGGCAGGTTTGCCAATCGCTCGCAGCGCGGTCAATCCGCCGGCCCGCACAACTTCCGGCGTTTGGAAGACCTCCGGATTCTCCAAGCCCTCGGTTCCGGCGCGGGCGAACTGTGAGGCCAGAGCCTTGAGCGTCGCGCGCGCCTCGTCGGGCAAGCTGGCCAGCCACGCGGCGTGTTTGTACGCGAAGGCGTCGGCGCGGTCGCTGCGCGTGCGCGGATTCAACCCGTATCCCAGGTCGGCCAGCACATCGTAGAGATCGTACTCGGTCATCGCCTCAAGCTGCTGCACGAGCGCCGCGGAGCGGGCGCCGTCGGGCAGGCGTGCCAACAGCTCGCGGCGATCACGCGGCACAATCCAGCGCGCCCGGAAGGTATCGAGCGACGGCGCCTCCTCGACCAGCTTCGCAGCGAGTCGCTCCTTGTACTCCTCGACGGTGACCGGCATCGCGCGGCCATCCACCGTCGTCACGATGTAGCGCCCGGCATCGCTTATGTGCACATCGAATCCCTCAACCTGGATCGGTGGTGGTGGCAGCGGACCCGGCTCCCCACGCTCTCGGGGTGGCGATGGTTTCGTAATGAAGTTCTTCCCGAACAGACGCGTCGCGTTGGTGTAGTCGTACACCCGAAACATCAGCTTGTTCGTCGGCGCGTCCAACCGTGTGCCACGACCGACCATCTGATAGAACGCGATCGGCGACCGGACGTACTTGAAGAAGACGACGTTGCGCACGACGGGGACATCGACGCCGGTGGTCAGGAGGTCAACGGTCGTCGCCACGAAGTGCGACCGCGGCGCGCCGCGCAGATCGGCGAGATACTCGCTGCCCGAGACGCTGGCCGTGCATTTGAACGCGTACGGCTCCAGGCGTGGCTTGCCGTTCTGTGTACACCACTTGGCGTAGAGGTTGTTCATCGCCACGGCGACGGCGTCGGCATGATGATCGCGCGCACAGAAGATGATCGTCTTTTGTTCCGGACCGCCGGAGTCGAGCAGGTGCGTGAAGAGATCCTTCGCCATTGTCTTGACGCGATCGGGCAGGACCAGGTCGTCTTCGAAACTCTCGGCAGCATAGTGCTCGCGCGCCTCGCCTTCGCCGACGCGGTGGCCGGTGGTCGCGACCGTGAGCTTCTTCCCTTTCAGGTCTTCCCGCTTGATGCCAGTTTCACGCTCGCTCTTCTGATGCTGATCGAGAAAGATGTCCCTGCGGACCAATTCGCACGCCGCGAGGTAACCGTCCTCGATGCCTTGGCTCATCTCGTACTCGTACACCGGTTCACCAAAGTGGCGGAGGTTGTCGGCATGAACCTGTGCATCTGCGTTGTACTCACGCGTGTGGATGCCGGACTGAAGCTGCCGCGGTGTGGCGGTCAGGCCGATCTGCACGGCGTCGGGATTGCGGATCAGCACCTGTGACCACTTGCCCCACGCCGAGCGGTGGCACTCGTCGATGACAATGTGGCTGAAGTAACTCTCAGGATAGTAGGTCGTGAGGAAGTTGGCCGTGCCCTCCTCTGAGTCGACGTTCAGGGTTTGGTAGGTGGCGATGTGGATGCGCGCGTTGCGGGCGTGGTTGGAGCCGTCGGACTCGCGGTACACCTCAGCGGCGTCAGCACCAAAGACATTTTGAAAGGCCCCCAGCGCCTGGCTACGCAGCTCGTCCCGGTCGCATACGAACAGCACGCGGCCCAACTGGCCGGCATCGGCGATCCGCTTCAGCAATTGCACCGCAATGAAGGTCTTCCCGGAACCTGTTGCTAACGAAAGCAACGCTCGCTTCGGCTGGCCGGCCTTTTCGCAGCGTGCGATCTTCTCCAGTGCGGCACGGATCGCGGCATCTTGATAATACCGACGGGTGGCCTCACCGCCACTGTAGCGCATCAACAGGGGGCGAGCAGCCGGGTCGTCCAGCGAAAAGCCCATCGCCGCCTCATAGCGCGCTCGGAGATCGGCGGGGCTCGGAAACTCCGCCAAAGGCTGTGGGTCGCTGGTGAGGCCGGTCGAACGGTCATATTCGACGAACAGGTGCCCATTGCTGGAGAACACGAACGGCACGTTCATCCGCTTCGCGCTTCCGTAGAGCTTGGCTTGCTCGAGCCCGTGTGCGGGAGGGAGGTGCTCCGCCTTGGCCTCGATCAACGCCACGGCGACAGGCTGCGTCTCCGCGTTGACCTTGACCCGGAGCACATAGTCGACGCGTCCCTTCGCCCGCTTGCGCGGTTTTCCGTCGATGATCTGGATCGCCCCGGCGGTCTCTTCGCGGCGAATGAGGTCCTCGGTCCAACCGCGGGAGTGGAGACCCGGGTCGATGAGCTTCGCCCTGGTGTCGGATTCACTGAGCTGCACTGCCGCTTCGTACCCCGCCACGGGTGGCAATGGCAAGCGAACGGGCGGTGCCGCGGCGCGTGGCGGAACGACAGCAAGGGCAGCGAACCCATCACGAGGACGGCAACGCGATGCGCCATTCTCAGGCGGAGCCCTGAGATGCTATATGCGTATATGGGAATCCTTGTCAACGCCAAGTGGTGCACGCGGTGAGGAGGTTGCCGTACGCGCAATGGAAGAGATTTGGTTCATGCCATGGGCCGGACTCGGGGAACTCAAGATTGGCCCGGTAGCGTTCTGGCCGTTTTCCCGGATGGCGGGCGGGAAAGTCCGAGACCAGCAGGTCAGGGAACGTCTGGAGAGATACTTTCAGCGCTACGTCGACCACGCGGGCAGTCCGGTCGATACCGTCACGGTATGTTCGCACGACTCCGCTAACCTTGAGAGCCTTGAGCCGGACGCCGCCAAGGAGGTCCGCGCGGCAGCGGACGCGTTGATTTTCTCAATCATTTGCCCAGCCACGAAGGCGGGAGTTTGCGCAGATAACCGAACCATGGCCCCACCCAGCGCTGACCGCTACCAGTTGCTGCGTCGAAATCCGTTTCCGGACGACGATCACATCTCGGTCGCATCGGGCCGTAGCCTTCACATCTGCAGAATCGACGACGTCGCGTTCCAGCAGCCCTGGTGGCTGGGTGGCGGCTTCGGAGTTCCGAACGCAAGACTTACCGCGGCGTTTGACAAGAGCTTTGGCGTCCTGGGGCGGGAGCGTACGCGCTTGTTCCAAAGCCTTGAGTGGTTCCGACTGGCGCACACCCAATACGACCAGGTTTCTGAGGCTTCCAAAGTGGTCATGATGGCCACAGCTTTCGAGATCCTGCTTGGAGCGGGCAAATCGCGTAAGAAGAAGGAGTGGATCGTTTGCGAGTTGGAGAGGCGATGTGCCCGTCCGGACTCACACAGAGACGGGAGAAAGACTCGTGACGGTAATCGCATCTACTCGAAGGTGGCGTGCTGGGGATGGGACTTCTATGAGCTGAGAAACGCCATCGCACACGGCGACGAGGTCACTCCCGAGCAACTCAAGTACCCGACTCCTAGCAGACCTTGGTTGATGCATCTGATCGTTGCCGATCTGGTTTTCTGGGAATGCGTGACCCGCGAACTGTACCGCCTGGAATGCATTGGCGAGGTGAAGAATCACGCGAGGGAGCTTGCGGGTCTGTACAAGCCAGTGTTTCCCGACATGCAACCCGATTCCTTCGTTGATCATGTCGCCACCTCCCTCTTAGGCTTCGGTGACGTTCATCGCGCTCTTGGGTGGTCGTATTCGCAGCAGAGCAGGGCATGAGCGATAACCGCATTCGCCTCCGCCGCCACGGGACGCGCCGGACCAGCCACCTCTTCGCTGGCGGCAGGCGCCGCAAGCCTGCACTGTGCGCCACCCCCAGACTGCGATCCGCTCGATCTCGTCGAGGCTGACCTGGTCCTTGGTGCGGTCGTAAAGCATCAGTGGCCGGTGGTCAGTGGTTAGTGCAGAGGAGACGCCGAGCACTGAGCACTTGCCACCGAGCACCGACGGCCGCGTGGTGCGCGGCGACTCGTGCGCCGCGATCTGCTGGGCGTGCTCCAGCGTGCCGCCGTTCTCCAAGTACGTTGTCATTCCGGTGGCGCGACTGCTCACGGCGTTGCCTCCCAGTCCTCGATGCTCAGGCCCGGCACGCGCTGAAACTCGCCAGTGTTATGTGTCACCAGCGTCAGCCCGCAAGCCAGCGCGAGCGCAGCGATCATGAGGTCGTTTGGGCCGATGGGCTTGCCCACTTGCTCCAAATCGGCGCGGATCGTCCCGTACGCTTCCGCGGCCGCATCATCAAACGGAAGCGAAATAAACGGTGTGAAGAAGCGCCGCAGCTTGGCCAGCACGGTTGGCGGATTCGTGCTCTTGCGGGCGCCGTACAGCAGCTCCGCCTTCACCACCGAGCACAGCGTCACCTCGTTCGGCGGGAGCGCCTGGAGTCGACGCCGGACACCAACCGCACGCCCGTTCAAATAGGCGATACACGTGTTGGTATCCAGCAGGTATCTCATTTCACGGCGCTGCGGGTCTCGTACTCGCCCTGCGGCGGGCGCGCAAGCGGATACTCGGCGAGGCAACCAAACGTTTCCTCAAAGAAATTCGGCGGCCAGTTCCCGTCCATCGCCCCCGCCGCCGTATCTGCCGGCGAGACGATCACCACCACATCAAGCTCGGCATCTTTCACACCGACGGGAACCTCGATTTTCAGAACGCCGTCGGCGCCAACGTGAGAATGGAACTGCACCGCCCTCATGAGGACCCTCGCAATCCTCTTATACCACGGCACCGCAGTGATCCGCCATGCTGGGTTCCGTCGAGGCTGACCTGGCCCGTGGTGCGGACGTAAAGCATCAGTGGTCAGTGGCCGGTGGTCAGTGATTAGTGCAGAGGAGACGCCGACCACTGAGCACTGACCACTCGCCACCGAGCATCGACGGCCGCGTGGTGCGTGGCGACTCGCGGCCGTCGATCTGCCTACGGCTCGGAACCTTCAGCGGACAGGCTGCTTGCAACCCGAAGCCTTCGCCCGCACTCCAGAGGCTTCCGCCTGCGGCCCGAAGCCTTCGGCGGACGGGTCCGGCGGACGTGGCGAAGGGCTGCGCATGCTCCGGCGCGCGACCGTTCTCGTTATCAGTGAACAGTGGTCAGTGAACAGTGGTCAGTGCACAGGAGACGCCGACGCGTGTCGTCGGGTTGCGGGTGAGCTGACGTGTCTTGCCGCGGGTGGTCCGGAACAGCGGTCCGCTCCTGTCGTCCGCGATGCCGGCGGCGCCTCAATTGCCCCGATCCGGGGGGCCGCCGCTTGACTCACGAGTCCGAAGAGGGTCGGAACGGCACCCGCACTGCACCCGCACCCCATTTCGTTGACACGCGACACGTGTCGCACTACAGTTGCGCATGATCCAGAGCTTTCGGCATCGGGGGCTCAAACGGCTCTATGAAAAAGACGATCGCAAGGGACTCCCTGCGGACAGGGTGGATAAGATCGGGCGTATCCTCGCCCGCCTCGACGAAGCCGACGAGCCGCAGAAGATGAACCTTCCTGGCTTCCAGCTTCACCCCCTCACGGGAGATATGAAAGGGTTTTGGGCCGTCAGCGTCTCGGGCAACTGGCGCGTCATCTTCCGCTTCGAGGCCGGTCATGCCCGCGACGTCGACTTGATCGACTATCACTAAGGAGGAAAACACAATGGCCATGAAGAACCCACCGCACCCCGGACTCTCGGTCAAGCACGACTGCCTTGACCCCTTGGGTCTAACTGTCACTGCCGCCGCCAAGCTCCTCGGTGTCACCCGCCAGACCCTCAATGATCTGGTCCACGCCCGCCGCGGCATATCGCCGGAAATGGCCATTCGACTCGACCTCGCTTTCGGTGGTGGCGCAGACACCTGGCTTCGGATGCAGACAACGCATGATCTCGCCAAAGCTCGCCTGGCCGCAAAGGGCAGAATCAAGGTTAAGCGCTGCGTCGCCGCGGCGTGAGCGATAGAGAGTGCATGATTCGGAAGACCGTGTGCGACTTCGTCGAACGCGAAGCGGGACGCAATGCTCCTCTCCACCAAACTACAACGCCGGCTGAAGCAGCTGGGGGCGCTGAGCGCACTTGAGCGCGGCGAGCAGCTGGTGCTGGCCGGGCCTACCTACGAACTCCGGAAGGAACCGGGCGTCCACGTTCGTCTGGCGTTCCTGCATGATGCCGACGCGCGACTCTGCATCGGCTACGCCGATGACGGTGAAGGAGAGTGGCGTGCCGCAGAGTTCGAGCCGCTGTCCTGGCGGGCGTACGCTTATTATCAGCGCCGGCTGAAGCGCATCGGCGAGGTCGTCGAGGACGACACGTACCGCAACCGCCGTTGATGCGCGGGTGCGCTCAGCCGCCCGCCGCAGCTTTGAGGAAGACCACGGTGTCGCCGTCGGCGACGGCCGTGCTCATGCCCTGGCGGTAATTGATCAGGACGCCATTGACCACCATGGCGGCGACCCGGGTGAGCTTCTCGAAGTCCGCCCCGCGCTCGCCGAACTTGTCGCGCGTTATCCGCACGACATCCTGCACGGTGTGCGCCCCGTCGATGTCGAAGCTGCGGACACCGAGCGCCTTGCTCATGTCGTAGGTGAGTTCGACTGTGATGCTCATGGATGATGCCCCTATCTTCTCTTTCTCGCGAGACGCCCCTCGATACGCAGCCAAAAAACGGCAGCTACTCGGGGTGACCGGATTTGACATTTGATCTTCAAGGCGTTTGTCCGTTCGTCCCGAGTAGGCCGCGTCTTCTCAGCGGCCGTATCGAGGGACTATCCGCATTCATCGACAGTCTCCGGAGGGGAGGAAGCAACTAAACTTTCACCTGCAGCCGCTCCAGCGTGCGCTTCGTCGGCACGCCGTCGGCGTCCCAGCCACGATTCTTGTAGTAACGCGGCAGCAACTGCGGCAGCGGGTGGCCGCCACTCATGTGCTTGAAGGTCGACTCGTGCAACAGCCGGAACGGGAGCGTATCGTCCTTGGCCGTGAACCCCTCGCGCATGTTGAACATGCGCTCGAGATTGAAGATGCGGCCGCCGATCTCCTGCAGGTGCCCCGAGGACATGCGCTCCCCGGTCACGTAGGTCAGCCACTTCTCCCACCACATCATCGGCATGCCTTTGATGCTCATCAGCTTGCGGAACACCGGCCCGCTGTTCTCGAAGATCGTCGTCGCCAGCTTGTAGGTGAAGGAGTTGGGATTCATGTTGTGAATTGGTTTCAGGATCATGCCGTAGGTGGTGAACATGCACAGGACCATCGAGTTGATGGTGCAGGCGAGGTTCTGCTGAATGATCGGGATCTCCGCCTTGAGCTTCAGGTTCTGCGGATTGATGGTGAACGGGCCGACCGATTCCAGGTACATACTGGCGCCCTGGATGTGGCAACCGCCACGGTTGGTGGTCGCGTACTCGACGCCCTGCGCGAAGGAGCCGCGCGGATCGTAGGCCGACAGCTCCAGGCCTTTGACGTGGATGGCGAACTCCTTGCCGCCGTACTTCTCGCTCATGCGCTTCACGCCCTCGGCGAGGTCGTTGCCCAAGCCGCGGCGGAGGCCGATGTCCTTGATCATATCGCTGACGCCGCTCGCATCACCGAAGTGCAGGCCGGACTCCAACATGCCGCGTTCCTGCAGCTCCATGGTGAAGCCCAAGACCGACCCGAGAGTGATGGTGTCCATGCCGTAGTCGTCAGCCAGGTAGCTCCACTCCGCCACCTTCTTGATGTCGGGGATCTCCAGGTTGCTGCCCATGAGGCCGATGGTCTCGTACTCCGGGCCCTTCACCCGCCCCACCCCTTCGACCATCACGTCGCGCCCGCAGGTCACTGGGCAGTGCATGCAGCTCGACTTGACACCGACCAACTCGTGCTCGGCCATGTACTCGCCTGAGATGCTCATGGCGTCCTTGAAATGGCCGTACTTGAAGTTGTGCGTCGGGATGATGTTGCGGGCGTTGGTGGTGTTGACGATGTTGGCGGTACCGCAGCGGTGCAGCAAATCGCCGAGCACCGGGTGGTCGCGAAACAGCTCGCGCACCCACTTGGTGTACTCTTTGAACTTCTGCTCGTCGTCCATCTCCAGCTTGTGCGAGCCATCAACGGAGATGGCTTTCACTTTCTTCGAGCCCATGACGGCGCCGACGCCGGTACGGCCGGCGATGCGTTCGTTGGACACGATGCCGGCGTAGCGCACCAGGTTTTCGCCCGCCTGGCCGATGACGGCGTGGTGCTTCTTCTTACCAAGCGCTTCCTGCGTGGCGTAGGTCCCTTTGCCCCAGAGGTCGGCGGCATCGATGAAGCTGACTTGGCTGCGGTCGCCGTCGATGGCGAGCCGGACCGGCTTGGCGGATTGGTGCTTCAGGATGAGGATGTCGATGCCGCCGCGTTTCATGCCGTAGGCAAACGACCCACCGCACGCGGCGTTGCCGATGGCGCCGGTGAGCGGGCTCTTGCAGACGACGGCGAAGCGGTTCGATTGCGGTGCCACCGATCCGTTGAGCGGGCCGGTGGCAAAGATGAGCGGGTTCGCCGGACCGAGCGGATCGATGCCGGGCTCGGTCATATCGTAGAGCAGCCGGGTGCCATAGCCTTTGCCCCCGATGTACAGCCGAGCGGTCTGGTCATCGAGCGGCTTAAACGCGAACGTCTGATTGGCCAGATCAACTTCGAGAATGCGGCCAGCGTAACCTTTGATCATCAAACAACTCCCACCCCGTTCTTGTAGCCATGGTGCACGACGGTAATCAACTGCGATCTGCGATCGGAACCCAAATACCAATCGGCGCCTGGCTGATATCAGCCATCTTCGGCTGATTTCGGCTAAGGCGATTGCCTTCCTGAGTTCATGTATCGCCCGGCCGGACGCGCCTACCACGGTGAATTTGCAAGGTTTTTTTAGAGTTCGCAGGGCTGCGTCAAGTCTGGCCTGAGTCTTGCGTATGGGATAAACTGTCCAGCTATGGCTGGTCAGCGAGCGGGGAGGAACCGCGGATGTCAGGTGTGATCGCACGCAGCCGAGGCGAATCGGTCGGTGCTTCCGACCCGCGCCCTACATCTGTGCTGACGCCGGCGCGGGCGCCGCGGAGCCTGCTCTACGATCTCCTTTTGCTCAATATCGCGCTACAGCTTTTCGACGGCATGGCGACGTATGCCGGCGTCCACATGGGGGTGCCGGAGGCGAACCAACTCTTGTGTAACTCGTTCGCCATGTGGGGGGTCGGTCCGAGCCTGATTCTGTTCAAGGCGTTCGCCTGCGGCCTGTTGCTGCTGCTGTACCGCTACACTGCTGAGCAGATCGGGCGTCCGGCGTTGATGTTGCCGGCCGCAGTCTACTGCTTATTGTCGTTGCTTCCGTGGTGGGCAAAGCTGCTCTCGTTGGCGCTGCCCCTCTGCTGAGCAATCAGTCCTCTTCGTACAATCAACCGGGCGGAGATCGCGCGGTCGGTAGTCACCGCGTGCCCCCCTGTTTGCAATGTCACTACCAGATTTGCACCGGCAAGGCCGACTCGGGGGCGAGAGCACCATAGATGACTTCCTCGCGATTACTGCAACAGGCCCCGTCACTCCAGCGCGTCGTCGGCGAAGTAACCCGCTCCGCCTCCGCGCAGTTGATCTTTGAGGATCTTTCCCGCCGGGTTGCGCGGCAGGGGCCGCTCGCTGATCTCGATGATCTCCGGCACCTTGAAAGACGCCAGACGCGCGGCGACGTGCGCGCGCACCGCCTCGACGGTGAGTGTTGCACCCCGCACCGGGTACAGGATGGCCTTGACACGTTCACCCAACTCCGGGTCGGGGACACCGATGACGGCGGCCTCGTCGATCTGCGGGTGCTCGGCCAGGCAGTTCTCGATCTCGACGCTGTAGACGTTCTCGCCGCCGCGGATGATGATGTCTTTGGTGCGGTCGACGAGATAGTAGAAACCGTCCGCATCGCGGTAGCCGACGTCGCCGGTGTACAGCCAGCCGTCGCAGATGGCGGCGGCGGTCGCCTCGGGATCGGCCCAGTAACCGGGTGTGATCGTCGGTCCATAAAGCGAGATCTCGCCCAGTGCGCCGTCCGCCACTTGGTGGCCGTCGCCGTCGACGATCTTGACGTCGAAGTAAGGCAACGGATGCCCCACCGAGGTCGGGTGCTTTCGCAGGTCCTCGCCCCCGTTCATCATGATGACGCCGTGGGTCTCGGTCATGCCGTAAACGGTGGCCAAGCTCGGCTCGACCGGGAGCACAACGCGCGCCCGGGCGAGCGTCTCCGGCGCGGCCGGCGCTCCACCGACGGAGATGCGCGTCAGACTTGTGAGATCGTACTTGTCCAGCTCCGGACAGTTCACCACCCGGTGCAAGACCGTCGGCACCGCGCCCCAGGTCGTGATGCGCTCGTGCTCGATCAGAGCCAACACCTTCTCGGAATCGAGCCGGCCTTCGGTGAACACGACTTTGACGCCTGCCGTCATGGCCGTGCACAAACCGGTGTGCAGTCCGGCGACATGGAATAATGGCGAGGTTAAGAGCCCCGCCGGCTGCGAGCCGTCGGTGGGCAGCGGGCTGGCGCCGCCGAGCATGGCGCCGATCATGCCGTGCGCGATGATGCCGTGCACCTGGGCGATGGTGCCGCGGTGCGTGGTGATGCAGCCCTTCGGGCGGCCGGTCGTTCCCGAGGTGTACATGATGACGAACGGATCGTCCTCCTCGATGGGATCCGTCGGCGCCTCGTCACCGGCGCAGACAAGGTCGGCAACCGACTGAGTGCCGGCCGGCGGATTGCCGCCGCTGTAGAACACGTGCTTGAGCGTCGGGATCTCCCCGATCAACGGGCGCACCCGCGGAAATAGGCGATCGTCGACTACGAGGAAGCGGCTGCCGGAATCGGCCAGGCCGTAAGCGATCTCGTTTTGCACCCACCAGCCGTTGAGACCGACGACGATGCCGCCGATAGACGTCGCGCCGAACAGCGTGATGACCCAGTCGATGCTGTTGTATGCCAGGATGGCGAGGCGATCGCCGCGGCGAAAACCGTGCGCTTTGAGGCGTGCTGCCGTTCCCCACACCAGCCGCCGGAACTCACCGTAAGTGATCCGGCGCGCGCCTTGAACCAGGAACTCACGGTCGCCGTAGTTCGCTACGGTTTCGACCTTCTCGCGCAGCGAGCGCTCGCGCGCCGCGAAGTTCTTCATCGGCAAGCCACGGACGTTTTCGACAACCAGTTCGAACGGCCCGCCCGGTCCTGTCATTTGGGCCAGGACTTCCTCGTGCGTCATGTTGGCGGCCATTCTCCTAGAGTTTCGTGTCTCAGCCCCGATCGACTCGGGCCCCGCCCCCGTACCTCTAACACCAAACGAGGAAGGTCGACAATCTCACCGGACGGCTGGGGTATACCCCATATGCGCGCGGCGACTCCGCTTGGCTTTGCCAATCCGTCGGAGTATCGCCATAGCGTAATGGGCTTCGACATCGTCGGCGAGATCACGGACATCGAGATCATCGCGGTTGGCCCTGGGGTCCGATTGGCCTCACAGCTCCGGAAGCGCTATGGTAAGGTGCGGTGGAGGAAGCTGAAGGGAACGGCAACTGTGCGCTTGTCGGACGGAACGTTCCGAGTGGCTGAGGTCCACTGGTTCCAAGCGCACGGAGTCGGAAAGAAGAAGATGAGGGTAAAGCGGTTCCTCGACTGAGAGCCATGGCAAAGCGGCGAAACTCCCACGCGCACTTCGCGATCTGCATCCGTACCGACGATCCCGATCTGTTGACGCCCCGGATGATCTATCGCGTCCTGCCTGACGCGAGTGCGGAACGCTCCCGGTTTCTCCGTGTGATCGACAACGAAGGTGAAGACTACCTGTACCCGGCCGACTACTTCATGTTCGTTGAGTTGCCCGCTGCCGTTGAGCGCGCCTTACTGCGGGCATCCTGAAAGTTCCGCCAGGCGCCATCGCTGGCGACCGAAGCCGATCCGCGCGACGAGGGCGCCGGGTGCGTATTCACGGCACGTGGGCGAACGCAGTTCATGACTGCTGACGATCTTCTCCAGCGGGCGCCCTTCGAGACGCCGCCAGGAAAAGGCGGCTCCTCAGGGCGAGCGAAAGATTTTTCTCTCTATTCAATAACAACACCGCTCGGGCTGAGGAGGCCCCGTCTTCCCAGGGGCCGTCTCGAAACCCCACCGCTGAGTTTATCTACCAAAACTCTCAGCAGTGATGAGAGAAACTGCACCGGCTGGCCCATCCAGAAGGTTCACGCGGGCTTCGTTCCGAGCACGAACTCGTCCGTGTGATTGGCCAGGGCCTCGCTCGCCAGCTGTACGGCTTCGCCAATGGCTTCGCGAGTGATGGTGCGGTTCCATTCTTCGATGATGGTTTCCCACGCCATCCCGCTGGCCACTTGTTCGAGCACGTCGGCCACGCGCACGCGCGTGCCGCGGAAAGTCGGCTTGCCGTGACAGATCCGAGGATCACTCACAACATGGCGCCCCAGAACGCGCACTTCCGACCCGTCCTTCATGGCATGAACGATAGACCGAGCAGCCTTCCCGCGCAACGTGCAGGGACAATGGTGACAATCCTTCTTCCTTTGGGAGTCGTACTGGTAGACGGCGTGTGGTAGTTTCACCGCGAAAGACAGGACGGCAGTCCTTCCACAGGGCTACGCGGGGGTATCCTCAGCCTGGAGGTAAGCAATGTCGGCAGAGATGACAGCGGACCTCAAGAAGCGCCTGCTCGGGGTTTGGCGGTTCCTGTGCTGGCTCGATAAGGCCAAATGGTGCGCGACGAACATGACGAACGAACTAATATCAATCCCAGGTCTGGTATTCGAGAGACTTCGGCCGGAGCAGAAGGTGCTTACTCACTGGCTGTGCTACATAGCGGACCAGCAGCGGCCTTCTCGGCAAGTGTGGGGAAAAGGCGGGGCGCTTTTGGCGGAAGTGGTCGCCGCGTACACGCAAGAGACCAAGCCGCCACTAGATGTCCTCGAACAATTCACTTAACCCGCTGAGACGCCGCGTGGAGTAGACCGCTTTATCGCGAGAGAGCAGTGCGGCGCGAAGCAGCGAGACGGCGACGGCCGTTTGTCGTTCGCGCCGCGTTTCGGTGCGCACCTCTTCTCCATCGCCCTGACGCTTATAGGGCTCGATAAATACGGGCGGAGTCTGCCGCAGTACATTGGGGACTACTGGTTCTTCTGTACCTCGGGAAGCTTGTCGGGCAGAGCCACGCATCGGATCGCATTTCTCCTTTACTTGCTGACCTATTACTTGCCGACCCATACGGATATGAGGACGAAGCTCACTTCGCTGCGCCAGGTCGAATTCGCGCCGGCAGTCAACGAGAGGCAAAGAGGTGCAGAAAAGATCCTCGACAACGAGGAACTGCTGCGAGAAGAGTACGAATCGTGGTTCAAGCGGCGACGATATCACAAACGGCTCTGGGCAGCGCTTCGCGATTACCTGAAGCCGGGCACCTTTTTCCAGCCATTGTTCCTTGCAGCACTCAAGGACACGGGCCACTCTGGTATTTCTGAATTCCTTCGCTCAAAGGAAGCCGAAATCCTTGGCGGCCTTGAGGTGCCGGGCGATGTCTGGAACCGCCGCTTCTTTGAGCAAGTGTTCGGCGCTGATGTCGACCCTAAGTTCCTCCGTGAATGGTATGAAGCTCTGCGGAAGGATCGGAAGCTTCCGGCTGCCCAGTACCTAGAGCAATTCGACGTGACGTACGAATATTACCCGAACATGTGTGAGCGCCGTTCGTACGCGACATGTATCTTTTGTCGTGACAGCCGAATCCGAGAACTCTGCCCGCCTTTCAGCGGGGCAGCATGGCAAGGGAAACTCTGCCCGGTTGCGGCCTACGTTTGTCGCTACCATTACCCATGCAATCCAGACGGGTGTCCAGTTCGCGAGAAGGAAGCTGACGATCTCTGCTTGAAGGGCTGTAAGCTCACATGAGCTTGCCCGGCAAAGCGGCTGCGATCGATTGACCGGTTCTCGTGCCGCACCTCGGCAACCAGCGCTGAAGCGCGCTCTCGACCTCCGTTCCATCAAGCCGGTGCGCATCATCGAAGGCGAGGGCTGAGCGCGCCGGCGGGCATGAGGATCGCCCGTATCTTCATCCTCACTTCCGCTGATCGAAGCGCCGGCCGCACACTATCGACGCGATGATGATCTTCTGCATCTGCAGCGTGCCGCCGGCGATGGGCCAGCCGCGGCTGTCGCGCAGCATGCGTTCGATCGGATACTGGGTCGAGTAGCCGTAGCCACCGAGGATATCCATGGCCATGTCGGTCACCGCCTTCGCCGTCTCGTTGGCGAACACCTTGGCCATCGACGTCTCTTTGATCGATGGGATGCCTCTGCCGGCGTTGACCGCGGCGCGGTAAACGAGCAGGCGCGCGGCATCGACGCGGACGGCCATGTCCGCCAGCATCATCTGAATCGCCTGCCGGTCGCAGATCGGTTTCCCGAATGTCTGGCGCTGCTTGGCGTACTCGACCGCGAACTCCAGGGCGCCGGTAGCGATGCCCAGCGCCATGGTGGCGTTGCCGCAGCGCTCGATGTCGAAGCACTGCATGAGCATGGCGAAGCCGCCGGGTGGCACGATGAGGTTCTCCTCGGGCACGAAACAGTCCTCGAAGATCAGGTCGCAGCTCGGGAAGGCGCGCAGCCCCATGAACTGCTCCTGCTTTCCGAATGTGAAACCCGGCGTACCCTTCTCGATCACCACACCGGCGATGCCCTTCGGCCCCGGCACATCGCCAACGCGGCAGTACACCATGTAGGCCCCGGAGTGGCCGCCGCCGGTACAGAAGCACTTGCGGCCGTTGACGCGGTAGCCGCCGTCGCACTTGTCGGCACGGGTGCGCAAGTCGGTGAGGGCGCTGCCCGCTTCCGGCTCGGTCATGCCGATCGAGACCTGGAGCCTGGCTTGCGCCACCGGCGGCAGCCAGCGCGCTTTTTGCGCGTCGTTGCCAAAGAACTCGATGACGCGCACCGGCCCCACGTTCGACTCGAAGACGGCGGCCGCGGCCAGCGGCGACACCGCCGCGAGCTGCTCGATGCACAGGATCGCGGACAGCAGCTCCTGCCCGCCACCGCCGTACGCTTCCGGCAGACACATGCCGATCAGGCCCATCTGCACCATCTTCTCCACCAGCTCCATCATCCTTTTTTGAAGAGATGGGTCGCGTAGCGAGCCCGCGCGATCGCACAGAGCAACAACCTCGCGGCATTCTTGTTGCGCGAACTTGCGCACGGTTTGCTGCAATAGTTCCTGTTGCTCGGTGAGTTGAAAGTCCACGGAGATCCTCCTGTGTCTGTCAGCCGCGGCTTCGGCGAGGCAAGACTCGGCCTGTCGCGCGAAGAGTTTGACCAAATCGCTTGTGCATCGTCAATAAGCATCGAGCCGGTGCACAGCGAGTGGATGGCCCGGCTCGAAGCGGCAAACGCGGACGGTCCTTCGATACGGCCGCTGAGGAGCCGCGGCCTATTAGGAAACAACCGTCGGCGTCCAGATCGCGCCGCTCGATACACCGGCCCAAAACAACGGGCCGGCACTCGGGGCGAACGGTTGGGAAACTCTTCCACACTTCCACCCGTTCACCCCGAATAGGCCCCATTTTCAAGGGGCCGTATCGAAGGGGCGACTCGCGAGAAAATCGACAGTCCCCAAAGCGCGCGGGACCTGAACCGCGAAGGAATGTCTCAGCGCGCTGTGGCGCGCGGGTCGAGGCGGTCACGCAGATAATCGCCGAGGAAATTGAACGCCATGATGGTGAGGAAAATGAAGACGCCTGGGGTCAGGATCCACGGGTACTTGACGAGGTTCTGCACGTTCTGCGCGTCGGCGAGCAGATTCCCCCAGCTGGCGCTCGGCTCCTGAATACCCAGGCCGAGCAAGGACAGCGCGCTCTCACCCAGGATGAAGCCGGGGATGCTGATGGTCGCCGCGATGATCGTGTAGCTGAAGGTTCCCGGGATGATGTGGCGCGTGAGGATACGCCAGCGCGTGGCGCCGAGCGCGCGAGCGGCGGCGACATACTCGTACTCCCGCAGCGACGACACCATGCCGCGGATGATGCGGGCGAAGCCCGCCCAGCTGATGAAGCTCATCAGAACGACGATGAGGAAGAACGTGGTCGCCGAAGACAGGTTCGACGGGATCACCGCCGCCAGTGCCAGCAAGAAGTAAAAAGACGGCAGTGACATCTCGACTTCGACCAGCCGCATCATGATGTTGTCCACCCAGCCGCCGGTGTAGCCGGCGATACTGCCGACCAGCGTCCCGATGGTGAAGCTGATGGCGACGCCGACGACCCCGATCGAGAGACTGACTCGGCTGCCGTAGACGATGCGCGAGAAGAGATCGCGCCCCAGACCGTCCGTGCCCAGCAAGAAGAACTTCGCAGCCTCGGGCGGCGTGGTGAACAGGTGCCCGTGGTACAAAAGGCGGACGGGGACACGCACATCCGTCCTCTCCTCGTAGCGCCGCGTGACTGCGTCGGCGAGCACATAGGGATGCGTGTAGAAGAACGACTCGCCCCAACGCGCCGGCGGGTTGAGGCGCAGGCTCGATGGCGGGCAGTGCGGGGAAGTACGGTTTTGTTCAGTGAAGTCGTATGGTGCCACGAACGGCGCCGCAATCGCGGTGAGATAGAACAGCGCCAACAGCGCGGCGCTGGCCAAGACGACGGCGCCGGGACGGCGAGGGGCGGTCATGCTCGGACCACGCAAAGAAGAATGTCAAACCGGAAATGCAAAATGGCGAACCGGTCAATGCAGGATCCCGACGTGTAACATGGATCATTTGCCGGTTTGAGATTCTGAATTTGCCATTTCCGGTTTGACGTTCTCATCTTCTTTTCACCGGCTGCTCTCCAGCCGCGTGAAGTCGATGCGCGGGTCCACCAGCGTCAGCGCCAGATCCGCCAGGAGATTGCCCATCAGCAGCAGTACCGAACCGATGAGCACCGAGCCCATGACGAGGTAGACGTCGAGCGAGCGCACGCCGTCGAGCATCAACGCTCCCAGACCCTGCAGGTTCATCACTGCCTCCACCAGGGCGGCGCCGCCGAGCAGGTTGCCGAGCTCGTACCCCGCAAGTGTGATGAACGGGTTGAGCGCATTGCGCAGGATGTGCTTGCCGACCACGACGCGTTCGGAGAGGCCCTTGGCGCGCGCCGTGCGCACGTAATCCGCTTGCTTGATCTCGAGAATGTTGGCCCGCATCAGCCGCATGAGGCTCGCCATGCCGCCGATGCCGAGCACGAACATCGGCAGCCACAGGTGGTGCAGGCGGTCAGCGATCTTGCCCGAGACCGACAGGCTGTCGTAGTCCACCGAGAAGGAGCCGCCGATCGGAAACCAGCCGGTCCGCAAGGCGGCGAACATCAGCAGGAACGCCAGGAAAAAGTTCGGCAGCGACATGCCGAAGAACGCCATGAACGACAGCACCCGATCAGCAAAGGAGTTCGGCCGCAGCGCCACGGCGATGCCGATTGGGATCGCCAAGCTCCAGGTCACCAGCATGCTCGCGGCCGCCAGAATAACGGTATTCAAGGCGCGCGCGCCGATGAGGTCGACGACTTTGACGCGGTAAGCGACCGACAGGCCCAGATCCAAATGCAGCACGCGCCACAGCCACTTGAAATAACGGATCACTAATGGATCACCGTAGCCGAACTGCAGCTCCATCTGATGGATCAAATCCGGCGAGATCGACGGGTTCATCTTGAGCGTGCTGAAGTAATCCCCGGGCGCCAGATCGATGATCAGAAATGCCAGTAAGGTGATCCCGAGTAACAGCGGAATCATGTGGAGGAGACGGCGGGTTACGTAGCCCAACATCAGCGCCCTCTTGCCTTCATTTCTCCGCCACTCGGATCAGCTCGGGACGATACAGGCCCCAGACGGTCGGCTCGAAATTCTGCAAGAAGCGCTTGTACGCAATGAACTGCGTCTGCCGGATGGTTTCGATCATCGGCAACTGTTGGTGCAGGATGTCCTGGATTCGCCAGTAGTATTGTGGACGTTTCTGCACGTCCAGCTCGCGCGAGCCTTGCTCCAGGAGCTGATCGATTTCCGCTTCCCACGCTGTCGCCGGCGTTGTTTGGTTCGGGTTCCACAGATGCAGGTTGCCGCTCGAGCGCAACAGGTTGGCACCGTTGTTGGGCTCGATGGTACCGGTGAAGCCGATGAGGACGGCATCCCAATCGAAGGTGTGGTCGAGCTTCTCCACCAGCGTGGTGAAGTCGAGCGGCCGGTAGTCCACCTTCATGCCGAGCTTCGTCCAGTCCTCCTTGAGCATCGAGCAAATGCGCTCGCGGACCTGATTGCCGGCGTTGGTGTTGAGGGTGAACTCGATGGGGTTGCCGGCCGCATCTTCGAGGATGCCGTCGTTGTTGCGGTCGACGTAACCGCCTTGCTTCAGCAGCCGCCTGGCCTCGTCGAGGTCGTAGGCGTAATCCTGCAGTCTGGGGTTGTGGTACAACTTGTTCTCGGGCGAGATCTCCGCCACTGCCGGCTTGCCGTAGCCGTTAAGGCAGTTGAGGATCATCGACTGCTTGTCGATGGCATGCGCCAACGCCTTGAGGAAGTATGGGTCGGTGAACCAGGTGAGCCGGGGATCGGTCTTGCCATTTTCAAGGTAGTGGCGCGGATTGCGGTTGAACCCGACGAACTGGGAGCCGGTGTCGAGGCCGACCTCCTCCAGGCTGATGTGGAGCGCATCGGCTTTGTCGCGCAAATCGGCGACCTCCTCCGGGCGCGGTGTATGACTGTCGGTCTGGCCGGAGAGGAACTTCAGGTACATAGTGTCCTGATTGGGGACAATGAGGAGTGTCTCGTTTTCGAGATACGGCAAAGGCGTGCCGTTCGCGTCCTTCATCCAGTAGTCTGGGTTGCGCCGGAATTCGATGAATTGCGCCGGCACGTACCGGGCCAGACGGTAGAAACCGGTGCCGATGATCTGGTCGGGTGGTGTGTCGATGCCCCAGCTCTGGGCGAAGGTGCCGTTCTCCAGCGCGCGGCCGAGGATGTGTTTGGGAAGGATCGCCTGACTGAGCGAGTTGACCAGCGGCGCGAAGGGCCGCGGCACAGTGAAGCGTACGGTGTAATCGTCGATGACTTCCGTCTTGATCGGCTGGCCGTCGACCAGCAGCGTGTGCTTGCTGCTGTTCGCCACTCTGTCGTCAAAGATGGCGGCAAACGTAAACCCCACGTCAGCAGCGGTGAAGGGCACGCCGTCGTGCCAGCGCACGTCGTGGCGGAGGTGGAAGGTGTAGACCGTGCCGCTGTTGTTCACCTCCCATCTTTCAGCCAGTGACGGCTCCATTTCCGTGGTCTTCGGATTCAGCCGCACCAGGCCTTCGAACAACGCGCCGACGGCCGTTGCCGAAGCGCTGTCCACCACAAGCAGCGGGTTGAAAGTTTTCGGATCGCTGATAGTCGCGCTCACCATCCGCTGGCCGCGCGGCGCCCCGGCGGTGCCAGTGCTGTCCGGGCTTTGACATGCCGTGATGGCGGAGAGGAGTACGACAGCGATGAGGACAACGATACAGCGCATCAGTCCGCAACCGAATCGAGGTTCACCACCTTGGCACCTGGTGGTATCTGCACCGCAAAGACGGGGGCATCGAGCTTCGGATTCAGATCGATGTCCTCCAACGCGATTTCCAGCGAGCGCTGCCATTCCGGAACCTCCAGTGTAATGTGTGTGGCGAGCGCGAACCCGTTTTGGTCCTCATAGTCGCCAAACGTTGCGCGCCACTGCGTCTGTCCATCCGCACTCTGCTCTTCCGCGCCGAGCGGCAACGCCGCCGGCGAGAACCAAACCACCTGTGCGCCCCGCGCTGAATCCTGCCGCAAGCGGATGGAGCCCGATGGCGCGTCGAATGAAACCCTCGACTCTGCAGCTTGCCGCGGCGGCGGCGTGCCAAGAACAAGGTCGACGAGATCGTGCACCGGTAGAGTCAGCCGCACGTAGCGCCACAGGTTCTCGGGGGAGGCGTGCCCATGATAAACGGTATTCTCCTGGCGCGCGTACGCCGTCAGCGCGCCGTCATCCGCAACCAGCACAAAGACGGAGCCGAACAGCGACAGCACTTCGACACGCAGCCGGTCGGGCCGCGCCACCGCGATGGCCTCCCGCGAGCTGTTAGACTCTTCGGGGTCGCGATAGCGGATATGGGCCAACGCCCGAAGGCTGCGCACGTGCTCGCGGCGCTGCGCCAATACCGCCTGCAACTCGGCGGCGGTGGGCAGTACCGGCGGCGGCACCGCCGCCACGGGACGGCGTACGGCTGCACAGCCGCTCCAGAGCACGGCGGCGCATAACACGGCGGCGAGGGCGGCGGCCTGGGACGAAAGTCTACCGCGGGGAACGCGCCGGACTGTAGCCGCTACGAGCCGGCCTCCAGCTGCGCCACAGGCGATCATCGGCAGGCTCAGGATTCCTTCCCGATTTCCGAGTGGCTGCCCTCCAACACCTGAATCTTGCCTTTGATCCGCTCGACTTGCGCCTTCTCTGTCGAGTGACTAAGCGCGTCCTGGTACAAGCGCAAGGCCTCTTCGGGCTTGCCGGTTTGGCGGTAGGCATCCGCCAGATGCTCGGTGATCGTGGGATCATCACCGGCGAGCTCGAGCGCATGCTCCAGCTGCTCGACGGCTTTGTCGTAATCGCCGCGCTGGTAGTACACCCATCCCAGGCTGTCGATGTAGAACCCGTCGGTCGGGTCGAGGGCGATGGCGCGACGGATGAGGTCTTCAGCCTCGTCCAGTTGCACACCCATTTCAGCGAAGGTGTACCCGAGATAATTCAGCGCCGGAGCATTCTGCGGGTTCAGCTCTATAGCCTTCCGCATCTCGGCGATGCCAGCGTTCTTGTCTTTCGCCTCGTCGTACAGCGCCCCGAGCGTGAAGTGATACTTGTCGTTATTCGGTTCGCGCTCCACCATCTCCTTCACCAGACTGATGGCCTCGGGGAGGTCGCCTTTTTCGCGGTACAAGGACGCGAGCAATCCAACCAGCTCGCCATCGTCGGCTTTGGCTTCAAGCCCGTCTTTCACGTGCGCGATGGCCTCGTCGAGACGCCCTTGCTTCTGGCGGATGTAACTTATGCGCACCGCAGCATCGACGTAGAACTCCGAGTCGCGCGGAATGTGTTCGAACTCGGAGACCGCACGCTCGTAGTCCTTCATCTCAGCGTACACCGAGCCCAAGTAGTAACGCACGCGCGCGTTCTGCGGTTCGGCCGCCAGCACCAGCGTGAACTCGGTCGCCGCTCTGTCGTAGTCACCCTTCTCGAAGTAGATGAGGCCGATCTTCACCCGGGTGTCCTGCGGATCGGTCTCCGTCTTCTCCAACTCCTGGAACTGTGAGAGCGCCTCATCCAACCGCTTCTGTCCCACGTACAGTCCACCGAGACGTTTACGCGCCACCGCGCTCTGCGGGTCGGTCTTGAGCACGCGCTGATACAGCTCAATGGCTTGGTCGTTCTTCTCCTCGGCCTCGTACAGCAATGCCATGTCGAGGAGGACCATCTCCGATTCCGGGTTCAACCGCAGCGCCTCTTTGTAAGCGTCCTCGGCCTTGTCGAAATTGTGCGCTGCCGCCTGCACGCGCCCCAGATAGTAATAACCCAGGAACGACTGCGGGCTCATGCGGGTCAGTTCCTCCAGCACCGTCACCGCGCGGTCGAATTCGCCGCGCTTACCGTACAAAGCGCCGAGAAACAGGTGAGCTTCCTGGTTGTTGGGGTCGAGTTGAAGGACGGCTTCGTATTCCCCTGCTGCGTTGGCGTCCTGGCCGAGCGCCGAGAGGATGCCGGCATGCAGCACACGTGCCTGCGCGTTTTGCGGATCGAGCTCGATCGCCTTCTCGATCTGAGCCAGCGCTTCCTGCAGGCGGCTGGCTCGCACATAGAGGATGGCCAAACGCTGTCGCAGCAGCGGTGACGCGGGGTCCGCGTGGACCGCCAATTCGTACTCTTTCAGGGCCACCGCCTGGTCGCCACGGTTCATGGCGATCTCGGCCTTGAGGAAATGTCCTTCGGCCTCCGCCTCCGGCGGCAGCTGGGCTGTCACGAACTGCGAGGAGCCCATTTCGGTGGCCCAGGGAAACTGCCCATGCGGCGAGATTCGTCTCTGAACGGCGGCACATCCCCCGAGGAGCGCACAGCACCCGATGACGACCGCCGCATTCCACGTAGAGGAAAGGCGTAACTGCATCATTGGAAGCCCGTAGCATAGACGTCCGTGAGCATAGGATCAATCGAGGATCGCCAGCGGCGTGGAGCGCTTAAGCAGGCTGCTGAAAAACCCCCGAAAGGGGCGATTTTCGCGAAGTGGTGATTTCGAAAACCCTTGATTTTGGCCGCTTTCGTGAACATTAGAATTCCCTCGAAAGTCGTTTTTCAGCAGCCTGTTAGACACGAAATGCAATCCGGCTGTTCCGTGCTGCGCTCATCCCGCGGCCGGATGGTGAGCTGGAGGAGCCTTGGGATCGAGCGGCAACCAGACGCGGAAGGTGCTGCCGCGGCCCACTTCAGTATCGACGGTGACGGTTCCGGCCAACAGCTCCACCAATCGGCGGACGATGTACAGGCCGAGCCCGACACCGCCGTACCCGCGCGTCGGCCCGCTCTCGCCCTGCCGGAACGCTTCGAAGATGACCGGCAAGACGTCCGGCGCAATGCCGATGCCCGTGTCCGCCACGGCAATCTCCACTCCCGCCACGCGCTGGCATGCACTCAAGGTGACACGTCCTTCCGCCGTGAATTTCATGGCGTTGGACAGCAGGTTCTTCATGACCAGCTTCAGCTTCACCGCATCCGTCCGGATGCGTGGCAGCTGCGGCGAGGCATCGCACACCAGCGCCACCATCGGCTTCTCATACCGCTGAGCCATCTCCGCGGCGAGCGTTTCCAGCAGGTTTCCCACGTCGATTGCTTCGAGACTCAACGGGGGCAGGCCGGTCTCCAGCCGACTGATGTCGAGGGTGGCGTTGATCAGCTCCAGCAGCTCCTCCGCGCTCCCTTGCGTCCGTCGCACGGTGTCGGCTTGGTCAGAGGTGAGAGATCCAAACACCTCATCCAGCAGGAGAGCGTTGTAGCCCATGATGATGTTCAGCGGGGTACGCAGCTCGTGCGACATCGTCGCCATGAAGTCCGACTTGAGACGGTTAGCGCGCTCCAACTCACTGATGATGCGGAAGTGATCGAGTGCCACCGACGCAATCTGGCCGATGCCGTGGGCAATCCGCTCCTCTTCGGGGCTGAGGCGTCCGGTGCGGTTGTACCAGGTTGCAGTTTGCACACCGACGAGTTCCTCGCCGCGCCGCAAGGCCATATACAAAAACAACTTCACTCCGGATTGCAGAGCCATCGCGGTGGCTGGCTCGAGCCCCCTTGGGATGTCGGCAGGTTGGAATTGGAGGATGCCCTCGCGGGCGAGCCGCTCGACCTCGGGCGCGAACGTCGTCTCGGATATCCTCACTGCCCGCAGCGACTCCCAGTATTCGGCGGTGTGCCCGGCCATGGCCGCTCCGCTCCAGTCGCGCTTCTCAGGGTCTCGGAAAAAGGTCGAGCTCACATCGCAGTGGAGTATCTCGGTAGTGACCTGGCACAGCCGTTCAAGCAACTGCGGGGTATCGAGGTGCGCGATCAGCTCACCGCCCAGGCGGGCGAGCGCGCCAGATACGTTGGCCTCTTCGCGCTGCGCCTCATAGAGCTTCGAGCTTTTCAGGCCGATAGCCAGCTGCTGCGCGATGCCGCTGAGGACATCGACGTCGGCAGCGGTGAAAGGGGCCCCACCCCGTAGCCGCGCCGCACACAATCGGCCCAAATACTCGCCGTGCACGCGCAGCGTCACCGCCGTTAGTGCGCCGATTGGAACCTGTGCAGCGAATTCTGCAAGCACTCCAGGGTGACCGAAGTCGTTGATGACCAGCGGTTGTTCTTTCGCGACGTCCTCTCCAAAGCGCCGTTCCAGCAAGGATTCGAGGGCCGACAGGGCGGCGCGCCAGCCGGGTTGAATGCCGTAGTCGCCCGCAATGCGAAACACCTCGCGCAGCGGGTCGAGAAGCAACGTGACGAGCGCATCGCACGGCAATACTTCCGCGACCCGTCGCTGCACACCGTCGAGCAGCGCGTGGGGATCGAGCGTCCCGGCGATCTCCGTGGTGATCTGCAGCAACACGGCGGTTCTTTCCTCCGCCCGTTTACGCTCGCTGATGTCGTGCTGGATCGTGACGTAATGCGTGATCGCTCCGTGCGCGTTCCGCACGGCTGCAATCACCAGCTCGGCCGTGAACAGACTGCCGTCCTTCCTGCGGTTCACGATCTCGGTACGGTAGGTCTCTCCAGCGCTCACCGTTTTGAGCAACTGCTCGTAGAACGTCTGAAAGAAGGTCTCGTCGTGCTTGGCCGAGTCGAGGATATGATGGGTATGACCGGTTGCCTCCGCGAGGCCATAGCCGGTGAGGCGCGTGAAGGCGGGGTTGATCCACTGGATGCGGCCTCGGTCGTCGGAGATCGCGACGGCGTCGGGCGCAGATTGCAGAGCGGCGTCTTGCAGGCGAAGCTGATCGAGCGCCGCGGAGAGCTTACGCGTGCGCTCGATCACCCGCATGTCCAATTCGTTGGTGAGTTGCTGTAGCTCCTGCTCGATGCGCTGGCGATCCGTCAGGTCCATGACCACCCCGCGCACGCCGGTAACTTGGGCTCCCTCGACGACGACGCGAGCGCCGTTGCGTACCCAGCGGATGTCCCCCGATTTCGCGACGATTCGGTGATCCTGCAGATGCGGCAGCTCCCCAGACAAGACGGCAAAGAAGACCTGCCTCAGCATGGAGGCGTCCCCCGCAGGGACAAAGTCAGTGAACGGCCGGCCGACGATTTCAGCGGGCGCGTAGCCGTAGGTAGACTCAACGGCCGGGCTGACGTAGGTCACGGTGCCGGCGGCGTCGAGCATGTAGATGGTCTCGCTGATGTCCTCGACCAGCTGCCGGTACTTGTCCTCCGAACGCCGCAAGGCTTCTTCGAGCTGCTTGCGTTCGGTGATGTCGATGTCCGCGCCTAGCAAGCTATAGGGCTGGCCCTCTGCGTCGTAGTCGGCAACGCCCCGGCTGAGTACCCAGCGGTACGAACCGTCCGCGTGCAGCATGCGCTGCTCGGTCTCGTAAGCGCTGGCGCACCGCTGGAGATGGTCTTGCATGGCGGCGGTGGTCCTGGCGCGGTCCTCGGGATGAACCAGATCCCACAGATCGGTCAGCATGATCTCGTCCGGATTACGCCCAAGCAGGCGTTTCCAACCCGAGGCGAAGCGGACCTTGAGTGTCCGCAGGTTGGTATACCAGACGGCGACCTTGGCGCTCTCGGTCGCCTGTCGTAGCGCGCGCTCCGCCGTTTGTCGCCGGTCGATCTCACACGCGAGATCCGCGTTCAGCCGCTCCGCCCAAAACGCTATCAGCAAGGATAATGCAGACAGGACAAGCGTTGGAATCGTCGAAGGGTGATCCAAGGTGCCGTTCAGGCTCCAATGAACAGACGCAAATCCCAGGCTGCTGGCCACCACCACGACGCCTTGCGCGGCGACTCCCCAGGGGAATACCGCAGCCATCATCAAGTTCAGCGCGATCAGCCGCAGAGAAAGCATCCAGAGCTCTCCGGTCCACAGCCCGTACAGGGCCACGAAGGCGACGAGCTGGACACAGAACGCGACCGACAGACCCAAGACGTGCCGCCGACACCACGGCCTGCGT
>Ga0181539_1001414_pt1 | contig 26418 bp, 29 predicted proteins | sample PEATcosm2014_Bin_46_FD_119767 | JGI IMG/M metagenome (GOLD analysis project Ga0181539, IMG submission 119767) | Peatland microbial communities from MTU Mesocosm Facility, Houghton, MI, USA - PEATcosm2014_Bin23_60_metaG | ecosystem: Environmental > Terrestrial > Soil > Wetlands > Peat | place... | reverse complement strand
GCCAGTAGCCAGAAGCAGCACGTTCTCCCGGGCGAGTTCCTTCGCCATGGTCAGGAAGTTCTGGTCCTGGGTCACCCGGACATTGTTGCAGCCGGCGAAGAGGCAAACCCCAAGGATATTGCCGGCCACGATATTGTCGATGAGCGGTTTCAAGGGATCGTCCGGGTTCAGCAGGGAAAGAGCGCCTACAATGGCCTCAGTGGAAAAACCCGCCAGGACATCGCTCTGGTGGGAGGGGATATTAACTTTTTGGGGATCTCGTCTCTTGAACGCCTCAATGCCCAGACGGATGATTTCTGCCGCGGCCTGGCGGGCTTTCTCTTCGCTAAACTCGATATGGGTGGCCCCGGGGATCTTGTTAATGGGCATGGTGGTGATGAGACGGGTATGGAAGCATTCCGCCAGGGTGGCCAAAGAGGGCATGACGCACTGATAATCCACCACCATGGCATCCAGGGCGCCGGTAATGATGGCCAATTCCTGGGAAACCGAATGGGTAGCCGCGGGGATGCCGTGGCGCATGAGCACCTCGTTGCCGGTGCAGCAAATCCCCACCAGGTTGACTCCGGCGGCGGCTCCCGCCGCCCTGGCTTCTCCGTCCAGATCGTGGGCCGTCTGGACGATGAGGTCCGAAAGTATGGGGCTGTGGCCGTGCAGGCCGATATTCACGGCGTCCGGCTTCAGCACTCCCAAATTAGCCCGGCTGACTGCCGGCTTGGGCGTGCCGAACAGGATATCGGCCAGATCCGTCCCCATGGCGCAGCCGGCAAAATCCGCCAGCGCACATTTGATGCCCCCCAGCAGGAGATTGACGGGGTCTGCGTCCACCCCGTAATGGGTGCGGTGCATGACTTCGGCAATGGCCGCATCAATGCCGGTGGGCACCACGCCATATTTCAGAAAAGTTTCGACCCGGCCCTGGGTGACATTAGTGGCGGCCCAGGCCACCGGAGTTTCCTTTTCCGAAAAATCGCGCAGCGCGGCCTCGGCCACTTCCCTGGCAATCTCCACGGCTTCCTGGCCCTCCGTGACGATGCCCAGGCGTTTTGCCACTGCCTTGAGCTTGACTTCATCTCTGATGGGATAATCTGGGGCCCGCCCTGTCGCAGCTTTAAGCAGGGTGTGGGCCAGGTGTTTGGCATGGCCGGAATGCGCCGCGGTACCCGCAGCTATGGCTCGTACCAGGTTGCGGGCCACAATGGTGTCTGCCGAAGCGCCGCAAGCCCCCAAAGTAGCCCCATCCCCGAAGGGGTCGATGCGGCAAGGCCCTTGCAGGCAATTGCGGCAACAGGTGCCTAACTCGCCAAAGCCGCACTGCGGGGTCTGGACCGCAAAGCGGTCCCAGATGGTGCTTAAATCTTGGCGCTCTGCCTCTTTCAGCATGGCCCTGGAGGCCGAATCCGTGCTCTTTTCCATTCGCCTATTCCTCTCGGAATTCTTGATTCTTGAACCTCTTCAGGAAAGAAATCCTCACCGTTATCTCGACTATCTTTAATTTACTTCTCTAGCCAAAGGCTGTCAACGACTCCTAGGTGCAAAGTCAAGTTCCAAAGGTGCCGCGATATCCGGTTAGAATATAAGCCAGTCTCCTATTCGTGGTTCCCCGCTCAGGTGGGACCGCAAGTAAGTAATCCGGGGGTTTGGGAGGAGCTCGATAAGCGCTAACTTGCCATCTCCTTCACTTATCACCGAGCCGGCAAAAACTGCGGATATTATCTGCGTATCGGAAGGAGTTCCTTTTAGTGGGAGAAAATTAAGGAGCCCGATCCCTGGCTTTGTCGATTTGCGGCCTAAGAACTTCAGGCCAGCACCGCCCGGTAATGGTGCGCCGAAGCAAAGCGGCCAGTCAAATGTAATGAATGTGCGGAGAACTTGCCACTGTACGTAATAAAAAGGTGACAGCTCTTTTTATTCCAATCCTTCCAGGAAGGCCTTGACATTTTTACCTAAAACCTTATGGTTATAACCGCCTTCAAGGACAGCAAATCTTCTTCCCTGGCAGATTTTTTGAGCGGCCTCTTTTACCGCCTGGCCAATAATCCGGTAATCATCGGTGGTGAGAAGGCCACCCCAATCCTCAACGTGTCGATCAAAACCAGCTGAAACGGCCAAAATATCATATTCTCTTTCTACTTGGAATTTCTTGTTAATTTCTTCAATAAAGCCTTCTCGCTCTCGGATTTGTGGCTGGAAATATTTAATCTTACTTCCGGCAAAAATATTATCGGTCCCATCTCCAAAATGAAGATCGAAGTCCAAGATTAAAGCCTTTTGAATCCGATTTTCTGCCTGAAGCTTAGCCAAAGCTACAGCTATATTGTTGAAGAAACAAAAGCCCCAACAATGATCAGAACTGGCATGATGACCAGGCGGCCTGATTAACCCAAAAGAGCTTTCGCCTTTCATTCCCAACTCAGCCGCCAGGATTGCTCCCCCGGCTGCCAAACAAGCAATTTCATAAGGAGTTTCATAGCGATTGGGATTTCTTTTAATCAAATCGATATGGGATTGGGTATGAACTCTTTTTAAATCGTCTTCGCTGGCTGGTTCAGGTTCAAGAAAATCATATTTACCTTTCAACTCCATGAAAATAGCTTCTATTCTTCCCGCTTCGGCAGCTGGGTCTAATGCATAAACCGTATTGTAATTGGGATGATAAACTATCTTCATTTTTTTAACTCCTTTTAGTTATACCCGAAAGAAGAAAAGAGGAATCAGTGATTCCATTTATGAGCTGACAGATGAAGTCAAGAAATGGTTTTGGGACCTCTCTTCCCGAGTTTAACCCCCCAAGATATGATAGCTCAAACTTCGCCGAATGTAAAATTTCGTGGCCCGGTCCCCTAGCCGGGGGGTATCTGCCGCAAACCACCCTACGGGGCGGTGCCGGATTTCCCCCCGTTGGGGGCGAGAAACCCAGGCGGGGGCGCCTTTACCTTTTTGCGGTATTTGTGCTATCATGGCGTCGATGAGAGGATTCGGCTTCAAGAAAAGAAACTTTGGAGGATTTTCGTCGAGCAAAGAGGCCCGGCCTGAGGAGAGCTCGGCAAGATGCCTGGGCCTAAAGGCAGGGGTTCGGGGTTATCGCCCTTCCTGGGGGCTCTCGGGGGGCCCATAGTTTATTGGGGAGTCCGTAAGTGAAGACTATCCGACTTATGATCTTGACGGTCTCACTTTTCCTGGCTACCTGCACCTTTGCCTGCGGTCCGACTAAATTGGAACTGGTACAGCAGAAATATGATGAGGCTTACCGGTCCGGCCAAATTTCCACCTCAGAATATCTGAACCAAACCAGCCAGCTGGAATTCCAACGAGAGCAACTTTTTTTTGGCATATCACCGGCTTTATTGAATTATTCAATCCAACAGCAGTACATCAATCAATGGAGTCGGCCGGACACCTGTGATGTCCTCAGCATCCGGCACTGGGGCCCCTAGTTTATTTAAAGTTAAAAAATTAAGCCTCGAGCCTGCCCCAAATTAAGGGTTTTGTGCTTCTCCCGATTGTCCAAATATTCCTTGACAAGCTCTCCGGACTTACCAGCGATTAGTGTGCACCCGGGAGGCGTCATAAGGGTGCGGCATCTTCCTCTCCGCCGGGTACCCGATGGGAATGATGTTCAGGGGGATGACCTGTTCCGGCAGATTCAGCAGCTTTTGCACCTTGGGAATCCGGTCCTGGAACGGATAAATCGCGGTCCATACCGCCCCCAGCCCCAGTGCATTGGCCGCGATGAGGATGTTCTCGCTGGCCACCGCCCCATCCAGCAGCCAAAACCCCTGCCCCTTATTCCTCTCTTTGGCCTGATTGCCGCACACCAGGATGGCTACCGTGGCCTTCTTGAGCTGAAAGCTCTTGGGGTTTGGATTGAAATTATGAATTTCATCCAGGATTTTGCGGTCATTAATCACCACAAACTCCGTGGAGCGCTCATCGAAGGCCGACGGCGCACTCAATCCGGCTTCCAGCAACAGCTTGATCGTCTCTTCAGAAACCGGGTGTGGCGTATAGTCCCGGATACTGCGCCGGGTCAGGATGGCGGTGATGGCATCGGGAGTTCCCGCCGGGACTTTGATTTCCAGCGGCTCCTCCTGGGCCGCGGCGCCCGCCGCCGGTTTTTCCTCCGCCCAGCTCCGGGGGGTCGTGAGCCCCGGCTGCCACATGAGGGCCAGGAGGCCTAAACCGATGATACCCATGCCCGGAAATAACCTCTTGCGAACTTTCATCCCATCTCCTCCTTTGATCCTGCCTTGACCTAATAATCCGAGATTATGCGGCCGCCTTGGCCGCCGCCGTCGAAAAATGGTTTTGGGGACCTGTTGGCTTCGGTGGGAATCTCCGAAAGGTGACCTTCCATAACCAACTCCTCTCAACGCTGGCATAGTAGCATAAATTTCGCAGTAAAATAGTTTTTTCCTGAATTAAGGAACCGGCCAGGATGCCGGGCCATCCTCGAATTGCCGTTCATTTTGCCAGCAGGCCATCCTACCTGTTCACCCGCTTTTGCCTTTTTGCCCTCCTGCCAAATCTCTTACTGCTCCCGATATATTATGGCAATCTGATCCAATCTTCTTTTCCCGCCGCCTTTGAGCACTCTGCATCCAACAATACGGTAATTTTATTCTGGCTGGAAATCAAGGTTAACTAATTGTATCTTCAATGAATTACAGGACGATAATCCATTCTTTCCCCAAAAATTAGGATTATTTTCAGCCTTTCGGAGCCTTTTCCCAATTGCGCTGGGCTCAAGCTTTCAGGATTATGGATTAAATTCCTTGCCACCCGCTCCGAGCGCTACTCCAGTTTAGTATTTAAACCTGAACAGAAAGTTGTGCTTATACATACGCCAGGCAATCCCTCACCCTTTGCAGCACGAGTTGACCAACCGGGATGTGTATCATGAGAGCGAAGGCAAAAAAAGGTTACTTATCGGTAAATGCCCATCCCGGGTCGTAATACTTGTCCTGAGGCCCGGGTGTGCTGACCCCGAGGCTGAAAGGCAATTATTGAAAAAAGGAGCAGGAAAATGCCACCACAAGCAAATGCAATCGCAAATAATGATGTGGCCATGCTGGCTTGGAGCTACGATAACCCAATTCCCGGATGTCTGGGCTTTGCCATTTATCGCAAAGAAGGTGACATACCCGGACCCGGCCAAGGCGAACCCCTACCGGCCTGGGTCGGCTTTCAGGGCCAAACAAATCCCGCCTGGACCAAGAATACCACCGAAGTTTGGCCGATCCAAAAGTTTCAATGGAACGATCTGACCGCGACCCGGGGAAAGACCTATGGCTACCGGATCGTTCCCATGGTGGGCACGCCGGAGGCTATGACTAAACAAGACGGCCAAGCCGCTACCTGCGGGCCGGTGACCCTGACCCCTCAGCGCGGCTGTTTCGCCACCTATTTTAACCGAGGCATCCTCTCGTCGCAGTTCGTGGCCCACCAGCTTCCGGTGGATGCCTCAGGAAGGCCAGATTACAAGGTGCTCACTGATCGCATTGACCAACCCGGCGATCCCCTGCGCCAGGCCCTGGCAGGCCAGATTCTCGAGGGTCTTGAGAGCCTTTTGGATCTGGCGCTGCAAGAAGGCGGCAGTTGCTATGCGGCGCTGTATGAGCTTAACGATCCGGAGCTCCTCCAAAAACTTCTGAACCTGCCCTCCTTGCACCTCATCCTTTCCAACACCGGCACCGACGACAAAGAAAACACCTCGGCAAGGCAGGCACTGCACGAGAAGGGAATTGACATCATCGACCGATTTGTACCCAGCGGCCATATCGGCCACAATAAGTTCGTGGTCTATGTCGACCCCAACAACCAGCCGGGAGCCGTCTTGCTGGGGAGCACCAATTGGACCGACACCGCGATTTGCGCCCAATCCAATAACGCCCTGCTGGTGAAGAATCCGGAACTGGCGCAGGCTCACCTGGATTATTGGCAACGCCTGCGCAAAGATACCAACCCTGCAGGTCGCGGCCCTCAGGGTCCTGACCTGCGCCAAGCCGACGCATCGCCTGGCGCCCGGGACGTCGCGGTGGATAGTGGCAAGGCCACGGTCTGGTTTTCACCCAACAGCAAGGGCCCGAGGCCATCCCCGCGCAAACCGGACGAACCGACCCCGGTCGATCTCTCAGAAGTCTTCAGCCTGATGGATCAGGCGAAGGAGGGTATTCTTTTCCTGGTATTCCAGCCTGGGGTGCCAAGCATCGTGGATAAAGCTGCGGAGGTGGCCAACGCCAACCCCAATCTGTTCGTCCGGGGAGCAGCCACGGACCCCAAGGCCGTGAACGAGTTTAATACCGTGCTGGTGCATCGCGCCGGTGAAGACCCGGTGGAAGTGGTGGTTGCGTCGGCGATCACTGACCAATTCTCCTTCTGGGAAAGGGAGCTTCTAAAGGCTTCTCCCGGGGCGCATGCCATCATCCATGACAAGATTGTGGTCATTGACCCCATGTCCGCTGATTCCGTAGTGGTCACCGGCAGCCATAACCTCGGTTACCGCGCCTCCTGCAACAATGATGAGAACCTGTTGATCGTGCGCGGCCATCAGGAGCTGGCGCAGGCCTACGCGGTTCATGTGATGGACGTGTACGACCATTACCGTTTTCGTTATCAGCAACAGCTGCATGGAGACCATGCCTTCACCGGACTTGACCCTACGGACGCCTGGCAGCAGAAGTATTTTGATCCCACTAACCCCGCGAGCCACGATAACGCGGTATGGCTGTAACACCTCCTTCAAGTTTAATCCGGGAAGAGGAACCTGGTCGGGAGAGGGCTCCCCAAACCATTTTTGACTGCGGAGCCAAGCCGGCCGCATAATTCCTGTTTACCAGATAGGCCTGAAACATGGCAAGGCAAACTGAATCAGTGGCTTCATCGCCGGACGATACGGACGGCGTAAATTAATGCAAAGGAGGCAAACTATGCTTCGTAATGGGGTCAAAACCTTAGTTCTTTACCTGGAGGACTGGCAAAAGCGGATGGTTAAGGATTTCCTTGGGAAGGATTGCAATACCTACGACGTGGAAATAGGGACGCCTACTAGCCCGACTCATAAATACGGGATCCGCACCGATGAGACCTTGAAGAGGATGTATTTCACCGACTGGCAGATCCGGGAAATGAGGGATGAAACGGGGGTAGTGTGCGAATTCATTGAACTCACCAAAGAGGGTCCGCCCGTTATCAGGTACGGGGTCCCGCCTCGCTAAAACGGGTAGGCGGCGGGGGAGGTGATTCTCCCACCTCTCCCGCTGATGGAATTTCTACCCAGAGAAGAACTAATGCATTCCACCGAATATGTTCCTGAATATGCGGTTTGGGAGCTGACACTCCGCTGCAACATGAGATGTCTCCACTGTGGCTCGTCCGCCGGCAGAGCGCGGAAGAATGAATTGACCCTCGAGGAATGCCTCCAAGTGGCGGACGACCTCCTTGGCCTCGGCTGCCGGCAGATCACCTTCATCGGGGGCGAAATCTTCCTCTACCGGGGCTGGGAGAAGGTGGCCCGGCGGATGTCCGACGGTGGCGCCCTGGTCAACATCATCACCAACGCCTATCGCCTGGGTGACGCGGAGATCACTCGGATCAAAGAGGCTAAACTGAGCAACGTCGGCATCTCTCTCGATGGGATGGAGAAAAACCATGACCTGATCAGGGGGAAAAAAGGTTCTTATCAAAAAGTCCTCAGGGCTTTTGAGAGACTCAACCAGGCGGATATCCCCCTGGCAGTCGTGACGAGTCTCCTCGCATTCAATGTTGCCGATCTCAATGAGATGCATAACCTCCTTTTAGCGTACGGAGTGAAAATCTGGCAGATTCAGTTGGTCACCGGCATGGGGAACATGGCCGGTCGCCATGAAGATCTCCTGGATCCGCGGAAAATCGGGGAGATAACCAACTTTATCCGGGAAAAAAACCGTGGAGGTCCACTACGGGTCTATGCCGGGGACGACATCGGCTATTTCGATGAGAACGAGGTTTATCTAAGAAGCCGCCCGGGGACGATCTCCGTCTGGAACGGCTGCCAGGCGGGCCTCAGGGTGGTGGGCATCGACAGCGTCGGCAATGTCAAAGGATGCGAGTCGATCTATTCGGATAAATTCATCGAGGGCAACCTCCGGGAAGAGTCGCTGGCAGAGATTTGGACCAAGGAGGGGAATTTCGCCTATAACCGGAACTTTGAGGTGGGCATGCTCACCGGGGCCTGTGCCTGCTGCGACAAGGGAAGCGTTTGCCGCGGCGGTTGCCGCGGTTCCAGCTATTTCAACAGCGGTTCCCTTTTTGAAAGCCGCTACTGCAGCTATCCGGGACGCCCCGACTGCAGTGCCAACCAGACCGTAAATGGTCAAGGAGGATAATCTGATGGCGCCTATTCAAAATGAAGCTGTTGGTACTTCCGATAATTTATCTTTTGATGAGGCCTTGCGTGCCGCGCTTAAGAAGTTACATCACTCAAACGAGCAACCCTTAACAATAAAATTGGAGGAAATTATTTATCAGCCTGGTGACCTTGCCGGCAAGCATCATTTGTCTGTACGGATAAGCGGAGCGGGGGTAGGATAAACCGCAAAAACGGAATACTTGCCGGATTACTTCCTTCAAGAATTAAGACCAATCTGAACGATAAAGCATCATGGCCAGATTTGCTGGTTACCCGCTGCCGCTAGACAATTCAGCTACAAAGGAGGAAACATGTCAAGGTTAGATTCGTGGAGAGGGCTCGCAAAATGGTTTTCTTACTGCGGTGGTCAAGCCAGCCGCATAATTTCGGGGAAGAACCTGCTGATCGCGGTGTCTTTTTTCCTGCTCATCTTTCTTGGGGGAGTGACCCTAACGTCAGCCGCTCAAGTAACGGTTTTGCAGGAAAATGACAACGGCAAAACGATTAATGTACAGGTGGGAGCCATTATCGCGGTTATGTTGGGAGAGGAAGCAGGAACGGGGTACACGTGGAAATTCAACCAGCTTGATGTGAATTACTTCGACTTGCGGAGTACGACAATTACGCCCGTGGGTGCTCCGATTGGAGGTCCGCTTCTCGTTACCTGGGTGCTAACAACCAAAAAAGCGGGCGCCTCCCAGCTTGCCCTGGATCTTTTTCCGCCTGGAAGCGGAAGACCGGCCGTGAAGCATTTCCTGGTGAAAGTCAAAATCCAGTAGGTGGTCTAGGACGGGCACAGCCCGCCGGCCATAACCTTTAAGAAAAGGTGGGCGGTGCCCGCCCTGCCTGGTGGCACAGGCTTTCCATACGGTGCATCTGAACGGGATCACCGATGTCTACAGAAGATTTGGAGGGAGCGGCCATGAAAAGTAATGAAGAGCTCAAAAAAGGTTGTATTCAAGCGGCACTACAGGGAATCAAATTAGAGATTCAAAGAAACAAGGGTTGGCTTGAACATGCTGATAAAGATAGGAGGAATCAAATTGAAAATCGAATAAAGCAGTTAGAAAATGACTCAGTTAAATATGAAACGATTAATATTGATAAATATGAAATCCCTGCTAAACTAGATAACGAAGTCTGGTTTCAGGGACCCTGTAATGAAAATGAAATATTGCATTTTGATGGGATTACAAAGTCAGGACCCTGGTATCATGTTACAGGAATACGAGGAAATGATTATCAGGTTATAAAGCCAAATGCCAGATACCTTATGTCTTTTTATCTGGTATATCCTAGGGAATATTGGTCTATGGAGAGCTATTATGTTTACATAGATCAGTTTAAAGAAGCTTCCCCACTTATAAAGCGTTAATTAAAGTAAGGGGTTTCCTAGACCCGACAACGGATAAAGACCAATTTATGGGAGATTGCCCCATGGCCTTTGCTAAAAAGGAGGTTACGCCTTTATCCAGGCCCAATACCAAATATTTTAGTGACAATACCTCACCTTAACCCCAGAGGAGGATTTAAAATGACCATTTATAGCAACTTTCTAAAGAATTCAACAACTTTCCTGATAATAACGTTCTTTTTTATCTGTGCTGCCTATGCAGGTGATATGAACAGAAGCTATCAAATAACCTCAACTGGTATTATAATGAAACAGGGGATAACTACGTATATGTATGGAACGCACGTTTTGCTCAATGATAATGGAAAAACATTGTATGCCCTGAAGAGTGTTAATATAAACCTTGATAAATATATCGATAAAAAGGTGACGGTTAAGGGGGATTTGGTTGAAGGCTACCCTGTCGAAGGTGGGCCTAATTTTCTTAATGTCAAATCGATCCAATGAGTAATAATTAATAAATATAATCCACGCCTAAAAGACTCATTTTTTAAGCGTAGGTTTGCAATCAGGTCGGCAATTAAAAGAAAAAGGGTTAGGCTGTTTGGCCTAACCCTTTGATTTTCTGGTGGCGGGGACGACGAGACTCGAACTCGCGACCTCCGGCGTGACAGGCCGGAAGGTAACTATACCATAGCATACCGGGGATTTTGTTACCATTTTTGATATCCCTGATATCTCAAGCAAATCCATCATATAATTTCCCTTGACTTATATTTTTATACCATTATATTTATCATAAAGCTGCTGGGAATACTGCTGGGAACCTTGAAAGGAGGCTCACCATGCCAAACAAGATCACACGGGTTAAGACGGCTTATCCAGGGGTCTATTACATCATGGGCAAGGCCACCGATGGCCGGCCGGAGCGAATTTACTACATTTTATATCGCAAGGGCGGGCCGCAGATCGAGGAAAAGGCTGGCCGGCAATTCCAGGATAAAATGACCCCGGCCCGGGCCGCTCGGATCAGAACCCAGCGCATTGAGGGGGACCAGAGCAACCAGGAGCGTCGGGAAGCGGCCCTAAAGCAAGTCTGGACCCTTACCCGGCTTTGGCAGGAGTACAGCACCCACAGGGGCATTACCAAGGGCCTGAAGACTGACAAGGGCCGATTCCAGAAATTCATCGAACCAGGATTAGGCAAAAAAGAGCCTCGGGAACTCTCCCCCCTGGACCTGGACCGGCTGCGCGTAGGCGTGGCGAAGCAGCACAAGCCCCAGACAGTTAAGCACGTGGTGGCCCTGCTGGTGCGAATCGTAAACTACGGCGCCCGGCTGGGGTTATGCCCCGGCCTCAGTTTCAAGGCCCCCACCATCAAGGTCCATAACCTGAAAACTGAGGACCTGACCCCAGAACAATTATCAAGCCTCATGGCGGCCATAGACGAAGACCATGACACCCAGGCCGCCAACCTCATGCGGCTGGTTCTTTGCACCGGCATGCGGCGCGGGGAGTTATTCAAACTCAATTGGGATGATATTGATTTCGACCGCGGGTACATCACCATCCGGGCGCCCAAGGGCGGGAGGGATCAGATTATCCCCTTGAATCAGGCGGCCCGGGAGGTTCTGGAATCTCACCCCAGGTTTGAGGCTTTCGTGTTCCCCGGACGTGGAGGGGGAAAGCGCGTCGACATTAATAAGGCGGTGAATCGAATTAAAGCCCGGGCCGGTCTGCCTAAAGACTTCCGCCCCCTGCACGGCCTCAGGCACGTTTACGCCTCAATGCTGGCCTCAAGTGGGCAAGTCGATTTATACACCTTGCAGAAACTGTTAACCCACAAGAGCAGCGCCATGACGCAACGATACGCCCATTTGCGAGACGAGACTCTGCGCCGGGCCTCTGACCTGGCGGGGGAATTGATAGGCCAGGCCATGAACGGCCACAGCCCAAAAGCTGAGAAATTGAGAAAGGATGGTTAAAAGAAATGGGAGGAAAACCTTATTGCATGTTGACTTTAAAGGGATGGTATGGTACACAAATAATCACCCAAACGGCTTCCTTCCTGGCACCGCATACTAAGCAAAGCCAGCGAAGCAAGACCTGATCAAAGACCGCAGATCAAAGACCACAGATAAAAGCCCTAAGACCGAAGCCCTAAGTCCTAAGACCGAAGAAAAAAGACCAAAGACCAAAGACCAAAGAGGAAGACCTGCCCCATTAGGAGGCAGGACCTTACTTTGAGGTGATGGCCATGGCCATTTTTTCTCTTCCCCCCGACCAACAATATTTGACCGAAAAGCAGGTTAGCGAACTGACCGGACGCGCAGTCCAGAGCCTACGTAACGACAGGCATAATTCCAAGGGTTTCCCCTACATAAAATTGTTCGGACATCAGATTCGTTATAAACTCTCCGATGTCTTGGCCGCGATGGAGGCGCACCGGATCGTGCCGGGTGGCAACGGCGGGGCCGGGCGCGGGGGGGCATAATTATGTGCCCCGCAGGAATGACCGACACTGGCGCTAGCGAGCGGACCGGGGGGGAAAGGGTTAACCGGCCCGAGCCGCCCCCCTGCCCGAAACTCACCCCCACCTTGGCCCAGCAATTTTTGGAAACGCTTTACGGCCCCCTGTTCTCTGGTCCCCCTGGCCCAGCCTATTTGGAAGTGAGAGGCAAACGGGAAGGGGAGGCCATGACTTTTAGGAGGTTCTACCCAAACATAAAGGCCCTGCTTAAAGACATACCGAGGTGGAAGCCCGACCTCAACTACTGGATAGGAGCGGCCCTGAGGCGCGATACCCGGACGGGCAAGAAAGAGAACCTCTTGGCCTTGACTGCATTTTTCGGGGATGTCGATTGTGGGACGGCGGGCCATAAGATGACCCCCAGGTATCAGGCCAAAGCTGAGGCCCTGGCTGCTATCGAGGCATTCACCTTGAGGCCCAACGTGGTTGTTGATTCAGGTGGGGGCTTCCAGATTTACTGGCTTCTCAGGAACCCCGTGGACTTGTCGAACGGGAATTTTTCCCAGGTGGAGCACGTTAACCGTGGCCTGGCTCTGGCCCTGGGGGGCGATGTAGGGGCAACAGACGCCTCTCGGATTTTGCGGTTACCTGGAACTTTTAATATGAAATTGGCCGGGAACCCCCGGCCCGTGAAAATCGTCTGGTGCGAGCCTGAGCGCGTGTATGACCTTGCCGACTTTGGCGAGTATGAGGCCCAGGGGAAAGCCCAGGCCCAGCGGCGGCGGCAAGACCACCAGGGAGGCGGAGCGGCGCCTGGCGGCGAGTATGCGGCCTACGCCTCAAAGGCCCTGGCCGACGAACTGGCAAAGCTGGCCCGGACCCCTGCCCATGATCCAGGGCGCAATAACCAGCTAAATAAATCCGCAAAGGCGCTGGGGGAACTGGTAGGAGCCGGGGTGTTAGACCGGGGGATCGTAGAAGCGGCCCTGTATGGCGTGGCGATGTCTATCGGCCTGGGCGAAGCGGAAACCAGGACCACCATTAGGAGCGGGATTGAGGCCGGGATAAAGGAACCTCGGCAGCTACCCAAGAAGACCGGCAAGGGGCGCGGCGCCCCCAGGCCAGGGGTTGACCCGGCTTCATCGGAGAAAGGCCATCAGGGGGGCCAGAGTGAGCCGGAGGCGGAAGGGTTTGGGCTTTGCGGTCATTGGTATTTCGTAGAGCGGGGCTGCCTCTGCCTGAAGAGTTTTGATCGAAAGGGGGTGCCCTATACAAGCCCCTTGTCGAATTTTCAGGCCCGGATCACTGAGGAAGTCAGCCGGGATGATGGCCTGAAACGGATCAAGGAGTTTAACATCACCGGGAGCCTGGACACCGGGCGGCCCCTGCCCCCGGCCTTGATACCGGCTGAGAAGTTTGACGGCTTGGCCTGGGTTAAGAGGGAGTGGGGCGCGGCCGCCACGGTTGCGCCGGGCCGGGGCCTGAGTCCCCACCTGGTGAACGCCATTCAGGCTCACAGCCGGGGCTTCAAGCGGCGTATGGTTTACGCTCATTCAGGCTGGCGCAAGATTGACGGGATCTGGCGGTACTTACATGGCGGCGGGGCTATCGGCCTGGGGGAGTCGGTAGAGGTTGACCTTGGGGAGGACCTGGGTAACTACCGCTTGTCCCAACCTGGGGGGATAGAGGCGGCCCAGGCAAGCTTGCGCTTTTTGGAGGTGGGGGCGTGGAAAGTCACCGCGCCTTTACTGGCCTGTGTCTATCTGGCACCGTTTGCGGACCTCTTGAAAGTAGATTTTTCCTTGTGGATTTATGGTCCTACCGGGGGCATGAAAAGCAGCCTGGCAGCCCTGGCCCTTTCCCATTATGGGAAATTTGACCGGTTAACCCTGCCAGGAAGTTGGATATCAACCGCTAATAGCCTTGAAAAGCTGACCTTCACTTTAAAAGATACCCTGTGTGTCATTGATGATTTCATGCCGGCGGCAAACCCCAGGGAATTCCATGACCAAACCAATAAAGCGGCCCGGCTGGTTTATCAGGCGGGAAACCGTTCAAGTCGTGGCCGGCTGGCCCCGGACCTAACGGCCAGGCCCAATTATCACCCCCGATGTTTGATTGTTTCAACGGCTGAAACGCTTTTGCCTGGCCAGCGCCAAAGCGCCACGGCCCGCTACCTGGGGGTGGAGCTTGACCCCAAAAAGACCCCGATTGACGAGGCCCGGCTGACGGCGGCTCAAAAGAAAGCCCACCTATACCCCGAAGCAATGGCGGCCTACCTTGCAGACCTGGCCCCACGACTTGAAGATGCACAGGCGGAAGTCAAAGAGCTTTGGGAAGGATACCGCAGCGCATTTCAGAGCACGGCTCATTTGCGGATACCCGAGATTCAAGCCTGGTTAGCCGTTGGGTTTGAAATGTTCCTGAGATTTCAGATGCACAGGGGGACCATATCCGAGGGGCAGGCAAACGAAATGCTTAAGCGGGCGTGGGAGGTGTTTGAAGCCCTGGGGGAGAAACATTCCAGTATCATTGAGGGGCAGCGGCCTACCCTAAAATTTTTGGCGGTGCTTCGGGAATTGTTCTATACAGGGCGCATTTTTGTACAATCGTCGACTGTGGTCGCTGGCGCTCCACCACGGGGGTTAGGCTGGGATGACATTGAACCGGCTCACAACGCTAAGCTTATCGGTTGGACCGACGGCGAAATGCTTTACCTCATGTCCGAAACAGCCTTGGAGGTTGTGCATGAGGCTGTGAGCCGCCAAGGCGACTTCCTGGCTCTTGGCCGAAACGATATGCTTGCGGCCCTGGCCCGGGAGGGATTCATTTTGCCTGGAAAGGACGGGAGAAATACTCACGTTAAGAATATTCAGGGATTGGCAAGGCGGGTGATTTGCCTGCCAGTTAAGAAGTTAAAACATGATGAGGTTATAGAAAATGAGACCCTGTAAAGGTTACCGTTTGGGTTACCGATATTACCGAAGTTACCGAGCCGCGGTAACCGGGAAAGCAAGGCAGGACGTGGTTTTGGAGGGTGTGTTACCGAAATAACACTTTCATCCCAGATAAGACCCTTTTTGTAACTTGAGAGGGGGGGAGATATGAGCGTGAAAAACATGCAGAACGTCTCTTATCTCGGATGAAAGCATAATAACGGTAATGGGGCCTTTTAGCTCGATAACCATGCGGGTTTCATGGTTACCGATGGTGGTAACCAAGCGGTAATCTATCGGTAATCAGACGGTAATCTGGCGGGGGGGCGGTTTGGTGAGGGAGATTGGTAATGTCTATTCCGACTCCGATCAAAAGCATTCGGCTTAAATGCCTCGATTGCGTGTGCGGCAGCCCGAAAGAGGTTGAACTTTGCCCCGTCATGGGTTGCCCTCTTTTTCAATACAGATTCGGGAAGCGTCCTACCACTCCCCGGAAACGGTCGTTTATCAAATCCGATGAGGGGATAGCCCCCACTTTTTCAGGGAATGGGAATGAAGATGGATAAACTTATTGCCATTTCGAACCCCGCCCTGGTCCCCAGTGCGGGAAAATCGGACCTATAGTTGAATTACTTAATGATTGTGATAGGTTTGCCAGGGGTGGAGGGCTGCGGGTGTGTGTAATCGGGGGGCTCGTTGGTAGGAGGTGGACCCTGCAGGTTGACTTGCACAGCGGCGCCGGGTCCCTCCAGGATGATACTAACTCCCTGGACCTGTTGGTCATCTTCTCTGACCATGCGGTGAATCTTGGCGGCCAGCTCCAAGGATCTGATCCGCACGGTGTCAGACTTACTCTTATCTATCAGGCGATTAACTTCCCTGGCAACCTTGATCATACCCAGGCCAACCGCCTGCAATACTTTTGCCGGGTCTGGGGCGTGCAGGACATGTTTATCACCTTCCAGCGCATTAACCCCTTTTTCCAGCTTTTCTAATTCTTTCAATTCTTTATCTTCAATAGTTCGCGGCCTACCCTTGGGATTTCCAGACTGACCAGGCTTAAAAAGTCCTCTGTTTTTTTCTTGCTTATTAGCCTGCTTATTACCTGTTTTCGCGGTATCAGGTTTCTTAGCCATTCCGTTTTACTCGCCAACTGACCGCTTGCTCTGAAACCCCAACTTTCCGGACGATCTCTGCTTGAGATAATCCCTGATCGCGGGTCAAAATATAGTTCCCTGGCGCGCTGAATACTTTCCGGATCGGGTCGAAGCGGAGTTCTGCCGGGGCAATGGTCGCACCGCGTTTTGGGTAGTAATAGCATCCCGGCTCATAATTGAAAAACCCCATGGCTTCCCGCCTACCTTTGTGCTATGGTGATTTTGCGGAATCCCATATCTAAAGGAGACAAGAAGCCATGGCCTACATCAAAATAGGTACTCCTTTCAACGAAATCATGCACAAAGAATTTGAAATATTATATAGCCCAGGGAAAGAAGCTTTTTATGCTGGCATCTATCAATGTGACCTGTGTAGTCTCGAAATAGTTCACCCTGGAAAATGCGAATTGCCGCGCAAAAATAAAGATGATGCTCATAGCCATCGGTGGAGATTATTAGTTTCTATAATAAAACCATTTCCTGTTATTCCGATTGAGGATATAAATCCAATGCAATAAATTTGTCCTTGTGAAAATCTGGTTCTTCTATATAGCGGCGGAATATTGGCCCCGCCAATTCATGCACGGCATCTGTTACTTTTAATAATTTAGAGCATTCAATATTTATCAGTATAAATTCAAGTACCATTAAAACATCAGGATCACAAACAAGTTGCCGGCCTTCGGGCAGTCTTATCTTTCTTTCAGTGGCGGCCATTTTATTCGCTCCAAGGAGGATATTGCCAATGGTTTACAGGGGTTTGGTATTTCTGGTGGTTGGGATTTTCTTTTTTGGAATTGGAACAATAACGACTCCCCAGGCAGTATGGGGATGGTACTATGTCCCTGGGAGTGGCTCGACTCCAGGTGAGCCGGTTATTGATATGGGGCCAGATAAACAGGAGATCAAGGCACAACAAGACCGGCAGGATGCAGCCGACCGTCAAGCCCAGGCTAAAGAAGATGCCGCCAACAAAGCTGCCGCCGATGCCAATAGTGCGGCTGCTTATCGCCAAGGCAAAGCTGAACAGCGCGCCAAGGTAGAGCGCCTGAGAGGGAAGAAATCTACTTCCTGGCAACTCAATCATTAACGATACCCAAAGGAGGCCAAAAGCCAATAAAAATAGCTGTGTATTATAGCAATTGAGAATCAATACTGACAGAGATTTTGAGAGATGTCAAGCAAATATTTGGCAAGATTGTCTGAGGGGGGGTATATCAGGGATTCTTCATGGAAGTTATTTCAATGCGGATTATCAAAAATAGGTGCGTAAACCGGATAATTCCGAAATGAAATTAACCAGCACAAACTTCAGAAAAAGTGGCATAATGCATTCAGGTGAGGCCCAATGAATCCCCTGGAAACCTACCTCAAGAATTACACAGGACATCCCGCATGAAAACAGGCTACCGCCAAGAGGTTTTCAATGTAGTTCTGGCCCAAATCCTCCAGGAACGGGGTGTGATTTCGGTTCCTGAAAAAGTCCTTAAAGCAGTTCTTTCGAAAACGGAACAGCGCCGTATGCCTGATGTCATGGTCAATTTCATGGGTTTGCGGACGGTGATAGAGGGTGAGGTTAGTGACCAACCCGACGCAAAGAATCGCGCCCTTGAATCTGCCGCGAAGCGGGTAGAGGATGGGATCGCCCATATAAGTGTAGCAGTAATTTACCCGGCATTTTTGCGCCAACTTGAACTTGGTCCGCTAAAATCCCAAATGGCAAAATGCCAATATGAAATTGCGGTAGTCGCAGAGTCTGAGTTTGAGGAACGGGGTTTTAACTCGGGTGACATTAATCATCTGGCGGAAATTTTACGAAAAACCTTTGACCAATTGGTTAAGGAAGATGTGGTTTCTCGGGCTGTTGCCCTTATAGACGCCGGGATTGAGCAGATAGCTTCTGCGGTGCGCCATTCCCCCAGTTTTGTCCCAAACGCCGCACAAGCTTTAGGGATTCAAGCCTTGCCTCCCAAGAAAAAAGCCAAGGATGAGAAACCTGAGTGACTACAAAAATCCCACCACAAGAAGCTGACGCCATTTGCCGAATCAGCGGCCTGGTTTTAGTGAATGCCATGATTTTCCAGGAAATCTTGGCGTATTATGATAACCCGGTTGATTCTTTGGAAAAGGTGCTCAATGAGCCTAATTTAATAGGATCGTTTAGCGAGCATTGGAGATTTATTTTAGAAGAAATCAATTACTACCCCATTTTCCACCTGGCCAGGGAAGTCCTTATCAATCTGACCGCGGACGCGGACATTATCGCGGCCCTAAAGAATTTGGCAGGGACGGCTCAGAGAATCGTTAGTATGCGGGCTGCGCTACGCCACGACCTAATGGGGCGCGTTTACCATCGGTTGTTGGCCGATAAAAAATATCTTGGCACCTATTATACGAAAATTCCCCCGGCCAACCTACTTCTTAAACTCGCTCTGGATTATGATAATCTTTCGTTCCCCTGGCAGGACTTAGAGCAAATTTCCCAACTACGAATTGCTGACTTGGCCTGCGGCACGGGAACCTTGCTTATGGCCGCGGCGGACGCCATCGCCGATAATTATTTGCGAGCTTCCGCGGAACATGGCTCAGTTCCCGACCTGGATAACCTGCAAAAGCGCTTGGCAGAAGAAATTATCCATGGGTACGATGTGCTCCCCTCTGCAATCCATCTCACCGCCTCAACCCTGGCTCTCAGAGCGCCGCAAATTCCGTTTGAAAAAATGAACCTGTTTAGCCTGCGATTGGGAGGACCAGCAATTTGCCTCGGAAGCATTGATTTTTTGGACGGTAGAAGAATAACGGTTCAAAAAGATTTGTTTGGGGCGGATCTTGAATCCCGGCAAATGGGAGGAAGGGGAGTAAAAAGTGTCAGGACCAACCTACCAGATTTAGACCTTTGCGTTATGAACCCACCCTTTACCCGGAGTGTTGGGGGGAATTTGCTCTTTGGTTCGTTGCCGGATGCGGACCGCCTGAAGGCACAAAATAGGCTGAAAAAGGCGGTGAAGCGCACAGCACTTCAGGCCAGCATTACCGCGGGATTGGCCTCGGTTTTTGTGGCCATTGCCGACCGCTATATCAAGCCAGGGGGTTGTATAGCTTTGGTGCTCCAAAAGGCTTTGCTTTCAGGGGTGGCCTGGCAACCGACTCGAAAACTTCTGAGCACGAAATATCGCCTGCAATATCTGGTTGCCAGCCAGGACCCACTGCAATGGAATTTTTCCGAAAGCACGGATTTAAGCGAAGTCCTGTTAGTAGCCCGCAAGGAGAATCCTAAAGCCCCTGAACCTGCGGGGGCTACTGTGGCCCTGAATCTGTGGCGCAACCCGGCTACCAATTTTGACGCACTGGCAGTTTGCCAGGCCCTCAAGACCCGGACCGCTCCCGATATTGCAAGCGGGCAGGGAGCTTTGGAAGTCTTTGTGGGGCATGAAAAATTTGGGGAGGCCATCAGTTACCCTTGGGAGGACTTAAAAGCCTGGGGCTCCTGGATAATGCCCTGCGCCTTCGGTCAGTCTGAACTGCTGCGCGTCGCCTATCAATTAATCCGCGGGCAACTTTATCTTCCCGGTTACGGCCAAAGTGGGGCAGTAGCCCTTTCCCCATTGAATACCTTTGCCACTTTGGGGCCGGATCGCCGGGATATACATGACGGCTTTAATGTTAGCGCCCAGCCAACCCCATATCCCGCTTTTTGGGGCCATGACGCTCAGGAAGTCTCCTGCATTGGCCAGACACCTAACGCCTATTTATCTCCATTGCCCGAAGCGAAAGAAGGCCGTAATCTGCGCAAAGTGGAAGACCTTTGGCCTTTGGCTGGGAAAATTTTGATGGCTGAGAGGATGTGGCTAAAAACACAGAGCCTTGTTGCTCTGAGAGCCTCTGAACGTTTGCTTTCAAATATGTGGTGGCCTGTTTCTTTAAAAGACCAATTCGATAATCCTGATTTTGAAAAAGCTATGACCCTGTGGCTTAACTCAACCTTGGGGTTGATTTTGCTCTTAGCCAACCGGCAAGAGACAAGGGGTGCATGGGTTGATTTTAAGAAGCCAGTTTTAAGTGAGGCCCCGGTTCTTGATTTAAGGACCCTTCCAGTTACTGCAATGGAAACTCTGGCCGCAACCTATGATGCGGTATGCAACCTGGGGCTTAAACCTTTTTCCGAAATGGACTCAGACACGGTAAGGGAGAGGATTGACGCAGCCTTTGCCCAGGCTTTGGGGTTGCCGGATTATTCAGTTCTTCGCCGGATGTTGGCACGTGAGCCTGTGGTATGCCTGCAACGGCTTTGATAGCCTTCTACAGCAGGGGGGGTATGAATCCTACCGTCCTGTATATCCCTGCGAATGCGCTTTGTGCTTTTCCCAATTATCCAAATATTCCCTGGCAAGCTCTTTAGACTTGATGATTAGTATATTTTCAGCATTTCTCTCTTCGGCGGCTTTGGTGAAGTTAAAACTTCCTGTGATCACCGTTTCCTGGTCAATAATCATGATCTTGTTGTGGGCAATTCCATGGACAGAATCAATATAGGTAGGTACGCCCATATGGGCGGTGAAATCCGCGGCACTGTATTTTTCTCCCCTCTGGGACTTGTCCAGGATAATTTCTGTGCGCACCCCCCGCTTATGAGCCTCCACGAGGGCCTTGGCTATTGGCTGGGATGTGAAGGAGTAAGCCTGCACTAAAATCTCACTCTTGGCATTGTTCAACTCCCCCACAATAGCCTCAGTGCATCCCCCTTGGGGGCTAAAGTAGACCTGGACTGGCGAATGGTCCAGGACGATTTCTTTTGCCGGGGAGGCACCGGAGAGAACCAGCACTAAGGCGACTGCTATGAATAGAGAACGAATTGCATTGCGCATAAGAAATATCTTCCTCTGTTTATCCGATTAGAGGAAAAAACATCTGCCCCCTTGGAGTCATGGACAGCGGGACATTCTCCCTGGAGGTTGGCCCCATGTTCCCGGAGGCCCAGGCCCTCGGCCACTTGGTCAATGGGTATGTCTTTGAGCGGGTCTTTTATGTCCCATAAATCTCGCCGGTGCCGGTATTGGTAGCCTATGCTCACGGCTTCATGACAAGGTTGAAAATTTTGTCAGCTTTCTGCGGATCATACCGCCGCAATTCCTTGATGGCTTTCAGGGCGGCGCGGCGGTTACCTGATCGTGCATAGGCAGTCGCGAGGTTGTACCAGGCATCGGAATCATCAGGCTTTAGGTGTAGGGCCTCCCGGTAGGCTGCGATGGCCTCCTGGTGACTACCCAGGCCTTCGTAGGCAACCCCGAGGAGGTACCAGGCATCGGAATCATCAGGCTTTAGGTGTAGGGCCTCCCGGTAGGCTGCGATGGCCTCCTGGTGACTACCCAGGCCTTCGTAGGCAACCCCGAGGAGGTACCAGGCAGCGGCATTATCAGGCTTTAGGTGTAGGGCCTCCCGGTAGGCTGCGATGGCCTCGGGGTAACGGCCCAGGTATCCGTATGCAACCCCGAGGCTGTTCCAGGCAACCGCATTGCCCGGTTCGGCCTGGGTCCAGCGGCGGCACCAGGCCAGCAGACCATCCCAGTCCTGCGCTTTTTCCAACGCCAACCCTCGCCCCTTCCAGTCCTCTTGAGAACTCACTTCCGGCGCTGAAGGTGGAATATTTAATACATTATTGGGAGATGATACTTCTGATGGATTTCGACTATAAATTAATATCAGAATTATAATTCCTATTATTAAATAAGGCCATATAGTTTTTAAAAAGGGTGAACCTCTCTTTACTGGCTTATGCTGCTCGGTTTTGGGTTCGGTTTTGGGTTCGGGCTGGGGTTGGTCTTCATCTGGTTTTTTCTCTGATTTATATTCTTTTTTTTCTTTTTCTTGACTTTTGCTTTTATATGAATAAAAATTATTAATCTTTTCATAGGCTTCAATTATTTCCTTGAGCTTCTCCTCGGCCTTCTTTTGTAAGCGTGGGTCATGGGCGTAATGATCTGGATGCCAAACCCTTACCAAATCCCGGTAAGCTTGCTTCACCTCTTCCGGTGTAGCGCCAGGTTCAAGCCCAAGAATTTTATAAGAACGATTTATATCATCCATGTGCTTGCTCTATCTTGTATCCCAATAGGACCAACAGGAAGGCTATGTCGAGGAACTGCTCCCCTTCCCCCTTGAGGACTGTAGCCAATAAGGCCACAGGGATGAAACCAGCAAATAGTAACATGATTCCGGCAAAGACGCCAATTCCCAAGATGGCATGGCCCAGGTCCCCAAATACTTGGTTAATTGTTTTTTTAGGTATCTGCACCTGGCTCCTCCTAATACTGGATAAACCTCTCAGCCCCGGCCTGGAGGTGGAAATAAATCATGGTGGTCTTCTGATAGTCTAAATCAAGAACCCTCTGGTTCTCCCTCCTTGTCGGTTTCCACCCGGTCATATCCCAGCATAGCTTTTATGGAATCAAGGTGCATGATGTGCCACTCACCATCTGGCCCCTTCTCCCACCTTGGGTAAACCCTGACCTTTCCGTTCTTGCTCCGTAGGCAAATAATAGGAGGGGGGGACTCTTTAGCCCTATCCTTGGCCTTCTGCTTTTCCTTCTCTAAGTCATAGATTTTAGCCATTCTACAACCCCGTAGAGCACATTGAAGACCCTAACACTCGATAAACCTCTCAGCCCAGGCTTGAGGCCGGTTGAGGTTGTCGAAAAAAAACCGAGTTGCCCCCTCAGGGCATCCCGGCGATTTCGATATTTAGATTCATTGCTCCCCCCCTTTGCGATAGGGGTAGCGCTTTATCCAGATAAACTCCTTATCCCACAGTCAGATGAATATTTCAATGGAAAGTTCCAAAATGCAGCATATCGATGTGTGTCCCCCAGAGCAGTAACATGAATGCGCTGGGCACAGGGCTAAAAGTTATTCAGGGGGCCTGGAAGAGACGATTAGGGTTGACTTGCCAGAACCAAAAAATTATCTGCCGAAGAACGGAAAGAATCTGCTAGGAAAGCTGCCAAGGCAAGGTGGGCGAAGAAATCTGAGTAAAAGGCTTAACTGCTAAGAATGGCCTCTAATTCCCCAAGCAATTCAATGTGAGCATCGGTTTGAAGAGGGGCTGCCGAATAATAGCGGTTTTCGCCAAAAGCAACGTCAATTATTCTTTCGAACCTGAAACTCCCCGGTGGATTGGTCACAACAGGGTCAGTCGAAAAGATAATGCCAGAAGTTTCGTAAGCGATAGGTTTGTGATCGTGGCCTTTTATCAATGAAGATATCCGTTTGGCCAAGTTTTCTAGCTTAGGATTAAGACTATTTAATTTTTTATCGGTTTGAACCCATACTTCACTTACGTATATCTTTGATCTAAGAACCGTTTCATATGGAACTATCTTAAATTCGGTAGATACCCAATTAAGCAGATCATTAAGAAAAGCGTCTGAATCATTAGTAGATGATTTTGTTTCTGCAACCAACCCCCAATTAAATATACCAAGATCAACACCTATATTATGTTGATCGTCTTTCTGAAAATTCCCTCCACTAAATTTGATTTCTACCACTTCCTTACCAAAAAGCTCCGCTGGTTTGGTGGGGAATATCTGAAAATTATATTTTGCAACCAAGGGTTGCAATAAAGGAACTAAATTAAGCCCTTCAGGATTAATTTCAGTTAAATAGATAAACCAAATAGAGCGAGCGCGTTGAACCGATATTTTCATTGGCTTCCCCCCTGCATTAATTTTGGCGACACGCTTTCCATTTTCCTTTGTTTTACCTCAAAATATTTAACAATATCAATCGGCTCCGGTTTAACCAGTGAAGGACTAGTAGCCTTAGCTATAGATTCCAAAGACATAGAAACCCCAAGACTTAATCCAGCTTGACAAGGAATATTAATAGGTTGGGGTTTAAAGTAGGGGTCTTCCTCAAAACTTTGTACTTTTAGGGATTCTGGGGCTAATTCGAGTTCCCATTTTACTAAACTACTGAAAGGAACATATCTGACAATTAAACCTACATCAAAAACAGATGCCAATTTTAATAATGTTTTCAAAGAAAACCCTGAATAATTAGGATTTTCAATCTGGGCTATCCAGGCTTGTTTCGTCCCAACACGGACAGCTAATTCCTTCTGCGTCCACCCTCTGTGTTCTCGCAATGCCCTAATCTGAAATGGAACTCCTATCTTAATATGTGAGGAGACAAAACTGTCCCTATATTGCTTATCTTTCAACCTGGCCACTAGTTTGTCTTTTTTATTCATCGTATTCTCTCACATATTTAATGTTATCATGAATTAATTTACATCTTTTTTCGGCACTTTTTATTGCATTAGGTGGATTCCAAATATCCTCTTTCTTAATTGCTCCAATTAATAGAGTAAATTCTTTATTCTTTGGACCATAGCAGCCCAATGGCCGATATTGTACCCTATTGTGTTTATGCCTAAGTTCAAATATTTTTTCTGATCCTTTAATTTTTTTGACAAAAGGCTCTCTCAAATATTCTTGACTTATCAAAAATGTAAAAAATGTTCTAATCGCCGCCTCAGCATCTGGGGGCAAGCCAATTAGCCAACTGTCTACCTCATCATTGCCAGCCTCATTAATATAAACGTTAAGCTTCCAATAATCCATAGTGTATAAGAATTTCCTTATATTTCAAGCAAAAAATGATTGACGAAATATAAGTAATTACTTATAATTAAAAAAATTGGCCTACCGCCGGTGTTTAGTCGCCTAGCGGTAAGCCATTGGGGGGCCGGTACCTCAACGGACAGAGGAAGTGCCTACTAAGCTCCTTGTTGGCGGTTCGAATCCGCCCCGGCCCACCTTTATCCTCAGATTATTGAAACTTTTTTTGATTGTCAATCATTTTTTCCTTGACAATGCGAAACCGCCCATCACTAGGAACTTCCCTATAACATTCGTTTTCCAAAATCGCCCCTCAGAAAATGCGCCACGCATTTGCGGGGGGGGGGTCTACAGGCATAGATACCCAACTGACCGGGGAGAGTTTTTCATCATGAAATTTTGGAGGCAGGCTCCATACCAAGGGGGGCTTCTGCTGATTTACCCTCGACGAAAAAGTGAAAAAATTCTCGGGCGGATCATTAGTCGGTAGGGGGGCAGGAGTCCCAATCCCCGACATTGCCTTCCAGGGCCGAAAAATCCTCAGAGACGGGGCGGCTATGGCCATGGGGCAGGCTCGCGGCGTTGATGGTGGGTAGGGCCAGGGCCTGGGGCGGGCGGAAGACCTTTGTTAGGGTTGGCGCTCCTTAACCTTTCAAGCCCCAGGTCGAACCCCTTGCACAGTTTGCCGGACGGCCCCCAGGAACAAGGGAACACACCGGCCCTTTTTACCCTCATTTAAGGAGACCCTGCTGGGAATATTGCTGGGAACTAATAAAAGAGGGGTTAACCCATTAGAGCTAACCCCCTGATTTCATTGGCGGGGACGACGAGACTCGAACTCGCGACCTCCGGCGTGACAGGCCGGCGTTCTAACCAACTGAACTACGCCCCCGTTGGGGTGTTCAAAGTTCAAAGTTGAAAGTTCAAAGTCAAAGGATTCAATTCCGCAGCATTCCACCAAACTTTGAACCTTGAACTCTGAACCTTGAACTAAAAAAACCTGGTAGGCGGAACAGGGCTCGAACCTGTGACCCCCGGCTTGTAAGGCCGATGCTCTCCCAGCTGAGCTATCCGCCCGCCCCGGTAATAGTCACCCATGGCGCCCCGGCTGTCAATAGTTATGAGAGCGCAAACGAGATTAAATTCCCCCGGACGTTTGTTACCCATCTCCGCGGTGCAAACACCTCTCCCAGGTGAGAGGGAGAAGGAAAATAGCGGGCAGTGCGCACCCTGCGCTCAGTGCGCCTGGATCTCCTCCACCGCGGGCACTTCCGGGTGCAAGAAGGCGGCCGGCTCCGGGACCGGCGGCGTCGCCTTGAAGAGACTCTCCGGGTCCTCCAGGACCATGGCCCGCTTGAGCACCTCGTCCATATGGTCCACCAACACCAGCTCCACCGCTTTCAAGATGCGGGCCGGGATCTCCTTGATGTCCTTTTCATTGTCCCGGGGGATGAGCACCGTCTTGATCTGGTGGCGGTGGGCCGCGATGATCTT
>Ga0181539_1001412_pt1 | contig 26448 bp, 19 predicted proteins | sample PEATcosm2014_Bin_46_FD_119767 | JGI IMG/M metagenome (GOLD analysis project Ga0181539, IMG submission 119767) | Peatland microbial communities from MTU Mesocosm Facility, Houghton, MI, USA - PEATcosm2014_Bin23_60_metaG | ecosystem: Environmental > Terrestrial > Soil > Wetlands > Peat | place... | reverse complement strand
CTCTTCAATATCCAACGAGAATGACCGGTTCGATTTCATTGCTGTCTCCGCTACATTTTGTTGTAGCAGAGCCTAGCCGCCGGGGTGCAAAGCGGTCACACAATCTTACCGGAGTGACACGTTACACCTGCGAGAGGCGCCAGTACCGCGTCCGGCCCGACACCGGAGCCGAAGGCGGGGCCGTGACCAGCTTGCTTAATTGACGGCAGTTCAGCGCACGGTTTCTGTGGAACTTAACTGGTCCCTAACGCCTGCTAACGGCAATTCTAACGGGTCAAACCTCAAAAATCCCCCATGTTTACGGGGGTCCTAACGGCCTAACGGCTCCAGACCCCCAAAGGTCCCCCTCCCGACCCAAACCGGCGTCTGGTTCAACGATGGATCACCGAATTATCTTCTCCCAAACTCAGACACGGTGCTAATGTTGACGCGCCATGAACATGCAGTCCAGCAGTCCGCCCCATTTGTTTGAACCCTTGACCATCAAATCCGTCACCTTGCGCAACCGCATCGGCGTGTCGCCCATGTGCCAGTATTCCTCCATGGACGGCGGGGCGACGGACTGGCACCTGGTGCATCTGGGTTCCCGCGCGGTGGGCGGGGCGGGGTTGGTCATGGCCGAAGCCAGCGCGGTTTCGCCCGAAGGCCGCATCACTCCAGGCGACGCCGGCATCTGGGCCGACAAACATGTCGAACCGCTGGCCCGGGTCAATCGCTTCCTCAAGGCGCATGGGGCGGCGCCCGGGATTCAGATCGCGCACGCCGGTCGCAAGGGTTCCGCTGCTCGTCCGTGGGAAGGCGGGGCGCATCTGGCCGACGAGGCGGGCGGCTGGCCGGTGCTCGCCCCAAGCGCGCTGGCCTTTGGCGGAGAGTTGACCAAGGTTCCGCGCGCCATGAGCCTGGCCGACATCGCCCGCGTGCAAGGCGAATTTGTGGCGGCGGCGGAGCGGTCGCTGGCCGCGGGCTGCGCGTGGCTGGAATTGCACGCGGCCCATGGTTATCTGATTCATGAATTTCTTTCGCCGATTTCCAACCGGCGCACGGATCATTACGGCGGCAGTTTCGAGAATCGCGTCCGCTTTTTCCTCGAGGTCACCCGTGCCGTCCGCGCCGTCTGGCCGGAGCGGCTGCCCTTGGCGGTGCGGATTTCCTGCACGGATTGGGTGGACGGCGGCTGGGACATCGAGCAGAGCATCGAGCTGGCGCGCGGGGCGAAGGCCGAGGGGGTGGACTTGGTGGATTGCAGCTCGGGCGGAATGGCGCCGGACGCGAAAATCCCCGTGGGCGCGGGCTATCAGGCGCCCTTTGCCGAACGCATCCGGCGGGAAGCAAGCATCGCCACGGCGGCGGTCGGCTGTATCACCGAACCGACCCACGCGGATGAGATCATCCGCAACGGCCGCGCGGACATGGTGTTGCTGGCGCGGGAATTCTTGCGCGAGCCGTATTGGCCGCGCCGGGCGGCGCGCGTCTTGGGCCGCAAGGAGGCGGTTCCCGGTCCGGTCCAATACGGCAGAGCCTGGTGATGACGATGTAGGACTGTCAAATCTAAGGTCGCTGAACCGGGCCGCTTCAATACGCCAGAGCATGGTGATGACGATTGGTCTGCTGTTCATTTTACCGTCAGCTGGATGCTCTGGCTGTGGCTGTTGAATTCGGGGGCGTACATGCACTGAATCTCCGCAATCCCGGTCTGGTATTCGCCGCGCAGTTGCACGCGCGTCGAATACTCGAACACGTAGGCGCCCTTGGGCAGGTAATCTATGAAGAAATGGCTCGCCGTGTCCCGCGTGCTCTCGTAATAGGCCAGGCCGTCCTGGTACTTGTATTGCGAGAGCACATTCACCGGCTCGGTTCCGCTGCCGCGCTGGTCTTTCAGATGGACGTATTCCATGTCGCGGTCCGCGCGCAACTCCACGCGCACCACCAATTCGTCGCCCACGGCCAGCGCTCCCTTCACCGGCTCCAGTGCCTGGCCGCGCGCGGTGTTGACTTTCGTGAACAAGGTTTTTGTCAGCCGCAACGGCGCGCCTTCCGAGGGCGTCACCTGGCTCATGTCTTCCAGGTATTGCCAATGCACGCCGCCCCACGCGACGCCCGGGTCGGATTTCTTGACCGTGATTTCGCCCAGTTTTGGTTTGATCTCCGCGGGCGCAAAACGAACTTCGTAAAACCCGGTGCCCGGCTCCACGCCGGCGGCTGCATGAGGGATGTTGGACGTTGGGCGCGGGTCTGATTTGGGCGTCACATCCGTTCCCCCCATCGTCACTTCCACCAGCCTGCGGCTTGAGAGCAAATCCGTTCCGCGCAACAGCAGCGCGTAAACCGCGTCCGCGGTGGCCTTGGTGGTTTTCCAATCCTGCGTCTGCTTTTGCTTGAGCAGCCACACCCGGCAGTCCTCGACTGAGGCCTGATCGTGCATCACCTCGTCAAAGGCCTCGATCATCAGCGCCTGCGTTTCAATCGGCGCATGATACCACCACCAGCTCAGTTCGGTGTCGCGCCAGAACATGCCCATTTCCTCGTTGCTCACGCTGCGCTCCTTGATGGAGCGCATAATCGCCTGCGCCGCCGCGAGATTCTCCGCGCCGCCCCAGCGCTGCAGCGCGATGGCCAGTTGGCCTTGCGACTGGCGGCAGTTGGTTTGCAGCCAGCATCTGCGCGATTGCTTCAGGAAAAACTCAACCGCCGTCTCCTCCTTCGCCGCAACCGGCCTGTCTTTGAGGAAAAAACTCCGGCCATACAAATAGAGCGCGTCCAGCGCGCTTGGCACATATTCGTCCGGCTTGGCCGTATGTTGTTGGATGTCCTCGTAACGCTCCGTCATCCATTGGTCCAGACGCGCCAGGGCGCGGATCGCCGGGGCGGTGGAGAGGTCGGCGCCCAGATGGCGCAACCGGCCAAAGCCCGTGACAATGTAAAGGGTGATGTAATCGTTGCCCTGGCCGCCGGGGAACCACGGCCAGCGCCCGTCAGCCAGTTGCATCTCGGTGAGCTTGCGCAGGGTTGCGTCCGTCTCGTAATTGAGCCGGTTGTCGTCAAACAAAATTCCGACATTGCGCCGCGCCTGGCTTTCGTTCTGCGCCTGGCGCAGCCAGGGCGTTTCTTCCAGCATCACCGATTTGAGGTCCTGGTTTTTCTCCAGGGGCGAATCCAGCGCCGGCGTGTTTTTCCACTGGTCGAACACGGCGCGGATCTTCGGATCGCGATTGGCGATGTGGCGCGCCAGCGTGTTCGCGTAGAGCCGGTTGAACGTCTGCTCGCTGCATTCGTAGGGATATTCCATCAGATACGGCAGCGCCAGCACGGCGTACCACGCCGGGTTGGACACCATCTGCACCGTCAGGCTCTGGCTCTGGAGCGTTTTGGATTTGCCGGAGTCGGCCAGCTTTTTGAACTCAAATGTGTTCGTCGCCGGCCCGCGAATCGCCAGCGGCAAAGACTCCGTGACAAAAATGCGCCGCGACAAAACGGGCAGCCCGCCTTCTTCGCCGTCCGAAAACTCGCCCGTCGCCGCCACGGCTTTGTAACTCAAGAACGGCGCGCCGTCCGGCACGGCGATGCGCCAGGAATAGCTGCGCGATTCCTTGGCCGGGATGTCGAACGACTGTTCCGGTGTCGTGTTGCGCAGAAGATTGTCGGCGGGCTGATCGCTGCCCGCGTCGCCGAACGTGAGCCGCACGCGGCCGTTCTGCCGTTTGTCGCTCTGGTTGGACACTTTGACGGTGAACTCCACCGTGTCCCCCTCGCGCAGGAATCGCGGCGGATTGGGCTGCACCATGATGTCCTTGGCGGTGAAAGTGTGGCCGTCGAGAAAACCGGCGCGCAACTGCGGATCATGGACGAAGCCGAGGAAATGCCATTTCGTCAGCGCCTCTGGCATCGCGAACGTCATGCGCGCGATGCCGTTGGAATCCGACATGAGTTGCGGAAAAAAGAACGCAGTTTCGTTGAGATTTTTTCGCGCGCTGACGTTGCTCAAATCAACCGGCGGCGAAGAAGGCTGCTTGTTTCTGCCGCCCGCGCCCCCGCCGCCGCCGATGCCGGCGCCTGCCTCATGAAGGCCGGAAACCGACCCTGCCAGGTCAAGTCCCAGAGTCATTCGCGTCGCGGCTGCGGCTGGCGCCGCGGAGGGGGCCAGCATAGCCATCGCCACTCCGTCTTCCTTCTTATCCTCCATTTCCATAGCCATTTCGCGGCCACCGCCAAAGGCGTCGCTAAATCTTCTTCCAAAATACCTGTAGGCCCACAAATGTTCCATCAGGTCAGAAGGAAAATGCCGGTAAGTAATCTCCACCCTTTCGTATCCCGGATTCCACCCGTAATAAACCCGATTGAATTGGCTGGCAAAATTCAAAAACTGCGGTTGCGCGGTCGAATAATCCTCGCGAAAAACCCCGAACCCGTGCGCCCAACCGGGCTGCGCGAACGCGTCGAGCGATTCGTCATAAAGCGCCGCCACCATTTCGGCGGTGGATTTCTCCGCGCCTGGCCCCGTGATGACCGCCGTCCAGGTTTCCTTCTGTCCCGGCTGCAACTTGGAGGTGAAATGTTCCCAGGTGAGCGCGAGTTCCTTGTTTTTCCACGGCACGGAAATTTTGCGGGAATACAGATAGGCCCGGTTTTCGCGCACCTGCGTGACGTGCAGCGTAAAGCCGCCGCGCAGCGCCTCCGTGACCGCGAGTTTGATTTGCTGCTGCGTCCGGCCCGGCTCCGTCCAATAACTCCGGATGATTTTGTTGCGCTGTTCGATCTCCACAAACGCGCGGCCTTGGTCGTAGCCCGTCCCCCACAGCGCCATAAATTCTTCTCCGGGCTGCAGCTCCCATTTTGGCGCAATCAGCAATTGTGGTATCTTGATCGCCAGTTTCGTGGAGTCCGGCTGGACCACCCGCAGCGGCAGCCTGCCGGTGACATGTTTGCCAAAACGATCTTGCGTTCCCAATACCGTGCGATAAGCCCCCGCGCCGAGCGTGAACGACAACTTTGCCGCGCCATTGGTGTCCGTGGTGAAGGGGAATTCCGCCGCAACTTTGCCCAACGGCCAGTGGTTTGGATCGGCCAAATTTGTTTCCTCCCCGCTGCTATTGCTAATCTGCGGCGAATAGAAATAGGGTCCGCCCAGCGGCCCGCGTTGCGCTTTTTCCGGCGGTTGCAACTCGTAAATCTTCACGCTTCCCTCGGCGGCTTGCGGCTCGCCGTCCAGCGTCTTTGTCTCGATCTTCAATTGCACCGGTTTGTCCCCGGTCTGCCAATCCTCCGCGGAGAGCATGGCCTCCAGTGCGGTGTAGCCGACGCGGACGCCGCGGTCCGCGGAGCGCGTTTCGCCCGCGCCATCGGTTACGTCGGCGGTGATTTGGAAGACAAAGGTCGGCTCATTTGTTTCCGAAACTTTCGGATCGGGTTTCGCCGTGAATTCGATTTTGAACGAGCCGTCGGTTTCTGTCCGCGCCGTGCCGTGGGCAATGTCCTGACTCCCGCCTTGCGGACCGCGCGACCACCACCCCCACCACCACGGCATCCGCACCTCGCGCACGACGCGATATTTGACTTCCGCGCCGTCCACCGCCGCGCCGGTGTAGCCCGTCGCGTGGCCGGTGAGGCTGACCAATTCGTTGAGCTTCGGGGCCGTTTTCGGCGAGTCGAGCCTTACCTCGAACTTCGGACGCTTGTATTCCTCGACGCGGAAAAGGCCCGCGCCTCCTGCGCGCCCTTCGGCTCGCAAAAGCATTTGGCCCATCAACCGGTCGCGCGGCGCGGTGAAGCTGCCGGCGAACGAGCCGTAATCGTTTGCCCGCTGGCTTTGCCGGGCGATTTCCTTGCCGTTCCCGTCCTGGAACACCACGGTCACTTGCTCGCCTTTGAGCGTTTCGTAGTTGTCTTTGGCCTGATCTACCCAAAGACATATTCCCTTGTATTGAATCGTCTGACCTGGCCGATAAATCGCCCGGTCGGTGAAAAAAACCGTCTTCGCATACGGACGCTGCTCCTGGGGGGGGTTCCCCTGATACCACCACGTTTCCTGCGCCGTCGCAAGTTCCCGTCCGTTCTGTCGCGCCCGAAAAAGGTAGGCGCGATCCTGCTCCGGCTTCATCATGAAAAAGCCGTTGGGGTCGGTCGTCAGCCTTGGATCGGCCACGCGATTGCCATTCTGGTCCAGATGCCAGACGGAAATCTCCGCCCTGGTGACCGGCTCGCCGGAATTGGCCTCCAGGACGAATCCCTCGATATTGCCGCCGCGCGTGCGTGTGACCAGCGCCAGGTCGCTTACCCAAACGTCGGCCATCGAAACAAAGTTGTCCTTCTCCCCAAACCCCTCGTCGTGGCTCGCCGCGATGAAGTAAAACCCCGGCTTCAAGTTTTCCGGCGCGGCCACCTCGAAGGTTTTTTCCTTGAAATCCGCTGTGGGCGGCAGTTTGGCGGACCACGCCAGGGCGGGAGTTTTGGCCAGGATTTCCCGGCGCTCCTGGTCGTTCAAATTCTCGGGGCGATTACGGCCCCGTTCCAGGAACATTTCCCAATCCGCCGGAATGGCGCGAAAATAAAGGACATCCACATTTGCGTAACGAACGGAGATTTTCGGCCACGGCGCGTTCCAGACCCGCTCGGTGGTGATGTCCGCCGACCTGGCCTCGATTTCTTTAATCAGGTTGGCGCAGAGTCTCCCGCCGGGCGAATTCGGAAAGAGTGTCGCCGCGCGTGCCGCCAGTTCGTGCGCCGCCGCCAAATCGCCCTCCTTCTGAACCACGCGGGCTTCCCGTTCACAGGCGAGCGCGGAGATGTCGAAATCGGCGTTGCCGCGGCTGAACGCTTCCAGCGCCGCCTTGTAAGCCGCGTTCTTGTCCTCGCCGAACGCCGCGTTCCAACCCCAGGTCAGCCGCTCCAAATCCGCCGCCGCGAACGCCAGCCGCGGCGCCGGGTCGCCCTGATGAAAGCGCAGCAGGTCCCGATAAAGTTCCAGCGCCTTGACCCCCGTGGCATTCGTGTCGCCGACCAGCTTCGGCCCTTCCGCGCCGGCAATCCGGTCCACCCAATTGAGATATTCCGGCACCGGTTGAAAAATCGGACTGTTTGCCGGCAGATCGAAGGCCTCCTCCGGCTTCGCCGCCGCCTGCTCGCCCGACGTGAAAAACTCCAGCGCCTCGCGCGCGATAAAATCGTAGAGCGTGGGCTGGTCGCTGTCCGGCACGGTGCCCTTTTCGATCAAGTCATCCCACGCGCTGATCGGGGTGGCCTTGAGGATTTTCTCCGCCGCGAGAGATAGCTGGAAGTGCCGGTCAATTTCGGCGAAGAGCCGCGGCAAATCCCAGGTGGTGAAATCCTTGCCCGGCGCCTGGGCCGTCGCCGTGCGCTGCATGAACCGCCACCGGTTCTGCTGGAAATAATCCCAATACCAATGCGCCAGAAGGGTTTCGAGCACCGGCGTCATTTCCTTTGGCGCGCGCGCCATTTCCGCTTCCAGGCGGATGATTTTCTCCTCCGGTTTGTTGCCTTGGATGTTTCCTTCCAGCGCGATCTTTTTTGCGATGGCCTTGGTGGCTTCGGGGTAGGCCTTGTCCTTGAGCGCGCCGGCGATGATCGGTTCCAGGTTGGTAATGGCGCTTTGGGGCAGGCCTTTTTGAACCGCGTCGTTCACCTGCCGCCACAAATCGTCCCGCGGCCCCGCCCTGAGCGAATGTTGAGTTGCCACAAGCAGCGCAAAAACCAGGAATCCAAGCGTTCGTTTCATATTAACAATTAGACGGCAAGCCGACTTTTTTGCTCCATTTAGTCCAGGGATGGGCTTGGTGACTCCCCAAAAAGGCGGATCGGCTCGGGTCGAATGGGAAAGCCGATGCCGAAGGCGGGCGATTTTGCCATGGTGCGGGTGGGGCATGGGCTGTTTTGGTTATATTCACTTATATTTGGTTAAATTCAGTTAAAAGGCCCTCGGTGGTCCGCAAAATGACTCGGTGACTCGGCCTGCTTTTTTCACACTGGAAACGGTAGCATAGTTGCTAATAAATGTCAAGCTTCCTCTGGGTTTTTGTTTCCTGGAAAAAATGACGGCAGCGCGGCGAGCCGCAACCCAAAGACCTTTTGGACAGGATGAAGATTGGAACAACAAGACGAAGCGCGCCAGAGGCGCACCCTGGAGTTTGGCCCCGACTAGATAACATTACGGCGGGGCTTGTTCTTTTCTTGCCTGTATCTAGTTATATGACTAGTATTAAGCATTATGGGTTATCCAACCAAAGTGCAGCTCATTCAACGCAAGGAAAGTCAGCAATGGTACATCAACTTTCCGGCGGCCATCAGGCCCGGGAATGACAGGTGCCGAACCCATGCGGCGCATATTCTTGCCTTGCCAATTCGCCCTGGGTGGACCATATTCTGTTCTCGCCCAGCGGAACGACGGCCATGATGACGAGCAACTGTTATGATCATTTAAACCGGTTGACGGGATTCTCATCCGTGCAACCCGTGCAATCCGTGGTCAATCTCCAGCACAACTTCAACGCGGCCAGCCGGCGGAGCAGTTCAATGGCGGCAGTGACATGGAGCGGAGTCGAGAGGGCTTGCATTGGCGGGTCACGATTGACAAGGACGACTTCGGGCCACGGACGGCAATCTGTCAATACAATATGTGATTATGCGGGACTGACCCCTTTGTCTCGCAAAAACCTCCAACTCCGGCTCCAGCCGGACCGGAGGATGCTTTGACGTGATTTTCCCTCCCATAACGTTTTTGCCGCCAATTATGCTCAGTTCGGTTGGACAAAAGCTGTCCAGGTGAACAACTTCTTAAGCCATGAAAATCATGCACTTTCATTGCCGCCATTGCGGCCAACCCATGCAGTGCCCGGAGCAGGACACAACCCTGGAAGTCACATGCGGCCAGTGCCACAAGTCTTTTGTGCCGGCCCCGGAGAAGGCGGAGGACAAGGTGATCCTGGCGAAATTTCACTGCCCGAACTGTCACGAGAAAATCAAGGCCGACAGCGCCGTGGCGGGCCGCGAGGTGACATGTCCATCCTGCCAGTTCAAGTTCATCCCTGCCATTGAGGAGACCGCCGAGGATATGCCGGCGGTTTCGGATTCTCGCGGTGGATCAGCCGTTGGGCACAGTGAGAGATCAGCGCTTCATAATCGGGCCGACACAGTCGGGATGGCTGGCACCATCCTCCTCCTCATTTCCTTTTTCGCCATCTGGGCGGCCATCTCCCCCGAAATCCGCTTGGCGGCGGGGATCGTGGCCGGCGGTTGCTTTTTCTTCGCCCTCTTCCTTTTCCTGATTGCCCAGTTGCTCCACATCCGCGCCGCGCTTGAAAAATAAAATCTAATGGACTCGCTGATTTGGAAGCCATAATCACATCCCTCCGAAAATGAACCAAGCCGAACGCATTGAAATAAATCGGCGATGCTGGGAGGGGGATATGAGGCCAACTGCTTTTCACGCTTATCCTGCTTGGGAATTGGTTCCAGTTTATTCATGCCACGAGCCGGTAAATTGGGCCGATCGGTGGACGGCAGTTGGCGGCCCTCATGTTCACCCGACACGGCTCATCGCCCTGAAATCGGATCCCGTATGGGGCGCCTTGGCCAACAAGGAAATGTTTGCAGATGCGCTGGGCAACCCTTTCCCGCCCTTTGCCGATGGCAGTGGCTGGGGATGGCGTGCCGTCCGCCGGGACGAATGTATTGCTCTCGGAATGAACCCGCCAGAAATGGACCTTAGCGATGTCCCCAAGCCGGTGACTCCCCTGGCCACGCTCAGAGCCACCCGTGCAGAACTCAATGCCGCGTATATGGAATTGACTGGAAAATCACTGCCAGAACAAAGGCCCGGGAATGACGGTCCTGGCAATTCATGTCCCCTCTGCGGCTCTGATTCTCTGAATCGAGTGCGCGGGTTGCAAGGCGTCAAGGAAGTGCTCATCTGCCTTGTGCTATGCCTGCTTTTTCTCCTGCCCGGCGTCATCTATTACGTTTACATTGAGACCGTGCCTTATTGCTCCCGTTGCGGCCATCGCGCCTTTAAATCGAGCCACAAAAAATAATTTGAGTTGACGCGCCGCCCCGTCGGAGAAGGGGTCAGTCCCGCATAATCACATATTTCATGGACAGATTCGGCGTGGCAAATTTAGATTTGTTCGGCCCCGCTCACGCCGGCGCCGGCGCGTCGTCCTGGATGATGTTTCTCACCTGGAACCGCGCCGCCACGAAAACAAACACAACGGAGGCCGCCAGCATCAGGCCCGTGAAAAACAGGTAATAGTTGACACCCGAGAGCAACGGGCCTTGCCTGCCTTCATTGAGTTTATTGACAATGGACGTGAATAGATTGCCCAGCGACATCGCCAGGAAAAAATACGCCATGATCAGCGACTTCATCTTCCGGGGCGCCTGCGTGTAGGAAAATTCCAGCGCCGTGATGGATACCAGGATTTCCGACGCCGTCAATAGGACATAAGCCGCCCCCTGCCAGGCCACATTGGGGTGCGAACCCAGCGCGATCTGGTGTTCGATCCAGGCCGTGATCAAAAACGTGGGCACCATCAGAAACAACCCGATGGAAATCTTGCGCAACGGGGTCAGCGGGAAGACCCGGCCGGCCAGCGGATACACCCCGTAGGAAAACAGCGGAATGAACACCAGCACCAGGATCGGGTTGATGGATTGCAGTTGCGCCGAAAGCCATTCGTGCCCCAGCCAATGCCGGTCCATTTTGTCCGCCTGCAACACCCACGCCGACTGACTCTGAAAATAGAGTGAAAAATAGATCCCCAGAAAAATGTAGAGCACGCCCAGTCGCGCCAGAATCCTCCATCCTTCCGGGCTGAACGCCTCCTTGAGCAGCGTCTCGCGCCGGGGAGGAATATGCGCAAACTTCCGGCGTCCGAGCCAGAAAACCACCGTCGCCGCCAGCATCAGAACCCCCGGCGCGGCGAACGCAACATGCGGGCCGGATTTCTCCAGCAGATTGGGAATCCACAATTGCGAAAGGCCCGCCCCCAGGTTGATGGCGAAGTAGAACCAGCCAAACACCTTCGCCAGCAGGTGTTGGTTGCCCGCCCCAAATTGGTCCCCCACATTGGCGGAGACGCAAGGTTTGATGCCCCCCGCCCCCAAGGCGATCAGCGTCAGCCCCACGGCCAAACCCAGCCGCGTGGAGTCCAGCGCCAGCGCCAGGTGCCCGCAACAGTACACCATCGAAAGATACAGGATCGTCCGGTATTTCCCCCAAAACGCGTCGGATATCAACGCCCCCAGCAGCGGCGTGAAGTAAACGGCGGAGACAAAAAGATGATACGTCTCCACCGCGCCGGCGGCGGACATCGGGGCCGGATGCCCGCTGGCATCCTTGAGATGGTGGGCCAGAAACGTGGTCAGGATGCCGCTCATCCCGTAGAAGCTGAACCGTTCCGCCGCCTCGTTACCCACGATGTAGGGAATGCCCGGCGGCATCCGCGTTGTTTTTACTGGCGCGGTGGCGTAGCCGCTCCGCGCGGCCTCCTCCACAAACCTCTGGGCAGCCGGGTCCGCGTTCAAGATTTAGTGATGACAGCCGCAACCGCTGCCGCACGAGCCGCCTTCGCTCAATTCCTCTTCGGACGGCACCCGGCCCAGTTCCAGCGTCTTGCTCACCCGCTGGGTGACTTGCTTTTGAATCTGCTGCATTTCATCCTGCGCGTCCAGGAAGCCTTTGGCCACCGGATTGCCGAAAAAAACGTCCCGCTGCTTGTCAAAGGCGGCGATTTCCGCGCCGGTCAGCGCCTGGCCCTGATGCTGTTTGTCGTGGAGCTGCTGGCCCATTTCGCTCAAACTCTCGTACTGCCTCTGGGCGGCCGGATCGGCCATGAACGCATCCACCCGTTGGCGGATGCTCTGAAACTGGGGCTGCTCCATGATGGTTTCGCACAATTCGCGCGTCTTTTGCGCAATCGCGTCTTCGGTCTGTATATTTGTTTCCATAATATTACATATAAGTCAATGAGGCGCCGGCCGCCAACTTTTTCAATGTGGCGGCGCCGGGGCCAACACGCCAGCCAATAAATTAAAAACTTGGCGGCTTGACGTCAGCGCGCCCTGGCCGCCCACACCTTCTTCGGGATCCCTGCCAACCGGCTGCCCCTTCCAGCGGAAGCTTGTAGTGTATTTTCCTACCAAACAAATCGGAACTTCCCTTGCAGACAAATCCTTTGGGAGGACTATGTTGATGACGCAGTAGAGTTAGTTTTCATGGGGCGCCCCGGGTGGGGCGCCTTTCTTTTGCCCCAATTGCGCGCCTCTTCCGGTTCTCCATTTCAACTCACGGCGCATTTTCAAAACAGGCCCTCAAGCCGTTTGCGCCTGCGACACCGTGAGAAAATTCTCCACCTGGTCCATCACCACCGTGTCATTGAATCGGGTCAGCACCTCCGCCTGGGCGGTTTCCGCCATTTGACACCGCAACGCCCGGGAGATTTGTATTTCCTGCATCCGCTCGGCCAGTTGGGTGGCGTCGCCGGGCGGATACGTCAGCGCGTTCTCGCCGTGGCGCAACAACTCCTCCGCCCCGCCGGAAGTCGTCCCGATTACTGGCAGCCCGCAGCCCATCGCTTCCAGCGGCGTGACCGGAAACGGCTCCGCCCATTCCGGCGTGTGCAGCAACACATCGTGCTGCTTGTACACCGCCGGCATGTCGGTGTTCAGGTTCGACACCGTCAGGAATTCCACCGGCAACTGGTGCGTCACCACGAACGAGCGCAACGTCGCCACGTAACTCGATTCGCCACGCCCGTAAATATGCAGCGTCACGTTCAACTTCGCCGCCCGCGCGATCTTCAGCGCCTTCAACGCCGTCATCACCCCGCTCTCCTCCGTCAGCCGGCTGACAATCAGAAATTTCTTCATCGGCGCCGCCGCCGGCTTGATCTCCCCCACATACGCGCTGGTGATGCCCGGATAAATCACCTCCGCGTGGCTGACGCCGAATCCCATCCGCTCCGTCAGCCTCTTGAGCGCCTGGCTGCAAAAATAAATCCGCTCGAACCGGAATCCTCCCAGCGAATTCGGCTCCACCGCGCCCCGGGCCTTGACGTCCCCGTAGAGACCGGGCAGCCGGTCGTAGCCTTTCATCATCCGCGTCGGGGCGGTGGCATCCAGCCGGCTCCGTTCCCCGCTCATTTCCAGCGCCGCCCGGCCCGCTTGCTCCAGCAGCGGGAGCGACGGCGCGTTCCAATAGCGCAGCCACGGGTCCGCCTGCACATCGGCCGAGAGCCAGTGGTCATGCACTGCATACGCCACTGGCAGCCGGGCGTGGTGCAGCGTAAAAATCAGCGATTTGGAAAGCCCCGTCAGACTGAACACATGCACCACTTCCGGCTGATACTCCGCCAGCGTTTCCCGCAGCGCCTGGTTGTTGTGCATCTCCTGCGCCCTCAACGCCTGGATGCCCGTTACCTTCGCGTCGCCGAACGCCCCATTGAGCAGCAGGCAACGATGCACTTCCGCGTCCCGTTGTTCGGTGCGCAGCCCGTGGGAGGAAGTGAGCACCAGAAGCGAGTGCCCGCGCAGGCGCAACGCCTCCACCACACTTTGGCAATGCGTGTCAAATGTCCCCGCGTGGTGCGGCGGATACAAATTGGTCAGCGCCAGAATCTTCACAGGCCCCCTCACTGTGCGCAATCCGCCCCCGCGAGTAAAGAAGGAACCCGGCCATCCCTTGCCGGCCTCAAAAAACTTCCGCCCGCAGTCCCGCCACCCGCCGCACCGTCTGGGCGATCCGCGACAGCGTTTTCATCGGCAGATGACTGCATCCCGTCCGGGCCATGGGCCGCGTCGCGGAATATATTTGCACCAGGGAAATCTTCGCCCCGGCCGCCTTCAGCTCCTTCAATCGCTGCGCGTATTGCTTGATTTCACGCGCCGGCGGCGCCGCTCCTTCGATCGCCGGAAACAGGCTCTGAATGACCACCGGCCGCCGCCGCGCCACCAGCAGGATGTTGTCCATGATTTTTTCCAGCGGGACCGCCCCGCCGTTCAGCCGGTTCAAATAGGCCTGCGTCCCTCCATCCAGTTTTGCCCAGATTTCGTCCGTTCGCGTCAGGCACGTCAATCCCCCCAGGACTTCCGGCCGGTCCAGCGCCGTCGAATTGGTCACCACCACGATTTTGAAAAACGGCCATCCGCCCAGCGCCCGAAAGCGCGCGATGGTTTGCAGCGCCTCCGCAAAATGGCTCGACAAAGTCGGTTCCCCGTCCCCGCTCACCGTCACATGGCGCACTTGCAGCAGCTCCTCCGGCAAATGCGCGTATCGCGCCCGTTGCCGCAGGCCGCCCGAGCACGCCAATTCAAAAGCCCCCTGCAATTCCGCCGCCATTTTTTCAGCGTCAAACCCGGCGGCCGGCGCGCCCCGGGTGCGTTCCACCTCGCAGTATAAGCACTGGTAGTTGCACTTCATTATCGGGTTGACGTTCACCCCGATGCACAATCCCCCCGCCCGCGGCGAAATCACCAGATAGACAAACTGATTCTCCAGAAAATCTCTCGGGTACCCGAACGCCACTTCGTCCGTCACGACAGTTTGCGCCCCGGCGCGCCCGGGACCGTGGCCATTGCCGCCCATTTCCCTGGCGCTTCGTTTGATCTCACTTATTCCTATCATAAGCTTAATATGGGGCGCGGCACGAGCGCCGCTCTACACCGTTTTTGTCAAATAACGACCTCTTTTTGCGGGAACGCGCCAATATCAAAAGTCCTTCTTGTGCATATGACAAGCATTTGTTGGCGGCGGCAGGGCAAGTTCGGACGAGCTTTTTTGCGCTATTTAATTAGGTGCATTCACAAACTGCGCTTAGGGTTACGCAACGGGTTGTTCAAAGTGATATTTACCTTTTAATGAAAATTCTTCTCACCAGTGTCTGCCGCCCCATGGGTCCGAAATACGGCGATGCGGCTTCCGTCGGCTATGAATTGCTCCACAGCCAGGTCACGCGCGCCCAGGGCATTTTCAGCCCCCGCACCGTCAACATCTATTTCTCCCTCGAATATATCGCCGAAAACCTCGACGCCCCCGCCGTCGTCCTCCAATACCCGTCCCGGCGCGAACTCATCAAGGAGTTGAAGAAAGGCTACGATTACGTCGGCGTCTCCTTCCTCATGGCCGTCATGCACAAGATGAAGGAGACCGTGGCCTTGATCCGCCAATACGCCCCTCAGAGCAAAATCGTCCTCGGCGGCTACGGCACCATCTTGAAGGACGACGTCCTCAAGCCCTACTGCGATTTCATCTGCCGCGAGGAAGGCGTCGCCTTCTTCCGCCGCCTCTTGGGCGAACCGCCCATCTCCATGCCCTACAAGCATCCTCTCCTGGTCAGTTGGTTGAAGGTCTTTGGCTGGAAGGTGTCGGGCACGGGAAAAATCTTTGCCGGCCTCGGCTGCGCCAACGGCTGCGATTTCTGCTGCACCTCCCACTTCTTTGCCCGCAAACACATCAAGCTCCTCCCGGAAGGCAAAGATATTTATGCCGTCGTCGAACGCTATCTGGCCGCCGACCCCAACCTGGTCTTCCTCATTCTCGATGAAGATTTTCTCCTCAACAAAAAGCGCGCCATGGAGTTCCGCGATTGCGTCATCGCCGGCGGCAAAAAACTTTCCATCTTCGCATTCTCCAGCGTCAAGGCCATCAGCCAGTACACCGTGGCCGAAATCCTGGAAATGGGCATTGACGGCTTCTGGATTGGCTACGAGGGCACCCGCTCCCATTATGCCAAGCAACAAGGCCGCCCCATCGCCGATATCTTCACCGAATTTCGCGAGCACGGCATCACCATCCTCACCTCCATGATCGTCGGATTTGATTACCAGAACCGCGAAGTCGTCGCCCAGGAGCTGGATGGCCTGATGCAACTCAAGCCCGCCCTGGCCCAGTTCCTCATTTACGGCCCGGTCCCCGGCACCCCATTCCACGAGCGCATCATCAAGGAAAACCTCTTGCAGGACGTTTATACCAACGACAAGGACCTCTTCTATCGCCGCGCCGACGGATTTCGCACCATGATCAAACATCCCACCCTCTCGGCCGAAGAGATCGAAGCCATCCAGCAATGGTGTTTCAAGGAGGATTTTCAGCGCCTGGGACCCAGCATCTACCGCACTCTGGAAGCCCGCCTGCTGGGCTTGCAAAAAATGAAAAACTCCCCCAACCCCCTGCTCCGCGCCAAGGCCGAGTATTACGCCGGCGAGTTGCGCTATGCCTACCCCGTCTTCCTGGCCGGGCGCCTCCTCGGCCCCAATGCCGCCGTCCGCCGCTGGATTGGCGATTTGGAGCGCCGCATTCATGCCGAACTGGGACCGCCGCCCTTCGCCCAGCGCCTCAAATCCGTCCTGGGCGTCGCCGCCGCCCTGTGGACGGGCCTCACCTTGAAGCTCGACCTCTTTCAGCATCCCAAATTAATCCGCACCAGCTATCGCGTCCCCGGCCGCCGCTGGGGCGCCTTTGCCATGTGGGAGGAATTTCAACGCAAAGCCGCCTGGCCCGATTTTTCCGTCCAGGTCGAATTGCGCCACGCCAAAAAAGAAGTCTGGATGCGCTTGGAAGGCAAGCTCACTTCCTCGGATGCCGAAGCCCTCGGCGCGCGCATCCAGAAATCGCTCGCCGAGTGCAAGAGCAAACTGGTGCTCGACCTCAAGAAACTTCAGTGGGACAAGGTGGAAAATCTCCAGCCCCTGCGCGAAAAACTCGCCGCCTACCGTTCCCGCATCCGCGTTGTCCTGCCCAAATTATCCATGGCCCATCCCGAGTTGATGCTCCTGGCCGCCGTCTTCGAGGTCGCCGCCACCCATTGACATCCAAGCTATTTGGCGTGTTGCGCTAGATTTGCGCCCACGACGACGGCCAGGACAAGCATGGCGGTGATGATAATCAAAACGGCGGAATTCAAGAGAATATGAAACTCCCCGGCCGTGAGTTTGCCATCGTCTCGCGAAGCAAGGTCGAGGATTATTTGTTGCAATTAAATCATCCAATTGGCGGCGGAAAGGCGAAGTTTTTTATTCATTTTGGATTTCACCGCCAACGGTGGGAGCAACTGGCATCGGCGCTACGCGCCCATGCCCAGGAAAATCCAGTCACCGCGAAGTTCAGTGATGCCGACGGCATCACTTATGTCATCGAGGGAAGGCTGACAACCCCATCGGGGCGACAACCCCGTGTGCGCACCGTCTGGCTCGTCGAAATCCCGGAGCTTGCGCCGCGCTTCATCACCGCGTATCCTTTGGACGCATGATTTCTGAACTCGACACCGTGGCTTTGACCGTGAAACTGCCGGAGCATGGACTTGCGGCTGGCGACGTGGGCGCGGTCGTGCATGTTTACAAGGGCGGCAAAAGTTTCATGGTCGAGTTCACGACCTTCGATGGCTCAACGGTTGCGGTGACTAAACTTTCGGATGCTCAAATCCGTCCCCTCTCGCCTAACGAAATCCACCATGCTCGGAAGTTCGAGCCTGTAGTGCGCTGACGTTTTCTGGGGCTTTTCTTGTCATCATTTTACGCTGCGTTGAATCCCCGCGCCTTACCGATTGCATTCGGACGTAACCTCACATCGCGCTATGGCAATCGCACGCCGGCCCCTGCCCGTCCAGATAATGCGGACTCAGATATGGAATCCCCAGCCCCAGTCCGCGCACAATCAGCAGCACTCCGACCGTCGTCGCGCAAACCAACACCACCCGCTTCAGACGCCACGGGCTTACCCAGCCAGCCGCCTTTCCGGCCACACTCATCGTCAGCGTCATCGGCGCCGTCCCCAGCCCAAACGCCAGCATGGCGCCGGCGCCGGCGCGCGCGCTTCCGCTGGCCGCCGCCGCCGCGCACGCCGCATAGACCAACCCGCACGGCAACAATCCATTCAAGCCCCCCAGCAGCGCCGCCGCGCCCGGATCGCGGCGGCCCAACAACCGGCCAAACCGGCTCTTCATCGCGCCCACCGCCTTCCCGGCCAGGCCGCTCCAGCGCGCCCGGAACGAGGTCAGCGCTCCCAGCAGGATTAGTCCTCCCGCCCCGATGGAAACCCACCGTTGCAAACCGGCCAGCACAAACGCCGCCCCGATCAAGCCCGAAACCGCCCCCAGGCAAATATATGTGGCCAGGCGTCCCCCGTGGTAGGCCAGGCCGTGGAGCAAGTCCCCCCCGTAAAATCCGGCCGCCGCCGGGGAAAGATTTTGCCGTCGCGCCGCGCTCACCGCCAGCAGCAGCGGGCCGCACATCGCCGCGCAGTGCAGGCTGCCGGCCAGGCCCAGCAAAAATGCCGCCAGCATATTCACGATGCCCCCGTCCTTTTAATGACTATCGGCTTTTCAAAAAAATATTCCTGGCCCGCCGCGCTCCATTGCACCCGCACCTTCCACAACCCGGCGCGCAACAAGCGCACGCTCACGCTCTGCCGTCCGGCCCCGTCCAGTCCCAGCTTCACGTTGCGGTCCAGGTCCGCGTCCGACGGGCGATAAAATGAAACCGTCCCCGAAATGTCCTTTTGCTTGACCGACGGAAGGCTCACCGTCACCTGGTCGTCGGCACGGTCGTACTGAATGTCCGCGTCGGCCAGGATGGGCGCGCTGCGTTGCGCGCGGTCAATCTGCTGCTGAAACCGGATTTCCTGGTCATAGTAGTCCTCGCGAACCAGGTCCATTTTCTGCCGGCTGGCGAAAATGACAAATCCCACAATGTACGCCCCGAACAAGATGAAAAAAATCACCAGCCCCACCGGCCAGGGATTTTGAATCTTGGGCAATAATCTCATAATCGCCTCTTCAGTTGCGCGGTCCAATAAACGTCGTGCGAACCCTTTGCATCAGCCGCCCCTCCGAATAAACCCCCACATCGAACTTTTTCGGCCCGCCCCGCAGCATATCCGCCGGCATCTCGATCAAGATCGAAGTCTCCAGCATTTGTTCCCCGGCCACCACCGGCTTTGGATTGCCCATGATCGAAAGCGTCCCGGCCACATTCTCCAGCTTCAGATCAACCGGGATCGGCCGCGAAGTCTTATTGACCAGTTGCACCGTGTAGAGGTTCACCAGGTCCCCGTTGGGCGTTTGCTCAAACAAATCTCCCGGCGTGCGCAGCAGCGTCGCTTCCACGTTCGGCCGCGTCAGCACCAGAAAAAGAAACAGCCCGATCAGCACCGCCAGCACCGCTCCGTAGCCCCACATCCGCGCCGTTACCCGGAACGGTTTCCCGCGCTCGATGCTGTTAAGCGACGCGTAACGAATCAGTCCCCGCGGACGCCCCAGCTTCTCCATCACCCCGTCGCACGCATCAATGCACGCCGTGCAATGGACGCACTCCATCTGGATGCCGTTGCGGATGTCTATGTCCGTGGGGCACACCGAAACGCACCGCGCGCAATCCACGCAATCCCCGTGCCGCGCCTGGCGGCGCTCGGCCAGCGATTGCCGGCGGTCCCACCGCGCCCGTTGTTCGCCCCGCTGGTGATCGTAGGCCACCACCACCGTGTTCTCGTCTATCACCGTGGATTGAAACCGCCCATAAGGACAAATAAACGTGCAGGCCTGCTCCCGGAACCGCGCGAATATCGCGTAAAACACCCCCGTGAACGCCAGCAGGTAGGCCAGCCCCGTCAGATGCCGCGACGGGCTGTCCGTTATTATGCCCAGCAGTTGGTCCGTCCCGATCACGTAGCTGAGCAGCAGATTGCTGATGACAAAGGATAGGCCGAAGAAAATGGCCTGCTTCGCCAGCTTGAGTCCGATCTTGCGCCCGGTCCACGGCGCGGCCGCCAGCGCCCGTTGCGCGCGCGAATCCCCTTCGATCTTGTATTCGATCCGCCGGAACACCATTTCCATGAACAGCGTTTGCGGGCAAATCCAGCCGCACCACAGCCGCCCGTACGCCGCCGTGAAAATCATGATCCCCGTGAAAAAGAGCAGCAGCGCGATCGCCAGCAGCGCCATGTCCTGCGGCCAAAAAATCCGGCCCAGTATCGAAAACCGCCCCGTCGCCACATTCAGCATCAGCAACGGATTCCCGTTGATCCTCACCCACGGATTGACAAACAGGATGCCCAGCAGCAGCCAGCTCAGATAAATCCGCCGCTGATAGAACCGGCCCTGCGGTTGGCGGGCATAAACCCACTGGCGGCGTCCCTGCTCATCCGTCGTCGCCAGGTCGTCCCGAAAATCCCTCCGCTCCGGCTTGCCGCCAGGTGGCCGGTCGTAGAGCGGTGGGGAAGCTGGCGCAGTGGCGTTCATCCGGCCTCACTCGTATGGATTCGGCGCCGCCGGCTGGGACGGGTTTTCCGGCGGTTTGGGATGGGGCGGGTTGCTCCCGTACAACGAGTAAACGTAACTAGCCACGGCGTGGATTTCCGCCGGCTTGAGCACGCCGCGCCAGGTCAACATCCCTTTGCCGGGCACGCCATTGACAATGACGCGCAGGTGGTCCACAAAATTCGACCCGTGGATCCAGTGATCGTCGCACAGGTTCGGGCCGACCAGGCCCCCGCCGTCCGCCCGGTGGCACGGCGCGCAATTATGCAGGAAAATCCCCTTCCCCTGGACCAGGATGTTCGGGTCCGTCAGCGGCCTGAGCGTCGGCAGCAAATCCTCAAACTCCTTCAACTTCTTGGCTTTCTCCGCGTCCCCCAGCCTGCTTTCCTTGACATATTGCGCCGCCTGCAAGTCTCCCAGGTGGAAGACGTGGTAATACCCCATGTAGCACACCGCGAAAGCGATGCTCAGATTAAAGAGCCAGACCCACCATCGTGGCAGGTTGTTATCCAATTCGCGGATGCCGTCTGCCTCGTGCTCCAGCAGCAAGGGGTCTTTGAAGGGGTCGTATTGCTCGCTCATAACGGGTTGGATTCGGAGGTTTTGTCCGGGGCTTGTTCCTCTTCAAGGGGAAGCCTGCCCATCGCCTTCAAAAACGGCTTCTTCAGGCAGAACGCCAGAATCATCGAGGCCGTGAAAACCGCCACGAAAAGGCAGATCGAAAAAATCCCGATGGCTTCGATCCCTCCCAGTTTCTCAATCAATTGGTTCATAGGCTTTGCTTCAGTTGCTCGCGTGCAGCGCGCTCCCCGCCTCCGCCGTCGCTTTTGGCTCCAATTTTATGTCCGTTCCCAGCCGCTGCAAATACGCGATCACCGCGATGATCTCCCGGTCCGGTTGCGCCTTGATCTGTCCAACTTGGAGGTTCTCCACGATCTTTGCCGCTTGCTTCTTCAAGTCCGCCGCCGCTTTGCTTTCATACCCCGCCGGATACGGAACCCCCACCCGGCGCAGCGCGCTGATGCGCGCCGGCAGCGACGTCATGTCCAGTTCCTGGGTCAGCAGCCAGGAATAGCGCGGCATGATGGACCCGGGGGAGGTCGAGCGCGGATCGTCCAGGTGATTGTAATGCCACGCGTCCGGATACTTCGCCCCGATCCGCTGCAAATCCGGCCCGATCCGTTTGGAGCCCCACAGAAACGGATGGTCATACACAAATTCCCCCGCCTTGGAGTACTCTCCGTACCGCTCCGTTTCCGAGCGGAAGGGACGGATCATTTGCGAATGACAGGCCAGGCACCCTTCCCGGATGTATAGGTCCCGGCCCATCAACTCCAGCGCCGTGTAGGGCTTCACGCTCGGAATCGTCGGCACGTTCTCCTTGATCACTATCATCGGGATGATCTCGATCATCCCCCCGATCAGCACCGCCACCAGCGCCAGCCCCGTCAGCAGGATGGGCTTGGATTCCAGCCACCGATGGTTGAACGCCTCCTCCCCCTGCGCCACCGGCTGCGACCGATACGACACCGCCTGCGCCTCCTCCTCCGGCGCGAACTGCCCCGCCCGCGCCGTCCTCCACAAATTATACGCCATCAGCCACACCCCGATAATATAGATCGTTCCCCCGATCGCCCTCAGCCGGTAAAACGGAATGATCTGCAGCACGATTTGCAGAAAATTGGGATATTGCAAAAAACCGTCCGCGCTGAATTGCTTCCACATCATCCCCTCCGTGATCCCCGCGATATACATCGGGATCACGTAAAACATCATCCCCAGCAGCGCGATCCAAAAATGCGTGTTGGCCAGTTTCGTGGACCAGAGTTGGGTGCGGTAGAGCCGCGGGAACAGCCAATACAGTACGCTGAATGTCAACAACCCGTTCCAGCCCAGCGCCGCCGTATGCACGTGCGCGATGGTCCAGTCCGTGTAATGCGATAGCGAATTGACCGTTTTGATCGCCAGCGCCGGCCCTTCCAGCGTCGCCATCCCGTAGGCCGTCACCGCCCCCACCATGAATTTGAGCACCGGGTCCTGCCGCACTTTGTCCCACGCCCCGCGCAACGTCAGCAGCCCGTTGAGCATCCCGCCCCATGACGGCGCCACCAGCATCACCGAAAAAACCATCCCCAGCGATTGCGCCCAGTCCGGCAACGCCGTGTAAAGCAGATGATGCGGCCCCGCCCAGATGTAGATGAAGATCAACGCCCAAAAGTGGATGATCGAAAGCCGGTACGAAAATATCGGCCGGTTCGCCGCCTTGGGCAGATAGTAATACATCAGCCCCAGGTAGGGTGTCGTCAGGAAGAACGCCACCGCGTTGTGCCCATACCACCATTGCACCAGCGCATCCTGCACCCCCGCGTATATCGAGTACCCCTTCCAAAAACTCACCGGCACTTCCAGCCCGTTGACGATGTGCAGTATCGCCACCGTCAAGGCCGTGGAAATAAAGAACCAGATCGCCACATAAATGTGTTTCTCCCGCCGTTTCACCAGCGTGCCCAGCAGGTTGATCGTGAACGCCACCCAGATAATCGCCAGCACGATCTTGATCGGCCATTCCAGCTCCGCGTACTCCTTGCTCGTCGTGAAGCCCAGCGGCAGCGTGATCGCCGCCGCCACTATGATCCCGTTCCAGCCCCAGAAATTCACCCAGCTTAACTTGTCGCTGAACATCCGCGCCTTGCACAGCCTCTGCACCGAATAATAAATCCCCATGAACATCCCGTTGCCCACAAACGCGAATACCACCGCGTTGGTATGCACCGGCCGCAATCGTCCGAAGGTCACAAATTGAAACTCAAAATTCGCGTTCGGGTAAAAAAGCTGCAGCGCGCACAGCAATCCCGCGCTCATCCCAATGACGCCCCACACTACCGTGGCGATGGCAAAGGCCCGGACGATCCGGTTGTCATACTTAAAGCTCTCCACCGCGCCTGCAAGTACTTGTGGCTGTTGATGTTCCGTATTTGGTGCCGCTGCCTTCATCATGGATTCGCTTTCTCGCATTCCTCCGATTTCTCCGATTTCTCCGTTTTTTCTGTTTGGCTCTCCTCCATCAGCGCCCGCATCGGCGGCGTACTGGTGTCTTCATACTGCCCGGACCGCACCGCCCAAATGAACCCCAGCAGAAAAACAGAGGCCACCACGATGCTCAAAGGAATCAATAGAAAAATGACAATCATGCCTGGCCTTCCTCTTGGGCGTTCTCTCCACACTCCAGGCCGCGTCCCAGCCGCCTCGTCAGCCCGCAGCCCACGGCCACCACCGTCACCGAACTCACCGGCATCAGGATCGCGCAGATCACCGGCGACATCAGCCCCCGCGCCGCCAGGCTGATCCCCACCACGTTGTAAAGAACCGAAATCAAAAAGCTCAGCCGCACCACCCCCACCGCCGATTTGGCGAAGCGCAACACCTCCGCCAGCCGCGGCACCATCTGCGAGGACATAATGACATCGCTGGCCGGCGAAAACGCGCTCAGGCTCTCCACGACCGCCACCCCCACGTCGCTTTGCTTCAGCGCCCCGGCATCGTTCAGCCCGTCGCCGACCATCATCACCCTCTTGCCGGGGGCTTGCAGATCCCGGATGAAATCCAGCTTGTTCAGCGGGCTTTGGTTGAAATGCAACTGGCCGCCCCTTCCAAACAACTCCTCAAACCGTTTCCGCTCCTTCTCATGGTCGCCGCTCAGCAAGGCCAGCTCGTATTTCCCCGAGAGCTGCCGGACGACTTCCTCCGCCTGGGGCCGCAGCGCGCTCGCCAGCGTGTAGCAACCCCGGTAATTCCCATCAATGGCCACATGCGCCACGCTTCCGGCGGTGGCCGGCGGTGTGGCCGCCTTCACATTCCGCGACTTCAGCCAGGCGGCCGATCCGATCCAAATTTCCCGCCCGCCGGCGATCCCGGCCATCCCGCCACCGGCGGTTTCCGAGAACCACAACACCGTTTGGGCGCCGCGTTCCCCCTCCATGGATTTTGCTATCCGCACCGCATGGGGATGCGTGGAATGTTGCGCCACCGCGTAAATGCAACTCTCCTCATCTTCCCGCAGCTTCTCCCCCAAAAAAACAACCGGCCCCGCGCTCGAAGCCGTGAGCGTCCCCGTCTTGTCAAACACCACCGTGTCCACCTGCGCCAGCGACTCCAGCACGGCCGGGTTCTTCAGGAAAACTTTCCGCCGCGCCAGCATCCGTTGCGCCGTCCCGAGGGTGAACGGCGCCGCCAGCGCCAGTGCGCACGGACAAGCCACGATCAATACCGACACGAACGAGGACAGGCAGCGACTGGCATCCCGGAACCACCAGAAAACCGCCGCCCCCAGCGCCACCCCCAAAACAATTTTCGTGAAGTGCCGGCTGTAGCGGTTTGTCAGGCTGCCCAGCGAACCCTTCTTCTCCTTGCTCAATGTCTCCTGGTTCCACAGCGAGGTCAGATAGCTTTGCGACACTTCTTTCACCGTTTCCACTTCGATCGCCCCGCCTATTTGTCTCCCGCCCGCGTAAATATGGCCGCCGGGCGCTATCTCCACCGGCTCCGATTCTCCCGTCACAAAGCTGTAATCAATCATCGCCGGGCCGGAAATCAAACGCGAGTCCGCGGGAATCAATTCCCCATGTCGAATGACGAGGCGGTCTCCCGCTTGCAACTCCGACAGCGCGATGCGCTCCTGCTTCTTCCCGCTCGTTCGCAGGATGGATAACGGGAAGAACGATTTGTAGTCGCGGTCGAACGCCAGCCGGTCATAGGTCTTCTGTTGAAACATCCTTCCGCAGAGCAGAAAAAACAGCAGCCCCGCCAGCGAATCAAAGTAGCCCGGCCCGCGGCCCGCCAGCACTTCCCGCGTGCTCCATGCCGCCAGCGCGGCCATCCCCAGCGCAATCGGCACCTCAATGCTCAAGACCCGCCCGCGCAAGGCCAGCCAGGCCGCCAGCCAATAATCCGCCCCGCTATACACCAGGGCCGGCAGCGCCAGCGCCAGGCTGATGTCCCCAAAGAGCTTCCTCAACCCAGGACCACTGAACGCATCCAACCCAAGATAAGACGAAATGCTCAACAGCATGATGTTGCCAAACGCGAATCCGGCCACGCCCAGTTGCAGCCACAGCCGCCGCGACACCCGAGGCCGCGGCCGCCCTTCCAAATCGGACGAATTGAGCTCCGGCACGTAACCCAGCGATGCCAGCAACCCCGCCAACTCGCTCAACTTCACCTGCGAGTTTTCAAACGTGATATAAACTTCCTTGCGCGGAAAATTCACCCGCGAATAACCGATCCCCGGTTTCAGCCGGAACAAATTCTCCAACAGCCAGACACAGGCAATGCAATGCACCGAGGGAACCCGCAACGTCACTCGCGTCACCCGCTCGTCCGCAAAATCCACCAACTGCCGCCGCACGGCGGGGGCATCCAGATAACCGAACTCCTCTTCCTTGGGCGTGTCCTTCGCCCGCACACCCGCCGCCCTGCCGAACCTGTAAAAATCCCCCAATCCGTTCTCCGTGAGCAGCTCGAAGACCGTCAAACAGCCCTGGCAACAAAAGGACTTCTGCCGGCTCGTGAAAACCGCGCCGCCCAAAGGGGTGCCGCAGTGGAAACATCCCCTTTCCGGGACATCCGCTCCAGGCGCTTGGAGCCTCGTGTCCAGATCCCCCGCAGCGTAACCGGCATTACTTGTCGTTAAGCTTTGCATCGGCAAGGCGGGAGGATTGTCCGCCGACAGGTCCCTCCCGGCTCACCTTCCTTTGCCAATTCTTGCACGGGAATTGGTCAAGAAAAATCGCTTGCAATTACGCGGCAACTGGGGGATTTTCACGTCCACGGGATGGGGTCGTAGCTCAGTTGGCAGAGCGTCTCGTTCGCAATGAGAAGGTCAGGGGTTCGATTCCCCTCGGCTCCACCATCCTTCGCTCGAAACCGTCAAAGCCGGTTCCGAGCGAAGGATGGTGTCCTCCGTAGGCTCGGCGAAGGAGGACTGGTGCGGGTCGGGTTCCGAGCTACGGATGGCAGGCCATCCTTCTTCGAGTTTATGTTTTACACCTACATTTTGGAAAGCCTCGTCAGACCTGAATGGCAGTTAGTTTAGGCGTCGAAAAGCCGCGGGGTTTTCATGAGGCGCTGGTGTCAAGACGATAACGATTTTGATGGGGAATCTCCAGCCACTGGTGCCGGTGGTTCATCAGGCGTG
>Ga0181539_1001403_pt1 | contig 26568 bp, 16 predicted proteins | sample PEATcosm2014_Bin_46_FD_119767 | JGI IMG/M metagenome (GOLD analysis project Ga0181539, IMG submission 119767) | Peatland microbial communities from MTU Mesocosm Facility, Houghton, MI, USA - PEATcosm2014_Bin23_60_metaG | ecosystem: Environmental > Terrestrial > Soil > Wetlands > Peat | place... | reverse complement strand
TGCCGTTTGATCCATAGGTATTATTTGTTTTCATGCAGGATACCAGTGTGGAGCCGTCTGGGCCGTAGGTATTTGTGACACTGGATAACAGTGTGACGCCGTTTGGCCCATAGGTATTTGTGATGCTGGATTGCAATGTGCTACCGTCTGACCCGTAGGTATTGTTTGTTGTCACACTTGACAACAGTGTGGTGCCGTCCGACGCGTAAGTGTCTGTGATGCTGGATTGCAGTGTGGTCCCATCTGGCCCGTAGGTATTTGTGACGCTGGATTGCAATGTGCTACCGTCTGAGCCGAAGGTATTGTTTGTTTTCACGCAGGATACCAGTGTGGAGCCGTCTGGCCCGTAATTATTTGTGACGCTGGATATCAGTGTGCTACAATCCGACGCGTAGGTATTTGTGACACTGGATTGCAATGTGGAGCCGTCTGACCCGTAGTTATTAAGTATTTTCACACTGGATAACAGTGTGGTACCGTCTAATCCATAGGTATTAGTGACACTGGATAACAGTGTGGCGCCATCCGATGCGTACGCATCTGTGACACTGGATAACAGTGTGGCGCCGTCCGACCCGTACGTATCCGTCACGCTGGATTGCAGTGTGACACCGTCCGACCCGTAAGTATTTGTGACGCTGGATTGCAGTGTGACACCGTCCGACAAGTAGGAGTTAAGTGTCTTAACGCTGGACAGCAGCGTAGTGCCGTCTGACTCGTAAGTATTAGTGACACTGGATAACAGTGTGGCGCCATCCGACGCGTAGGTATCTGTGACACTGGATGCCAGTGTGGTGCCATCTGACGCGTAGGTGTCTGTGACACTGGATTGCAGTGTGGTACCGTCCGACGCGTAAGTGTCTGTGACGCTGGATTGCAGCGTGGTGCCGTCTGACGCGTAAGTGTCTGTGACGCTGGATTGCAGTGTGGTGCCGTCCGACGCGTAAGTGTCTGTGACGCTGGATTGTAGTGTGGAGCCGTCCGCTCTGTAGGTATCATTTGTTGTGACGCTGGACAACAGTGTGGCGCCGTCCGGTCCGTAGTTATTGGCTACACTGGATAACAGTGTGGTGCCATCCGCTAATGTCGCAGGCGAAAAGTTAATGAGGATGTCATTAGGGTTGCTGAACTGCACCGGGATTGTAATCGATGCGCCTGACGCCAATCCGCTGGTCGAAGCCGCAACCGTAGGGGCACCGCTGTTCTGGCCGGTAGCGTTGAGCAGGGTGATGCCGGAGGAAAGGCCGGTCAGGGCGACGTCGATTGTGCCGGTTATGGCCGGGCCGTTATTCGTGATGGTCAGACTGCCTGTAAATTGATTGTTAACAAGGCTGTACGAAACGTCAGTTGTGGTTGAGCTAATCTGAGCCGAGATGTCGGTGATCGAGTCTGCTCCGTAGGTTTTTGTGACGCTGGATTGCAGCGTGGTGCCGTCTGCTCCGTAAGTATTTGTTACACTGGATTGCAGTGTGGTGCCGTCCGACCCGTAGGTGTCTGTTGTTACACTGGATTGCAATGTGGTCCCGTCCGATCCGCAGGTTTTTGTGACGCTGGATAACAGTGTGATGCCGTTAGACCCATAGGTATTTGTTACACTGGATTGCAGTGTGGCACCGTCTGACCAGTAAGCATTAGTGACACTGGATAACAGAGTAGTGCTGTCCGGGCCGTAGGTATTAGTAACACTGGATAACAGTGTAGTGCCATTTGACCCGTAGCTGTTTGTTGTGACACTGGATTGCAGCAAAGTACCATCCGACCCGTAGGTTTTTGTGACACTGGATAACAGTGTGGTGCCGTCTGCCCCGTAGGTGTTAGTTGTTGTCTTGCTAGATTGCAGTGTGGCGCCGTCCGGACCGTAGGTGTTAATGACACTGGATAACAGTGTGGTACCATCTGCCCCATAAGTATTTGTTGTGCTACTGGATTGTAGTGCAATGTTATCTAACCCGTAGGTATTAGTGGTACTGGATAGCAGTGTGGTGCCGTCAGTCCCGTAGGTATTTGTTGTGCTGCTGGATTGCACTATGGTGCCGTCTGTCTGGTAGCTATTTGCTTCACTGTACAGGAGCTCTCCGTTACTCCCGTACATTCTTTCACCGGTGACTTCATCCTGGTCATTAGTGGCTGTAACCGTATAGCCGGTATCTGATAGGTCGTCAGTGATCTTGATAGCCATCCAACTGCGGACGGTGGATATAGGCGTGGTTATAGCCCCGATACCTCCGATGATCTCGTCTGGGTAGTCTGAATGGTCATCATGATCTGCATGGTCTGAATGGTCATCATGCGGAGTGTCTGAATGGTCATCATGCGGCGGAATTGGAGTGTCATCATGTGGAGTGTCATCATGTGGAGTATCATCATGTGGATAACCTGGGTCTATAGATTCCGTAAAACCGGTGCCCGTAAACTTATCTGTACTTGCAGAATTACCAGCAACAATGACTGTATTCCCAGTACCTGAACCAACAAATGACAGGGAGTCATTAGCTCCAACAACGATAGTGCAGCCGGAGCTGTCACAAGTTAAAGCGACACCTGTATCAACGTTGAGAGTGTTGGTTCCGTTGACCGTCAGATTATCGCCACTGGCATCAACGTTGATATTGCAGCCGGAGCTGTTACAAGTTAACGTGACACCCTTAGCAACGTTTATAGTATCGATATCGGCTTTATTAGTTGTCAAATCGCAGCCTGTGCCATTAACGTTAATTGCGTTACCAGTGCCAAGGATTTTCTCGCCTGTGTTACCTGCACTCATATCGATACTGTTATATTTGGAATTGATGGTTACGCCATTGCTACCATTCAGTCCAACGGTGCTGCCGCTGTTATCGTTCAAAGTAACAGTACCGCCATCGCCTGACACACCCACCTGCACATTACCGGCCCCATTCGCCGCGCTGATGATGTTAGGGCCATCGATATTACCCGTCCAAGTGTTGGCATCCAGAGTGATGATGGCGCCCGACGCCGAGAAATTGTTCTGGAGACCGTTAGTTCCGTCATTAACAACAATATCGACACCGCTGCCATTGATTTTATCACTGGTGTCACCTGCAAACATATTAACAGTGTTACCGATGGAAGTGTTGATGGTAACACCACTGACACCAGTCATATTAATTGCGTTGTTGCTGGGTTGCAGAGTCAATCCAGGGTTCAAATCAACTGTAGAGCCGTTAGCGGCGCTGCCGACGTCGATGTTGGCATTCGAACCAGCTACCAATACCTGGCTGTCACCGAGGACATTAAGAGTCCCGTTGTCCAGTATTATATTAGCGGGGACGGGTGGGGAAGAGACTGTTATTATAGTCTCGGGGCTGGGTGGAATAGATCCTGTTACGGAACCCGTGCCATTCGGGTAATACGTACTGTTGATATATCCCACCTGATTATTTTGGCTGTCCCGGTAGGAGGTATCATCTATCTCTTGGGGGTACGCTTCGCTGCCTGCGGTTGTGCGGGTCTCAATTGTATAGGATGTAGGGCTGCTGTTAGTGAAAGAAATTTGCTGGTCGGTATAGGTCCCATTATTAGAAGACTGTATGTCGGTATTAGTTTCAATGCCGTCGATGAGGCACGTGTTTTGGGTGGTATTCCCGTCAGCACTGATCGTCTCTACGTTCACTGGGCCGGGAGCCCAAGTGGTGGGATCAAATGTTTTGTTCGTGATAGTGACACCCCCGGCGGCAGCTGTCGAGGTCTGGATTTCCTGTATACCGGAAGGGGAAAAAGACCAGTTGTCCTTAGTATTACTGCCATCACTGAAATTTGTGTTCCATTCATAGCCCGTTTCTTTTCCGTTAAATATAGTAGAAGCGATGGATATTGATTCGCCCTGGGCAGTGCCATAGGTGGTGTAGGTGACTCCTGGAACCCCATCCGTAGTGTTTGTGCTCGATGTCAGGGTGCCACTTTCATATCCATAAGTCGTTGTTGATAACACGGTGCTACCGCAAGACTCGGTTTCTGATGAAAGGTTGCCGCTGAATGGGTCAAACTGGTAGACAGTTCGGATATTGCCTGGGGATATGTAAGTGCACGAATCTATGCTGTTATTTGGATTGTAGGTGTAGCTGAATGATTCTCCGCCCGTGGCGTCGGATGTGTTGGACATATATGTGATATCACCATTGGTGTTATACAAGCAGTATGTTGTTGTGCTGAAAATGCCGGTGCCGGTCGTGTAAGTACTCGATGCTATGTCGTTATCTGCATTATAAGTGTATGTTCCACTGGCCGTGACATTTCCACTTGAATCGGTGTAAGTCGCCGATGTCATATTGCCTATAGTGTCATAAGCATATGTGGAAGTCGCTCCACTCGTATCGGTATAGGTACTCGATTTTAAAACATTGTTTCCATAATAAGTGTTGACGATTGTTTCACCGTTCGGGTAGGTCGTTAATGTCAGATTGTTGTTCGAATCGTATTTGAACTTGGTGACTGCTCCGCTGGCATCGGTATAGAATAAAAGGTTTCCGTTGGCATCAAATTGATACTCACTCGGATTAGGGTTGGTAGTACTTTTGCTGCCAGGCAACGTTATTTTCTGATTTACGTAAATCATGTTTTGATTGATTATGGCGGGATTCGCTGCCATGAGAGCTGGTACAGTAGTACCAAATGCTTGCGCAATAAGCGACAAAGCATTGCCTTGCTGGACTACATAAACCCCAGCATTTATTGCCGGCTGTATATCTGCGGCTGCTACTGGTATGTTTGGTTGTCCTGGCGGGATACTTGCTGATATGCTTCCACTATTAGCAGGTTGTGATAATACAGTTGCAGGACTCAAAGGATTAGAACTTGTCCAGGCTGAAAAATAACTGTTCATATCTGACGGGTCTGTCGGCGACCGGACGATATCATCAACTATGCCTTGAATGAGTGGCGTGACTGCTTGCATAGTCCAGTTGTAAGCGTTATCTCCAAGCAAATCGTTCCCCGCAGCTGCTATTCCGCTGCCAACTGGGCCGCCTACAACAAGTCCTAATGCCCCACTCGCTATTCCCGTTCCGAAAGAAAAAAGTGCTTTGCTTAACGATGTAGTTTGGTCAGCGGAAGGGTCACCGAAATATGTAATTGCCCCGGAAACGACACCATTTACCAATGTGCAGACTGCTCCAATCGTTCCACCCACGCCGCCGCCATTCTTTGAAACATAGCCCCAAATAACTGCTGTTGACCCGTCAAAAAAAGCTGTAACCCCATTCGTTGCAGTGCTCATTTGATTCTCTCCTTAATCAGTGGGTTCATATTCAAGAAATTCATTTCAAATTCCTGCTCATCCCTTCCAGTCACTTGCGCCATAAATCTCGTCATCGTTTGTGCATCGTTTTTGGTTGCCATTTGTTCGATGTAAGATATGCCAGTAATGAAGTCTTCAGAGTAAAATAAGAGGGCAAAGAGCCCAAGTATGCCTTTCTTAGCATTGCATATCTTACGCATCCGCACAAGATAATTATGTCCTCGCAATTTAGCTTTTCGTAACAGTATTTCCTTTGATCCAAGAATATGCCACTTTTTTACGATTCTGTCTTTGTAGAGACTGATCTCCTTGAAAAAAATAAGGTCAATCACGCCAAAAATCGATCCTAGGAGAACCCAAGCACCTCCCAATCTGAGAAATATTTCTTTCGGTACATTCATATCGGGGGGATTTGCGAAACACATTAGATAGCCCAAGACTGCACCCCACATAAATACGATTAACTGTAAAAGTGTTGCACCACTGCGATAGCGCAAGACAAAAATTGGCATATCGTTATGATCTGAATGCTCCTTCTCAACTTCTTTCTCTTTGCTCAAATCTTTCCTCCTTAATGTTTGCTTAATAAGACAAGCTCACGTCCCCTTATCCCTATTGCTCAGGTCTTTTCTCATGATAGTCACTGCGGTTGCCTTTCGCTTCTATTGACATTAACTTCGAATCTGAAATGGTCTTCAATATATTGCAGTAATCTCTTGTTTGCCTTGCAATAGTTTCCTTCTGTCCCAGGCTTATCCATGTACCCAATCGTACAACCTCCGTGACAAAACGCAAACCATTTACATATAGAACAAGATTGCCATCTCTCCTTGAGTGCACGAATGAAGTACTGCCTTTTCTCGCTCTTTATGGCAGAAGATAGCCCACCTATGAGAATATTCCCAAATTCGAAGCCTTTGTCATTGAATCTGTCGCATGGACTTATTGCGCCATTATTCTTAATGACTATATGCTTAGCACACAAACCCGTATGGCTGCAACGACTTACCCGATTTCCAATGAATGGGGAAATAATGCTGTCGAGCGGCTCTATTTTTATAGCAGGGTCATCAAAGGTGGCGTAACGGTCAAATATTTCACAAAGAAAATCAGCGTATTCCTCTGGGGCCACAGAAAAGTCGAGATCGGATTCGAACAGTGGGTTCAGGCTGAACGTCTGGAACTTCATATCGAGGAAAAACTGCAGAATTTCCTTTGCGTAAGCAAGACTGGCTTTTGTGATCACAGCGATTGCAGATACTTTAACGCCCGCCTCTCGGAGCTTGAGCAGTCCTGCAATAGTTCTGTCGAAGCTTCCTCGCTGCTCGCTGTCGCGACGATGAACATTGTGGACCTTTGCAGGACCATCCAAGCTTACGCCGACACCAAAACAATACTTTGCGAAGAAATCGGCCCATTCCGCGTCAATCAATGTTGCGTTTGTCTGTATGCTATTACGAAAGCGACCTTTCGGATAGGCCTCCTGGAGACTAACAACTTCCCTATAGAAATCTTTCCCGGCGAGAAGAGGCTCTCCTCCATGCCAAACATACCGCACTGCAGTCTCGTTTACATCAAGGAGTTGACGCATTGCTTGGTCAAGCAACGACAAACTCATTTTCCCTGGTGAGTGGTTTGTAATTGACTGGTCGCCATGGCGGTAATAACAATAGTTGCAGCGAAGATTGCACACCTGCCCTACAGGTTTCATTATGGCCGATGAGGGGATGTACGCTCTGAAAGAGCCATTGCAAGGTCCTTGCGTAACGGGCAACTCGTTATTTTGTTGCATTTATTATCACCATATCATCCTCTATTATGTTTACCGCTATAACCACACAAAAAAACCCGGAACGATCGTTAAATTACCACGATCCTCCGGGTTTCCCGGTACCTTCAAAAGGTCGGCAAAGTGCCCGAAAAGAAACTTGCAAGTATGACTACTAAATCGTATTCTTGTTATAAAGCGATGAAGACTCTATTAAATTCCTGTTAAGCTTATCGAGCAGGAACCTCATGCACCTTTCATCTTCTTCCACCCAAGATGCCATTCTGAGAGTTAAACTATAGCAACGATGCGTCTAATTTACATTTTCTAAAATTGTTTGTCAATTACCCGAAAGTAGTATGTGTAAAAAACGATACACATAAAAAAAATGAGATACATTATAGAGAAAAGAACAATTACTGCAGGATCTATTACTGGAAGGTATTATCCATATCTTATAGATTACTATCAATATATTCGTTAACACCGTCGGACTTCAAACCTTTTCTGCGGACAAAATGTTTGGACGTCCCCCGGAATAGCGGACACACCGAAAGGTTAGGTTAAAATATATAACCTACGGAGGTGTGAGATGCAAAACAGCAATGGTAGTGGCCGGAGGAAGTACGACAAGGAGTTCAAGGCAGAGGCAGTGCGAATGATAACAGAGGGAGGCAGGGCAGTTACAGACGTTGCCCGCAGCCTTGGGATTCACGAAAATCAGTTACACAGGTGGAAACGTGAGTATGAGAATGATCCTGGCAGCAGCTTTCCAGGAAAAGGTCACCTGAAACCTCATGATGAAGAGCTGAAGCGGCTTCAAAGGGAAAACGCAAACCTTAAAGAGGAGCGTGATATCCTAAAAAAAGCGTTGGCCATCTTCTCAAGGCACCCGAAATGAAATACTGTTTTATGGACCAGTATCGCTCCGAATTCAGGGTGACGAAGATGTGCCGAGCATTGGGAGTATCACGGAGCGGCTATTACGGCTGGAAGAAGCAGCCACAGGGAAAGAGGCGGAAGGATGAGGAAAGGTTGCTCATGGAGATAAAAGAATCATACCGGAAGAGCAAAGGTAATTATGGGAGCCCAAGGATTGCCGATGACCTCCGTGATAAGGGAATGCGTTGCGGTAAGAACCGGGTCGCCAGGATTATGAAAGTTAACGGCATTAAGGCTAAGACAACGAAGAAGTTCAAGGCGACAACGAATTCCAAGCACAATCTGCCTGTGGCAGAGAATCTGTTGAATCGGGACTTCACAGCAGCGAGACCCAATGCGGTCTGGGTATCAGACATCACGTATGTTTCGACCCTTGAGGGATGGCTGTACCTGGCTGTGATCATTGATTTGTATTCACGACAGGTAGTGGGATGGGCCATGCACAACCGTCTGACTGCGGACTTTGTAATCAGGGCACTGTATCAGGCGATAGGAAGGCGTAGGCCGCCTGCTGGTTGCATCTTCCATTCGGATAGGGGAGTGCAGTATGCCTGTAAAGATTTCCGGAAAGTCCTGCAGCGTTATAACTTTCGCCAGAGCATGAGCAAGAAAGGCGATTGCTACGATAACGCGGTAGCAGAGAGTTTTTTTCACACGTTAAAAGTTGAGCATGTGTATCAGCACAGATATGCAACAAGGGCAGAGGCACGGCAGAGTATTTTTGAATATGTCGAAATGTTTTATAATCGTCAGAGGAAGCATTCAGCACTGGGCTATCGTTCTCCGGTATCCTTTGAGCTGGATGCAGCAGCAGCCTAACCTAACTCGGTGTCCACTGAACCGGGGGAAGATCATCCGTCACCTCCCTGTTCTCAACACACACAACATAAGGTGGTTTGGAGCATCCTCCAACAAGCGATTACGAGTATGGCCTACCGGAATCTTTTGTGCAGCCTCTTCGCATGTATATTTGGAAACTAATGTCTTTGGAAAACCCTGAGAGCCTTTGTTTCGGCCAAAGCAACGTTTCGGCGATGAGGGCTGCGACAACAACTGCTTTTCTAATTTATACATCTTGATAGATCAGCCAGTACAACCTAATAGTTTTTGGAAACGTCTACCAAAACTTCTAAGTATACCTTCCACCCCAGAGATTCAATTTTATATAAATCAATTCTCTGAAAGTACTCAGTGCGTCCTTAATCGGCCTTACCCTGCTTTCATCCGAATTGTACCAGCTGACCGGTATCTCCATGACGCCAAAATTTAAAAGGGCGGGCTATTGCCAGAATCTCTATATCAAACCCGAAACGATCTATCTTCATGCGACTGAATATTTCCCTAGCTGCCTCATGCCGGAAGGCCTTGAACCCGCACTGCGTGTCCCTGACACCATCCAGTATAAACATTTGAATCAAAATATTGGCAAACCTCCCGAGTAATACCCTGTACCATGTCTGAGTAACAACTATATTGCTCCCTTTTATATATCGGGAGCCTATAACCACCGAATTATCTGTTAACACTGGATAAAATTTTTCGAATTCTTCTATTGGTGTCGAGTTGTCGGCGTCCGTAAATAGAATATATTCCCCGTGACTCTCCTCTATACCCTTTTTAATTGCATGCCCCTTCCCACGATTTGGTTGATAGCTTATGACACTCAAATCATGTATTTTCTTCCTGAGAGACTCCACCACTGCCACCGTATCATCACTGCTTCCGTCATCAACCACTATGATCTGTCTGGTCATAGGTTTGTTACTGAAATAGTCATCGATAGCCTTCAGGGTTCTTTTTATCCGCTTTTGCTCGTTATATGCCGGAACAATGACACTGATATCATAACCGTAATGCTCTCTGGAGGGGACATAGAAGATACGGTCCTTGAAAGTCCAGTATTTGTTGGCCAGAAATTTCCACGTTAAAACCAGGCCTGAAGTGGCGAGTTTTGAGGCCATGTACCAGATCTTCAGACCATAGACTAAAAGGGACATAAAGAGTTCCGTCGAAAGAAGACCGATAATCGATACAATCACAAACTTAATGAACTGTTTCCTGATATTGCTGTTCTTATTCCGGAAGGTCCAGTATTTGTTCAGGATAAAATTGTTAATGACAGCTAAAATAAAAGACATGGCAGTAGCAAGCAGCAGGGGTATGCTCAGAAACTCGACAAATACGTATAGGGAACCCACATCGATTGCTGTTCCGATACATCCCACAAGCGCATATTAAAAAAAAACAGCGTATTTTTGAAGTATAATTGCTCTCATTTTAGAACCTTGATCATGCTTTCTTAAAAATAATCAGACCTACAGCCTTACCGCCGCTGTTCAAGCATTGTTTTAAAGGCAGTTATATTTATGATAAACTAATCGGCATGGGCAAAGCACCAAGGGAAAAAAAGGTTTCAGTTAATGAAGCAAGGGGCCATGAGGGCAGACCTGAGAAAGAATTAAAACCGTCGCAGGAGTCACCATCAAAAAGTAGTTTGCAAACGCCTGCTTCAATAATTAAGTTTATCCCAATCGTCATCTTAGTTCTTGTCTCCTTCGGCGTGTATTTCAACGCCCTCTTCTGCGATTTCGTATATGACGATAAAGTACAGATATTAGAGAATCCATGGATAAAAAATATAGGGAATATACCTGCGATATTCTCCCGAAGTGTCTGGAGTTTCCAGTCAGATATGCCCTCTAACTACTACAGACCCCTTATGCACATTGTCTATATGATCAATTATCATTTATTCGGCCTAAAACCCTGGGGATTTCATCTGGTCAACATCCTCTTTCATTGCGGAGTAACGGTCCTTGTATTTCTGGTCATACGGAGGTTGCTGCCTGACCCGAGGACCTCGGTGTCCGCTGCTTACCTGTCGCCTCCTTTTATAGCCGCTATACTCTTTGCCTCACATCCTATTCATACGGAGGCGGTAACATGGATCGCCGGGTTGCCGGATGTGGCCTTTACGTTTTTCTACCTCCTCTCTTTTTATCTTTACGTTTTGTTTCGGGACGGCTTCAAAAGAGGCTATATATTGTCGCTTCTTTCATTTTCGGTAGCTACTATCTTTAAAGAGCCCGCCCTTACTCTTCCCGTCCTTTTGGTCGCTTACGACTACCTGCTTAAGAAATCGGATGAAAATATACTAGCAGGCCTCAGGATTTACATTCCATATGCTGCTGTTTCCGGTGTTTATCTTTTAGTGAGATGCCTTGCTCTCAGAAGTTTTGTACCATTGGAATCCTATGCTGCCCTGAGCACTTATCAATCCATAATAAACGTATTCCCTCTTTTTAGTGACTATATTGCAAGTCTGCTTTGGCCGGTCGGTCTGAATTTGTGGCATTCATTTCATCCTGCAAGCTCCTTATTTGAGGCAAAGGTGCTTATTTCCTTAGTTGTCGCCGTTCTTTCTTTTATTGTCGCCGTGGCGACATACAGAAAGAACAGGCTGCTTTTTTTTAGTCTTCTTCTCGTAGTCGTTCCTCTTTTGCCTGTATTTTACATAAAGGCAATCAGCGGTAAACCATTTGCCGAGAGATACCTCTATTTACCTTCAGTTGGTTTTGTATTCACTGTAGCGATTTGTTTGGCATGGGCAAGGGAGAGACTGCCGCGAGCGGCCAATGTCACCACGATAGTTTTTATAGTAATAGCGGGGTTATATACTGTCGGAACCATGACCAGGAACAATGTCTGGCTGAATGATCTTACCCTTTGGTCAGATACAGTCATGAAGTCACCTGACAGTGCAGATGCCCATTTTGATCTCGGCAATGAGTATAAGTCTCAGGGGCAGCTGGATAAGGCAGTTATAGAACAACAGGCAGCCTTACGGCTCAAGCCTGATTTCTCAGATGCCCATAATAGTCTGGGCGTTGCCTACAAATCTCTGGGCCAATTGGACAAGGCGGTGGCCGAATTCCAGGCAGCGGCTTCAGGTAGCGCAGAGGCTCACATTAATCTCGGTTCTGTATACTTATCTCAAGGCCAATTGGACAAGGCGGTGGCAGAATTCCAGGTAGCTTTGCAACTGAGGCCCGATTACTTTGATGCTCACATTGATCTCGGCTCTGCATACGCATCTCAAGGCCAATTGGACAAGGCAGTGGCAGAATTCCAAGAAGCTTTGCGGCTGAAGCCCGATCACGCAAAGGCACATTATAATCTTGGCCTTGCATACACATTGCAAAGACAATTGGACAAGGCAATTTCAGAACTCCAGGAAGCCTTGCTGCTGAAACCAGATTACAATGACGCACGGCGGCTTCTCAATAATATCGTCACAAGACGGCACTAAGGTACTTTTCTGCATATTTTTGGTATGGAGTTTTGACGTGTAGGCGCATCTTTTCTCAAGGTTATAGACCGTTATTAAATTTTGCTTCTGGCTAGGGAGTCTGGCATAGTGTAGAATGGAACCAAATCTCAAAGAACAAATGGCATTGCTAATGATCATCGGCAGCCCATAATAATGGACAAGCAAAAAAACTTCCCACTAAGACTTTTTTGTTGGTTCACAGGTGCCCTCCTAATGGGAGTCAGTGGACTTGAGATCGTCGCCGCCCCCAAAATTGGTTATTTTAAGACTGTCCAAAGTGCGTCTTACAGGGTCAAACATATCATTTTAAGATAGGTTCCAGCGGCGGCGATTATAGGGAGAAATTCTTGCCGACGGAGTCCTAGAAATTTTGCGTAGTAGTATTGGAAATAAACAGTTATCAGATCATGCAACCGCCGAGGATTACAGGAAGTACATCTCAGAGCTTATTTCGGACCGAAGTATATGTAACCGAGGGTGTAAGGCTGCTCCGGAACGGGTGGCTGGAATGCAACGGATTGTCCAGGCAGCGATGTGTCCGTCGATTAGGTCGTCATCCTCTTCTGCGGCAGTGCATTGCTCAAATCTGAATCTCGGCGGATACCCGTTTATTTAAGCAACCTTCCTATGCAGGCGCTCAATAGTAATGCTCTTCGCCCGCTTGCGCGTCTGTGCAAGATCGTAATTCATCTGCATCCGGAGCCAGGTGTCTGCCGTGCTGCCGAAAGCCTTTTCAAAACGGATAGCCATTTCCGGCGTGATGCTGCTGCGCCCAGCTATTACGTTATGAAGCTGCTGGCGCGTAATGCCGATCGCCTTAGCGGCCTCTGCAACGCTGAAGCCAAGATCGTCAAGCGACGCCTTAACGAGTTCGCCAGGATGTATAGGGTTTTTCATCTCCACGGTTTTCCTCCTTTAATGGTAGTCAATAAAATCGACGTCGAAAGCGTTTCCATCTTCAAATTTGAAAATAATCCGCCAATTCGCATGGATAGCCACCGACCAAAAGCCTTTCAAATCTCCTTTGAGAGGATGCAGGTTAAAACCTGGCACATTCATGCCCTCGATCTCTTGCGCGGCGTGCAGAGTCGAGAGAATAAGCCTGATCCGCTCTAACATCTCGGGCGGTAATTTACTGCCATCGTCATCCTCAAAGAAGCGCCGCAATCCTTTGTTTCTGAATTTCTTTATCACTTGATATATTGTAAACTGTAAATGGACATTTTACAAGTATTTTTTAGTAATTATTGCCGGGGTGAGGTGCTACTGTGGTTGAACGCGAGGTAATTGTCCCGATGCCAGAATGCTTAGCGTACGATTTTTACATTTCGTGAGGCGACCCCTATATTACTAAATGTGAAAAAATTCCGTTTTGTGAGGTAACCCCTATGACGACCGAATCACGCCGCCTGTCCATCCTGACTGTTCAGGAAGTTGACGATCTTTACCGCTTGCCGCGCTTTACGGAAGATGAGCGCCGCCTCTACTTTGATCTGAGCCCGGCAGAGCGTGACATGGTTGACAGAGTGTATACGATTTCAGTGGCTGCTCACTTGGTTCTTCAGCTTGGCTATTTCAAGGCTAAACAACAGTTCTTCGTCTACACGCTCGATGCGGTGACCGACGACCTGGGACACATCCTTCGTCGCTATTTCCCGACGCGGGACATGGCCGAAATCAAGGGGCTATCCAAGCCGACACGCCTGGAGCAACAACAGGTCATTCTTAAGCTGTTTGGATATCAGCCCTGTGATGCCGCCGCCAAGTCGAAGCTTGAACAGAAAGCGCAGCGTGTTGCGATGTTGTCGACGCAGCCGATCTTCATTCTGCGCGATGCCTTACAGTACCTGACAAATCAGCGCATCGTTGCCCCTGGGTACACCTATTTGCAGGATATGGTCGGTCGGATTGTTTCCGGCGAGCGAAGACGCCTTATCCGTCTGCTCGGCCAGGTGCTGACGGCGGCGGTCGAGCAGCACCTGTCGGCCCTACTTCAGGCGGACGAGGGCATGTACCGCATAAGTATACTCAGGCGCGAACCGAGGGATTTCAGTTACGGCGAGTTGCGCCACGAGGTCGAGCGGCGCAAGTTTTTCCAGCAATTGTACGAGTTCGGCCAAACTTTTCTTGCATCTGCTGGCTTGTCCAATGAGAGCGTGAAGTACTACGCATCGCTGGTCCAGTTCTACACCGTCTACAAGCTGCAACGAATGGCCGTACCGACGGCCCGCTTGTATCTACTATGTTTCGCATATCGCCGCTTCCGTCAAATCAACGACAACTTGGTCGACGCCTTTATCCATCTCGTCGATAAATACGAGAAGCAAGCCAAACTTGCGTCCGAGACGACCGCAGCAAAGGCCATGACAGAAGCAAGCACCAACCTGAAGGCGGCCGGTCAGGTCCTGAATCTGTTTCTCGATCAGTCGATTGCGGATAAGACCCCATTCTCGGAGGTCAAGCAGAAGGCGTTCTCTATGCTCGAACCCGAACGGTTTGCTCTAGTCTCCGATTATATGCGCAACATTGAGTTCGACAAGACCGCGTTCGAGTGGTCCTATTACGGCACGCTGCAATTCAAGTTCAAACTCAACCTGCGCCATTTGTTCTGCGCGCTGGATTTCGCCGGCTTGATCGACGATGCACCGCTGCTGGAAGCCGTAGCCTTCTTGCAGGAACTACTGCGCCAGGGCAAGTCGCCCCGTCAGGCAAAACCGGCCGACTTCCCTACAGGAATCCTTGCGAAGGGCGTACAGCGCTATATGTACAGCACGGCCGAGAAACGCAAAGACAAGCGACTCGAAGTGGACCGCTACGAGTTCCTGGTTTATCGCCTGCTGCGCAATGCCTTGGAGGCGGGCAATGTGTACGTCCGGGACAGTAACGATTTTCGCAGTTTCGAGGACGACCTGATCCGCGCCGAGCGCTGGAAGGACAAAGACGCAGTGCTGCTTGAGATTGGCGCGCCCATTTTGCTGGCTCCAATCGAGGAAACACTCTCCGCATTCCGCACAGAGCTGGAAACCAAGTTCGAGCGCATGAATGAGCGCATCGCCAACGGCGACAACAAACATATCAAGCTAACCGGCGTCGGGGACAAACGCCGATGGTCACTGATCTACCCTACGGATGAGGAGCCCATCAACAGTCCGTTCTACGGTCGGTTGCCCGGCATTGGCATCGCCGACCTGCTGCGGTTCGTCGCCGAAAAGACGGATTTTATCGGTGCCTTCACTCACGTTATTGAACGCTACGTAAAGCAGGAAGTTGATCCGCGCCTCCTCCTTGCCTGCATCGTCGCCATGGGCACCAATATGGGCTTGTGGAAGATGGCGGAGGTGTCCGGGCTCAGCTACTCATCGCTTCTGACGACAGCTCGCAACTTCCTGCGGGCGGAAACGCTGCACGCCGGCAACGACGGGATTTCCAACGCGACAGCTGCGCTGTCAATGTTCGATCAGTACGATATCAACGACCTGAAACATTCCAGCAGCGACGGCCAGCGCATCGAAACGCAAATCCACACAATCAACTCCCGACATGCCAGCAAATACTTCGGGTTGAAGAAAGGCGTGAGCGCCTACACCCTGGTCTCCAATCATGTGCCATGTAATGCACGAATCATTGGCACACACGAGCACGAGTCTCACTTCGTCTTCGACATCCTGCATAACAACACCACGGATATCCGGCCTGAACGCCATTCCACGGACACCCACGGCGCCAATCAGGTGAATTTCTTTCTTCTGTTTGTCTTCGGTTATCAGTTCGCGCCGCGTTACCGAGACCTGCACAAGAGGATGACCGGCTTGGTCGGCTTCCACCATCCGAACCACTATGCCAATTGCCTGATCAAGCCTGCACGCAAGACCTTCGATGCGTTGATCGTCAAGGAGTGGCCCAACATCCAGCGTATCCTGGCATCCCTTGCACAAAAGGATGTGACGCAAACGACGATCGTGCGTAAGCTGAGTTCCTACGCCCGGCAAAATCAGACAAAGAAGGCACTTTGGGAACTGGATACTATTCGCCGAACCATCCACATCCTCGACTTTATCGACGATCCCCAGTTTCGGCAAAGCGTTCAGAAAGTGCTCAATCGTGGCGAGGCGTATCACCGCATGCGGCGCGCGATCTCATACGTCAATTCAGGAAAGTTCCGCGTGAAAACCGAAGCTGAGCAACAAATCTGGAACGAGTGCTCCCGACTGATGGCCAACGCAATCATCTATTACAACATGCTGCTGTTATCGAGGGTATACGAACAAAAGCTTACAGTAGACGACAAGGAGGCCATCAAAATTCTCAAGGGTATTTCGCCAGTCGCCTGGCGTAATATCAATCTGACCGGCAACTTTGACTTCACGACAGACACTTCACCGGTCGACATCGAGGCTCTGGCGGCACGCTACGAAAACCCGGATTTCTGGCGTCAGTCTATGCAGGAAGAAGATGATCCAGAACAGTAGAGGAGGCTAATTTTACCTTTTCGAGGGGTTGGGCAATAATAGCCTAGTTACGAGAGACGAGACGGCTGCCTTCATTATCAGGGCGTTATATCCCACTGGCTTCACCTGCAATGGAGGGGCAAATTGTGCAACGGAAACACCTTATTTCAAGGACGTTCCTGCAACGGACAGTTTCTTTCCATATGTTCAAAAGTTGTATGAGCTTGGAATAACCACCGGCTGTGGGAATAGTGACTACTGTCCTTCCCAATATGTCACTAGGGATCAAGCGGCTGCTTTTCTTTCGAGGGCGTTTCTGGGAATGCCGCCTTTTTTTACTTACGCAGTTGGCCATAATCCGTCCGGCATAGCCATAGACGCCTCGGGCAATGTTTGGGTTACAAACGCAGGCGATAGCACAGTTACAGAGTTATTATATAACTCTTCCCAGTCTGGCCCCAGTTGGTCTCCCAATCCAAGTGGGCCATTCAAAATCATGGGCGATTTTCCGTCCGGCATAGCCATAGACGCATCTGGCAATGTGTGGGTGGCAAACCAGGGTAATAATACCGTTACAGAGTTAAGCTACAGTGGAGCACCGATTGGCACATACTCAGTCGGCAATAGTCCATGTGGCATAGTTATAGACGCATCGAGCAATGTGTGGGTGACACTTCGGGGGGAGGGTATCTCGGCCGTACCCTATGCCGCCGCCGCTAGCGACACTGTCATAAAGTTGACTTTAGTCTCCGGCCAACCATCTATCAGTTCATTCACTGTTGGCGTTGGGCCATATGGCATAGCGATAGACGCTTCGGGCAATGTGTGGGTAGCGAATGACTTTGACGGCACTGTTACAGAGTTAAGCTCTCTTGGGCCTGTGCTTGGAACATTCTTAACATTGGACAAAAGCAGTAGCCCGAGCAACATTGCGATAGATAGTGCTGGCAACGTATGGGTGACAATCCCAGGGGCCAACACTGTTACAAAGTTAAGCTCCAGTGGAGCAGTGATAGGCACATACACAGCTGGCAATAATCCGTACGGTATAGCAATAGACGCATCAGGCAATGTGTGGGTAACAAACGCGGGCGACAATACTGTTGCGGAGTACAGCCCCATCAATGGCGCTACGCTCGTTAATACTTTTACAGTCGGCGATTATCCAGAGAGCATTGCGATAGACTCGATGAACAATGTCTGGGTTGCCAATACGTTCGGTAACAGCGTTACAGTATGGTTAGGAGCTGCATCAGGACAACAGTTCCGCCCTTATGCCGGCCCTGTCTGGCCATAGACGATATTGATTTTATATAAATACCTTAAAAAGGAGTTCACAATGCGCGGGAACAAGGGCATCGTAGTTATTCTATGGTTTCTATGCATCTTTATGGTTGTTGGCTCAGCTTGGGCCGGACAGGTATCCGAGGACACCGCGATGACCGTGGCGCAAAATTCCCTGACAAGTCATATTATGGTCTATGGCAGTTGGAACGGCAGCGTCTCTCCAAGCCTGAACAACATCTCGGTCGTTTCTTACAATGGCGAGCCTATCGCTTATCTCGTCAATGTGAACCCAACGGGGCATTTGCTAGTTGCTTATTATGACGACTTCAGCCCGGTGCTGTTCTATTCGCCGAGCGCGACACTGGACCCCACTAAGGCTGACGACCCGAATGCCATCGAGAGTTGGATCATCCCTGAGATATATAACAACGTTCAGCTGGTGACAGGAAATAACAACATGATTGCCCCTCTTACTAACCAGGTGGTCCCGTTGAACCCATCTATGAAGACCAACTCACCCACAGCCGCCAGGATCGCGAACGCGTGGAAAATGATGAGTGCGCAGACATATAACGCCGCTACCGCTGCTGAGGCCCAGAGCGCGGGAACTGCTACGAACCTGGGCACCCCCGGTACGGTGGGGCCGCTCCTTCAGACCACATGGGGCCAGGGCGATCCAAATGACCTTAACAGTCCCTATAATGAGTATACACCGCCGGGAACGGACGATGGTGGTTGTGCCCATACCTATACCGGTTGTGTAGCGACAGCTATGGCGCAGGTAATGAATTATTGGAACTGGCCCGTCCAGGGCGTCGGAAGCGCTGAGGACTTTTGGAACGGCCCCATGCTGAGTGCAAATTTCGCGCATTCGTATTATTGGACAAACATGCCAGTTTACTTATCGACATTGACAACCGCCATACAAAATGATGCTGTTGCACGTTTGATGTCCGATGCCGGGATTTCAGTTGGTATGCAATACGGTTGCAGTGATTCGTCTATACCAACTGTAGATCCTGTGCCATACAGCCTGACAAACTATTTTCAGTATAACAATTCGATAAGCCATGTCTACAGGAGCTCCTCCCAAGGTACACTCAACTACGACGCGAGCAGTTGGGTAAGCTTAATCGTCTCGGAGTTAACCGCGCCAACACCTTGCCCCATACTGTTTACTATCTTTAGCACAAGCGTACCGCCCGTGGGCCATGAACCGGTTATAGACGGCTATCAGTCTTTCAACGGCACCGACCAGGTTCATATCAACTATGGGTGGAGCGGCAATTACAACGGATTCTATGACATAACAGGTATCTGGACTGCCGATTACACATGGTCAGCGAACGACCAGGAACTTATTATCGGGATAAAGCCGCTCCTCGTTGAAACGTACAGCTATGTCACCATAATCTCCACTGCCGGATTGAACGGCAACGCATGGTCTGTTGGCGAGAACACAGTCCCCGTCGGTAGCAACGTAACATACACTGTTATCCCGCAGTCCGGTTATGCCATATCTGATGTTAAGGTGGATGGAGTGTCAGTATATAACCAATGCTTAGGGACAGATGGCCAGTATACGTATACCTTTTACGATGTGACGGCAAATCACACTATATCGGCCTCTTTTGCGATCCAAACCTTCTCCGATGTTTGTACCAACTACTGGGCATTTAAAAACATTGAAGATATTTACAATGCGGGGATTACCACTGGTTGCGGGAACGGTGACTACTGTCCGAATGATGATGTTACCAGAGATGAAATGGCTGCTTTTATCATAAGGGCGTTATATGGTGAAAACTTTACCTGCAATGGAAATGTTGACTGTTCAACAACAACGCCTTATTTCAACGACGTTACCTTATCATCAGACCCCACATTCTTTAAATATATTCAGAAGTTGAAGGAACTGGGAATCACTGTGGGCTGTGGCAACGGCAATTACTGTCCTTCTGCCGATGTTCGCAGGGACCAATGGCTGCATTTCTGATCAGGGCTGTACAGATAAAGAACGGGCTGCCTGCGGAGAGTTTCACCTGTGCTGGAGGGGCAAACTGTGCAACGACAACGCCTGATTTTACCGATGTTATTCCGACCGATCCAAATGAAGCGGCTTTCTTCCCATATGTCCAGGCATTGAAGTATGAGGGAATCACCACGGTAACTGGGACATATACTCCCGGACAAAACGTTCCAAGAGATCAAATGGCGGCTTTTATTTCCAGGGCGTTTCTGGGGGATGCTACTCAAGCGCCCAGTGGCGCTAATGAATATTCGGTTCTCTCCTGTCCTGCTGGACAGATGTACAATAATTTGACCTGTAGCTGCGAGTCAATCCTCTTACCGCTGCAAACTTCGGTAATTCTCAATCCAGCCAGCGTGGTTGGAGGCGCTATCTCTCAAGGCACGGTGGCTCTGAGTGATCCCGCCCCCGGCGGCGGAGCGCTGATAACTCTCAGCAGCAGCAATCCGTCTGTGGCAACAGTGCCGGAAACAGTTAATATAGCAGCAGGGTCAACACTTACGACTTTTATAGCTAACACAAATCAGGTCAGCAGCCCGACTTCGGTGAGCATTACTGCAAGCTATAATGGGACAGCACAGACCGCTTTACTTACGGTCAATCCAACCTCAACCACCTATACTATAACCGCAACCTCTGGCAGTGGCGGCAGCATAACACCAGGCTCAACGACTGTCAATTATCTCGGGAGCGTTTCCTTCACTATCACGCCAGCTTCAGGCTATGCGCTGACAAGTCTGATTGATAACGGAAGCAATGTAACTAATTCAGCTTTTTGGAATGGCACTACATACACATATACAATATCTGATGTCACGTCTAATCAAAGTATACAGGCCACTTTTGGGGTTGGGACTCCGCAACAACTAGGTCGGGGGCCCGCTCTTTCAACATGCTCTTTTATTGTCCTGATGGTTGCAGGATTGGGTATCATTATATGTTGGGACAGGAAGAAGAAAGTGAACCTTACAGAATGAAATAGATCCATCTTTCGATGGCAAAGGGAAAAAGGGATAACAGATGAGTAACCTGATGACAGAAAGACACGGTATCCCCAAGGGGAAAGGACAGGTTGCCCGAGGGAAAGAAAATAATTTTAAATCTAAGGAGAAAATATCAATGAAAAAGATTATGATGCTTTTGACAGCAACCATGCTTTTGTTCGGTCTCAGCGGACAGTCTATGGCGTCTTTCGGGGATGGCGACCTCATCCAAGTAGTTTACAGCTCAGCTGGCACAATGGAAACAGCCACTGACCTGGGATATATTGCGTCTCTGACAACCCCGGCCACATCAAATGTCACCTACAACACTAACAATTTCAACATTGCTTCACTTGGCTCCAGTGCAACTGCGGCCAATTCGTATGTTGCCTACTTTTCCTATTCCCCCAGCTACAGCGGGGAAGGTCAAGTTTGGACCAGCGGCAATAGCGGAGGTCAAACTGCCAAGTTTGGTTCTACCAACTATTTCGTCAACGGCTATAACAACACTACCGGCCTTTATTATAATTCTGCAACGCCAGGCGGTTCATCTGCGCAGGTTACGGTATCAATGTCTGGTCCAAATTCTTATTATACCCGCATGAACTATAATGGTGGTGCCGTGGGCCAGATGGCTGGCTTCCTTCCTAACGGAGATGGTGAGGCAAGCCTGGCTGCCCTTTCAACTACCGGCTACGTTGACCAGAATCTCTATTATTACCAGCCGACTCTAACGCGGGGTGCAAATGCAAGTGGCTTGAACGTTGCCGATGTCCGGACCTTTGCAGACGGGTCAACTGAGATTTTGGCTGAATCTGGGGGTAGTTCCGGTGCCATTACTGCTCCTCCTCCGCCACCTTCTCCTACTCCTGTGCCGCCATCAGTCCTGTTAATGGGCGCCGGCCTTATGTGCTTATTAGGCATTCATCGGAAGATGATGTCAGTTTAGGTTATTTGAGATGCGCTAGCAAATGTGCCATTTTTATGCCGGCATCTTACAAGTTTGCTACAATTTAGGTTGTCAATTGTGGGTGAGGATATACTGTCCACGTGGCCAAACGCAAGTCACCGAAACAAGATAAGAAGAGAAACGTGGTTCGCAACGCTTTTGCCTGCACCTCGAATATTGTTGCTTTATGGGTCGTAATCCGCTCTAAGCATTTTCTCCTGGCGACGGCTTTCATTGTTTCCTGTCTCGGGTTATACGCCTTTATCTTTGCTCTGCCCGCCAGATATACGGGGCTTATCAATGAGCATACAGCCCGCACCCTGGATCTGGTCCTGAACCTGATAGGCATTCCTGTTTCAGTTATGGGGGATATTGTATCCGGCAGAGGCTTTGCATTGCAGATCATCCCCGAGTGTACTGCTCTCTTCATGGTGGGCCTATTCCTCTGCGTCATCGTCTTCTCTTCCGCTACTATGCGACAGAAGGCATGGGGTCTCTCAATGGGAATCCCTGCATTGTATTTGGGTAATCTGGTCAGACTTGCAGCTATTTTCATGGTCAGCCAAAACAACGGGAGGCTCTTTGAAGTTGTTCACACCTTTTGGGGACAAGTTTTTACGATATTCCTGGTCCTCCTGAGCCTCATCCTATGGGTGAAATGGATTGACAAGAAAGAGTCGCAACAGAGCATTCCGATGAAAGCGACAATATTTCTGGCCCGCTTTGCTGTAATCTCCGGATGTCTGTTCCTTGTCTGGATGAAGATCCACCACGGATATATCTGGTTCCTTGACCGATTCATGATGTTCGGCTTTTCCCTATTCGATTACCACATCAATCTTAAGCCGAATACTGTCGTCTATTATGAAACCTTCAGCATCGTCACCTATACTTCCCTTGTCCTAGCCTCTCGGTCGATATCCTGGGCAATGAAAATCAAGGGGCTCGCCGTCGGGCTGGGATTTCTTTTTCTTACTCATCTTTTCCACAGAATTGACAACGCCTGGGTAGTTTACTTCAATTTCACTGATGCCCATACTGCGGATATGACTTTATTGGTCATCGGGCAATACCTGCTCCCAGTGTTGTTTGTGATTTATCTGGTTCGCCGGCAAAGAGCATTGCGATGAAGCGAGGAGAAGCGAAGTACGCAAGAGTAAGGGAACTGTTGACCCCGGAGGAACGGCTGCGATATTTGCAAATACCGCCCGATCTCGGTGAATGGGAATTGGCCACCTACTTCACATTTACCCAGCACGATCTTGAAATCATCCAGCAACGGCGAAGAGATTATAACCGACTCGGCTTTGCCGTGCAGCTGGGCGTGCTTCGCTATCTGGGATGGACGCTTTCTGACGTGAAGGAAGTGCCAGTCCGAGTCCTTCGCTATGTCGCTAAACAAATAAACACAGGGACAGAGTCTTTTTCATCCTATGCCGAACGAGAGGCTACGAAATACGAGCATTTGGAGGAAATAAGAAAAGAATACGGATACCAGACATTTACCTTGAGCGAGTACCGTTCCCTATGTAAGTACCTGTTCCCCCATGCCATGGCAAATGGAAATCCGTTGCACTTGCTTCACCTTGCACTCGAAGGCCTGCGCAAAGGCAAAATCATATTTCCTTCGATTGCTACAATTGAAAGAGCTGTCTGGGAGACGCGCAAAAAAACAGAAGAGAAAATATTCAAGCTTCTCAGTGTATCTCTGACAGAAGAGCAACTTGCTAAGCTGGATCGCATATTGACCGCAATGCCAGAAAGCAGCAAAACCTATTTGGCATGGTTAAGGGAAGTCCCCAGCACAAGTTCTCCAGACTCTTTTCTAAAGGTTATTGAAAAACTTCAATACATACGTGACTTGCATGTGCGGGTCGATACGAAAGGCATTCATCCAAATCGGCTCCGTCAGCTTTCTAAAATCGGTGCGCGTTATGAACCGCACTCTTTTCGCGACTTTAATGACACGAAGAAGTATGCAGTTTTGGTAGCCTACCTATTGGAACTTATTCAGGATTTAACAGACCACGCTTTCGAGATTCATGACAGGCAGATCATGACACTGCTCTCCAAAGGGAGGAAGGCCCAAGATGAACTACAAAAAGAAAACGGTAAATCGATCAACGAAAAGGTCGTTCACTTTGCCGATTTGGGGGCCGCTCTAATCAAAGCCCGAACTGAAGGAATCGATCCGTTCGTTGCGCTTGAAGCCGTCATGCCCTGGGATCAGCTCGTCGCATCTGTCGAAGAAGCGAGGAAGCTGGCCCGCCCTACCGATTACGACTATCTGGATTTACTTGAAAAGAGGTTTTATGCACTCCGGAAGTACACTCCAACATTATTAAATTCGTTGGAATTTCGCTCTGCCAAGTCGTTAGATCCGTTAATGAAGGCGGTCGATGTCCTCCGGGATATGAATGACACCGGGAAACGAAGAGTTCCGGAAGGCGCACCGCTGGATTTCGTTCCGAACCGTTGGCAAAAGCATGTCTATGACGACGGAACAATTAACCGGCATTATTACGAGATGGCTGTTCTTACAGAGCTGCGTCATTGCGTTCGCTCAGGAGATGTTTCCATCGTAGGAAGCCGGCAGCATAAAGATTTCGAAGAATATCTCATACCAAAAGACGATTGGAATCGCATTGAGCCTAACACTACAAAGTTGGCCGTCAGCCTGTCCGCAAATGAATATCTTGAAGAACGTACTGAGTCGCTTTTCCATAGATTAAAGTGGGTTTCAAAAAATATCGATGAACTCGAAGGCGTTAATGTAGAGAATGGTAAATTGCACATTGATCGCCTGGAACAAGACGTCCCGAACGAAGCCCGAAAGTTCAGTCTTTCCCTTTACGAACTGCTCCCGCGAATCAAACTGACGGACCTACTTATGGAAGTGGCCCACTGGACGGGTTTTCATGAGCAGTTTATTCATGCCTCCAGTAACCGCAGTCCCAACGAGGAAGAAACTTCAATTATTATGGCAACGCTTATGGCCATGGGAACGAATATCGGGCTAACGAAAATGGCTCAGGCTACGCCAGGCATTACCTACCGACAAATGGCTAATGCTGTGCAGTGGCGGCTTTATGAGGATGCTATCAATAAAGCACAGGCTGTTCTCGTAAATTTCCATCATAAGCTGGAGCTTTCCTCGTATTGGGGAGATGGAACCACATCATCATCGGATGGGATGCGCGTTCAAATTGGTGTTTCGGCGCTCCACGCGGACTCTAACCCCCACTACGGGACCGGGAAAGGCGCGACTATTTATCGGTTCGTGAGCGATCAATTTTCTACGTTTTATACCAAAGTTATCAATACTAACGCCCGAGACGCCGTTCATGTCATTGATGGATTGTTGCACCATGAAACGGATCTGGTCATCGAGGAGCATTATACGGACACCGCCGGATATACCGATCAAATCTTCGGTTTGACTCATTTGCTCGGATTTCGCTTTGCGCCGCGCCTACGCGACTTGGCTGACTCTAAGCTGTACACGATCGGAAAATCTGCCGATTATTCTAAATTAGAGAAAATACTACGCGGACAGATCAATACAAAAACCATTCAGCGGAGCTACGATGATGTTCTCCGGCTAACTCACTCTATTCGGGAGGGAACGGTTTCTGCATCACTTATTATGGGTAAACTTGGTTCCTACGCTAGACAAAACAGTTTGGCAACTGCTCTCCGGGAAATGGGACGAATCGAAAAGACCATCTTCATCCTGGATTACCTTTCAAACGAGGCGTTGCGACGAAGAATCCACCGGGGGTTAAACAAGGGAGAAGCTATGCACGCATTGGCCAGAGCTATTTTTTTCGGAAAACATGGAGAGCTGAGAGAACATGCATTGCAAGACCAACTCCAAAGAGCCAGCGCTTTGAACATCATTATTAATGCCATTAGCATATGGAATACCATTTATCTTCAGCAAGCTACAGAACACCACAAAAAGCAAGGTAACCTTCAGGAAGAACTGCTAAATCATATTTCGCCCCTTGGATGGGAACACATCAACTTCCTCGGCGAGTACCGATTCAATTTCAAACAAAATATGTCTCCAACCTCATTGCGGCCACTTAGACAACCTGAATTAGAATAACTGATCGAGTTGGCGTTGCAACAGCCTTGGGCTTAGAGTAAAAAAAGGCGCAAATTGAACTACCAGAAGCCCTTAGCGTATATTTTTGTTAAAATCTTGGCGCGACTCCATGATCGAGATGATCAACGACAACGAGAACGTCGAGATCCGACTCGTCAGTGGCGTTGCCCCGTGCGCGGGATCCGAAGATTTTGACTTCGTGAACCTTTGCCCTGTGCGCAACGAGAGCCTTGAACTTTTCAGCTATTTTAAGATCTTTTTGCCGCACGTCCACGCTCGATTGTACGTTTGTTTTGCTATCATGATTTAAAGTTTAACAAAATCATACTGTTAATACAACGCAGTGCTGTCCAAGATAAATTAAATTCATACGAGCCTTCCTCATAAAATAAGGCTTTTGGACGGACAAATCCCAACTTTGAAATTCAGGTTCTTGCGGATGCTGTCCAAATTATGCCCACAGC
>Ga0181539_1001398_pt1 | contig 26620 bp, 24 predicted proteins | sample PEATcosm2014_Bin_46_FD_119767 | JGI IMG/M metagenome (GOLD analysis project Ga0181539, IMG submission 119767) | Peatland microbial communities from MTU Mesocosm Facility, Houghton, MI, USA - PEATcosm2014_Bin23_60_metaG | ecosystem: Environmental > Terrestrial > Soil > Wetlands > Peat | place... | reverse complement strand
TCACAGTCCGGCCCTCGCCAAAGCGTTGATTGCTGCCGCCGTCATGGCGCTGCCGCCCATGCGTCCGCGCACGATCAGGAACGGCACGCCGCGCGGATGATCGGCCAATGCCGCTTTCGATTCGGCGGCGCCGACAAAGCCGACAGGGATGCCGAGAATGGCCGCGGGTTTCGGCGCCCCGCCATCGATCATATCGAGGAGCCGGAACAAGGCCGTCGGCGCATTGCCGATGGCGACGACGGCGCCGGCTATTCGATCGCGCCACAGATCGAGCGCCGCCGCCGAACGCGTCGTCGCATTGATCTTCGCCAGCGCCGCGGTGCGCGGGTCGTTGAGCGTACAGATCACCTCGTTCCGCGCCGGCAGCCGCGCGCGGGTCACGCCGTGCGCCACCATCTCGGCGTCGCACAGGATCGGCGCGCCGGCAACGAGCGCGCCGCGTGCCGCGGCGACGAGATCGCCGCCGAATTCGATCTGCCGCGCCGCTTCGACCTGGCCGCAGGCATGGATCATGCGCACGGCGACCTCGGCTTCGTCCGCCGAGAAGCGCGACAGGTCGGCCTCGGCGCGGATGATGGCGAAGGAGCGCTGGTAGATCGCGGTGCCGTCGCGCAGATAGGCACCAAGTTGAGAGCCAAGTTCAGACATGATCGGCCTCGGGCTTTTGCGCGCGCAGATGTTGCGCAATCGCGGCGGGCAATTCACTCGCCGGCGTGACGGCAAACGGCGTGTCGCGGGCCGAACCGTGGTCGATGAGGGCGCAGCCGTCCGGCGTGCCGACGACGGTCAGGTCGGCGCGCGCGGAGAGCGCGCAGCCTTTGGCGCAGCCGGACAAATGAATCGTGAACCCGCCGGCGAGTTCATGCGCCGCTTGCGCGGCAATGAGCGGCGCCAGCGCGCGCGAAGCGAAATGCGCCGAAGCGCAAATCGGCGCGCCGGCACAGGCGACGATATGGCGCCGCGGGTCGTCGGCGCGCACGACAAAGCCGAGTTGGGCGGCGGTGGCGGCAAATGCGACTGCGGCTTGCGGCGTCAACTTGATCGCCAGCAAAGCCCGCTCCGGTGCGGTGCGCAGGCCGTTGGCGCCGGCCTTGCGAGCGGCTTCGACCAGCCGTTCCAGCGCGCTCGCATCGGCATGGCCGAAGGCAGGGCCGACGCCGCAGGCGAACGAGCCGTCGCGCAGTCGGTGCAAGCCGATCGCTGTGCGGGATGCCTCCTCCCGCTCATTCCCGCGCGAGCGGGAATTAGGCGCCGGGTCCGCGCTTCCGCGGGGACGAGCGGGAATTAAAAGCTCGACGATGGCAGCCCGGAATAAAGCCGCTCCCTCGGTGGCGACGATGTCGCGTGCACGGGCATCACGGCCGCGCCGGGCCAAGACTTCAAGGAGGCGCATCACCGTTTCGACGCCGCGCCCGGGCGCGACGGTGCCCAGCACGGCCGCGCTGGTGGCGTCGCCCCCGACGGCTACACGCAGTGCCACGGCGCCGTTCCTCGTTTCGGCGCAGAGCCGGATATCGGCGGCAAGGCCTGCGAGATCGAGCGTGCCGCCGCCGTCGACCGCGATCGAGGTTTTCGCCGCCAGCCGCGGGGTCATCGAGCGCTTCGCGAGCGCGTGGCGCAGTTCTGCGGCCAGCACGCCGCAATCGAAAAGCTCTTCCGTGTCGATGCCGGCCAGCGCATTGCAGTGCACCGGCACACCGTCTTCCGCAGCGATGGCGAGCGTAGCGACGCTCGCCGCGAAGCGCGCGGCCGAGGCGGCGCTCAAGCCGCGTGCCTGGATGCCGCCGCGCGAGGTGATCTCGATCACGCCGTTGCCATAAGCGCGCGCGGCCGCGCACAGGCCGGCAAAGGCAGGCAGCGGGATCGTGCCTTGCGGATGAAGCCGCACCAGCAAGCCGTCGCCGGTCGGCATCGGGCGCGACAGCCCGGGGCAGGCGTTGCGGCGCATCGCGGTTGCCAGGGCGGTCATGCCGCGGTCTCCCGGCGCAGCGCCGCAAGGTCCGCGTCGACATCGTTACGGCGCGGATGCCAGAAGCCACGGCGTCGCGCGGCGTCGAGCCGATCGGCGATCGCTGCCGCGGCTTCGGCATTCTCGCGAACCAGAAAGGCGCGCACCGCCGCGTCGGCGACATAGGCTTCGTGCACGAGGTCGAACAATTCGCCGGCGACCGCGTCCGTCGTTTCGGCGAAATTCACCAGCCGGTCGACGGTTTCGGCCAGCTCCGCGGCGCCGCGCGGGCCGTGGCGCATCTGGCCGGCGATGAAGCGCGGATTGACCGCGCGCGCCCGCACGATGCGCGCCAGCGCCGCCGACAAAGCGCGCGCGCGGGGCCGCTGCGGATCGGTCACGTCCAGCATCACCAGATCGACGGAGCGGCCGAGCATTTTCGCTGCCGCGGCGAAGCCGCCGACAAAGGCTGCGTCTTCGGCGCCTTCAAGGAGATCGCGCGCCGGATCGTCGCTGGTATGGATCAGCATATCGGCCCCGGCAATGCGCGCGGCGAAGGCGCCGGCCGCGGCGCCGGCTTCGCCATCGGCGCCGCCATAGGCATGCGAGGCGGCGGCCAGATAAGCGGCGCCGATCGCATCGCGATCACTGTCGCGGCCGAGCAAATCCTCGATGCCGGCGCCATAGACGCCCGGCGCCGTGCCGAAAATGCGGTCCAGCCGGCCCTCTCCCTTGCCGCCCTTGCTCGCGGCGCAGCGACGGGAGAGGGCGCGGCGCGCTGCCACCAGGGGATTTTCGTCGTCGGTTTCGTCGCGTGCCGCGACCGCCTGCACCGCGGCGTCGATCAGCGCGATCTGCGCCGGGAACAGGTCGCGGAACAGTCCGGAAATACGCCAGGTGACATCGACGCGGGCGCGGCCCATCGTGGCGGTCGGCTGCACCTCGATCCCGGTGATGCGGCCGCTTGAATGCTCCCAGATCGGCCGACAGCCCAACAGCGACAGGCCTTGCGCGATCTCCTCGCCGCCGGTGCGCAAGGTAGCGCTGCCCCACAGATCGATCACGACCGCGCGCGGCATCTCGCCATGGGTCTGCAAATGCGCGCGCACCACCTCGGCGGCGGCGAGGCGGCCGAGTTCCATCGCCGTCGCGGTCGGCAGCGTGCGCGGATCGGCGGTGAAGAGGTTGCGGCCGGTCGGCAACACGTCGCGCCGGCCGCGTGCCGGCGCGCCGGCGGGTCCCGGCGCGATCCGGCTGCCGTCGAGCGCCGCGATCAGCGCCGCGCGCTCGGCTGTGGCGCTCTCCCGCCACGCCGGATCGACAGTGCCGACTGGCACGCGCCCGTAAATGTGCTGGCCGTCCTTGATCGCGAGGTCTTTCAGATCGCACAGCCAGGCATCGATGCGGCGGAGCGCCTCGTCGGCTCCGACCGCGGTGCCGACGCCGGCCGAAATCCCGGCTTCTTGCGCCAAGCCGGTGCGCTGCGCGGTCTCGACGATCAGCGTGGCGAGCCGCTCGCGGCGGCGGCGGTCGAGGCCTTCGGCTTGGGCATATTCGTCGAGCAAACGTTCAAGCTCATGCGCCTCGCCGCTCGGCCCGCCGGGAACCAGCGGCGGCGGCAGATGGCCGATCGTGAGACCGGCAATGCGGCGCTTGGCCTGCGCCGCTTCACCCGGATTGCTGACGATGAACGGATAGATGATCGGCAATGCGCCGGTCACGATTTCGGGAAAGCATTCCGCGGTCAGGGCGACCGCCTTGCCGGGCAGCCATTCCAGCGTGCCATGCGCGCCCATGTGGACCAGCGCATCGACCTTGGCCACGTGCTGCAGCCAAAGTCCGAAGGCGACGAGGGCATGCCGGGGCGGCAATTGCGGATCGTGATAGTCGGCGCGCCGTTGCGCGGAGCGGCCGCGATCGGGCGGCAGCGCCACCAAGAGCTTGCCGAAACTCTTGGCGCGAAAGTGGAAAGCGCCGTCCCGGATATCGGGGTCGTCCGCGGCTTCGCCCCAGGCTTCGCGCAAACGGGCAACGGCGGCGCCCGGCAGCCGCGCCAGCAGCGCTTGGTATTGCCCGAGCGCGAGTTTCGCATCGCTTGAGCCGCACGCCAGCGCGTCGAGCAGATCGCGCGGCGTCGGCGGTACGCCGTCGATCGCGTAACCCGCGGCGGCGAGGTCGGTGAGCGCGGCGAGCACGCTTGCCGGCACGTCGAGACCGACCGCGTAGCCGGTACGGCCCGGTGCGCCGGGATAGTCCGGCATCAACATCGCGATATGCCGTTCGCCGCGCTGTTTCGCGCGCAAACGAACCAGCGCGACGATGCGATCGGCGACCATGGCAATGCGATCAGGTTCGGGCCGGCTCGCCAAGGCCGTGAAGGCCAGTCCTTCCTGCGGCGGCAACGGATCCTTGAACGCGACCGCGCCGGCCAAGATGCGGCCGTCGAGTTCCGGCAGCACGATATGCATCGCCAGATCGGCGGCGCCCAGCCCGCGCGGACTGTCGCGCCAGGCGGCACGCTTCGTCGTCGCGCTCACCACCTGCAGCACCGGAACGCCGGGCGCGTCGAGCGGGGTCGGTTCGTCCGAATTGCCGCCGGCGGCAAACGCCGTCGTGGTGACGATGACCGCCGGATCGAGGCGAGCGAAGGCGTCGCGAAGGAACGCCGCAGCCGCGCCGTCCTTCAGGCTCGGGACGAACAGCGCGGCCGGCGCCAAGCCGCGCGCCAGGAGGGCCGAGCAGAGCGCATCGATCGGCGCGGTATCGGCGGCGAGCAGCAGCGCGCGGTAGAAGACGATCGGCACCACGGCTCTGCCGGGAGCGAGCGAGGCGATCAGTCGCTCGATTGGGACCGCGCCTTCGCCCGGCATGTAGCCGGCCAGCCGCGGCAGCGGCGCCGGTTCGCGCCATGTAAGTTCGCATCCGGCATGACGCGCCAGCCGGCGCAGCAAGGCGCGCAAGTTCTCCCGCCCGCCTTCGCGGAAAAATTCGAGCAGCGCGTGAAGCTCGTCCGGCGGCAGCGTTGAAGCGGCCTCGAGCCTTCGATCGTCGCGATCTTCGCCGGGCAGAACCGCGAGCGCGATGCCGTTTTCGCGCGCCAGCGTCGAGAGCCGCTCGATGCCGTATTTCCACCAGTCGAGGCCGCCGAGGAGACGGACCACGATCACCTTGGCCCGCGCGCCGACGCGGTCGATCCACAGATCGACCGACATCGGATGGCGCAGATCGCGCAAATGCGCGAGCCGCACGCTCGGCAGTGCCGCGCGCTCGGCTTCCCAGGCGGCGGCAAGGCCTGAGAGATCGCTGTCGGCGAACGACAGGATGGCGATATCGCCCGGCGGTTGGCCGAGATCGACCGCTTCGACGATTTCGTCGAGGCCGGTGGAACTCGTGGTGAGCAGATGCATCGCGCTCGCTACCCGGTGAGAGCCGCGGCGATGGCGCTGCGGTCGAGACCCTTCAGTCCGATGACGACGAGACGGCCCGCGCGCGGCTCGCCTGTCGTCCACGGCCGGTCGTATTGGTGCGACACGCGCGGACCCACCGCCTGGACCAAAAGCCGCAACGGCTTGTCGGCCACGGCGGCAAAACCCTTGACGCGCAGCACGTCGAAACGCTCCGCCAGCGCGGCAATGCGCGCGACCAGCGCCGTCGGTTCGGCGATCTCGCCGAGCGGCACGACGAAACTGTCGAAATCGTCGTGATCGTGCTCCGCCTCGGCATCGTGCCGGGTGCGGCGGTTCTCGATGTCGGCCTCGGTGCCGACGCCGAGCCCCAGCAACAGCGCCTGGTCGACCTTGCCGTCGGTCACGGTGAGCACTTTCACACTGCGCGGCAGCGCGCTCGCAATCGTCGCCAGCGCCTGGTCGAGGCTGGCCTCGTCGAGCAGGTCGCGTTTGTTCAGCACGACAAGATCGGCGCAGGCGATCTGATCCTCGAAAACCTCCTCGATCGGATCGTCGTGCTCGAGCGCGGTGTCGGCCAGGCGCTGGCGCTTGAGCGCCTCGAGATCCTGCGCGACGCGGCCGTCGGCGAGCGCCGCGCCGTCGACGACGACCACGACGCCGTCGACGGTGACCCGGCTTTTGATCGCCGGCCAATGGAACGCCTGCACCAGAGGCTTCGGCAGCGCCAGGCCGGAGGTTTCGATCACGATATGCTCGATGCCGCCTTTGGCGAGAATGGCGTCGAGCGCCGGCACGAATTCGTCGGCCACCGTGCAGCACAGGCAACCATTGGCCAGTTCGACGATATTCTCCTCGGGGCAGGCCTCGTTGCCGCAGCCTTTGAGGATTTCGCCGTCGATGCCGACATCGCCGAATTCATTGACGATGACGGCAAGGCGGCGGCCCCGCGCATTGGCGAGCACGTGGCGGATCAGCGTCGTCTTGCCGGCGCCGAGAAAGCCGGTGACGATGGTGCAGGGAACGCGGGCGAGCGGGCTGTTCATAGGTCGGTCTCTTCGAAATCGAGGGGCGGAAGGCGGGCGATCAAGCCGCGCTTGAGGATGTCCGGTCGGCCGCGCCAAGGCAAAATACCGTCGGCGGCGCCGGCGAGGAGACGCGCGCCTTCGACCAGCGCCGGCGCATCCGGCGTATCGAGCCCGCCGAACAGATAGGTCCAGGAGCCGTCGGCGCGCAGCGCGGCGCTCGGCCCGCGCGTGCAATTGGCAAGGCAGCGCAGCCGCCGCACCGTGATTTCGGTGCCGCCGGCTGCGCGCTCGGTCGCTTCGGCAAGGAGCGCGCCGGGCCGCGGCTGCCCGTCCGCCTCGGACTCCTGCTGCCCTTGCCGCTTGCAGGTGATGCACACGTAAATCACGGCTGTTTGGATCATGCGCGCCATCGGTTCATCCTAAGCGCGCTCGACGGCGGGCCGGTCGAAGCCTTGCCAGCGATAAATGACAAAGGACAGCGCCCAACTGGCGACGAATATGACGATGACGAGATAGCCGAAATTGGCCAGGCCGTTATTGAGATTGCCGATCCTGCCCCAAAAGCCGCCGGCGAGATCGAGCTTATCGGCGATCAGACCCAGCGCCTCGACGCCGCCGATCAGCAAGGCGACCAGCACCGAAATGGCGGTGATGGTGAGGTTGTACCAAATCTTGCGCATCGGATTGAGGAAGGCCCAGCCATAGGCGCCGACCATCAACACGCTGTCGGTGGTGTCGACGAGCGTCATGCCGGCGGTGAACAGCGCCGGGAAGATCATCACCGTGCCTAGCGTCACGCCGCCGGAGGCCTGGCTCGCCGCGACCGTGAACAGCGAAATCTCGGTCGCGGTATCGAAGCCGAGCCCGAACAGAAATCCGATCGGGAACATCTGCCAGCTGCGCGACACCATGCGGAACAGCGGTCGAAACAGGCGGGCGAGGAGGCCCCGGCCGGACAGCAGGAGATCGAGCTCCTGCTCGGCGACCGGTTCGCCGCGGCGCGCCCGCTTAAAGCTCTGCCACACCCCGCGCAGGATGACGAGATTGATGGCGGCGATGGCGAGCAGGAAGAACGCCGACGCGCCGGTGCCGATCAGGCTGCCGATCGCCCTGAAATGCTCGAAACGGCCCTCGAGCGCAAATGCCATCGCCGCGATCGCCGCGACCGCCAGCGTCACCGACAGCGAATGACCGAGCGAAAAGAACAGACCGACCGAAACCGGTCGTTTGCCCTCCTGCATCAGTTTGCGCACCACATTGTCGATGGTGGCGATGTGATCGGCATCGACGGCGTGACGCAGCCCGAGGACGTAAGCGAGCAGCGCGGTGCCGACGAGCGCCGGCCGGTCCGACAGCGCGACGATCGCCCAGCTCCACACCAGCGCATTGGCGGCAAAAAGCGCGACATAGATCGCAACGATCTTGGCGCGTTGATCGGCCGATGCGTCATCGACCGCGGACTTCAGCAATGTGAGCACGAAGAATCCTCGCTTGACCTGCCGTCGGCGCGAGCGAGGACCGAAAGACTTTACGTCTTTCGGATCATCCACAGGTGCACCCCGACCCGTGTTTGTCGCGTCGACACGGCCGATGGCAGGTCTCCTGGCTCGCGGATCGTCGCCTCGCCCTGCCTTCCCGGCGTGAAACCGCGCCAGTGGCTTGTCCGGACGAGACTACCCGCTCACAGTTGCGGGGGCAGCTGCGGATTAGGCGACGCATCGAGCATTGCCGCACCGCATTCCCTATTCACCCTCAATCGCGAGGGACCATCGATGGGGCTAGTGATAGATTTCGCTGGGCCGGCCTGTCAATGTGGCCGCCCGGATCCAATCGAAACGTGATGTCGAGCGTCGCAAATCTTACCCTCGTCCTCGGCGGCGCCCGCTCGGGCAAGAGCCGCTATGCCGAAGGCCTGATCGGCGCGCTGCCGCCGCCTTGGACCTATATCGCCACCGCGGAAGCGGGCGACTCTGAAATGGCCGAGCGGATTGCCGCCCATCGCGCGCGCCGCGGCGCGCAATGGCACACCGCCGAGGCGCCGCGCGATCTCGCCGGTGCGCTCACATCGTGTCGGAGCGTGCCGGTGCTGGTCGATTGCCTGACGCTGTGGCTGTCGAACCTGATGCTCGCGGAGGCCGATGTCGAGGCGGAGATCGTGCGGCTGGAACAGGCGCTGGCGGACGCCACGGCGCCGGTCGTGCTGGTCGCCAACGAAGTCGGTTTCGGCATCGTTCCGGTTCATCCGCTCGGCCGGCGCTTTCGCGATCTGCAGGGTGTGCTCAATCAGCGGATTGCCGCGCGGGCGGATCGCGTCGTTCTTGTGGTCGCCGGCCTGCCGCTTGCGGTGAAGGGAGTGCTGTAGGGTGACGGAACATAGCCAGGATAATAACGAAGCCAATACCGAGGCCGAGCGGCACCGCGCCAAGATGGCCAAACGCAAGGCGGTGCAGGACGCCGAAGTCGCCGAAAAGACGATCGAGAAAGGGCTGCTCATCGTCCATACCGGCACCGGCAAGGGCAAATCGACCGCCGCATTCGGTCTGGCGTTGCGGATGCTCGGGCGCGGCCAGCGCGTCGGCGTCGTGCAATTCATCAAGGGCGCCTGGCATTCGGCGGAACGCGACGCGCTCGAAAAATTCGGCGAGCAAATCGTCTGGCACACCATGGGCGAGGGTTTTACCTGGGAGACGCAGGATCGCGCCCGCGATATCGCCGCCGCCGAGCGCGCCTGGGCGAAGGTGCGCGAACTCATGGCCGATCCGAGCATCGCGATGCTCGTCCTCGACGAGCTCAATATCGCGCTGCGCTACGACTATCTCGATCTCGAGGCGGTGGTCGCGGAACTCACGGCCCGGCGGCCCGGCTTGCATATCGTCGTCACCGGCAGGAATGCCAAGCCGGAACTGATCGCCGCCGCCGATCTGGTCACCGAAATGACCTTGGTGAAGCACCATTTCGCCACCGGCGTGAAGGCGCAAGCCGGCATCGAGTACTAAAGATATGCCGGCGCGCGCGCTGATGTTCCAGGGCACCGGCTCGGACGTGGGCAAATCGCTGATCGTTGCCGGGCTCGCTCGCGCCTTGACGCTGCGCGGCCTGAAGGTGCGTCCGTTCAAGCCGCAGAACATGTCGAACAATGCCGCGGTGACGGCCGATGGCGGCGAGATCGGCCGCGCCCAGGCGTTACAGGCCCGCGCGGCGCGGGTGCCGGCGAGCGTGCACATGAATCCGGTACTGCTGAAGCCGCAGAGCGAAATCGGCGCGCAGATCGTCGTGCAGGGCCGGGTCCACGGCAGCGCCAATGCCGTCGCCTATCAAAAGATCAAATGCGATCTGCTGCCGTTCGTGCTCGACAGCTATCAGCGGCTCCGCGGCGAAGCAGACATCGTGCTGGTCGAAGGCGCCGGCAGTGCCGCCGAAATCAATCTGCGCAAAAACGACATCGCCAATATGGGTTTTGCCCGTGCCGCCGACGTGCCGGTCGTGCTGATCGGCGACATCGACCGTGGCGGCGTGATCGCGAGCCTAGTCGGCACCAAGGCCGTGATCGCGGCGGAGGATGCCGCGCTGATCGGCGGTTTTATCGTCAACAAGTTCCGCGGCGATCCCATCCTGTTTGCCGAAGGAATGGAGCGCATCGCGCAATTGACCGGATGGCAGGCGCTAGGCCTCTTGCCGTTCTTCGCCGCTGCGCGGCTATTGCCGGCGGAGGACGCGCTGGCGCTCGACCAGACAATGGAGCCCCGCTCATTCCCGCGAAAGCGGGAATCCAAAAGCGTATTGTTCGGATTACTGAGAAGCTGGGTCCCCGCTTTCGCGGGGACGAGCGGATCGTCTAGGCGGCTCCGCATCGCGGTGCCGATCCTGCCGCATATCGCCAATTTCGACGATCTCGATCCGCTCGATGCCGAACCGGCCGTCGATCTCATCCGCGTGCGGCCGGGCGCGGCATTGCCCGGCGACGCCGATCTGGTCATTTTGCCAGGCTCCAAGGCGACGATCGCCGATCTTCAAGCGCTGCGGGCGGCCGGCTTCGACATCGACATCGCCGCGCATCGGCGCCGCGGCGGGGCGGTTTTGGGCCTGTGCGGCGGCTATCAAATGCTCGGCCGCACGATTGCCGATCCCGACGGCATCGAAGGACCGCCGGGACAAGTCGGAGGTCTAGGCCTCATCGATGTCGACACCGTTTTGTCCAGCGATAAACGGCTCGAGGCGGTCGACGGCGCGACCGCGGACGGCGTGCCGTTTCACGGCTACGAAATGCATATGGGCGTCACCGCAGGGCCGGACCGAGCGCGACCCTTCGCGAGCTTTGCCGACGGCTCGACCGAGGGCGCGGTTTCGGCCGACGGCCGGGTGTTCGGCAGCTACATTCACGGCTTGTTTGCCGATGACCGGCAACGCGCGGCTTGGCTTGCCCGGTTCGCTGCCGGCGCGCCCGCGATTTCCTACGATTCATCGGTCGAGCGCACGCTCGATGCGCTTGCGGCGCATCTTGCCGCGCATCTCGATATCGAGCGGCTGCTTACATTGGCACGCTGAACATTACTGTCAGAAGGACGAGGACCGCGATCAGTATCGCGTCGGCGCTGCGATAAAGCGCAAGCGCCCGGCGGATATCGGCGGTGCCGGCGTCGCGGCGTCCGTCGCCCATTGTCGCGTCGTGGACCGGCACGCCGCCATAGACGCGCGGCCCCGCGAGCGAAAGCCCGAGCGCGCCGGCCATCGCCGCTTCCGGGAAACCGGCATTGGGCGAGCGGTGGCGCCTCGCGTCCCGCCTTACCGCGCGCCAGGCCCCGGTCGCGGAACTGTCCCTACCCAGCAGCGCTGCGGCAATGAGCAGGACGGCCGCAAGTCGCGATGCCGGCAGATTGACGAGGTCGTCGAGCCGTGCCGCTGCCCAGCCGAACGCTTCGTAACGCTTGGTACGGTGGCCGATCATGCTGTCGGCGGTATTGACGGCTTTGTAGAGTGCGGCGCCGGGCAGCCCGGCGACGGCCATCCAGAAAACCGGCGCCACGATGCCGTCCGAGAAGTTTTCGGCGAGACTCTCGATCGCGGCGCGGGCGATCCCGGCGGCGTCGAGGGCTGCGACATCACGGCCGACGATGTGCGATACTGCCGCGCGGCCGGCGTCGAGATCCTTGGTTGCGAGCGCGGTCGCGACATCGGCAACATGGCGGTGCAGGCTGCGTTGGGCGATGAGTGTGCTTGCCAATAGCGCCGCAACGATAAGCCCGAAGGGCAGTCGGAGCAGTTCGCGCTCGATGATGAAGGCGATCGATCCCACCGTGCCGAGAACGATCAGGATTGCGATAATGCCGGCTGAGCGGTTCGCTCCCTCCCTTGCCTCCCCCGCTTGCAGGAGAGGCAAGGGAAGGGGATTGAGCAGGCGATCGAGCGTGCCGATCAGGCCGCCGATCCAGGTCACCGGATGGCCGACGGCGCGCAGCAGCGGCTGCGGATAACCGAGGCAAAGCTCGATCAGCATGGCGATGAGTGTTAGCGCAACCGACATGATTTCTTTCGGCGACGACTTGCTCAGTTACAACTTGCCGCCCGGCGACAGCGACCATGGCGGCCAGCTTGGCGCCGCCCGGCGCCTGTTTCCGGGCGCGGTCGAACCTTTCCTCGACCTTTCGACCGGGATCAATCCCAATCCCTATCCGCTGCCGCATCTTGCGGCCGAGATATTTGCCCGCTTGCCCGACGGCGACGCCGCCGCTGCGCTTGCGGCGATCGCCGCCGAAGCCTATGGCGCGCCTTCGCCGGCCGCCATTGTTTCGGCGCCCGGCACGCAGATCCTGCTGCCGATGGTTGCCGGTCTCGTTAGGGCCGGCCGCGCCGCGGTCGTGACGCCGACCTATTTCGAGCATGCGCGCGCCGCCGCGCTTGCCGGCCACAGGGTCGCCGAAATCCGCGACCTCGACACAGCAGGCGATGCCGCAATCGTTTTCGTCACCAATCCCAACAATCCGGACGGACGGCTGTTCGCCAAGAACGATCTGCTCGCCGCGGCAAAACAGCTGCAGGCACGCGGCGGGCTGCTGGTGGTCGACGAGGCCTTTATGGATGTCGGGCCGCCCGGTTCGAGCCTCTCAGCCGACATCGGGCGCGGCAATATCGTGGTGCTGCGTTCGTTCGGCAAATTTTTCGGGCTTGCCGGGGTGCGGCTCGGTTTCGCGCTTGCCGCGCCGCCGCTCGCGGCTCGGCTTGCCGCTCGGCTCGGCCCGTGGGCGGTTTCGGCACCGGCGCTCGCGATCGGAACGAAGGCTCTGGCGGACCGGGCCTGGATCGAAACGACGCGGCGACGGCTCAAGCGCGGAGCGGCGCGGCTCGATGCGATGCTGCGCGAAGCGGGCCTCGAAATCCTGGGCGGCACGACGCTGTTCCGGCTGGCGCGCGCGGCGGCGGCGAAGGAATGCTTCCACCATCTCGGCCGTGCCGGGATTCTCTCTCGCGTGTTTCGCGAGCAGCCCACCTGGCTGCGCCTTGGCCTGCCGGCGGCGGAGCCGGATTGGCAGCGGCTGCGGATCGCCATGGCTGCCTGGCGCGACAAGGGCTAGGCTTTATTCATGAGCGCTCCCTCGAGTCCGCAACGCGACGAAGTCGAAGACAAAGCGGCCGCATCGGCGCAGGCGGTGGAGTTCGACCACGCTTTCCGTGCCCGCCTGCGCGATCTTCTGGTGTGGCGCCGCGACGTCCGGCGGTTCCGGCGCGATCCGCTGCCGGACGGTACCTTGGAAGCGCTCATCGACCTGGCGTGCCTTGCGCCATCGGTCGGGCTGAGCCAGCCCTGGCGCTTTGTCATCGTCGAAGACGGCGCCGCTCGGGCCGCTATCCGCCAGAATTTCGAAACCTGCAATGCCGAGGCGCTCGCTGCACAGTCGGCGCAACGCGCAAGCCTCTATGCCAGGCTCAAGCTTGCCGGTCTGGCGGAAGCGCCGACGCATTTCGCCGTCTTCGCCGACCGCGCGACCGCGCAAGGCCATGGTCTCGGGCGCCGTACCATGCCGGAAATGATCGACTATTCCGCGGTGACGGCCGTGCATACGATCTGGCTCGCCGCGCGCGCCCAAGGCATCGGCATGGGCTGGGTGTCGATCCTCGATCCTCGGGTGGTTGCGGCAATTCTGAACGTTCCGGTGGAGTGGAAATTCATCGGTTACTTCTGCCTCGGTTATCCGCTGGCGGACGCCACGGCGCCTGAACTCGAGCAGGCGGGATGGGAGCAACGGCGGTTGCCGTCCTCGGTCATCGTCCGGCGCTGAAGCCGCCGGATCGTCGCCTGTTGACCGCAGTTCTTCCAACGACCCGCGCTGTGCCAAAACAGGGCACAGCCGCTGGCACCGCGCTTGCTCACCTCACTGCGGACCCGTGTGCATGTTCCGGAACGAGCGATCCACCTCCGGCGGCATCGGCACATGGCCGTGGCGCCGCGCCGCACGATCGAATCCGATCGGTCGCGCGCGCGCGAGGGGAGAGATCGGTGTCAGCTTTTCACTGTGCCAGAATGGTGTCGGCCAAAATGGCTGCGGCGTCCGCGTCCAACGCGCATTACGGCGCCGCGGTCGCTTTGACCGCCGCGGTCTTGGTCACGATCTGGAGCGCGGCCCACGCCGACGGCATGGCGGTCGGCGGCTGCGTCGGTACGGGAGGTTCGGTGAGCTGTGTCGCCCGATGGGGCGAAGCCGGCGATCCCTATATCCGGATCGTGCCGCAACCGGTCGACGAGATAGACCGCAAGCGCGCGGCGGAGCGCGAGCGAAAGTGGGAAGAGCGCTGCCGGCCGACCATTGCGCAAGACCGTTACGGCGTGCCCCGCTATCAATATGTCGTAGCGGGCTGCGAGTTCGGCATCATCGAGTGACTAGCGAGGCGTATTCCCCGACCTGGCCGTCTTCTCGGGATGCCGCAGGCCGGCCATCGGCGGTCCGATCTGGACCTGGCCCGGCAAGTACCTGGCGACGACCACCGGATCGAGCTCCTTGACCGCGTCGTCCGGAAGGCGATGCCAGATTTCGTCGCGGCCGAATAAAGCGATGCCGAGATAACCGCGCACGGTCAGCGCCTGGCCGTCCGGGCTCACCGTCATCATGGCGCTATAGATATTGCCGTCGCGCGGATCGAGGATATTGCCGCCCTGGTAGACCAGGCCGTCACGCCTCATGTCGCGAATGAGCGGGAGGCCGAGCAAGGGCTGGCCGCGGCGGTCGTCCCGGCAACTCGAGCAGATCGGGTTCCTATCGTCGTTCGGGCGCGGAAACAATTTGGCGATAGCGCCGTCATAAACACCAGCAACACCAGCGCGCGCGACGAACACGAACCAGCCGACCGAACCGCCGGTTTCCTCGTCGATCTTTTGCCAGAGGCCGGTCACCGCGGGCTCCGCGACCATCGCGGGTTGCGCCATCGCGGGACCGATCGGTTCCGCCAAACATCCCGCCACTAAAGTCACCAGAAGTCCGGCGATCGCCGGTTTTGCCGTTTGCGCTGCCAATGGGCTCTCCATTCGCCATCGTCAAAACTGTTCAACGACCAATGCGTTGATGGCGCAGAATCAGTCGTTCAAAAATGCGGTGATTTGAGGACGCCGGATGGCGCAAATCCGGCATCTGGACGCCGCCAAAATGGCGGCCATGGACCGGATCGAATCATTGTCGTTGCCTTTTATTCTTGCAACGCTTGGCCGAGCTTCTCATGATCGGCCGCAAGCTATTGGTTCAATCCATATGATCGGGATGATTGGGATTTGAGCGCGGTGCGGCAATCCGTTTCCATGCCGGGTCTCACGGCGGATCAGGTGGCGCGGCCGGTTTCGCGTACCAGCGCGGCGCTCGATAATCTGCGCGCCATTGTCATTCTGATCGTGCTCGCGTTCCATTCGGCTTTGGCCTACCTGCAATGGTTGCCGGCGACCCGCGCCGCATTCGACCTTCCGCCCTACGCCTGGCGCGCCTTCCCGATCGTCGATAGCCACCGCTTTCTCGGATTCGACCTGTTTTGCGCCTGGCAGGACGTCGATCTGATGACGCTCATGTTCTTTCTCTCCGGGCTATTCGTCTGGCCGAGCCTTGATCGGAAGAAAGAGCGGGCGTTCCTGCGCGACCGCCTCCTGCGCCTGGGTCTGCCCTATGCCTTCGGCATTGCCGTGCTCATGCCGATTGCCATCTATCCGGCCTATCGCGCGACCGCGATCGATCCGAGCGTTTCGGCCTATTGGCAGAGCCTGCTTGCGCTTCCGTTCTGGCCCAATGGACCGTTGTGGTTTCTCTGGCAGCTCCTGGCTCTGAATGTCCTGGCGGCCGGCGTGCGCCGGATCGCTCCGGGCGCGATGGTGGCGCTCGGCCGCTGCTCGGTCGCAGCCGGCCTGAATCCGCTTCGCTATCTCGGCCTCTTTCTCGTCGTTTCGGCGTTGGCCTACGTCCCCTTGGCGGTCGCGTTGACGCCCTGGGCCTGGTCCGATTCCGGAATTCTTGCGGCGCAGTTTTGCCGACCGCCGCTTTACGCGGTCTATTTTTTCGCCGGCGTCGGCATCGGCACTGCGGGCATCGAGCGCGGCTTCCTCGCCGCCGATGGCATTCTCGCGCGACGCTGGGCCTTGGTGCTTGCGGCCGCGCTCGGCGCGTTATTCCTGTGGATGGGACTGACCGCGCTGACCATGAACGGCGACGCCTCGATCGGCATCGCGATTGCCGCCGATCTCAGCTTCGTGCCGGCCGGCGCGACCGGAGGCCTTTTCCTCATTGCGGTTTGCTTGCGGTTCGCGACCGCCCGATCGCGGCTGTTCGGCTATCTCGCGGCCAATGCCTACGGCCTTTACCTGGTGCATTACGTCTTTGTCGTCTGGCTGCAATTTGCGCTGCTTCCGTTGCCGCTGTTCGCCGTGGTCAAGGCCGCGATCGTCTTTGGCGCCACGCTGCTCCTCAGCCTGGTGACGACGGCAGTGATCTCGCGCGTCCCATGGGGCGCGCGGCTGATCGGTGCGGCGCCGCGCGCGGTGGCTATGTCATAGCGTTGCCGCGCCGGTCCGCGCCGTGTGTTTGCCGCGATACGCCTGGCCATAAAAATTCGCCGGTTGGCGCGCTGCGATGGGCAAAAAGGTTTGAACGCCGCGTCGTGGATGTTATGGGATCGCGGCGGGCTCCCGGCCCGAATTCACGACTTTGACGACCCTCGCGGTCGCGGCTGTTACGACAATCCCGTGACAACGCTTCTTACGACAATTCCATGACAGTGTGCCCATGGTAGACGAGCGGCAAGACATTCGAGCGATCATCCCCATTTCCGTCGGGGGCTTTGCCCGCTTGTTCACCCGATGGGATGTCCTCGCGGTGCTTCTGATCCTCGGTCTGCTGGTGTTTTTGGCCGAGGCGAGCCGCCATCTGTTCGAGCCTCTGTCCGATTTGCAGAAACTGCCGCCGTCGCTCGATCCGCGCAATCTGCCCGAATATGCCGCGCGGACGACGCTGCGCATGCTCATTGCCATGGCGCTGTCGCTCATCTTCACCTTCACCTATGCGACATTCGCAGCCAAGAACAAGAAAGCCGAGCGGCTGCTCGTTCCGCTCCTCGATATTCTGCAATCGGTTCCGATCCTCGGCTTCATCTCGGTCACCGTCGTCTTCTTCATGGCGCTGGCGCCGGGGCGCGTGCTGGGTGCCGAATTCGCCTCGATTTTCGCGATTTTCACCAGCCAAGCCTGGAACATGGCGTTCAGCTTCTACCAGTCGCTGCGCACGGTGCCGACCGAGCTGGAAGAAGCGTCGCGCAATTTCAGGCTCAGCGCCTGGATGAGCTTTTGGCGGCTCGACGTGCCGTTCGCCATGCCGCAGCTCATCTGGAACATGATGATGTCGATGTCCGGCAGCTGGTTCTTCGTCGTCGCCTCGGAAGCGATCAGCGTCGGCAATACCACGGTCACTTTGCCGGGGATCGGCTCTTATATCGCGCTCGCCATCGAACGCCGCGATCTTGCCGCGGTGTGTTGGGCGATCGGCGCGATGCTGGTGGTGATTTTCATCTACGATCAGATCCTGTTCCGACCCTTGGTGGCCTGGGCCGATCGCTTCCGTTTCGAGCAGGAACCGGGCGGCGAGCCGCCGCAAAGCTGGGTCTTCGACGTATTGCACCGCTCGCGCGTCGTGGAACGGCTGACACGGCCGTTCGCGGTGCTATGGCGGCTCACCATGCGTCCGCGGCGGCCGGACAAAGCCGCGGCGCGCGCACCGGCGGCGCGTCGGCGGTCCAATTGGATCGGTTTCCAATTGGGCGCGATCGTCACCGCGCTCGCGGCCGTCGCGGCGTGGCAAATCATAGGCTTCGCCATCGCGGACATTACGCTCGCCGATGTCGCCACGGCGATGCTGCTCGGGCTGGCGACGCTCGCTCGCGTCGTCGTGCTGATCGCGATCGCCAGCGTCGTCTGGGTGCCGATCGGCGTCTGGGTCGGCACGCGCCCTCGCGCCGCCAACGTGGTGCAGCCGATCGCACAGTTTCTCGCTGCTTTTCCGGCGAATCTGCTGTTTCCGATCGTGGTGTCGATCATCGTGGCGTGGAAGCTCAGTCCGAACATCTGGCTCAGTCCGCTGATGATCCTCGGCACGCAATGGTACATTCTGTTCAACGTCATTGCCGGCGCCGTGGCGATCCCGGCCGAATTGCGCGCCGTGGGCACCAACTTGCGGGTGCGCGGCTGGCTATGGTGGCGGCGCATCGCGCTGCCCGCGGTCCTGCCCTATTACGTCACCGGCGCGATCACCGCTTCCGGCGGCTCGTGGAACGCGAGCATCGTCGCGGAGGTCGCGTCCTGGGGCGATGTGCACCTGCAGGCCGCGGGCCTTGGCGCCTATATTGCCCAGCAGACCGACGCCGGCGATTTTCATCGCATCGTCCTCGGCATCGCCGTGATGAGTCTTTACGTCGTCGTCGTCAATCGCGTGTTCTGGCGTCCGCTCTATTCCTACGCCGAGCGAAAATTCCGGCTGTGATGAGGATCGACATGACGGCTGCACTCCTCGATATTCAAGCGCTGCGCCAGTCCTTTCCGCGCGCCGACGGCGGCGAGCATCTGGTGCTGGACGGCGTCGAACTGTCCTTGACGCAAGGTCAGATCGTCGGCCTGTTGGGCCGTACCGGCTCGGGCAAATCGACCTTGCTGCGCCTGATCGCCGGCCTGGCGGAGCCGTCGTCCGGCACCATCACCTATCTCGGCCAGCCGGTTCACGCGCCCGCGCCGGGCATTGCCATGGTGTTCCAGTCCTTCGCGCTGTTCCCCTGGCTGACGGTGCTGGAAAACGTTCAACTCGGCCTCGAGGCGCTGGGTCTTCCGGAGCCCGAAATCCGCAAACGCGCCTTGGCCGGGATCGACCTGATCGGCCTCGACGGCTACGAGTCCGCTTATCCTCGCGAGCTTTCCGGCGGCATGCGCCAACGCGTCGGCTTTGCCCGCGCGCTCGTCGTCCATCCCAACATCCTCTTGATGGACGAGCCGTTCTCCGCGCTCGACGTGCTGACCGCGGAAACCCTGCGAACGGACTTTCTCGAACTGTGGAGCGAAGGCAAGCTGCCGATCAAGGGCGTCATCCTGGTGACGCACAATATCGAGGAGGCGGTATTGATGTGCGACCGCATCCTTCTGTTCTCCACCAATCCGGGCCGCGTGATCAGCGAGATTCGCGTCGACCTGAAACAGCCGCGCAACCGCCTCGATCCGCAGTTCCGCGACATGGTCGAGAAAATCTACGTCGCCATGACTGCGAGCAAATCGGTCCCGGCCCAGATCGGTACGATCGTTCCGGCGACGACGATCACGACGGTACTGCCGCGCGTTTCAGCCAATCTGATGTCCGGCCTCATCGAAACGCTGGCGGCCGCGCCGTTCAACGGCAACGCCGACTTGCCGGTGCTCGCCGACGAGTTGCACATGGGATCCGACGAGCTTTTCCCGGTCGCCGAGTCGCTGCAGATGTTTCGTCTCGCCGAAATCGAAGGCGGCGATATCAGGCTGACCGACGTCGGCAAGCAATTTGTCGAACTGGGGACCGACGACCGCAAGAAGCTGTTCCAGCGCCAACTGCTGGCCTATGTTCCTTTGGCCGCTCATGTCCGCCATGTGCTGCAGGAGCGCGTCAATCACGTCGCGCCGAAGAGCCGCTTCTTCGACGAACTGGAAGATCACATGACCACGGAAGACGCCGAACATACGCTGCGCGCCGTGATCGCGTGGGGACGGTTTGCCGAGGTTTTCGCCTATGACGACGACTCCGGCACGTTCAGCCTGGAGAATCCGACCTGAATTGCGGCTGGCTTGCAATGGCGGCCTAGAGCGCGTTCCGATCAGATCGAATCGGGAAGCGCTCTAAGATTCTTTATTTGTCGGATTTTCCACGGAAAACCGGTGTCCACCCCCGGATCAAGTCCGGGGGCAGGCATTTTCCGGAAAATGCTCTGATTGTCGGCGCGCCAGCCGCAGAACATGCCGCTTGCAACGGCCGGTCGCGGGCGATTACCCTCTTACCGTGAAAAAGCGAGGGCGATGATGTCGATTTTACCGAGCACGGAAGGCGGCGCGCGCGTGCGCTGGCTGCTCCTGGGATCGTTGGCGCTCAACCTGTTTTTCATGGGCGCGGCCGGCGCCGTGGCTTTGCGTTATACGAGTTCGGTGCCGTTGGCGACGGTGGCGCGGATCGATCACAACGTGGCAAGTCGTCTCGATCGCATCGCCATGAGCTTGCCGCCCGCCGATTCCGATATCATGCGCGCGCAACTGCGCCATGATGCCGAAAGGGTTGCGGCGGCGCAGGCCGATCTGCGGCTGTCGCAGGAAGCGGTCCGCAAAAGCCTGCGGGCCGAGCGGTTCGATCCGGAGGCGACGCGGCTTGCCATGGCGGACAATCGCACGGCACGCGACAGTTTCGATCAAGTGCTGCACGACACGATCGCCGCCGCTGCGGCCAAGATGTCGGTCGTCGGACGCAACAAGCTTGCGGAGTGGCCTTCCGAACGCGACGGCGTCCGGGCGGTGCGGTAAGACTCCACGTCCTTATTCATGCCGCGCCGCGCCGCGCGTTGGCCGCGATGGCCAACAGCGTGCGCTCGGCGATCGTCTCCGCCAGCGCCGATTTGCGCCGCGATTCCAGCGTCGCATCGGCAAGCTCGGCCATGGCCGCGGCGAGGCGCGCCGCGCTCCACAATCTCAGCGCCGTTTCGATCGACGCCTTGCGCCGGAAATGCGGCGGCGGCTGCGCGGTGTCGAGCGAGAACGGCGCGCCTTCCTCGATGCTCGTACGCCACTTATGGAGCTGCGCGACCTGGCGCTGGCCATTGAATAGGACCGAACCGGCGCCGGTGCCGGCAGTGCGCGCTTTCGCGAGCTGCGCTTCGAGTTCCGCCGGGCGACCCGCGAAAGCCGCATCGACAAGGTCTTCGAGCGCCAGCGCCGAGGCGTCGGACACGACAGCGGTCACGTCATCGACGCCGACCTGGCCGCGGCCGCGGGCATAGAGCGCGAGCTTGCGGATTTCATTGCGCGAGGCGGCGCGGTCGCCGCCGAGCAGGGGAATCAACAAAGCGCGCGCCTCGGCCGTGAGCGTGAGCCCGGCGGCGCGCATTTCGTCGTCGATCAGCCGCGCCCGGTCCCTTTCGCTGTCGGCATAGCATGGCAGCGCCGCGGCGTTCTTGGCGCGCTCGCACAAAGTGCGCAGCGGCGCGTTGCGGCGCAGATCGCCGGCCTCGATCACGACGCGGCATTCGGCGGCGCCGGCATCGAGCAGCGCTTCGACCGCCGGCGCGACGTTGCGGGCTCCGGCCTTGAGCCACACCGCGCGGCGTCCGCCGAACAGCGGGATGGTCTGCGCTTCCTCGACCAGCCGCGACGGCTCGGCCGTGACATCTTCGCCTTCGAGCCGCGCCAGCGCGAACGGATCGGACGGATCGTCGACCGCCGCCTTGACGATGGCATTGACGCGTTCGCTGACCAGGCCGGCATCCGGACCGAACACCAACACCACCGATCGCGCCGGATCCGGGCGCGCCACGAAGGCGTCGACGTCCGCAGGCTTTATCGCGACCATTGGGCTTATCAGGTGCCGGCGACGAAATACGATGCCAGCCGGTTACGGATCGTCTCGGCGGTCAGCTGGATGGCGCGGTCTTCGGCGTCGCGCAGGGCGCGCATCTGGGCAAAGCGCTGCTGCGAACCGGGCGCGTCGGTGTCGACACGGGCGACCGCGGTATCCCGCAGCACCACTTTGCCGGTCGCGATTTCCACGAGCTGATAAACAGCGTTCACGCTGTCGACTTGCGCGGTCGGTCGTCCGCTGGTGAGGTCGACCATGAGCGATATTTGCGACGTCCCCAGCGTGATCACGAGCCGATGGGTCGGCGCGCTGGCGCCGGCGCCGCCGTTCAGGTCGAATTGCAGCGCATTGCGCATGGCGACGGCGAGCCGGGATGCGGATGTGCCTTGCCGCGCCGGGATCGGCGGAATTTCGACCGCGCCGAGCCTGTCGTGGACGCTGTCGGCGTTGAGCGATGGCCGGCTGCCGTAGAGCGGCTCGAAACAGCCGGCGACGAGGCTCGCCGCGCCGATAACCACGGCGAGGCGTGCCGAGTGAAGACTCACGCGAGGTTCACGCCACCACATTGACGATCCGTTGCGGCACGATGATCACCTTTTTCGGCGGCCTGCCTTCGAGCGCCTTTTTTACCGCATCGAGAGCGAGAACGGCAGCCTCGATCTCGGCGTTGGCCGCGTCGCGCGCCACGGTCACGTCGGCGCGTTTCTTGCCGTTGATCTGGACCGGCAGCGTCACGGTGTTTTCGACCAGAAGCTCGGGCTCGACTTGCGGCCACGCGGCTTGCGCGACCAGCCCGTCGTGGCCGAGCGCGGCCCAGCATTCCTCGGCAAGGTGCGGCATCATCGGGTGAAACAGTTGCACGAGAATATTAACGGCTTCTCGCATGGCCCAACGCAGGTCGGCGGCGATGCCGCCTTCCTCGGAGTCGATGTTGCCGATGAACTCATTGAGGGCATTGGCGAACTCGTAAATCTGCGCCACGCAAACATTGAAGTGCAGCTTTTCGATGTCGGCGGTGACGCCGGCCAAGGCCCGATGGGCGGCCTTGCGCAGCGCCAGCGCCGCCGGCCGGAACCGCTCCGGCCGCTCGGCCGGCGCGCCCTGCGCGATCTCGGCCGCCTCGCCGCAGAGCCGCCACAGCCGCTGCGCGAACCGAAAGGCGCCCTGGACGCCGCGTTCGGTCCATTCCACGTCGCGATCGGGCGGCGAATCCGACAGCATGAACCAGCGCGCCACGTCGGCGCCGTAACCTGAGATGATCTCGTCGGGGTCGACCGTGTTGCGCTTCGACTTCGACATTTTCTCGATGGCGCCGATCGCGATGGCCTCGCCGGTCGTGAGCAAAGTGGCGCGCCGGGCCGCGCCGTCGCCTTCGATCTTCACTTCGGCGGGCGCCGCCCATTCGCCGTTCATTTTGCGATAGGTCTCGTGCACCACCATGCCTTGGGTGAACAGGCCTTCGAACGGCTCGTCCAGACCGACATGGCCGACAGCCTTCATGGCGCGGGTGAAGAAACGCGAGTAGAGCAGATGCAGGATCGCATGCTCGATGCCGCCGATATATTGATCGACCGGCATCCAGGCATCGACGATCGGCCGATCGGTCGGCGCGGTTTCGATCCACGGATCGGTGAAGCGCTCGAAATACCACGACGAGTCGACGAAGGTGTCCATGGTGTCGGTTTCGCGCCGGGCCTTGCCGCCGCATTGCGGGCAGGCGACCTGCTTCCAGGTCGGATGATGGTCGAGCGGATTGCCGGGCCGGTCGAAACTCACGTCCTCCGGCAGCGTCACCGGCAAATCCTTCTCCGGCACCGGCACGACGCCGCAGGCGGTACAGTGAATCACCGGGATCGGGCAGCCCCAATAGCGCTGCCGCGAAATGCCCCAGTCACGCAGGCGGTAATTGACTTGTCGCTGTGCGACGGCCCCCTCCCTTCCCTCCCCCGCAAGCGGGGGAGGATTCATTGATATTCCCTCCCCCGCAAGCGGGGGAGGGTTAGGGAGGGGGCGTCTCTCATTCTCAAGCCGCCGCGCGACTTCTTCCTTCGCTTCGGCAATCGTCATGCCGTCGAGGAAGCGCGAATTGATCATGCGGCCGTCGCCGTCATAGGCGGTGTCGGTGACGGCGAAAGTCTTCGGGTCGGCATCCGGCGGACAGACCACCGGCACATTGCCCAGCCCGTATTTGTTGACGAAATCGAGATCGCGCTGGTCGTGCGCCGGACAGCCGAAAATGGCGCCGGTGCCGTAATCCATCAGGATGAAATTCGCCACATAGACCGGCAGTTTCCAGTTCGGATCGAACGGATGCATGGCCTTGATGCCGGTGTCGAAGCCCATCTTCTCGGCGGTGTCGATCTCGGCCTGCGCGGTGCCGCGGCGCCGGCACTCCTCGATGAACTCGGCGAGCGCCGGATTGCGTTTCGCTGCCGCGGCGGCAAGCGGATGATCCGGCGCCAGCGCCAGGAATTTGGCGCCGAACAGCGTGTCCGGCCGCGTGGTGAAGACTTCCAATTCGATTTCGTGGTTCGGGGTCGTCGCCTTATCGAGCGCGAAGCGGACCAACAGCCCTTCCGAACGGCCGATCCAGTTCTTCTGCATCAGCCGGACTTTTTCCGGCCAGCGGTCGAGCGTGTCGAGCGCCTCGAGCAGGGGGCCGGCGAATTTGGTGATGGCGAAGAACCACTGCGTCAACTCGCGCTGCTCGACCAGCGCGCCGGAGCGCCAGCCGCGGCCTTCGATCACCTGCTCGTTCGCCAGCACGGTATTGTCGACCGGATCCCAGTTCACTTTCGATTGCTTGCGCTCGACCAGACCCGCGCGCAAAAAATCGAGGAACATTTTCTGCTGGTGCTTGTAGTAAGCGGGATCGCAAGTCGCGATTTCGCGAGACCAATCGAGCGACAGCCCCATCGATTTGAGCTGCTTCTTCATCGCCTCGATGTTGGCATAGGTCCAGGTCTTGGGATGGACCTTGCGCTCCATGGCGGCGTTTTCCGCCGGCATGCCGAAGGCGTCCCAGCCCATCGGATGCAGCACGTTGAAGCCCATCGCCCGCTTGAACCGCGCCACCACGTCGCCCATGGTGTAATTGCGGACGTGGCCCATATGGATGCGCCCCGACGGATAGGGGAACATTTCCAAGACATAGTATTTCGGCCGCGGGTCATCGTTCGGCGTCGCGAAGATGCCGCGGTCGTCCCAGATTTTCTGCCAGCGCGCCTCGGCGTCACGGGCGTTGTAGCGGTCGCTTGCCATAGGGATTCGCAGTCGTTTTCAGGGCGGCCGGACGTGACACGAAAGCGCGCGGCGGGTCAACGCCGGAAAGGGCATCCGCCGCATTGCGGTACCGTCAGATGTCTTCCAAGCGAACGCCGCGGCCGGCGCGCAGGCTATTGCGAGCCTTCTCGATCCGCTGCACGAAACGCGGATCGTTTTCCAGCCGCAGATGAGTATTCTTGGCCTTCGATAGCGAGAGGAGTTTTAGGCGGCATTTCCGAACCGGGCGAACCATTGCGCAGCATCTCATTTGCCTGGTTTATATCACTCCTGATGATTCTCCGCCCAGCCGTTGCAGTGGGCGCGTTCGTGGCGGACATAGGCCTGCAAATCCTTCACCGGGCCATCGCGCGGGATGACGAGATAGCATTTGTTCTTGATCACCCAGGAGCAAGCGTCGGCGTGGACGCCCATGCGGGCGCAGGCCTGGCGCGCCTCGTGCAGCGGCAACACGCGCTCGATGACCGGCCCGGCATAGGCGTGGTTGTAGCGCAGCGGCGGTTCGAGAACGTAGAGCGGCATGGGATTTAATCCGTGGTTCGCAGGCTCCAGCCGGCGCTTTGCACCAGCGGGCTCGACTCGAGCCGCGCCACGATGGCATCGAGTTCCTGCGGATCGGCGGCGCTGGAGAGCAAGGTCGCCACCAATTCGGTGCCGCCTTGCTCGCGTTCGGTCACCTCGATGTCCTGCGGCGGGTAATCCGCCGCTTCCAATTGCTCGGTGAGGAACTCGCGGGCGGCGTCGAGATCGTCGCCCGTCGTCGTCAAACGCACCTCGTAGATCGCTTCGGTCGCCGCCTGGTCGAGCGGCGCGCGGTTGATGGCATTGACCAAGGGACGCAACAGCGTATTGCCGGCGAGCACGAAGCCGGTCAGGGCAACGGCCTCGAAAGCGAGATCGGCGCCGGCGCAGGCACCGACCGCCGCCGAACACCACAGCGTGGCGGCGGTATTGAGACCCCAGACATTGTTGCCTTGCTTCATGATCACGCCGGCGCCGAGAAAACCGACGCCGGACACCACGTAAGCGATGATCTGGGTCGCGCCGGCATTGCCGTTGAGATGCATGCCGATGTCGACGAAGGTCGCAGCCCCGACGGCGACCAGCACATGGGTGCGCAAGCCGCCGCCGCGCTGGCGGTACTGCCGCTCCGCCCCGATCAAAGTGCCGAGCACGAAGGCCGCGAACAGGCTGACCAGCGAATCGAGGAAATCGGGAACGGTGAAGGAATGCAGAAAGGCCATTGCAACGAGCCTCCGGCGCGGCGGGCATAGGGTCTGTAGCGCGGGTCGAGCGCCGGCGAAACCCGGAATGATGCGGCGGGCGGCCACGGCGACATGCCAATCCGTTCTCGCGGCGCGCCTCTTCTCCCGCCTCGCGATAGCGGGGAGGGGGGAACGCACGAAGTGCGGTGGGAGGGGCGCGGGACGCGTCGATCCTCCTGCCACGAAAACGAAGCGTTGAGTCAGACGCCCCCTCCACCGCGCAAACGCGCGGTCCCCCTCCCGCGTTTTCACGGGGGAGGAAGCAGCGCAAATCCGGTCTCGCGACGCGCCTTGGCGCCCGAGTTTTGCAAAGCCCGTCACATGAAGCGCGAAGGCGGGGCGGAAAAGGAAATCGAGGGGTGGCGCCTCGTTGTTTCTCTTCGCTACGCCCGCTTCGCCAATGCTAATGACGTAGCCCGGATGCAGCGAAGCGAAATCCGGGGACGATCTCTCAGCTTGAACGCCGCTCCCGGATTACGCTGCGCTCCATCCGGGCTACGAAGGCCAAAACAAAAAAGGAAGCGGAACGCCGACAAACGCTGTTCAACAACCTCCGCACCAGCGGGTGCGGCTCTGCCCCCACCCTTACCCTCCCCCGCAAGCGGGGGAG
>Ga0181539_1001396_pt1 | contig 26637 bp, 23 predicted proteins | sample PEATcosm2014_Bin_46_FD_119767 | JGI IMG/M metagenome (GOLD analysis project Ga0181539, IMG submission 119767) | Peatland microbial communities from MTU Mesocosm Facility, Houghton, MI, USA - PEATcosm2014_Bin23_60_metaG | ecosystem: Environmental > Terrestrial > Soil > Wetlands > Peat | place... | reverse complement strand
GGCCGGACTCTTCCTCCTCGCCGGAATCACGCTTGCCGTTCATGCCCTCGGGCTGTTTGAATTGCCCGAGCGCCTTCCCAAGGGCAGAGGCGCACATAGCAGTTTCCCGAGCTTTGTTCGGATTGCCTATGGATGGGCGTTGGTCTCCGCCGGGTTAGGTATTTGGGCTGCCTCGGTGATCAGACCGCAAGATATCTGGGGAGCCTCGCGTCATGCGTTGACTGCAGGTTTCCTGGCTACGATGGTGTTTGCAATCGGCCAGCGGGTCCTTCCGGCCTTTGCCGGAAGGCCGCTATTCAGCACCAAGCTCATGTTTGTGGCCCTGCTGCTCCTGACCGCAGGATGCCTGCTGCGCGTCAGTTCTGAAATTCTCGCTTATCAAGGTTTCTTCCGTCCCGCGTGGTCATGGCTTCCCCTATCGGCAGTTACGGAGATGATCGCCGTATCATTGTTTGCAATAAATCTATTCCTAAGTTTTGCAAGGAGACCACCTTCGGTAAGCGCATAACACATCGCTTTACGATATATATGGGGGGCGGATTCTTCTCCGTCGAAGTGCTTACCTGGCGAGGGCCAGCCATCTACTACATCCTGTTCTTCATCCCGCTGGAGACCCCGCGCGTAAGCCTGGCGTGTACCACCTGGCATCCCACCGAAGAGTGGATGACGAAAATGACCCACAACGCCATGGACATGGCATCGGGGTGTCTGTGCCAACTTCGCGACGTTGTTCCTCGCCAAAATTAAGAACGCATTTGAAATGAATAGCAGACATAGGGGCCGCGTAACATTAGTGCTTTATCGGAGGCGCGCTATCGCGAAAAAGTCGGGGTGGGCAGAGTGGTCTGACTTGTTATACGGATGAGATTCAGGCTCTTACGGAGTTTTGGCGAACGAGTGCGTCCAGCGAAGGCTGGCATGTTCAGTGGGAGTCAGTCCCACAGGGGTAAAAGTCAGAAGCCCCTTAGCTTGGGTCGCATCTGTGGAGGAAACGAAACGGATGAAGCCGACCGACAAAGCCATCCATGGGATGGTGAGCGAGTCACCGGGCCGTAACGAAAGTGAACCCATAGGTGACCTCGACAAAAAATAAACCTCGGAGGCCGAGCCCTCTCGTTCGGGGCGAAGGCAGTATGACAGGTCGCGGGCTGACCGAAGCGACAGGTCACTCCGGCGGGGTGGTAGGGGCGGCACGGTGACAAGGGCATGTCGAGCAACTGGAGAAACCGTCCTCGCCCCACCGAGAAATCGGTGGAGCAGGGTGGGCTGTATAACCGGAAACAACGGGAAATCGGCCAACGGCGAAACGGTGGCGGATAGGCCCGCAGTAGCGAGGAAGCGGGGCAGCGCCCGCTGAGCGAAGGGGCCTTACTGTTCGCAATGCCTTGGACAAAATGGGAGGCAGGGGTGTCCTGATAAAAGCACCCAGTCATCTGCAAGACCTGAGCCCAGGGCTATAGGGCAAGGTGAAGAGAGAAGCGGTGGGAGAGCGTGGAGTAGGCGGGTAGGTACAATACCCGACCCGAAAGCGGCCCCACCGGCCTAAATCGCATAACCCTTGCTCCGAAGCGAGCAGGAGAGCGGAGTGCGGGAAATCCGCACGCTCCGTTCGATGCGGCGGGGACTGGAAACGGAGTCGTCAGACCACCGCGCCAGTTCCCGACCCTACCAACGTGTTCTGGACGTTTACCCCCGATAATGCCTAAGGGTAGGGCGAAGTTGCTCAACTCCTGGACCGTACTCGGGAGTAACTCTTCGGGTGTCCATTGAGGAATTATGTTCGGTCGTCTCAGTGCGAGTTACGGTCGCCCAGAAAGTTCTGCCGGGGATTCGGCCTGAAAAGTCGCCCTCCCGTCAAGTGGGCACCACTTGGCCGTATATCGTTAGGCCTCTCGTTGAAGTGCAACCTCCTGATCCACCCCAAATCCCCTTCGGGGCCCCGAACCCCGTTCGGGGGATCTGAACATACTGGGTCATATTTTCGGTTTCGCGACTACACGGCCAAGTGACCACCAGCGGTCGACAAGCGCCGAGTTATCGCGTTCCCAACCGGACTACTCGGCGGCCCTTCGTAACCAGAGATTCGCCGTTCGATGCCTCTTTGGCACGGTTCAATGTGACTCACGCCGAGTTCAAAACGGTCCGCCTTGACAGAATAAGGCGAATGAAGTTCAATCAAACGTTCAGTTGCTACCAGCGTCGAAGCAGGTGAAAGGAGGCCCTGATGCGAACGAGCGCCATTGTTGCGACAGAGTCGCAGTTGGGAAGATCAGGAAACGACACGGCTATTACCCGTCCCTCCTTGATGAAGGAGTTGGCTGCGCAGGGGATACGTATGACCGCGCAGAGGCGTCTGCTCGTCGGCATTATTCAGGACTCACGACGGCACTTGGACGCGGCTACGCTGCTGGAGTACGCCAAGAAGCAGGATCCGGAAATTGATCGCGCTACGGTCTATCGAACAATTGCGTTACTCAAGGACCGCAGGCTGATTGATGAGTTGGATCTCATGCACATCGAGGGCGAGAAGCATTATTACGAGGCCAAGACGAATCGTGACCATTGCCACATGGCTTGCTTCCGGTGCGGCGCCATCATGGAATTCACGAGTCCGTCTTTCGAGAAATTGAAAAAGGAAATGGCTAGACAGAGCAGCTTTCAGATTCGTGTCGTGCGGTTGGAAGTCGGCGGATTTTGCAAACAGTGTCGAAAGGTTGCAAGTTAATCGCCCGAGGTTTATTTTTGTCGACCCTGTTGCAACTTCGTCGCAACAAGAGAAATCAAGGATAGGAACAGCATGTCTGGTGGCCGGCAGCGTTGTGTCATTATATTTTCTTCCTCGACCTTAAGATGTGTCAGAGGTATTGCCCCATCTCTTTCTTTCGCGTTCCTCATGCTTTTCGCCGTCGCTTCGTACGCCGGGTTTGGCGGGAGCGTCTCCGGCACGGTGAAGGATGCAAGTAACGCCGTGGTTCCGAACGCAACCGTAAAGGCGACCAACACCGACACGGGAGTCCAGGAGCACGCTGTAACAAACGGCCAGGGATTCTACTCGTTTCCCGACCTTCCCATCGGTCGCTACAACCTCGCTATTCAACGGGCAGGCTTCAAGCCCTACCAGCGGACCGGCGTCACCATCGACGCTGACAGCGCGGTCATTGTGGACGTCGTCTTGGAAATTGGCGAACAGGCGCAGGTGGTCACAGTAAGTGAGAGCGCCGTACACGCGGAAACGTCCGATACGCAGATGGGCGAGGTCATTGGCGGCGCGAAAATGGCCTCCATACCCTTGAATGGGCGGAGCTATACCGATCTGCTTGCCCTCCAGCCAGGCGTCGTTCCGGTGACCTCGCTGACTTCCAGCACCCAACAGGACGTCGGCGTCAGCGCGCTTTCGCCCTCCGGGGGATTGAACCCGGGAACGATTTCGATCAACGGCCAACGGGAGTTTTCAAATGCCTTCATCGTGAACGGTGCCGATGCCGAAGAAGATGTGAACTCGGGAACCGCGATTATTCCAAACCTCGACTCCATCGCCGAGTTCCGCATTCTCACCAGCAACTTCGATGCGGAATACGGAGGATACAGCGGAGGACAGATCAACGTCGTTACGAAATCGGGTACCAACGAATTTCATGGCGACGGGTTTGAGTTCCTGCGCAACACGAACCTCGACTCGCGCAATTACTTTTCTCCCACGCGCGGCGCATTTGACCAAAACCAATGGGGTGGAACGTTTGGCGGAGCGCTTCGACAGAATAAGGCATTTTTCTTTGCTGATTATCAAGGCACTCGACTAACGCAGGGTGAGGACACACCTCAGATCCCGGTTCCTTCCGTTTCCGATCGAACTGGCAATCTTTCCGATCTGGCAAACTCGCTTACGGGCACAGTCACCGGCCAGTACTGGGCGAACCTGCTAGCGCAGGAACTCGGGTATCCCATTTCTGCCGGGGAACCCTACTACACCCCCGGATGCACGAGTTTCTCCCAATGCGCTCTCCCGAATGGCATCATCCCAACCTCGGCATGGTCCGCGCCCGCGAAGAATCTGCTGCAATACATCCCACAACCGAGCATGGGAACCAACACGTTCTCGACCTCGGCCGAGGACGAGCGGTTGCAGGATGATAAGGGAGCGTCCCGTTTCGATTACAGCAGCCATTGGGGCCTACTGACGGCCTACTACTTCTCGGACGGGTACACCCTGAACAATCCCTATCCGGTGGCGCAGAGTGGGGCGAGCGTACCGGGTTTCAACGCCCTCTATCTGGGCCGGGCACAGTTGTTCAGCCTGGGCGACACGGACACGCTGGGTTCGACGGCAGTTAATGAGTTCCACTTCAGCTACATGCGCGATCACAACGATCTGGGGAAACCTATCGGTGGCCTGGGCGTCAGCCTGGCGTCGCAGGGATTTTTGACCGGCGTGGGTAATCCCGGCATTGTGCCGCTCGATCCACAAAGCGAAGGGGTTGAAAACATCGTCTTCAATACCTATTCCATCGGGACAAACGCCAACGAACTGAAGCAGGTCAACAATACTTTTCAATGGATCGATAATTTCTCGAAGGTGTTGGGCCGACACACCATAAAATTGGGGGCCGAATTCCACTACGACCAGGTCAATACCAACCCCATCGCCCAATTCAATGGGAACTTCCTGTTCACCGGGAGCGAGACAGGGTCCGACTTTGCCGATTTCCTACTCGGAATTCCGAGCCAGTACAACCAGAGTCAACTGCAAACGTTTTACGGCCGCAATAAATACTGGGGCCTTTACGCGGAAGACAGTTGGCGCGTACGTTCTAACCTGACGCTGAACTATGGCCTGCGCTGGGATCGCATCGAGCCTTGGTATGAAAACAACAATGGCATCTCCACATTTGAAACGGGCAAGTCTTCGGTAGTCTTTCCCGGCGCGCCTGCCGGTATTCTCTTTCCTACCGATCCCGGCGTCCCTCGGACGCTCGCCCCTCCCGGAGACCTCGACTTCGCCCCGCGTTTGGGCATGGCCTATTCGCCGGATGCCAAGGAAGACACTTTTCTCGGCAAGATTTTGGGCGGCCCTTGCAAGACGAGCTTACGGGCCGGGTTCGGTATGTATTCCACCGCGATTGAGGCATTATCGATCGGGATCTTGGCCGGAAACGCGCCCTTCGGAATCACGTATTCAAGCCCAGCTCCTCCATTGTTCGCCACGCCTTTCATCACCGCGTCGAACGGGCAGAATCAAGGTCAGCCCTTCCCCGTAGCACTCGTTACCCAGAAGGCGTCCAGCAGCAATCCGGACCCGGATATCAATTGGTCGCAATATGAGCCCCTAAGCGGTATTCCCGGATATGCTGCGACGAATCGCATCCCCTACGTCGACGAATTCATGTTGTCGCTGGAGCGGCAGCTCGGAGCGAACACGGTGCTGAGTGCAAACTACGTGGGCACGCAAGGGCACCGGCTTCTCGTGATGGTGGAAGCAAACCCTGGCGACCCCGCGCTTTGCCTGAGCCTGAGCCAGCCAAGCGAAGTGGCGCCAGGTTCCGCCACGTGTGGGCCCTTTGGAGAAAGCAATGTCTTCACAACGGCGGCGGGCCAGGTCATCAATGGAACCCGCGGGCCGCTGGGCTCCAACTTCGGCAGCGACACCGAACAGGCGACCATCGGGAAATCGAATTACAACGCTCTTCAGATCACCGTAAGGCACACCAGCAGGCGCTTGGAATTGCTGGCTGGATACACCTTCAGCAAGTCCCAGGACCTGTCTTCAAGCCTTGGTGAAGAGGTCAACCCGTTTGATCCCGCGCTCAGCAAGGCCTTGTCCGCCTTCGATGTGAAGCACAACTTCGTGGTGAGCTATAGCTACCAGATTCCGTTTGAACATCTTTTTCGTGCCGCAAACCGCTGGACGCAGGGGTGGCAGCTCTCCGGAATCACCCATTTCAGCAGTGGCCTTCCCGTGACCCTTATCAATTATGGTGATAATTCTTTGCTTGGAGCAGAACCGAACGGCATCAACAACTATGGTATTGATGAGCCGGAATACGCGGGCGGCCCTCTCAAGCTGAATCACAATCTCCGCAATGGGCAGCCTTATTTCGATACCTCCCAGTTCAGCGAAAACGCTATGGGCACTCCGGGCACTGCTAAGCGGCGCTTTTTCCATGCTCCGGGAATGGATAACTACGACATGGCCCTCCTTAAGAATGTACGCTTGACCGAATCGAAATCCCTCCAGTTCCGCCTCGAAGCGTTCAACGTGTTCAATCATGCTCAGTTCTTCGGACCCCAAGCCATTGACGGCAATATCAGCAGTTCTACCTTTGGCCAAGTCGTCAGTGCTGGTCCGCCACGTCTCGTTCAGTTGGGAGCAAAATTCTTATTTTAGAGATAAGCCATGGCGGATCGTATCCACGCGGTCTTCACACCGGAAGATGCAACTGGATCCGGCTGGTAAGATAATGTATCAAGGCAAGGAGAAGCGATGAAAATTGTGAAGCGCAAGAGGGCGATGAGGTTTGCGGCGCTGGTGCTGGGGGCGACGGCCATAGTGTGCCCGCGTACGGCGGTGGGGGCACAGACGGCCCCCGAGGCGGGCAGCAACAAGTCGTTCGAGATCGACGTGCCCGGGACAAAAGAATGGGTGGACACGAACGTCGACGTGCGCGGAGGGGCGAAACTGCGCTTCACAGCCACTGGAAACATCACGTATCCGCCTGACACATCGTACAAAGGAAAATCGCGAACGTTGGGGACGTTTGGTCCGGACGGGCTTCCGCGTGGGTGGGCTGACCTGATCCACCAATATGCGGTCAAGGATGCAGGCCACGGTGCTTTGATCGGCCGAATCGGTTCTGAAGCATATGCGCAGGCGTTCCTGGTGGGCGCAAGCAAGGAATACGACGTGCCCGTGGCCGGAAGACTGTTCCTGGGGATCAATCAGGGTATGAGCGAAGCCTCTACCGCGGACGGAAGTTTCCAGGTGAAGATCGAAGTTCTGAACGAGGGTTCAGCGGAGGCCATAAGCGTTGGCGGTCCGGTGGAGACCCGCCTTGCAGGCATCACGCCCGATTTACTGAGCAGAATCCCGCGCCGCAACTCCGATCCCAACGGCAATCCCGGCGACATGGTCAACATCTTGATCGTGGGAACACAGGAGCAAGTGGTTCAGGTATTCACTGCCGCCGGGTGGGTCCAGGTGGATAAGTCAGTGGGGAGCGCAATGCTGAATGCCGTGGTGGGCACTCTCCAGAAGAAGGACTACCTGACGTTGCCGATGAGCACGCTATTTCTTTTCCACCGGCCGCAGGACTATGGATTCGCGCACGGCGAACCGGTGAAGGTTGCAATGTCACGGCATCACCTGCGCGTCTGGAAATCGCCGTACGAGGTCGACGGGCGACCACTGTGGTGCGTGGCGGCTACGCACGATATCGGTTTCGAGCGGGACCAGCGTAACAATGGCGTGACCCACAAGATTGATCCGGCGATCGACGGCGAACGCGAGTACGTGAATGGCACGCTTTCGGGAACGGGGCTCGTCGTCCAGCGGGATCACGTTACGCCCGCCGATCCGCTGACCATTGCCAAGACCGCGACGGGCGGGGAGTTTCACTCCGACGGACGCGTACTTGTGCTCGTGCTCAGAGACACGAAGAGTGCGAGCAACTAGAAACGAATCCGCTCCATTGTCATCTTCAATTCGGTGCCCTCCGCCAAAACGCGATACTTGTGCATTCGCTGCAAAAACAGCCGCCCCAAGGTCGGAGCCTCGACTCGTCGCTTTGTGCCTTGATCTCTGGTCCGTGATGTCATCAGGCTGGTCGAGCCTTTCTGGACGTATCGTTGCGTTAACCAGAAAATACTCTCATGTCGTCGCAGAAGAATCTATTCGCTCGTCTCACTGCAAATTAATGCCGGCCTGGAGGTTCCGCCGCTACTTGAGATTCGGCCATGTCGCCATGCCGGAAGCCGTCGCCCGGAATCCAGTCGTTCAATAATCCCGCTCGCAACTGGCACACCGGGCGCATCAAGGGCGGTACCCCGCAATGCTTTTTAATCCTCGCAATCATGTAGGGGATTCGCTCAAGCATCAACTTTAAGCAAAGGTCCAGCAGTCTAGCGTCGCGGTCTCGCAAAACCTACAACGATCCGTTCAAGATCTGGTCAAGAATCGCTAAATCCAAATGCTCGCGAACCAGCGTGGCCAGAGAATCGAGGCCCGTAGCGGTTTGTGTACCGCCGCTGGGTGGAAGCGGCACCCAACTGTGAAGTGCGCGCAGATCATTGAGGACACGGCGACGGAAAATTGGGGCGTCAAACGCTCCGTGCAAGTACGTTCCCCACACGGAACCGTTGGCCGACACGGCGCCATCAAAGCGGTCGGTGGGTTTTCCGCCTTCGCGGGTGATCCTGAATCGAGGCTGAGTGGGCGGAGAGCATTGCGTTTGCCCCATGTGAATCTCGTAGCCAACAATTTCTTCCTCCTGGTCAAGGGTCAGGGCGCGGACCTGTTTTGTGGTTTTTTCAGGCTCAAAGGTGGTGGTGGTTTCCAGGAGACCCAAACCTTCCATTGAAGGCGTGCTCGATTCAACCTTCATGGGGTCGAGCAACTCCCTGCCCAGCATTTGATAGCCCCCGCAAATTCCCACAACGGAAACGCCGGATTCGTGGCAATGACGGATGTAATCAGCCAGCCTCGACGATCGCAGGTAGGCAAGGTCTGCCAAGGTGCTTTTGGACCCCGGGATGATAAGCAGGTCGGGAAGTGGTTCGCCGGGCGGCGGCGTCTCCACCAGGTAGCGCAGGCCCACGTCGGGCTCAAGTTCGAGGCTTTCAAAGTCCGTGGAGTTCGAGATATGCGGCAGAAGAATGACCCGGATCTGAAGTTTTGTGGGGTCTGGAACCCAAGGCCTCTTCCATTTTGCATCCGGAATGCCGTCCTCTTCCGCCACCGCGAGATCTTTAACGTAAGGCAGCACTCCCAGGACTTTCTTGCCGGTCATGTTTTCGAGAAGCTCCAGACCATCGTACAAAAGAGAAATATCTCCCCGAAACTTGTTAATGATAAATGCCTTGACCAGCGAACGCTCCTCGACGGTGAGCAGTTCGAGAGTTCCTACCAGCCAGGCAAAGACGCCGCCCAGATTGATGTCACCCACAATCACCACCGGGGCGGCCGCCATGCGAGCCGTGGCCATGTTGACGATATCGAAGGGCCGGAGATTGATCTCGGCAGGGCTTCCGGCTCCTTCGATGATTACGATGTCGTTTTCCTGAGAAAGCCTCTGGAAAGATTCCTGAATGACGCGAAGAAGTTGCGGCTGATACTGGTGATACTCACGCGCGCTCATCACCTTGACGACCTTCCCCAAGACCACAACTTGGGCGCCCGTCTCGCTGCTGGGCTTAAGAAGGATCGGATTCATGTCCACGCGCGGTTCGATGCCGCACGCCTGGGCTTGGAACGCCGAAGAGCGTCCTATTTCGCCACCTTCGGTGGTGACGAATGAATTGTTGGACATGTTCTGCGATTTAAAAGGAGCGACTCGAAACCCCTCTTGCCGGAAGTATCGGCAAAGGGCCGCCGTCACCACACTCTTCCCTACGTATGAGCCCGTTCCCTGAATCATGATCGTGCGTGCGGCCATCCCTATGTTCTCCTCTGGTCAGCAAGGGTGTTTTCAACTTGGCGCAACGCCTCCAGCAGGCAACGGTTTTCCTTTCGGGACCGAATCGCCACGCGGATGTATCTTTGACCCAGCCCCCGGAAGTCCGTGCAGTCGCGAATGAGGATGCGCATTGCCTCAAGTTTCCATCGCAAGTCGGTGGCCCGAATCACTGGATGTTGGATTCGCACAAGGAGAAAGTTCGCTTCTGACGGGTAAGGATCAAGCCAGCCAAGATCAGTAAGACCCGCGCCCAGATACCGGCGTTCTCTGGCAATGAGTTTGAGCGACTTTTCCCGGAAAGTTGAGTCCGCCATCGATTCTGCCGCCGCAATCACCGCCAGCGTATTCACCGACCACGGCTCTTGTTGACGGGAAAGCTCCTCGACGAGGCGCGGGTGGGCCACAAGGTACCCAATTCGCAATCCTGGGAATGCGAAGAATTTCGTGAAGGAGCGCAGCACAATCAGGTAACGCTGCTGACTGGCCCGCCTGGCAAGCGATGGCTGAGAGGTGAATTCGATAAACGACTCATCAACAAGGAAATGAATTCGTCCTCTATAGCAGATGTCAACAATGGTTGAGAGCGTTTCCGGAGGAATCACCGCACCCGTCGGATTATTGGGATTGGCGAGGATGAGCATATCGGGCGCTTCAATCTTAAGAGTACGAAGAAACGCATTCAGATCGATGCGGAAAAGCCTCTTGGGTTCGAGCCGGTATTCACCGATGCGGCAGCCAGCACACCTCAGAGCGGCAGAGTATTCGGAAAAGCCAGGCTGAGCCAACAGGGCTTTTCGGGGCTTCAAATGGCGCGGAAGGAGGTGAAGAAGTTGTGTGGCGCCGCTGCCGAACAGAATACTCTCCGGATCGATGTTCTCGCGGGAAGCAATCAGGCTGCGGAGGTGGGCCTTGCGCTGGTCCGGGTAATGGCAAACCAGATCCAAATCTTCATTCAACCTGCGGCGCACTCGCGGCGGGAGTCCCAAGGGATTGATACTAGCGCTAAAGTCCATGATGGCCGATACCGGGACGCCGAGCCGGTGGGCGGCGCCGAAGATATCACCGCCATGTCTAACTAGTGGCATAGGAGTTTCCCCATTAGAGCAGGAAGTCCGACTGAAACCAGGAGCGCCAAGACCGATGTGAAATAAAGTAGGCGGCGCACCTGGGGGTACAGTTCCGGCTTGAGTTCTCGAATCGGCTTTCCGAGAAACGCCTTGCGGGCTGGTTGGCCACCATAGAAGTTGGTCCCTCCGAGCTGAACACCGAGGGCACCGGCATAGGCGGCCTCAGGGTAGCCACTATTGGGACTGGGCTGCAAGTGCGCATCTTGCCGGACAGCGTAGTAAGAGGCTTTCCAGCCGAGGCGCAAAACGAATGATCCGGCTACCACCAATACCGCTGTCAAGCGGGCGGGTGCGAGGTTTACCGCGTCGTCCAGGCGAGCCGCAGCCCAGCCAAAATGCCGATACCGGTCATTCTTGTAACCAATCATAGAATCCAGAGTATTGATGGCCTTATACACTAGCGCCAAGGGGACCCCGCCAAGAGCAAGATAGAACAGGGGCGCGACAACTCCATCCGAAGTGTTCTCCGCCACCGTCTCGATGACGGCGCGCACGATTTCGGGCTCGTCGGCCGTTCCGGTGTCACGACCCACGATCATCGCCAGGGCGGCTTTCGCACGATCGAGCTGGCCGCTCCTAATGTGACCAAGAACTTCCCCGCCCGCGCGGTCCAGCCCCCGTACAGAGAGTGTGGTGTAAGCGAGGTAAGTTGCCGTAATCAACGCGGCCAGAGCCGAGAACTCGCGTATCCATTTCAGCAGCAGCCAGGAACCCAAGCCTGTGCAGGAGATGATGAGCAAGGTCGTGAAAGCGCCAGCCAGGCGCAAGGCCCATGGGGTGCGGGCAAGCTTCCGGCAAGCCTTCTCCAAGGCCGTGGCCGCCAACCCGAAAAGCCGCACCGGATGCGGCAACCAAGGTGGATCGGCGAATGCCAAGTCGGCAATATAAGCCAGCAGGATTTCAAGACCCTTCACAACAATGACCGTCTTTCATGGCTAACTCAGCGGTGAGAATCGTTCCGCCATGCGCTGTCCGTGGATTGGTCTCTCCTGGTTCCACTTGAGCTTCACTGCCGCCCCTGATGGAATTAATCCGGAGAATAGCTCCGGATGGATGATCTCCGCCAGCATTTCGAGTCCGATAACGATGCGAGGTCCCGGCCGGCTGAAGTAAGACGGGCTGTCCACAATATATACGCGCCCGCCACGCACGGCAGGAAAGTTGTACCATCCCGCGCGGTTTGAAATGCGGTCCATTTCACTTGAGGTTCGCTCGATCTTGTAACCGCACGGCATAACCACCAAGACTTCGGGGTCGTATTCAACCACTTGCTCCCACCGGATGACGGTTGAGGGTGCGCCTTCCTTCCCCAAACCGTCGGTCCCGCCTGCAAGACGTATCATCTCCGGTACCCAGTGACCGCCCGCCATTGGCGGATCCAGCCATTCCATGCAGAAGACCCGCGGGCGCGAGGTGACGGCGGAGGCCACCGCCGTGACGTGAGCGATCCGTTCCTGGAGCGAGAGCGTCACGGCTCGTGCCCGCTCTTCTCGTCCCGTCACTTCACCGACCGTCAGAATGTTGTCGAGAATCTGGCGGAGATTGTTCGGTTCGAGAGAAACAATGCGGCAAGGCCCCGCCAAAATCCTCGCCGCCTCCCGAACCTGCGCAACCGGAATCGCGCAAACACTGCAAAGTTCCTGGGTGAGGATAACTTCAGGATCAATCTGCCGAAGCAATTGCTCGTCGATGCGGTACAGGCTATGGGCCGGATGGCGATGCGCACTGACCGCGCCGTGGATCTCTGCGCTGCCTAGCGTGGAGGAAAGATCGCTTGCCGAGACCACTGGCTTGGTCCTGACTTCGGGCGGATAATCGCATTCATGGGAAACTCCCACCAGATTGTCCCCGAGACCCAATGCATATACGATCTCAGTCGCGCTCGGAAGTAGGGATAGAATTCGCATGCTGGTCTCCTCTTGGATGCCCTCTTCTTGGCGAAACGGGCGACAGCTTAACGCGGATTTTTCACCATGCCTGGATTCAACTCACTCACCCGCCTGCGGGCCGAAGCCGATATCGTTTACGGCTCGGCGGTTCCCCTTCGGCGGGCGTAGGCCCGGCCCGCCCCGGCTGGAGAAAGCGCCGGTTGCGCTCCACTCTCTCCCCCAAGGTGGCGAGGGTTGTAAGAATCTCAAATCTCAAATTTGAAATCTCAGATGCCTCGCCACGCCTCATTGCTCTTTCACGCGGTCGCGAAGTCGGGACACCGGAAGGACGATTGGAACTCGGCCGTTACCCGTCTGTATAATTTCCACGGGGCCGCCGTAAGCCTCTTCCACAATGTCAGCGCGCAGCACGGCTTCGGGCGTACCCTCGGCCAGCACTGCTCCTCGATGCAAGATGATCAGGCGATTAAAGTACCGCCCGGCCAGATTCAAATCATGGATGGCGGCCACAACGGTGAGACCCCCATCGCGATTGAGCTCGGTAACCAAATCCAGGATTTCAGCCTGCCGGGTGATATCGAGCAGATGCGTCGGTTCATCCAGCAGCAGGATTTCCGGTTCCTGCGCGAGCGCCATGGCAATGATGACCCGCTGGCGCTCCCCGCCACTCAGTTCGTTGATGATTCGGCCGCCGAGGTCGATGGTATCCGTCAATTGCATCGCCTGCTCGACCGCGCGCCTGTCGTCCACCCGGAAGCCTCGCAGCAAGCCTAAATACGGCGTGCGTCCAAGCTCAATGATTTCTCGCGCCGTGAAAGCAAATGGGATCGTCAAATCCTGGGGCACGACGGCAATCTTGCGCGCCAGCTCTTGCCGCGGCACGGTGTGAAGTTCGCGCCCGTCCAGGAAAATCGAACCTCTGCTTGGAGACAGTGTGCCGCTCAAGAGTTTCAATAGCGTTGTTTTTCCTACCCCGTTGGGACCAAGGATAGCGATCCGCTCGCCGGCGTGGATGTCCAGGGAAATGCCCGCGAGGACCGGTTGGCCGTCATAGCCGAAGCACACTTGAGAAACGAAGATAGTTGCCATGCTCAAAACCTGTACTCGCGCTTGGTCCGGCGCAAAAGAAGCAGGAAAGCTGGGCCGCCCACAAGGGCGGTCAGAATTCCCACTGGCACCTCATTCGGGGGCATAACGATCCGCGCGAGCAGGTCGGTTATCACCAGGAACGCCGCCCCGCCGAGAGCCGCCAGGGGAAGCAATCGGACATGGTTGGGTCCAAAGAGCAGCCGTAGGAAGTGAGGCACGATGAGTCCCACAAACCCGATTAAGCCGCCCGCGGACACAGCCGCGGCGGTGAGGAGCGACCCAACGACGATCACGGCAGCCTTCTGGCGTTCCACGGCTATGCCGAGATATTCGGCACATTCCTCACCGAGCGCGAGGCCATTCAAACTCCTCGGCAGCATGAATGCACCCGCAGTGCCGACGGCTACGATGAGTGCGATGAGTCCGAGTTGGCTCCAGTGTTCAATCCAGATTCCGCCCAGGAGCCATGCGTAAATCAGGCGCGTGTTCAACTCGAATCGTTCATTGACGATGAGCAGGAAGGAGACGCTGTAACCCAGAATTATGCTAACCGCGAACCCCACCAGCAACAGCGTTACCACCGGCGTGCGTCCCCCCACACGGGAGATACGGAAGACGAGCACCATTGTTCCCAAGGCTCCGAGAAATGCCAGCGTCGGGATGGCCCCGAATCCCAGAATCGAGAAATGGGAAAAGAGGACCGCTGCCAGGCTGGCTCCGAAAGCCGCGCCACCGGAAGTGCCAATCACGTACGGATCCGCCAGAGGATTTCGAAAAAGTCCCTGAAATAGAACCCCTGCCACGGAGAGCGCCGCTCCCACCAACGCCGCCGCCAGAACCCGCGGCAACCGGATCTGGAAAATAATGGTTTCGTCACTATGTGGCCATGTTTGGGGCAAGTGGACAAAACCCGTGCGGTTGAGGAGCATGCAAACAATCTCCTCAGAAGGAACGTGGACGGCACCAATGCCGGACGCCAACACTACACTGACGCCGACCAGAACGACGAGCAGGCCCAGACCGACGCGGAAGCGCAGAGTGGAAGACACAGCTGCCGTCTGGGTGTGCTTCGACATACTTCCGGACGTGGGCACCGGCTTCTGTGTTGACACTGGCATTTTGGCCTTTCTCAGTCTCGTCAAAGTCGTATCAGTATTATTACTTGCGCTTCCATCCCTCCCCACCGATGGTTAATTTGATCCCGGCGCGGAAATTAAAGGGTAGGGCGGGATAACCGGAAGCCCCTTGATAATGCTCATCCAGGAGATTTCCTATGCTGGTGTAGAATGTGACGCCGCGGTGAGCTTCAAACCAGCCGCTCCAGTCGATGAGTTGATAGGCGTTGAGCAGGTTCCGGTTGGGCAAGAGCAGCGTGTTGCCATAGTTCTCATCGGAAAGATAGGTGCTGTCATCGGACCGGCTAACGAAATAACCCGTGGCCGACATGCCGAATCGCCGCTTGGCGAAGATGAGCGCCATGCTTCCGGCGTTCGGTGGCACTCGGAACGGTCTGCCGCCTATTAGGGGAGTATAGGCCCCGATGGGAATGTTGGGGAAATTGGGATTAATAGACGGCGCCTGGGCGCTGCTGGCAAACGACTGGGTTACCACGGCGTCGGTGTACGTATACTCGGCGTTCACCCTGAAATTCCGGCTGATCTTGGCCTCCAAGTCGACTTCAGCTCCAAGACTGCGATAGGAGTCCGAGTTAACGGTAGCTCCGAAGGGGGCTGCAGCGGCAACCGCCGTCGGTACGCCAAGCTCCGGAAGGACATTGTTGTCCACGAAAGCGATCAAGTTGAAGAAGCTCTCGCGGAAACCGGTGATCCCGAGGCGGGCTCGTCCGCCCCAGAGCAATTGCTCAACTCCCCCGTCGAAGTCCCTGCTTCGCTCCGGCCCAATGGGAGAAACATGGTATTGCGAAATCAGCGCCTGCCCGTTCGGCAGCGTCGTGAGCAGATTGTAGAGCGACTCCCCTTGATTGAAGATGCTGGGCTCGTCAATGCCCGTGCCGAAATTGAATCGCAGCTTCGTACCGTCGAAGAAGGAGCCGGACGACGGCCGGCGCGCATAGTAGGCGAGGGAAACACGAGGCGTGGCCGCGAATCCATAGACGGCATTATCTTCAAGCCCCACGCCCGCCGTGGCAAAGAGCCGGTGGCCAAGGCTGCCGTGCGCTTCCAGGAATGAATCATAGTTGTTGCGGCTGGTTGGAGACAAAGTGCCCGCTGAGTTGGTATAGCCACTTTCGTGATTGTACCGAAAGCCGGCACTCGCGCTGAGATCCGGTTTAAAGTCGTAATTCGACAGGACGTAGAGGGACTGCTCGGCGGTATGGGAATTGAAGAGGTCGGGATATGTGCCTCCATAGTCGAGAATCGCCGTGCCACTCGAGCAGTATCCATTGGCGCCGCAGAGAGTGACCGGCTCCCCGACATAATTTCCTTCAAAGGGTATTCCTGCCGGCTCAGGTTCATCGTAGTTGTACCGGAGCTGGGTGGAAGTCAGTTGGAGTGAATTCCGCCACTGTGACGTGGTCTGGTTCTGCACCTTGATTCCCATATAGGTGTCTTGTTCCCTTTGGAAGGCATCGTCCGGAATACCATAAAGCGCCAACGCGTTGGCAACACCCAAACCGGTTGCTGTATGGCGAATGGTGAAACGAACGTCAGTGTTTTGGTTCGCCTTCCATCCAAGGTTCCCGGAAAAGGTCCCGTTATGAAAGGTGCTATTGGGAAGGCTATTTTGAGTTTGGAAGTCCATGAAATCCGTGAAGTAATCGAATTGGTGAAAAACACCCCCCAGCGAAGCTTCCTGGCGCAAAGTGTAAAAATTTCCACCGTCTGCCGAGTAGGTAAACTCCGGAATCGAAGAAGAGCCTCGGCGAGTCGTGACCTGGATCACGCTCCCCAGGGCGTCGGCTCCGTACAGAACGCTGTTGGCCCCGCGGAACACCTCCACTTGGTTCGCACCACTGGCCGAAAGGTTGGCAAACTCAACTGCTCCCCCAATGTCGTTGGCGGGAATACCATCGATCAGCACCTTATTGAACTCACTGTTGCCGCCGCGCGCGAAGACCGAAGTTGTGCCACCTCGTTCGCCGGTTTGCACGACGGCGAGGCCGGGCACTTGGCGGAGCACGTCGAGCAGATCGAGTTTGTTGAAGGCATCCAGCTCAGATTGATCAATAACGGTCACCGAGGCGCCCACCTGCGATTCCGGCAAATCGCTACCAGTATCCGAAACCACGATTTGCTGCTGCAGTGTGCCTACCTGGAGCATCACTTCGATATTGACCGTCCGGGCTGGCTCAAGGCGCAAGGGCTGGCTTTCCTGTTGTGCGAATCCGGGTGCTTCGACTCGGACGAGGTATTGGCCAACATCAACCGGCGAGAAAGAAAAGCTTCCTTCCCGGTCCGTCTTGGTAACGCCGACGACTTTTCCGTCCTGGACCAAGGTTACGTCCGCATCGGGGACAATCGCCCCGAGCGGATCGACAACCTTACCCCCAATCGTACCCGTCGCGCTGGCCCCTGCGATGGACGCGAAAACAGTGATGAAAAATGTCAAAAGCAGAAGGGTGGTGCCCGAGAAGAATCTAGACATACGCATAATGTCCTCCTTTTCCCTCGAAAGAGTGGACTCTGACCAACGCTGGCAAGACCGGTCTCCTGACTCGCGACGCTTTCCCCATCGCCTGTGCCTTCCCACCCATGCTGGCAGTGGCTTATAACAGGCTTCTACCGTCGCTTACAGTTGCGGGGCAGTGGCGGATTTTCACCGCGCTTCCCGTTCATCTCACCATCAGTTTCCTGTAATCATTCCCTTTCGAACTAAAACTCGATCCCTTTTTGAGCCACAATACCCTCGTTAAAGGGGTGCTTGATCTCGCGCATTTCCGTAACCATGTCGGCGATTTCGATAACCTCGGGCTTGGCATTGCGCCCGGTCAGGATCACATGGAGCATGGGGGGTTTCTTCTTCAAGAAGTCCACCACGTCCTCCACGGGCAAAAAGCCATAATGGAGCGCGTAGTTGATTTCATCCAGAATGACCAAATCATATTTTCCCGACAGGATCTCCGCGCTTGCTGCCTGCCAGGCCTCTCGGACCATGCGTTTATCAACCTCAATATCTTTGCTTTCCCAGGTAAAACCGTGTCCCATCGGGCGGATTTCGAGGGTCTCGAGCTTGGGAGCGCTCCGCAGTTCCCCGTACTTCCATTTTCCTTTGAAGAACTGAAGCATAGTCACCTTCATCCCGTAGCCGCAGGCGCGGAGCGCGACTCCCAATGCGGCTGTGGTCTTACCCTTCCCGTTTCCGGTGTTGACGATGATTAGCCCCTTTTTCTTCTTCGCCGTGGCCCCGGCCCGCTCGATAGTCACCTTCATGGGTTATCTCTCCTGGTTTAGAAAGCTTCGGGATGAAGCTTTTTCGCAAGCTGCTCCAACGCATCAAAAACCCTGGGGCTCGGATGAAAGAGTTGCTCGCCCATGTAAATCACGTGGTTATCCCTGACTGCCTGGAGCTGGTCCCACCCGGCATGGGCTTTGAGGTCTTCCCCCGTAATCCCCCCATGGGCGCCTCTGACCAGCAGGACGCAGTCGGGTGATCGGCGCAGCACTTCCTCCAGGCTGATTTGGGGCCACGCCTGGGCCATATCGGCGGTAATCGACTGTGCTCCGGCAGCCGAGATGACATCGTTAATAAACGATTTGCTGCCAGCCGTGATGACCGGGTCGTACCAGATCACGACGAGAACCTTAAGTCGTGGCAGCCCGTTCACGCGAGCGGTTACGGCCGCGCGTTGTTCTTCCAGGCGCTTCAACAACTCCCGCGCGTCACTGCTTCGGTTAAGCGCGTCGCCAACGTGTTGGATCGATGACATGATCCCCTGCAAGCCCTGGGGATCTACCACGAAGACTGGGATCCCCTCATGTTCCAGCTCATCAACAGTCTCTTCCCGGTTGATTTCAGCCATGGCCAGGACTAAGTCAGGATGAAGTGAAATGATTTTTTCTATAGAGGCATCGTTCAAGCCACCCACACTCGGTTTCGTCTGCGCCTCCGGCGGGTAATCGGTAAAATCGGTCACACCCACCACAACTGCCCCGAGACCCAGCGCATAAACCGTTTCGGTGGCGCTCGGAGACAGACAGACAACACGTTGCGGGTTATCGGGCAGAGTTACGCGCCGGCCCAGTTCGTCCTTGAGCTCTCGGGAAGCCATCGCCGGGGCGCAGACCAAGAGATATAAACCGATCAAAACGGTGACTCGCTTGAAAAGGCTCCGCATTAATCTGCCACCTTCGAGAACTTCTGCTGTTTTGCCCGCTGCAAGTTTTCGACAAAAGTTGCCGCGAGTGCCGGACAGGACAAGAAGTGGAGATGAATGTAACTGGCTAATACATTCTTGATGTGGAAGCCTTCGGATTCTTCGCGCCGGGCCAGCGTGTAGCTGACACGGTACGTTTGATCCATCGGTCCGGACTCTATGATCGTCGAACAATGGAAACTGTGGCCGCGCGCACGAGTTCCGGCAGTTCCCCAAAGACCGTCCGCTATCAAGCAGACTTCCGCATAGCCGAAGTTCACCAGTCGATCCGTCATCTGCAAACTTAAAGGCAGAATGCCCGCCATGGGAAAAGCTGCGCCGTCGCGGGTTACGATTTTATTGGCTAGATACATCAGGCCTCCGCACTCGGCGTAGATGGCTCCCCCTTCGTCCGCGAATTTCTTTATCGAAACAATCATGGCCTGATTCGTGCTGAGCTGGTTGGCGTAGAGCTCGGGATACCCGCCACCGAAGTAGAGGGCGTCGAGCCTCGCGGGGAGTGCCGTGTCCGTTAAAGGACTGAATTCCACGATTTCCGCGCCAGCCGCCCGAAGCGCATCGAGGTTGTCTTCATAGTAGAAGCAAAAAGCTCGATCACGAGCAACTCCGACACAGACATTGGGGATCTTCTGGGCTGAATGTCCGGCAGTGGATGGCGCCACGAAAGAAGCAGCCGGTTCAAGTAGCTTCTCCAGGTCGATATGTTCTTCCGCTATCTCTGCGAGCAAGGCCAAACTCGAGTCAGGTAGCAGGTCTTCGCCGGCAGTAAACAACCCAAGATACCGTTCCGGTATTTGAATCCGCTGGTCTCGCGGCAGGAATCCTAGGGGAGCAGCGCCACAGGCGCTTTCGACCGCGTCTCGTAGCAAGGCATAGTGGGTGGGCCCTGCAACTTTATTGAAGATCACCCCGAGTATTTTCACTTTAGGATCGAAGGTTTCAAATCCGAGGACCAGGGCGGCGGCGCTCCGCGCCACGGAGGAAGCATCGACCACGAGGACAACGGGAAGGTCCAGCAGCTTGGCCATTTCTGCCGTGCTACCCACTTCGGATTTTCCGCTCGCGCTGTCGAAGAGCCCCATGACTCCTTCCACGATACAAACGTCTGCGCCCGCTGCACTGCGACAAAAGATTTCGCGATTTCGCTCGATAGGGAGCATCCAACCGTCCAGGTTGCGTGATGAGCGGCCACAGGCGCGCGTGTGATGTCCTGCATCGATGAAGTCCGGCCCGCATTTGAAAGGCTGGACCTGCATTCCGCGTTTTCGGAACGCCGCCATCAGGGCCAGCGTCACCGTGGTTTTCCCAACCCCGCTTGCCGGCCCAGCAACAACGAATCCTTTAATCATTTCAGCCATTGATGCACCGCACGACTGCTCCCTTTCCCAGAAAGTCGATGACGTTAATCGCGCAAGAATCCTGTGCCAGTCGAAACAGGTTTCGCGCGGGCAAGCCCAGGGCTTTTCCCAGAGTGAAACGGATGACACCGGCGTGGGTGACGATGAGCGCGCATTGCCCCTGATTCGCTGCGACGATCTCGCGCACCCCCGCGGCGATGCGCTTCTTGAACTGGCTGAGGGGCTCGGCGCCGGGAATTGTCTGGCGCGGGAACCGCTCGATCCATAAAGCGGCCAGCTTGGGAAAGCGCCTGGCGATTTGATTCCATGAGAGTCCCTCCCACTGGCCGAAGTGCATCTCCCGCAACTCCGGCCGAACATCCACTTCCAGGCCGAATTTTCGTGCGACGGCATCTGCGGTCTGGTGCGCACGCCGCAGATCACTCGAATACACGGCGCGGACAGGGTGCTGGGAGCACTTTTCACATAGCAGTCGCAGTTCCCGCCGCCCAGCACTCGTCAGGGAAACATCCCGGTGACCCTGAAAGCGCCCATTGCCCTCCGCAGTCGCGTGCCTGACCAGGAGTAGCCGGCAAGTTGTTGCGGGTAGGCCCCTATTACTCCAAAGTTTTCTTTCCCCAGTTCTCATAAAAGATCAGTTCTTCCAAAGGAAGTCGCGCCAGCCAGCCCGCGCTTTCCAACTCCGGACGCGGCGCAAATTCCGAAACGTAGCCAACGCAAAGGTAAGCTACGGGGATGACGTGAGAGGGAATCCCTAAAACCTGACGCAGTTTGACGGGGTCAAAAACACTCACCCAACCCACGCCTATTCCCTCGGCCCGCGCCGCCAGCCAGAAGTTCTGCACGGCGCAACACGTACTGTAAACGTCGGTTTCAGGAATGGTGTGGCGTCCCAGCACATGCGGTCCATTGCGGGTAGGATCGCAGGTGAAGCAGATGTTGAGCGGGGAATCCACAATCCTCTCCAGTTTCAGGCGCGAGTAAATCTCCCGCTTCTCGCCTTCAAATACCTTGCTGGCCGCCTCGTTTGCCTCCTGGAAGAGATTTCTCACGTGCCTCTTCACGGGCTCGCTGCGGATGATGATGAACGACCACGGTTGCATGAATCCCACCGAGCCGGTGTGATGAGCTGCATCCAGCAGTTTGAAGAGCAGTGCGTCCGGAATCGGATCGGCAAGGAAGTGCCCGCGCACATCACGACGCTTGTAAATGGCGTCATAAACCCCTTGCTTTTCACTGGCGCCAAACTCATGCGAAGGATTTCGAATGTTATCCTCCATTATCGCAGGACTACCCCGGCGAAATAGGTTGACACTTCCGCGATCTGGTTCGTTGCCCCCAGGCAGTCGCCGGTTACGCCTCCAATTTTTCGGCGGTAATAAGCTCCGCTCACTCCCGTAACTACGATCACTGCCAACATCACCCACAACGCCTTCAGCCCGAGAGCAACCCCCACAATTGCGATGGTCAAGAGGGTTCCCGTTACTAGGGTGAAAGTCGTAATTTTCCCGGCCACCCGAGCGCCTTGCCCGCTTTGTTCTCGAGCCGGCGGCAAGAAGAAAGCAAGGGGCAACGCGGTCCAACGGCTGGTCACCTGACCCGCCACCAGATAGCTGTCAAACCTTTGGGGCGGAATGTTGCTAAGAAAAACAAAGCGAGCCAGCAATGCGAGCGCGATCGCCAGGGCGCCAAAACTTCCCACCCGGCTGTCCCGCATGATCTTGAGAATCTGATCCTTTCTCCAGCCGCCACCGAACCCGTCGGCAGCGTCTGCGAGTGCGTCTTCGTGGAGACCGCCCGTAATGGCGACGAGGAAGACGAGAACGATAACGATCGCAACATCGTGGGCGACAAACCGGGAGAAAACATGATCCAAGATGATGGCTCCTGCGCTCACCAGTAATCCCACGAGAGGGAAAAACACCGCCGCGCTCGACAGGGCCTCCGGCCCACATTGCATTTTCTGGGGCACCGGCAGCCTCGTCATAAAGGCGACTGCGCCCAGGAAGAGACTCACGATCCGCCTCATGCTGAAGCCTCGCTGACCCCGGCCGTCGAAAAGGTTGCCATCTCGTCGAATATCTTCGCCGCCGCTTCAATCAACGTCATGGCCAGGGCTGCGCCCGTACCCTCACCGAGTCTCATTTGCAAATCCAAAAGCGGTGGGTCTCCGATGAACTCCAGCAGTGCGGCGTGCCCCGGCTCCGACGATCGGTGGCCGGCAAAGAGAAATTGCCTGACCTTGGGCTCCAGGGCGCAGGCGATGGCAGCCGCCGAGGTGGAGATAAAGCCATCGATGACCACCGGAATTCGCCGGGAGGCCGCACCGATAATCAAGCCCGTAAGCCCAGCAATTTCCAGTCCTCCCACCTTTCGCAACATGTCCAGAGGGTCGGATGGGTCGGGCCGGTTTACCGCCAGGGCTCGCTCGATGACCTCGATCTTCCGTTTTAGCCCGGGCTCATCCAAACCCGTCCCCCGTCCGGTCACCTGCGCTACCGGCCGGCCCGTCAGGACGGAGGTGATGGCGCTGGCGGCGGTCGTATTGCCGATTCCCATTTCGCCGGTGCCGATGAGGGTGTTGCCCTCTTTCTCGGCCATCGCCGCCAACTCAATGCCGATTCCCATCGCCGATTGTAGCTCGGCTTCATTCATCGCAGGCCCTTGGGCCATGTTCCTGGTTCCGCGACAGACCTTCGCATGAACGAGATTCCTGACTTCACCGAAGTCGCCATCGACACCGATATCCACGATCACCACCTCAATCCCACAATGCCGGGAGAGAACATTGATCGCCGCCCCTCCGGCAAGGAAATTGAGCACCATTTGACTTGTCACCGCTTTGGGATAGGCGCTTACTCCCTCGTCCGTAACGCCGTGATCGGCGGCCAGGGTGAAGATCACCTTCTTGGTACATCGCGGGCGCTCTTCCTCGCGAATCGCCACCAGGCGGGTCGCAATCTCCTCCAGACGGCCGAGACTTCCCAGGGGCTTGGTCAGACTATTCAAACGGGTCACGGCCCGTGCTCGCCATTCCGGCGCGAGCATTGGCACGGACGCCATGCTGTCGCGAAAGGTGTTCCCATCCTTGCTGAATTCAATGAGCGTCATCATCCCACCCTTTAATGCCCACAATCTTTCTGCCTTCGACCCTCAGGACCGTTACGTGGGCATTCGGTTGAGGGAAATCCCAAAGCCTGGCCAGTGGCGCTCCCAATGCCGCGCATACGAGGAGGGCATTGATTACCCCGTGACTGACGATCAAGGCGTCACTGCCCATGGAGGTTTTTGTGAATTCGTGCAAGAAGCTCGAGGCCCGACGATAGGCTTCTTGCAATGACTCCCCGCCACGAGGCCGCACACGATCCGGCCGCAACTGCCACCTCGCGAACTCCTCTGAGAAATCACGGGTGATCTGGTCCATCGTCAGGCCGGTCCACGCGCCGTGGTCAATCTCTCGCAGGCGCGGCTCGATAATCACCGGGCAGTCTTTCCCCAGGCTCGGGAGCAGCGTGGCGGTGTGGAGTGCGCGCCGGAGCGGGCTCGTGTACACCTTCAACCCCCGCATGCTCGAAAAACGTTTGGCGATCCGCCTACCCTGACGCATCCCTACTTCGTTCAGCCCCACATCTAAAATCCCTTGTAACCGCAGGTCGCGGTTCCAGTCGGTTTCGCCATGACGAACCAGATAGATGCGAGTCACACTGTCCTTAGACTATGGAGCGGTCCTTGACGGTCAGCGGCAAGCCCGCAACCATCAGGATCACCCGGTCGGCTACTTTGGCGATTTGCTGGTTTAACTCCCCGAGAAAGTCGCGGTAATCGCGCCCACTCCGATACGGCGGAACAACCCCGTTTCCCACCTCGTTCGAGACGATGATCACGGAAGCCCCGGCCCCTCGAACGGCTTCGCAAAGGAGTTGTATATGGCTTCGAACCTGACGGTGCCCGCCACTCTTCCGGCCCATGATGTTGGCAAGATATAGGGTCAGGCAATCAACGAGCAGCAGGTCGGCGCTCGGGCTTTGCTCCCGCAGAACACGGTCGAGGCCCGCCGAGACCTCGATGGTCTTCCAGGTCGAAGGTCGCTCGCGGCGGTGGTGCGCAATCTTGGCTCGCATCTCCGCGTCATCGCGGCGTGCCGTGGCGATATAGACAACTCGTTGGAAAGCAGAGGCAAGTTCTTGCGCGTAGCGACTCTTTCCGCAACGCGCTCCGCCCAGTACAAGCGTCACCGTCTTCGGTGGGCCCAATTGCATACGTCAAGAAACCTGGCATTCTGACGGGAAAAACACTTCGAGCTTCCTGGCCGGAGATGTCAAATTGATTGACTGCCTGAGAATGCTCATCGACTCTCCCATCGAAGTCGAATCAAGCTGCTGTGAGAGCCTGGTCGGTCTCCTGACTTGCGCGTCATCAACCCGGAGCAGCCTTCCCAGAGTTTTTACCCCAGTGGCTTACTTTGCTCCGGCTCTCCGCGCTTACAGTGGCGTGGGCCGTGCCGGGTTCGCACCGGCTTCCCAAATAAACCAGACAACCAGACTTATAGTCCAGAGCACGCGAAGGAGTCAAGCCATACTTTTGCCATACTTTTGCCGAAAGCAAGACGCACAAAGCAGAGGGCTGATTTGATGGCTAGTCCATTGGCTTTGTGATTGGGCGCCAAGCCTCCCTACACGAGCCGGGGAATGCAAAAAGAGTCATGGTTGGGCGAAGAATCACACCGGGTAGATGGCTGGTAGGATCAACTCACTACAGGATTCGAGAAGGCGGTCCTTGGTCGGGACGAGCGAAAGGGTAGCGGCAAGGTCATAGAAGCCGATGGTCGCAGCATCGCGCTCTTCAATGTGGAGGGCACATTCTACGCGGTGGAGAACATCTGCACTCACCGGGACGGGCCGCTGGGTATAAGGTAAGCTGAAGGGGGTAATCGCCACCTGTCCATGGGACGACCCGAATTTCAGGGTCATAACCGGGGCAGTGACCCACCCGCCCGGACAGGTGTGCGCAGTTTCGGTCAAGGTCGAAGCAGGCGACGTGCTTGTCGAACTGGAGTACCATGAATGGAGAAATGAACCAATCGGAGGGCGAACGCCCTGGAGCCAAGGAACAGAACTCGATCGAAACCGTTCTGGCCTACCATCGCCGCACCAAGCATCACTTGCACCGCTTCGCCGCGTCGCCGGGATATCTGGACTGGGCCACTCAGCCTGATCCCTTTCGCACTTACATTGGCGCGGAAAGGGTCGATCTTCCACTTCTAGCTGACCGGCTCGACGCGGCCTATGCCGAGCTCTATTTTCCCGGCGTCGTCCCGGCCATGCCGCTGGAGCGGAACAGCGTTGCGATGCTGTTTGAGCTGGCCCTGGGACTGTCGGCCTGGAAGCAGTATGAGAGTAGTCGCTGGGCCTTGCGGTGCAACCCGTCCAGCGGCAACCTTCACCCCACGGAAGGCTATGCAATTCTCCTGGAGATGCCGGGCCTGAGTGCCGGCGTTTATCACTACGTCAGCCGGGACCACTGCCTGGAGCGGCGCTGCGTTCTGGAAGGTCCAGCGGCGCAGCAGCTCGCGGAGTCGTTCCCGCCAGCTTCCTTTCTCGTGGGCCTGTCTTCGATTCATTGGCGCGAGGCCTGGAAGTACGGCGAGCGCGCCTTTCGCTATTGCCAGCACGATGCCGGCCATGCCATCGCTACCGTGCGATATGCAGCCGCCGCGCTGGGTTGGTCGGCCCGGCTGATCGCAGATGTTTCGGACACGGCCATCGCCGCCGTGCTGGGCCTGACCCAGCAGGAGAGCTTCTCGGCCATCGCCGAGCAGGATCGTGAACATCCCGACGCCCTTCTGCTCGTGGGCCCTCCCCATCCTCCCGGGAAAGGTGAGGGATCAGAGGGGGTTGACATGGCGAAGCTACGGGATGTGCTCCGTGCGGGTGCTTGGGTGGGCCTGGCCAACTCACTCAGCCCGGCTCATGTCCGCTGGCCAGCAATTGATGCTGCCGCCGAGGCGACCTGGCAGGCGGACAGAGCCACGGAGACAGGCAGCCGTGGTGGCCCGGATATTGTAGACAAGTTCCCGGCGTCGCCAACTCGCCCGGTAGTCGATTCCCAGATCAACGCTGTTCGGCTTGTCAAGCAGCGCCGGAGCTGTCTTTCTCTCGACGGCATCACCTCGAT